>LFFM01000087.1_pt1 | contig 51735 bp, 49 predicted proteins | sample 643131 | NCBI WGS metagenome assembly LFFM01 (sample SAMN03777445, study PRJNA286221) | soda lake metagenome | biome: soda lake; feature: Kulunda steppe; material: water; isolation source: sample Tc-Br brine of Tanatar trona crystallizer | place: Russia: Kulunda steppe | collected 2011-07 | reverse complement strand
GGGGCGGCCGGCCGCTCCGACGAGGTCCTCGGCGAGCCCGCGGATCCGGCGGAACGTCAGGCTGCTTTTGGGTCGATCGGCCTCTCGGAGGCGCTCCTCGACGTTCCGCTGATGGAGGTCGACCGGCGTGACGACGAGGTGGGCCGGGTCGGCCGCGCGCGACGCGTCGTTCCAGATCGCTTCCGCGGACCCGACGTGAACGGAAAAGGGGAGCGAGCGCGTTCGTGGGGGAGACGTGTCCATCGTGGTGAACGGGGATCGTGACCGACGTTCCGGGCGTTCCGAGCGTTCCGAGCGTTCCGGGTGTTCCGGGTGTTCCGAGCGTTCCGGGGATTCCAAGTGTTTCGAGCGCTTCGGGCGTCACTCACCGGGTGAGTTCCTCGACGGCGCGGTCGCGTCGGTCCTCGCTCTCGCGGATGGCGGCGACGAACTCGTCGACGCGCGCGTTGATCCCCTCGCGGGCGTCCTGGGGACTGAACTCCTCGGACATCGTGAGCAGGCGCACGAACGCACGGAGCTCCTCGTCGGTGATCCGCTCGAACTCGTCGGCCTCGATCTTCGCGATCACCTCGTCGACGTCGATCTGTCCGACCGGATCGACGTTGAACTCGACGGTGACCATCCGGTAGTCTGAGCCGGCGAGCCGCTGTTCGGACTTCGAGACGCCCTCCGAGAGCATGTCTTTGAACGGGGTGACGTAGCCCATCGTCCCGAGGTGGAGGAACGCGAGCATGTCGGTGATCCCCTGCGTGTACGCCTCGCGGTCCTCGTCGTCCGGGTCGAACACCGTCTTGCGGTCGCGGTCCTCGAGACACTCGTAGAGGATGCTGAAATCGAGGACCGCGTTGCGGACCCGGCGACGGATCCGGTTGCGCTTCTGCTTTTTGGAGTGTTCGGTGTAGTCGGTCTTCCGCCCGAGGAGGAAGTCGCGGTCCGAGGGGGTCAAGATCCCGCGGGGACGCTCGGCGTCGGCCGCCGTTTCGAGCGACGGGGGCACCTCGTCCTGTGACATACCCGAAACGCGGGGGCTCACGGGATTAATGTTTGTGGTCGGATCTCACGGTCGCCGCGCCGCGGGCCGTCATCGTCCCTGCCGATCACGGTCGCCGCGCCGCTGGCCGTCATCGTTTCCACCGGTCACGGCCGTCGCTCGCCGATCGACGAGACGACGTCCGTCAGCACCTCGACCGCGACGTCGAGCGAGCGCTCGTCGACGTCGAACGTCGGGGTGTGGTGTGAGGTCGGGTGGTCGGTCCCGATCACGAGGTACGAGGACCGACCCCCGTTCGCGTGGACGCGGTCCATCAGGAACGTCACGTCCTCGCTCGCGCCGAGCGGGGCCGCCGGCACGACGGTGTCGATCGCGGGCACGTCCCGGGCGACGTCGGCGACGAGCCCCGCGAGCGTCGGGTCGCTGTCGACGCTGATCGACTCGCTGATCCGTCGGATCACCACGTCGCAGTCGTGGAGCTCGGCGGCGGCGTACAGCACCCGTTCGAGCTCCGCACGCGTGTACTCCATCAGCGCGGTCGTCCCGCCGCGGACCTCGCCGTCGAGCGTCACCTCCTCGGCGATGACGTTGCTCGCGCTCCCGCCCTCGACGCGGCCGAAGTTCACGCGGGTCATCCCGTCGCCGTGTCTGGCGATCCCGTACGCGTTCTGGACCGCCGTCGTCATCGCCTGCATCGCGTTCGTCCCGCCGCTGGGGTCCTTCCCCGCGTGCGCGCTCGCACCCTCGAACGTCGCGGTGATGTGGGCCATCGCGAGCGGCGCCGTCGCGCCCGCGACGACCGTCCCCGTCGGGTAGCCGAGCCCGAGGTGGAACGCGAGCAGGTAGTCGACGCCGTCGACGGACCCGCCCTCAGCGAGCGGCTTGCCGCCGCCGGCGACCTCCTCGGCCGGCTGGAAGAGGACCGTGAACGTCCCGGAGAAGTCGCTCGCCACGACGGCTTCGAGGACGCCGAGCGCGACGGCCGGGTGGGCGTCGTGGCCGCAGGCGTGCATGTACCCGTCCGTTTCCGACCGGAACCCCTCGTCCGCCGGGCGGTGGCCGGGCTCCGTCGACTCCGTGATCGAGACCGCGTCCATGTCGGCGCGGAGCGCGACCGACGGCCCGTCACCCGCGTGGACCGTCGCGACCACGCCGGTGTGCCCGTCGGCGGTCGCGTTGAGGACGGCGGTCGGGACGCCGGCGTCGGCCGCCCGGTCGCGCCACTCGTGGATCGTCTCCGACGGCGGCACCGCCATCCGGTGTTCGGAGGCGAGCGCGTCGCGACCGACGATCAGCTCGTCGACCCCGATCCGCTCGAGCTCCGCGACGATCCGGGCCGTCGTGCGGAACTCACACCAGGCGGGCTCCGGGTGGCGGTGGAACGCCCGACGGAGCGCGGAGAGTCGGTTGCGGACGTCGTGGGACATCGGGTTGGCGGCGATATGACACGGCAGTATATAACGTCCCCGTGGCGTCGGGCGTCGCCGCCAGCGCGTCGGGCAGCGTGACCTGCGTGCTGGTCGGGGTGACCGGCGTCACAGCGCGACGTGACCCGTCCGCCCGAGTCAGTACGCGATGAGCGCGACGGCGACGACCGCGGCCGCGATCCCGGCGACGTCGCTCGCGGCCAGCGAGTCGCCGAGGAAGGCGACCCCGAGCACGGCGGCGACGACGAAGTACATCGCGGTGACCGTCGTCGCGATGCCGGCCGCGCCGGCCTGTAACGCGCCGTAGTAGGCGACCGCGCCGATCCCCGAGGCGACCCCCGCGAGCGCGGCGAAGCCGATCGCGGTCGGGTCGTTGCCGAGGACGCTCGTCCCCCGGTAGAGGATGTAGAGGCTCGCCACGCCGATCCCGACGCTGTAGGAGACGACCATCGCCGCCTCGGGCGCCATCGACCGCGTCGCGATGTCGGCGAAGAACGCCCAGAACCCCCACGCGAGCGCGCCCACGAGCGCGAGGACGACGACGAGGTGGTTCATCGCCTACGCCCCGTCGCCGTCGGCCGGGAGCAGCCCCGCCTCGCGGAGCGCCGCGTCGAGGCTCCCGTCGCCGTGTTCGGCGTACGCGGCCGGGGTGTACGTCTTGATCTCCAGCGCGTGGACCGCCCGCGTCATGTGGTCGCCGACGGCGTCGTACACGCGCTGGTGCTGGTCGACGAGCGAGTCGCCGTCGAAGGCGGGCGAGACGACGACCGCCGCGAAGTGAGCGTCCTCGTCCTCGTCGTTGTGGATACGCGGGGCCGTCACGCGGGCGACGCTGTCCGGAATGCCGTCCTCGATGAGCGCCGCGACCTCGTCGGTGGTGATGGTCATACACGTCACACCGACCCGCGCGCCCAAAAACGGACCGCAACCGGTTTGTCCCGAGCCGACGCAGCGTCGACCGTGAGCGATCCGCCAAACGACCCCTCGGTCGGCACCTCGAGCAACCCTTCGGTCGGCACCTCGAGCAACCCTTCGGTCGGCACCTCGAGCGACCTCTCGATCGACGCCGACGCGGCCCGCGACCGGCTCTGTGACACACATTCCGAGCGGGTCGCCGCGACGCTCGACTGCGCGGCGGCGGTCGCGGCCGGCTTCGAGACGACCGTCGGGGGCGACCCCGCGACGCGCGAGTCGCGCGCGGTGCGATCGGCGCTCCGGGCCGCGCTCGACCGGGCCGGCCTCCTCGAGGCGTTCGCGGCGCTCCTGCCCGACCTGGTCGACGCCGCCGGCGGGACGATGGCGGCCCCGCCGGTGGCCGGTCCCCCGTACGTCACCGTCACGTCGACCGGGCCGGTGCTCCGGGCCACGCTCGGCGGGACGCGGCTCGTCGTCCGGATCGAGGCGTTCGCGGTCGTCGACGGCGCGTTCGTCTGGCGGGACCCGTCGCCGTCGGTCGCCGTCCGGGCCGTCGTTCGCGAGTAGCCGTTACCCGGAACCGGGCCGCGGAGCGGGTGGTTTTCGATGCGGCCGGCGAGGGTTGGTCGTTTATAAACGTATTCGAGGGTTCGACGATCGCTTATAAGCGTCCGCCCATGGTCGTGCGCTCAATTGACACGGACCGAACTGTCGACGTGCGATCACGCGAATGGACTGTGATCGCGGACGCCCCGCTACCGCACCTCACGCCTCCCCAACCTCGTCGCGACCCCGTCGCCGAGCGGTGCCGGCGACGGGACCGCGACTCCCTCGCACGCGCTCGGGGGCTCCCGGCGGTCGCCCCCGGAAACCGCGCGCGCCGGCGTGGCATGGTTGGTCACGCCGGTTGGGGCTTATAAACTCGGTCGTGACGATCCTGGATGGTTTATAAAACCGGCCGCAGGCGATGCGGTGTCCCTACTCGCCCCAGTCGGGGTTCGGTCGGGCGGGAGAGAACACGTCGAACCCCTCGACGGGGACGTCGCCGCGGTTGACCGCGCCGTGCGGCTCGTCGCCGGGGATGGCGAAGGTGTCGCCCGCGTGGACGGGGACGTCCTCGCCGTCGACGACGAACGTGAGCGTCCCCTGCGTCACCGTGCCGACCTGCTCGTGTGGGTGGTCGTGGACCGGCACCTCCGCGCCGGGCTCGATATAAAAGCGCTGGATGCTGGCGTTCTCGCCCGCCGCGCCCTGCGTCAGGTGTACGCCCTCGACCGCCTCGACCGCCTCGACCTCGTCGTCGGGAACTACGTCCATGCATCCATCGCGTCGGGCGATGCCTTAAAAGTCGGGTCGCGGGACGGACGGCGGCGTCTGGGGAACGGGCGGCGACGTCACCGGGACGGACCGCTGGCTCACGGGAACGGGTGATACGTCCGGTCGAGGACGGGCTCGAACCCCATCGACTCCGGAACCGTCCGCGCGCGGTCGCCGAAGAACGGGTCCCCGGTGAACAGCGGCTGTGCGCGCGGCACGAGGACGCGGACCGCCTCGAAGCCGAGCGCCACCAGGTCCCGGGTCGCCGTCCGCGCGACGTACGCGTCGAGCCCGACCGCCCCGACCCGGTCGACGACGGCCGCGAGCTCGTCCGCCCCGGCGAGGGCCGGCTCGCCGAGCCCCGCCAGCGGGACCGACGCGTCGGGGTCGAAGAACGCCCGCGTGGCCTCGGGGAAGTCGGCGTGTCGACCGATGGCGGCGCTCCCCTCCGCCGCGGTCTCGGGCCCCATCGACCGGAGCTCCGTCCAGTTCTGGAGCGCCTCCGCGAGCGCGCTCCGCGCGGCGGCTGCCGGGTCGAGGTCCGCGCCGGAGCCCGCGGCGAACCGCGGCCACTCCCCGTCGCGGTGGACGCCGACCGCGACCACCGGGACGTCGACGTCGGTGGTCACGAGCAGCGGCGTCACCGACAGCGACTCCGCGCGCGCCCGCTTCGTCAGCTCGGTGAACCCCTCGTCGTCGACCTCGAGCCCGAGCGGCTCCGTCGTCGAGTACCAGCTCGTCATCGTTGCGTCGCGCTCGATCGCCTCGTACAGCCCCGAGAGCGCCGCGTCCGGCCCGGAAGACCCGAGCCCGAGCCCGGTCGTGATCGCCGGGCGATACCGCTTTTCCGGTGGCGGGAAGCGAACGAACTCCGCCGGCAGGGAGACCGGGTCGCCGGTGGCGAGGTCCGCGCCCGTCGTCCACGGGAGCCGGTCGTCGGGGTCGTAGGTCTCCATTCCGTCGGGCCGAACGAAGGCGTCGGGAGTGACCGGGTTCGGGACGTCCGCGGCCGTCGCCGTGGTGAACGACCGCTCGCGGTAGACGCCGGCGGCGTACCGCTCTAACCCCTCCCCGAGCGCCTTCATGAACGCGCCGTCCCAGCCCGCGTCGACGCCGCCGGCGAATTCGGCCGCGCGGACGTCGGAGAACGGCGTGGTGTCGGCGAGCGCGGCGACGTAGTACGGCACCGGAAACGACGACTGTTCGCCGACCTCCCGCAGCGGCCCGACCCGCCGATCGACCGCCCGCTCGGCGCGGCCGATCGCGTCCGACAGCGGGACGTCCTCGTGTGCCCGCGGGAGCGCGTCGCCTGGCTCGGGGCCGCAGCCACAGCCCGGCACCGGCAGCAGCGTCCGTTCCGGCCCGGGAACCTCGACGGCGGTGTCGGCGACGGGCTCGCCGGCGAGCAGCCGGATCGTCCGGCGACCGGCGACCGCGCCCGCGTACCTGACCGCGGAGCGCGTCCCCCGGGGTTCGGGGGCGGCGTCCGGCTCCCCGCTCGCGACCCGGGCGCGGAGACAGTCGTAACAGGCGTCGTCGAAGACGGTCACGCCGGCGTCGACCTCGGGGAGCGGCACCCCGCCGAGCCCACCGACCTCGACCGCGATCCAGCGGTCGAGCAGTTCGTCCGCCGCCGCGAAGGTCTCCGAGCCCGCCGTGTCGACCACGACGGCGAGGTCGAAGCCGTCCAACAGCCCACGCTCGACCCGCATGACGTTCACGTCGACGTCACCGAGCGCGGCCGCCACGGCGTCGACGGCGGGACCGTCGCCGACCAATCCGATGTCCATGCCCGCCCCACGACGGGTGGGGGAAAAAAGCCCGGGGAGACTCGCCGTCAGTTCAGCACGCGCGTGGCTGCCTCCGCGAGCGCCTCGGCGTCGAGGCCCAGCAGGTCCTCGTCGCCGATCTTCAGGCGGAGCCGCGGACGGCCGACGTCGATCGGGACCTTCTCCGTGTCGATGATCCCCATGTCCTCCAGCCGGGTCTTCGTCCGGGAGAACGTCGCCTTCGAGGCGATCCCGACGTCCTCGCCCCACTTCGAGATGTCGTACAGCAGGACGTCGTTCTTCGCGGCGACGAGCAGCGCCACGGTCACCTCGTCGAGCCCCTCGCCGTCGCCGCGGGCGGCGTCCATCGACGCCAGCACGCGGTCGAAGTCCTCGCGGGCCGGCTCGCCGATCTCGGCCTCCATCGTCTCCCTGACGACGCTGATCGGCGGGGTCCGGAGGTGGTACTCCTCGGCGTCGTCGAACGCGGTCCGGTACGCGTCGAACACTTCCGCGACGAACTCGTCGTCCTCGGAGGAGAGCGCGGCGACGTGGTCGCCCGAACTCACGAGCGCCAGCACGCGGGACTCGGAGACGAACAGCGCGTTGTCGGCGTTCTCGGGGAGGAGCCGGATCGAGAGCGCCCCGTCGGAGACGAGGTCGGCCGTCTTCGAGGCGACGAGGAAGTCGTCCATTACGTCCTTCAACACGCGCTCGTCGGCGAGCATCGACATCGCCGGGAGGTCGTCCCGCGCGAGCGCCGCCTCGACGAGGGAAACGATCGTCCCCGCCGAGGGGTCGACGACGAGCAGCTCCCCGTCCGTTCCGGAGAACGCCGTTTCGAGGATCCCCTCGACGTCAGTCTCCAATAGATTCGATACCATTTGTCGTGTCTGTAAAGATCAGATATGTATTTAATATTAACGGGACATACACAGTGAACAACTCCGGTATAGGCCTCGAAACCCCCGAATTCGGCCGATCGTGTGTTTTGGCCGCACGACCGATTCGAGGGCCCCGAATCGGGCACGAACGTCGCCCGGATCCCCGTCGTTCGTGGCCGGGAGAACCGAGTGTTGGAGCACTGGACGGCTCGCGTGGGGGCGGCGGACGGACAGGCTTATTGTGCAGTCACGCACGCACACGCGTATGGACTACGACGAGGTTCGCGAGGTCGACCCGGCGGTCGCCGACGCCCTGACCGGCGAGCGGGACCGACAGGAGGAGACGCTCGCGATGATCGCCAGCGAGAACCACGTCAGCGAGGCCGTCCTGGAGGCCCAGGGCAGCGTCCTCACCAACAAGTACGCCGAGGGGTACCCCGGCGCACGCTACTACGCCGGCTGTGAGTACGCCGACGAGGTCGAGACGCTCGCCGTCGAGCGCGCGACGGAGCTGTGGGGCGCGGACCACGTCAACGTGCAGCCGCACTCCGGGACGCAGGCGAACCAGGCCGTCTACTACGCGATGTTGGACCCGGGCGACCGGATCCTCTCGCTCGATCTGAACCACGGCGGCCACCTGTCGCACGGCCACCCGGCCAACTTCACCGGGCAGATCTACGACGTCGAGCAGTACGAGGTCGACCCGGAGACGGGCCGGATCGACTACGAGGGGCTCCGCGAGATGGCCGAAGCGTTCGACCCCGACATCGTCGTCTCCGGCTACTCCGCGTACCCGCGCGCGGTCGACTGGGAGGAGATCCAGGCGGCCGCGGACGCGGCCGACGCGTACCACCTCGCCGACATCGCCCACATCACCGGGCTGGTCGCGGCCGGCGTCCACCCCTCGCCGGTCGGCGTCGCCGACTTCGTCACCGGCTCCACGCACAAGACGATCCGTGCCGGCCGCGGCGGGATCGTGATGTGTGACGCCGAGTACGCCGACGACATCGACAAGGCGGTGTTCCCCGGCGGGCAGGGCGGCCCCCTAATGCACAACATCGCCGGCAAGGCGGTCGGCTTCAAGGAGGCGCTCGAACCGGAGTTCGAGACGTACGCGCAGGCGGTCGTCGACAACGCGCGGACGCTCGGTGACACCCTCGCCGACCACGGGCTCGAGCTCGTCTCCGGCGGCACCGACACCCACCTCGTGTTGGTCGACCTCCGCGAGTCGCATCCGGACCTGACCGGCGGCGACGCCGAGGACGCGCTCGCGGCCGCCGGCGTCGTGCTCAACGCGAACACCGTCCCCGCCGAGACGCGGTCGCCGTTCAACCCCTCCGGCATCCGCGCGGGGACCGCGGCCCTCACCACCCGCGGCTTCGACGAGGCCGCCATCGAAGAGGTCGGCGACCTCATCTACCGCGTCGTCGACGACGTCGACAGCGAGGACGTCATCTACGAGGTCGGCGAACGCGTCGTCGAGCTCTGCGAGGAGTTCCCGCTGTACGCCCGATAGACGGCGGTCGGTTCGTTTTCGGCTGTCGTACGCGCTCCGTTCGTGAACCGGTTCGCGGTCGGTGAGCCCGCGACTCGTCCGGCGTCCGCGGACCGGTGACCCGGGCAACCCCCTCGCCTGGCTTCAGCGAGCCGGTGACCCGGGCAACCCCCTCGTCCGGCGTCAGCGAGCCGCCGACTCCTCCGGCGTCAGCGCCACTCCGGAGACCCCCTGGACCCCGAGCGCTTGATGCCGCCAGCCGTCGCCGACGTCGACACAGAGCGTCCCGGCGGCCGTGACGACGACGGACGCCCCCGGCCCGTAGCCGAGCGCGGCCGGCTCCTCTGCGACGGGAAGGTCGCTCGTCCGCCACGCGTCGGGACCCCAGCCGGGAGCGGAGCCGCGCTCATCGCGCCCATCCGCCGGGTCGTGCGTCCGGAGATCGCCCCCCGCGGCAGCCATCGCGTGACCGTCGCCGTCGGCGGTGACCGCGTCGAACGACCCCGACAGCGCGTCCATCCACCCGTTTCCGAGCCAGTAGAGCCCGGTCGACGTCGCCGCCAGCGGGACGCCCGCGCCGGCGACGTCGCGCGCGTCGTCGAGGCCGACGTGTTCGATCGCCGGATCGCCGGAACGGTCGACGACGCGGAACACCCCGTCCGCCGCGGCGATCAGGGGCCCGTCGACGGCTCGCGGGTCGGGTACCCTCCCGATCGGCTCCGCGGTCAGGGTCGGACCGGTGGGGGTATCGTCCCCATCGGTGTCCCCGATGGCGGCGTCGTTTCCGGCGGTGTCGTTTCCGGCGGTGTCGTTTCCGGCGTCGTCGTCCCCGGCGACGTTCCCGTCGGAGCCGCGGGCCACGTCGGCCGAGGTCACCCCCACTCGAGCGATCGCGCCGTCCGCGCCCGCGACGAGGAACGCCCCGTCATCGACGCCGACGGCGACGGCCGGGCCGACGCCGGCCGGGACGAACGCGAGGTCGTCCCCTCCGGAACCACCGTCCTCGGCCGAGCCGTCGAGGGACGCGACGAGGAGGTCGTCCCCGGTCGCGACCGCGAGCGACGTGGGTGCGGCGTCGGTCGCCGGGAGGACCGCGACGTCGACGGCGGGGTCACGGCTCACGAGCCCGAAGGAGCCGATCTTGTCGCCGGAGATCGCGACGCGGACGACCCCGATGTCGGCGGCGACGTACGCGTCCGTCCGTCCGGCGCGCCCGGCGTACACACGCTTCTCCTCGATCGAGACGTCGTCCTCGGCGGGTGCCATGCCCCGCGTTGGCGCGCACGGTTCAAAAAGCGTCACGGGACGCGAGCGTGGGTGGGACGACGACGCGGTCGTCGTCTCCGGATCGACGCCGCCGGATCGACGCCGCCGGAGGCGTCGAAGGGACAACACCGACGCCCCTTTGGCCGCCCCCGCCGAAGCCTCGGTCGTGCAATCGGTCGCCGCCGAACTCGTCGCGCTGTTCGCCGAGGTCCTCCCGCGGCTCGCCCGGATCACCCTCTTCATCACGGCGGGCGTGTTCCTCGCCAACGTCGCCGTCGCGTTCGGGCTGGTGCGGTACGTCGCGGGCGTCTCCGGCTGGCTCACGCGGCCGGCCAACCTCCCGGACGAGGTCGGCACCGCGATCCTGACGACCGCGGCGTCGACGACGGCCGGCTACGCGACGCTCGCGGAGTACCGCGAGTCCGGGTTCCTCGACGACCGCGCCACGCTCGTCGCCGTCGTCATCAACACGTTCTTCGGGTTCGTCCAGCACGTCTTCACCTACTACGCCCCCGTCCTGATCCCGATCCTCGGGTGGTCAACCGGGGTGCTGTACGTCTCCTTCCGGGCCGGGATCGCGCTGGCGATCACCCTCACGGGCGTCGTCCTCGGCGGGGTCCTGCTGTCCGATCGGAACGTGAACCGGAGGGCGCTCGCCGACGTGGCGGCCGAGCGACCGGCGGGTGACGATCGGTCGGCCCGTGAACGGGTGCGCGCCGCCGCGGGGAAGTCGTGGACGACGCTCCGCCGGATCGTCCCCCGGCTGGCGGCCGTCTACACGCTCGTCGTCGCCTTCGTCACCCGCTACGACGTCGAGTCGCTCACCGGGTTCGCCGAGCCGGTCACCGCGGCGCTCGGGCTCCCCGGGGCCGCCGTGCCGGTGATCGCCGTCTACACGCTCGATACGACCGCCGGCGCGGTCACCATCGCGCCCCTACTCGACGACGTGTTCACCCCGCGGACTGCCGTCGCGACGCTGCTCGTCGGCGGGATCGTCTCCTTTGCGGTGTCGACGTTCAAGCGCTCGATCCCGTTCCAGTACGGGATCTGGGGCGCGGAGTTCGGCACGAAGGTGATCGTCGTCAACACGGCGCTGAAGGTCGTCTTCATCTCGCTGAGCGTCCTGCTCCTGCTGGTCCCGCTGCGGTGACCGCCGGCCCCACGTCGACAGCGGCCGTTCTCGCCCCGAGTGCGGCGGCCCGGGTCGCTAGCGACGGTTCCGAGCGATAGCGGTGGCTCCGAGCGATAATGGCAGCTCCGAGCGATAGCGGCAGGCCGGGACGGTGAGGGTGCGGTTTTAATACGCTTCCCGGCCCCCCTCGCGGCATGACCGACATCGACCTCGAACGGATAGAGCGGGCGGCCGACGAGGAGCTCGACGACGCGGTCGCGTTCCTCAGGGAGATGATCCGGACCCCGAGCGTGAACCCCCCGGGCGACTACGACGGCATCCACGCGCTGGTCTCCGAGACGTTCGAGTCGTTCGGCTGGGACGCCGAGACGCTCGCCGCGCCGGCGGCCCTCCTCGAGGAGCTCGGCCTCGAGGGACCGCGTCCGAACGTCCTCGGCTACGTCACCCGCGGCGACGGCCCAACGATCGTGTTGAACGCCCACCTCGACACGGTCCCCGTCGACGAGTCGAAGTGGAGCTACGACCCGTTCGCGGCGACGCTCGATGAGGGTCGCGTGTGGGGCCGCGGGGCCCGGGACTCGAAGGGGCGGGTCGCCGCCTACACGCTCGCGGCGCGGGCGCTGGAGGCCGCCGACATGGTTCCGGCGGACGCGACGATCGTCCTCGCGATCACGGTCGACGAGGAGACGGGCGGTCACGCCGGGCCGGGATACGTCGTCGACAGCGGGGTGCTCGACGCCGACTACGCGATCGTCGAGGGGAACATCGACCGGGTCGACTACGCCGCCGCGGGGGTCGTCCACTTCGAGGTGACCGTCTCCGGCCGGTCCGCTCACGCCGGGACGAACCCCGAAAAGGGGGCGAACGCGGTCGTCGGCGCGTCGCGGATCGTCGGCGCGCTCGACGCGTACGCCGATCGGCTGAAAACCGAGCGGGTGAGCGACGTGCCGGGGATCGGCCACGCGACGTGTACCCCGGCCACGATCGAGGGCGGGCTCAAGACGAACGTCGTCCCGTCGTCGTGTTCGTTCACGGTCGACAGGCGCGTGCTGCCGGAGGAGGACCTCGACGACGCGGAGCGGGCGTTCCGGGACGTCGTCGCGGACGTCGACCTCCCGGACGGGACGAGCGCGGCGGTGGACGTGGTCCTCCGTGCCCGACCGTTCGAGTCCGACAGCGACGGTCCCCTCGTCAGGTCGCTCGCGCGCCACGCCGAGACGGTGACCGGCTCCGACGTCCTCGTCGGCGGCACCCGTGGATTCACCGACGCCCGGTTCTTCGGTCACGCCGGCATCGAGACGGCCAAGTACGGCCCCGGCGACGAGGAGTCGAACGTCCACGGCCCGGACGAGAACGTGAAGGTCGACCAGGTCCGCGACGCCGGCGCGGTCGTCGCCGCGACGCTCGCCGAGATCGGGTCGGATCGGTAGCCCCTCGACCGCCTCCGCGACGTCCGATGCCGCTCGGATCGCCTCCGCGACGTCCAATACCGCTCGGATCGCCTCCGCGACGTCCGACACCGCCCGGACCATCGCAACCCCCTCGTGTTCCCGAACCGTTAACCCCGTCCCCGTCGGGGGAGGACGCATGAGCGACGCCGCAGACACGGTCTTCGTGAACGGGGAGATCCACACGCTGACGGAACCCGACGAGACGTACGAGGCGGTCGCGGTCCGGGACGGGGGGATCGTCCGGCTCGGGTCCACGTACGACGTCGAGTTCCTCGTCGGCGTCGACACCGACGTCGTCGACCTCGAGGGGCGCGTCGTGCTCCCGGGGTTCATCGACGCTCACACCCACCTCACGACCGTCGGGCGCTACCTCGTCCACGCCGACCTCTCGACCGCGGCGTCGCCCGCCGACGCCGTCGACCTCCTCGCGGAGCGGGCCGCGGAGTTGGACGCCGATGCGGAGCCGGACGCTGACGCCGACCCGGCCGCCGACTGGGTGCTCGGCTACGGCTACGACGAGTCGACGTGGGACGAGGACCGCTACCTGACGCGGGCGGACCTCGATCGCGTCCCGACCGACCGCCCGGTCGCCGCGTTCCGCGAGGACATGCACGTCGCCGCCGCCGGCTCGGTCGTCCTCGACCGGTTCGCCGACGAGCTCGCGGCGGCCCCCGAGGGAACCGTCCCGACCGGGGACGACGGCGAGCCGACCGGGGTGCTCCTCGAGGCCGCGATCGACCCGATCTACGAGGCGATCGAGCCCGGGGTCGACGGGACGCGCGCGGTCGTCGAGGCCGCGCTCGCCGACTGCGCTCGCAAGGGGATCACCGGCTTCCACGACATGGTCCGCGGTTCACACGCCCCGCGGGCGTACCGCGAGCTCGACGACGCCGACGAGCTCACCGCGCGGGTCCGGATCAACTACTGGCGCGACCACCTCGACGCGCTCCGGGAAGTCGGGCTCGGGACGAACGACGGCTCGGCGTTCGTCGAGACGGGCGCGATCAAGTCGTACACCGACGGGAGCTTCGGCGGGCGCACCGCGAAGCTCTCGGAACCGTACGCGGACGCACCCGACGGGACGGGGCAGTGGGTGGTCGATCCCGCGGAGCTCCGGGCGGCCGTCGCCGAGGCGACCGATGCGGGCTACCAGTTCACGGCCCACGCGATCGGCGACGAGGCCGTCGACGCCGTGATCGACGCGTACACCACCGCGTCCGCGACCGATCCCGGCGTGGCGAGACACCGGATCGAACACGTCGAGCTCGCCGACGACGAGGCGATCGCACGTCTCGCGGAGACCGGGATCGTCGCCAGCCCGCAGCCCAACTTCCTCAAGTGGGCCGACGAAGGGGGGCTCTACGAGTCGCGGCTCGGCGACCGGACGGCACGGACGAACCGCTACCGCGACATGCTCGACGCGGGGGTGACCCTCGCGTTCGGCTCCGACGGCATGCCGATGGACCCCTTGCTCGGCGTCCACCACGCGGTCAACGCGCCCGCCGACGCCCAGCGACTCTCGGTGACGGAGGCCCTGCGCGCGTACACGTACGGGGCCGCCTACGCGGGGTTCGACGAGGACCGTCTCGGCACGGTCGCGGTCGGGAAGCGGGCCGACCTCGTCGTCCTCGACGGGTCGCCGTGGGAGCGGCCGGACGCGATCCGCGACGTCGACGTCGCGATGACGCTCGTCGACGGCGACGTCGTGTACGACGGCAGGTGAGCGAGCGATCGGAACCGAGCGGTCGCCGACTCGACGGCGTTCCCGTCAGCCCCGTAACGTCCCGTCGGTCCTTGCGACCTCCTCGTGGTCCTCGTAGCGCCCCGTCGGCCTCGCGGCGTCGATACCTCGGCTCCCGCAACTCCTGCACGAAAACAATACTTATTAATCGTGTACTACCGGATCGACACCATGGCAGAGATTTCCGTCGAATACGCGACCGGGGAGCGACTGTGGTCCGAGGCGGAGACGGCCCGGCGGCTGATCGATGCGCACCTCGGCGACCGTCCCGACGTCGACCGGGTCCGGATCGCACCGTCGTCGGAGTCCCTCTTCTGTGTCAGCGTCGCGGGCGACCGGATCTGGTGTACGGACCCCCACGAACGGATCGACTCGATGGCGGCGGTGTCGGCCGCGCGGCGACGCCTCTCGGAATCGTAGCCTCGTCGTACCGGTCGACAACCGGCCAACACCGATCGACACCGACCGGAACCGAGGCCGGGACCAGGGACCGGAACGCGCCGGCGACCGGCTACTCGCCCGCTTTCGCGGTCGCGTGGGTCCGGACGAACTCGCGCAGGAGCTTCCCGGCCACCGCCGCCGCCTGCCCGTCGTCGCGGTCGTTCACCTCGACGACATCGAAGCCGTCCGCGTGGGGTGCGACCGCGCGGACGACGTCCCGGACCTCCCGCGGAGTCAGCCCGAACGGCTCCATCGTCCCCGTCCCGGGGGCGAATCCCGGATCGAGCCCGTCGACGTCGACGGAGCAGTACACCGACTCGCCCGCGAACGCGTCGGCGTCGAGCCCGTCGATCCACTCGCGGGCGTCCTCCGGGGCGACGACCGTCACGTCGCCCGCGGCGGCCCGCTCCCACTCCTCGGGGGATCCCGTTCGCGCGCCGACGATCACCGCCCGATCGGCGACGTCGAGCGCGCGGCGGGTCACGCAGGCGTGGTTCCACGGGTTCCCGTCGTACGCGTCGCGCAGGTCGAGGTGCGCGTCACAGACGACGAGCGTGTCGGGGTCGACGGCCTCGACGCCGGCGTACGTCACCGTGTGCTCGCCGCCGATCGCCGCCGGGACCGCGTCGTCGAGGACGACGCTCCGGCACTCGGCGGCGAGGTGGTCGAGGTACGCCCGGACGTCGTCCCACGGGTGCACGTCGCCGGCGTCGTGGACGCCGAGCTCGGAGAAGTGACTGCCCGTCCGGTGGTCGTAGTCGTCGTACGTCCGTGAGAAGCGCCGGACCCGGTCCGGTCCGAACCGGGTGCCCGGCTGAAACGTGGTCGTCGCGTCCAGCGGCGCGCCGACGACCACGTAGGAGGCGGCCTCGCGGTCGGCGGTCGCGCCGGGGAACATCGACTACCCGACGACCTTCCGCTGGCCCTCGTAGGAGAGGTACTCGATCGTGTCGTCCGACTCGAAGTCCTCGCCCTCGGGGATCCGCATCGTGAACGTCTCGTACGTGTCGAGGTCCATCACCTGCGCGTCGTCGCCGGAGACGGAGACGACCTGTCCTTGTTTCCGCTCGATGATGGGGACCCACACCTTCGCGTCGACGGGTTGTGAGAGCGAGCGCTTCCGATCGTCGAAGACGCCCTTCCCCTCGACGCGGGCCTTCGCGCTCCCGTGCTTGCCGGGCTTGGCGGTACTGTAGTGGTTTATCTTGCAGGGCGAGTCGTCCATCATGACGTAACTTCCCTCCTGCAGTTCTCGAACCTGCTTCTGCTCTCGCGGCATACCGGGACTTCCTCAGGCGCGGGTATAAACGGTTTGGAACGCCGTCGACGACGTACGAAGATCCGATCGGCCGCGCGTGCCACCGATAGACGACGACCCGTCAGAGGGACGAAACGACGGGTTTCGACCGCCGCTGACGGGCGGAGAGTATATACGTAGGGCTCACCACCTGCCCTGTATGCCAGAGGATACCAGCGAACGAATGAGTCGACGTAACTACCTTCGGTTCGCCGGCGCGGCGAGCGCGGTCGCACTCGCCGGCTGTGCCGGCGAAGACGTCGAGGACTTCGACGACGATGACGACGGACTCGACGGCGACGACGGCACCGACACCGGAAACGGTGACGACGGCGACGAGGGGGACAACCACCTCCACATCGCTCAGACGCAGAATCCGACCACGCTCGACCCGCACGACCACCGGGAGACGACGACCGACAACGTGATCCTACAGGCGTACGAGTTCCACTTCGAGCGGGACCTCGACGGGAACCTGGTCGACGGGCTCGTCACCGACTGGGAGATCCTCGACGAGGAGCGCTACTGGATCGAGATCCGCGAGGACGTGCCGTTCCACAGCGGCGAGGACCTGCTGCCGAGCGACTCCGCGTTCAGCATCAACCGCGTGGTCGACGCGGACGCCGGGAACCTACAGAGCCCACAGAGCGACCAGCTGGCCGGCGTGACGGGGGCCGAGGTCGCCGACGACGGGCACGCGGTCGTCCTCCACACGGACGGTCCGAACCCGATGACGTTCGCGAACCTCGGCTCCTACTGTCCGGTGGTACAGGAGGACTGGATCATGGACCGGGAGGCCGAGGAGGTCGCCGCGGACATCAACGGCACCGGGCCGTACCAGCTGGAGGAGTTCGTCGACGGCGAGCACACCGACTTCACGAGCTTCGCCGACTACTGGGGCGGGGAGGCCTCGATCGAGAGCCTGCGCATCGACGCGTCTGAGGAGGCGAGCACCCGGATCAACAGCCTTCGAGCGGGCGAGATCGACATCGCGACCGCGGTGCCGCCGACCGACGCCGGAGCGATCGAGGGCGACGACGACACGTACATCGCCGACGCACCCAGCACGCGCATCCTGATGCTCCCGATGCGGTACGACGTCGAGCCGTTCGACAGCCAGGAGTTCCGGCAGGCGATGAACTACGCGGTCGACTTCGACTCGATCATCGACAACGTCCTCTCCGGGTTCGGCGACGCGACGGCACAGCCGACCCTCGAAGGGTACTTCGGACACAACCCCGACCTCGACCCGTACCCGTACGACCCCGAGCGCGCCGAGGAGCTGGTCGAGGAGAGCGGCCACGCGGGCGTCGAGATCGAACTCCACGTGCCGGCCGGCCGGTACCTCCAGAGCGACGAGATCGCACAGGCGTGTGTCGGGTACATCGACGACCTCGACAACGTCAACTGCGAGATCAACATGCGGGACTTCGGCGAGCTGGCCGGACAGCTCCTCGACGGCGACATCACGTCGACGCCGCCGTTCTTCCTCATCGGGTGGGGGAACACGACGTTCGACGCACAGAACAACCTGCTGCCGTGGCTCACCAGCGGCACCTCGCAGTACACGTTCGTCGACGACGAGCTCGAGGAGCTCATCCTGGACGCACGGACCGAGGTCGACGAGGACGCCCGCGAACAGCTCATGATGGACGCGTGTGCGCGAGCTCACGACCTCGCGGTGTTCGTCTTCCTGAACCGTGAGTACCTGATCTACGGGCTCAACCAGCGCGTCCAGTGGGACCCCACCCCGGACGAGTACACGCGCGCATACGAGATGTCGCTGCAGTAGGCGACGGATCGACGCAGTGTAGCTCGCCGTTTCCCGTCGCACACGCTCTATCACATGTCACAGTATCAGTTCCTTATCCGTCGAGGCCTGCAAGGCCTCCTCGTCGTCTGGGGAGTCGTCACCCTGGTGTTTCTCCTGCGGTTCATGACGCCCGGCAGCCCCGTCGACTTCGTTGCACCGCTCGATGCGAGTCCAGAGCTCCGGGCACAGATCGCCCGTAACCTCGGGCTCGATCAACCGATCTACGTCCAATACGCCCAGTACCTCGGCGGGCTGGTCCAAGGGGACATGGGCTACTCGTACATCCGCGGCCGCCCCGCGAGCGGGATCATCGTCTCGCGTATCCCGGCGACGCTCGAGCTCGCCGTCGCGGCGACCGTCGTCGCGATCATCTGTTCGATCCCGCTCGGCGTGCTCAGCGCCACCCGCCGGCACCAGCCGACGGACTACGCGGCGACGACGTTCTCGCTCGTCGGGATCAGCACGCCGAACTTCTGGCTCGGGATCATGCTCATCATGGTCGTCTCGGTCGGCCTCGGGATCCTCCCGACGAGCCGACGACCGATCGGGCTGATACCGGCCATCGAGCTGTTGATATTCCAGTTCGAGACCGTCGGGATCCGCGCGTGGATCGCCCACATGATCCTGCCCGCAGTCACCCTCGGAACCTACTTCACCGCGATGATCGTCAGACTCACCCGCAGCGGGATGCTCGACCAGCTCGGCCAACCCTACGTGGAGGCCGCGCGGGCGAAAGGGCTCCCGGAAACGCTCGTGACGTACAAACACGCCCTCCGGAACACGATGATCCCGATCATCACCGTGTTGGGGCTCCAGCTCGGCTCGCTGATCGGCGGGGCGGTGATCACGGAGTTCGTCTTCAACTGGCCCGGGCTCGGGACCCTGATCATCGACGCGATCCGGGTCCGCGACTGGCCGATCATTCAGGGTGCACTCATCGTCATCGGGATCGGCTTCGTGGTGATAAACATCGTCGTCGACGCGCTCTACGCGCGGCTCAACCCACGGGTGAGCCTCGAATGAGCGGTCGCATCCTCTCCGACCGCGTTCGTCGGAGCCTGAAACGGGAGTTCAGTCGGAGCCTCATGGCGAAGATCGGGCTCTTCTTGGTCGTGCTGATGGTGACGATGGCGACGTTCGCGCCGTTCCTCGCCCCGCACGACCCGACACAGCAGGGACTCGACGAGTCGAACCTGCCGCCGGCCGGCGTCACGCAAACCAGCGAGGAGTTCCGGATGGTCGACGGCGAGCGGACGACCGTGACCGTCGAGCGAGAGGGAAGCCTCGAACATCCCCTCGGGACCGATGCGCTCGGGCGTGATCTGTTCTCACGGGTCTTGTTCGGCGCGCGGACCTCGCTGATGGTCGGGCTGTTCGGGACCCTCTTCGCCGTCGGCACCGGGGTGAGCGTCGGGCTCACCGCGGGCTACTACGGCGGCCGGACCGACGACGTGTTGATGCGCTTTGCCGACATCATGCTCGCGTTTCCGGCGCTCGTGTTGGCGATCGCGCTGGTCGGACTGTTGGGGCCGTTAACGATACTGATACCCGACCCGTTCGTCCAGCTCGGGTTGGTCACCGGAATGCCCGCGAACTTCGTGTTCCCGATCACGTTGACGATCGTCGTCGGCGTGGTCAACTGGGTATGGTTCGCCCGGATCGCGCGCGGCGAGGCGCTGTCGATACGCCAGCAGGAGTACGTCAAGGCCGCCCGCAGCCTCGGCGCGAGCGACTGGACGATCCTCCGACAGCACATCCTCCCGAACAGCCTCACGCCGATCATCGTGTTGGCGACGATCCAGGTGGCGGCGATCATCCTCCTCGAGAGCTCGCTGTCGTTCCTCGGGTTCTCCGGGACGTCGCTGTCCTGGGGCTTCGACATCGCACAGGGACGGCAGTACCTCGGCACCTCGTGGTGGATCGCGAGCATGCCGGGGCTCGCCATCGTCGCTGCCGTCGTCGGGATCAACCTGCTCGGCGACTGGCTGCGTGACGCGCTCGATCCGGGCCTCGAGGGCGAACACGGGGGTGGGATGTGACCCGAAACGGTCCGATCCTCCGCGTCGAGGGCCTCGAAACCCGGTTCTTCACCGAGGAGGGGCAAGTCAACGCCGTCCATGGGGTCGACATGGAGATCGACGACGGCGAGGTGTTCGGCGTCGTCGGCGAGTCCGGCTCCGGCAAGAGCGTCACCGCGCTCTCGCTTCTGGGGCTGCTCGAATCGCCGGGACGCGTCACCGGCGGCGAGATCTGGTACCGCAGCGCGGAGCTCGCGGACTCGGTCGCCGAGGAGACGCCGACGGCGGTCGACGGCGACTACGTGAATCTGCTGGGGCTCCCCGACCGGGTCCGGCGGACGCTTCGCGGGACCCACTTCAGCATGATCTTCCAGGACCCGATGAGCAGCTTCAACCCGAGCCTGACGGTCGGCGAGCAGATCGCGGAGGCGGTCGAGGCCCAACAGCGGGCCCGGTCGAACCCGCGGTCGGTCGCCTCCCGGACGCAGGGGTACGGGCTCGGCCAGTACCTCATGAGCTTCGTTTCCTCCTCGCGAGAGTACGTGAGCGAGGAGAGCCGCGACCGTGCGGTCGAGCTGCTCGAGATGGTCGGCATCCCCGACCCGGTGTTGCGGGCCGAGGAGTACCCACACGAGTACTCCGGCGGGATGTTACAGCGCGCGATGGTCGCACAGGCGCTCGCGGGCGAGCCGAACGTGCTCATCGCCGACGAGCCGACGACCGCGCTCGACGTCACGATCCAGGCACAGGTGCTCGACCTCCTCGACGAGATCCAAGCGGAGACGGGGATGACGATCCTCATCATTACGCACAACCTCGGCGTCGTCGCCCGGATGTGCGACCGCGTCGGCGTGATGTACGCCGGGGAGATCGTCGAGCGGGGGGCGCTGGCGGACGTGTTCGACTCGCCGGTCCACCCGTACACGCAGGGGCTGTTGGGGAGCGTCCCCGACCTCGGCGGGTCCAGCGGCCGGCTCCAGCCGATCGCCGGCAACGTGCCGAGCCTGCTCGATCACGAGATGCCGGACCGGTGTTACTTCGCCGATCGCTGTCCGAAAGCGATGGAGGCGTGTCTGCAGAAGCCGCCGGAGCTCCCCGTCGACGGGGCGGCGGGCCACACGGCGAAGTGTTACCTCGCCGAGGAGCCGTTCGACGAGTCGACCGCGCTCCCGGACGGCTACTTCGAGGACGGATCGACCGACGCGGCCGACTCAGCCGACGCGTCGGGTGCCGCCGAGGTCGCGAGCGACGGAGGTGAATCAGAATGACCGACGGGAGCGACACGACCGACGACGCATCGACGGACGCCGAGCCGCTGGTTCGGGTCCGGAACCTCGAGAAGTACTTCTGGGAGAACGACTCGCTGTTCGACCGGCTGTTCGGCGAGGGGAAGACCGCGGTGAAAGCCGTCGACGGGATCAGCTTCGACATCCGTCGCGGGGAGACCCTCGGGCTCGTCGGCGAATCCGGCTGCGGGAAGTCGACGACGGGCGAGACGATGCTCCGGCTCCAGGAGCCGACCGGCGGGCGCGTCGAGTTCGAGGGGGAGAACATCTACGACCTCGATGGCGCGGACCTGCAAGCGTTCCGCCGCGAGGCACAGGTCGTCTTTCAGGACCCGTTCTCCAGTCTCGACCCGCGGATGACCGTCGGCGACATCATCACCCAGCCGCTGGAGATCCACGGCGTGGGTACGGCCGCGGAGCGTGAGGAGCGGGCCCGCGAGCTGCTCGGCCACGTCGGGCTCTCCGCGGACCAGCTCGACCGGTACCCCCACGAGTTCTCCGGGGGTCAGCGACAGCGGGTCGGCATCGCCCGGGCGCTCGCGCTCGAACCGGAGTTCATCGTCCTCGACGAGCCGACGAGCGCGCTCGACGTGAGCGTGCAGGCGCAGGTGTTGAACCTGCTCGACGACCTCCAGGAGGAGTTCGACCTGACGTACCTGCTGATCAGCCACGACCTCTCCGTGATCAACCACGTCTGTGACCGGGTCGCGGTGATGTACCTCGGCGAGCTCGTCGAGGTCGGCCCCGCTGCCGACCTGTTCGCGGAGCCGAAACACCCGTACACGGAGGCGCTCCTCGAGAGCGTCCCGCGGGCGTCGACGGACGAGCGGGACCGCGAGCGCCAGACGATCTCGGGGGACGTCCCCTCGCCGCGGAACCCGCCGTCGGGCTGTTCGTTCCGGACGCGCTGTCCGGTCGTGATCCGGCCCCCGGGGCTCGACGTTCCGCGATCGGCGTACCGCGAGATCGTCCAGTACCGGACGCTGCTGGAGAACGGTCGTCTCGACCCCGAGAGCCGGTGGGAGCAGCTCGACGATCCCGACCGGACGAACACCGGGGCGTTCGTCGACGGGCTGTACGACGAGCTGTTCACCGAACGGTTCGACGGCGACGACGACGCCGTCGTGACGGAGTCGTTCGAGGCGCTCGCGGACGGCGACGTCGAGGCGGCGATCGAGCTGCTTCGGAGCCGTTACGAGTCGGTCTGTGAGGTCGTCAATCCGGAACTCGTCGACGAACCGCATCCTTCGGCGTGTCTGCGCGACGACCAGCCCGGATCGGTTCGAACCGCGGTCGACGAGTGGGAGGCGTCGACGGCCGTCGACGCCGTCGGACGCGCCGGGAGCGCCGACGCCGACGTGGCCGCTCCCGACGGCGGGACCGCCGACGCGGACCGATAAGTCAGCGCCGGGTCGCCGCCGGGTCGAGGTCGACACCGCGTCGCCGGCTCCCGTCCGGGAGTCGGCCCTCACGTCCGTAACGTCTACCACCCATGACGACGAGGGTCGGGTATGAACGCACGTGACCTGATGGTGACGGACGTGAAGACGGTCTCGCCGGACGACGACGTCTCCAGCGTGTTCCGTAAGTTCGCCCGCCAGCCGTTCTCCGGGTTCCCCGTCGTCGACGACGAGCGACGGGTGGTCGGCGTGATCACGGAGTCGGACCTCGTGGACCTGTTCGAACCGGACGAGGAGACGCTGTGGATCCCGATCGGGCTCCCGCCGTTCGTCGACACCCTCACGTACCAAGTGAAAGCGCCGTGGGCGGACCTCGACCTCGGCGTCGACCTCGTCCGCAACGCCGACCGGCCGGTCGCCGACGTGATGAGCACGGACCTCGCCACGGTGACGCCCGAAACCGACGTCGACGAGGTGCTCGCGCTGCTCGCGGGCGACGAGCCGAACATCAACCGGGTGCCCGTCGTCGACGAGGACGGCCGGCTCGTCGGGATCATCGCGAGACAGGACGTGATCCGGGCGTTCAGGGACCGGCGGGTGTGACTCGCTCGTTCAGGGACCGGCGGGTGTGACTCGCTCGTCCGGAGGTCGGTGGGTCTGAGCGGCGTCTCGCGGTTGGCGATCCGGACCGACGGCGGTGGGTCTGAGCGGCGGTGCGGGCCTTCGGCTCACTCCCGTGCGCCCGGCGGAAACGGGTCGGCGTGGTCCGCGATGGCGTCGGCGACGCGGTGTGGCTCCTCGTGGATCACCCAGTGGGTCGCCTCCGAAAGGGTCAACAGCCGCCCGTCGGCGCAGTGGCCGACGCTCTCGGTCGCCATCGGCTTCCGGAGGAACCGGTCGCGAGCGCCCCAGATCACGAGCGTCGGGACCTCGACCCGGGTCCGCGACGGCGTCGGCCGGTCCCGAACGATCGCACGGTACCAGTTCACCATCGATTCGAACGCGCCGTCCCGGCCCCACGCGCGGCGGTATCGGCGGAAGTCCTCCTCGTCGAAGGTCCCCGGAAGGCTCGAATCCCGCAGCGCGCGCGTGGCGATCCGCCAGTCGCCCGCTCGGGCGACCGCCTCCGGGAGCGCCGGGAGCTGGAACGCGAGCACGTACCAGCTCTTGAGCCGCTGGTCCCACGAGGTCCGCAGCGTCCGCTCGAACACCGTCGGGTGGGGGACGTTGACGGCGACGAGCTCGGACAGCCGGTCGGCGTGATGGAGCGCGAGCCACCACCCGACCGCCGCGCCCCAGTCGTGTCCGGCGACGGCCGCCGTCTCGCGGTCGTACGCGTCGATCAGCCCGACGACGTCGCGGGCGAGCTCGTCCATCCGGTAGTCGCGGACCCGCGGCGGCTTCGCCGAGAGGTTGTAGCCGCGCTGGTCGGGGACGACGACGCGGTAGCCGGCGTTCACGAGCGGGGTCAGCGTCTCGTGCCAGCCGTACCAGAACTCGGGGAACCCATGTAGCAACACGAGCAGCTTCCCGTCCTCCGGCCCCGCCTCGACGACGTGCAGGCGGACCCCGTTCGTCTCGACGATCCGCGACTCGCCCGGCACGCCCTCCGGGATCTCGTCGGCGGGGATCTCCACGCTCGGGGTGACGTCGATGGGGACCTCGGTCATACCGAACGGATGGACCGCCACCGATAAATAACTACGAGCGCGCCGCGCCGACCGCCGTCCGCCAGCGGGACGCACCGACCGCCGTCCGCCAGCGGACCGCACCGACCGCCGTCCGCCAGCGGACCGCACCGACCGCCGTCCGCCGGCCCGTCCACTCACCCACCCAACCGCTCACCGATCCGCCGGTCTGCCGCCGTCCGTTCCGGCGGGTTATCCGAACTTCCCCGTGATGTAGTCCTCGACGCGCTGGTTCTCGGGGTTCTCGAAGATCCGGTTCGTCTCGCCGAACTCGACGAGCTGGCCGCCGGTGAGGAAGACCGCGGTCTTGTCGGAGATGCGGGCGGCCTGCTGCATGTTGTGCGTGACGATGACGACCGTGTACTCCTCGGCCAACTCGTCGATCAGGTCCTCGACCTTCGCGGTCGCGACGGGGTCGAGCGCCGAGGCGGGTTCGTCCATCAGGATGACTTCGGGGTCGGGCGCGATGGCGCGGGCGATACAGAGCCGCTGTTGCTGCCCGCCCGAGAGGTCGAGCCCCGACTCGTCGAGCTGGTCTTTCACCTCGTCCCAGAGGGCGGCCCCGCGGAGCGCCTCCTCGACGCGCGCGTCCATGTCGCCGTCGTAGCCCTGAATCTCCAGGCCGTACGCGACGTTGTCGTAGATCGACTTCGGGAACGGGTTCGGCTTCTGGAACACCATCCCGATCTTCCGGCGCAACGCCACCGGGTCCACGTCCCCGTCGTACACGTTCTTGCCGCGGAAGCGGAGCTCGCCGCCGACGCGGGCCGCGTCGACCATGTCGTTCATCCGGTTGATACACCGGAGGAACGTCGACTTCCCGCAGCCCGACGGGCCGATGATCGCGGTGACTTCCTGTGCCGGCAGCCGAACGTTCACCGGCTTAAGGGCCTCCACGTCGCCGTAGTGAACGGTCAGGTCGGCCGCTTCGATGACCGTGTCGGCGTCGGCGATGTGCTGGATCGACGGGGTCGTCTCGCCGGTCGTCTCGTCGACCGGGTCCGGGGTCGAGACGTTCCGTCCGTCCGCTCGGTCGGCGGCCGCCCCGTCCTGTTCGTTCTCGCGTTCGTCGCCGACTGTGTAACTGTCGCTCATTGTTATTTCTCGTACTTGTTGCGGATGAGGATGGCCGTCGCGTTCATCAACAGGAGGATCGTCAACAGGACGACGATCCCGGCGGCGGCGACGTGTTGGAAGTCGCCCTCCGGGAGGCGTGCCCAGTCGAATATCTGCATTGGCATGGCCGCGAAGGGGCCGAACAGGTCGGGAACGGGGATGCCCGAGACGTCCTCGATCGGGGCCCGAAACATCGACGTCGCCGCACCGATCATGATCAGAGGTGCGGTCTCGCCGATCGCGCGGGACAGCGAGAGGATCGTCCCGGTCATGATCCCCGGCAGCGCCGCCGGGAGGACCACGTCCCGAACGACCTCCCAGTCGGTCGCGCCGACGCCGTAGGCGGCGTGCCGCTGGGAGTCGGGGACCGCTCGCAGCGCCTCCTGTGCGGAGACGATGACGATCGGGAGGATGAGCAGTGTCAGCGTCAACGCACCGGCCAGCAGGCTCTCGCCGAGCCCGACGAACCGGACGAAGACGGCCAGCCCGAGCAGCCCGTACACGATCGACGGGACGCCCGCGAGGTTCGCGATGTTCGCCTCGATGAAGCTCTTGAGCCGGCTCTCGGGGGCGTACTCCTCCAAGTAGATGGCGGCCCCGACGCCGAGGAACATCGTGAACACCGCGGTCAACGCGATCAGGAGTATCGACCCGACCAGCGCGGGATAGATGCCCGCTCCACGGCCGTCGGGGTAATAGTTCTCGATGAACCGAGAGGGCGGATAGGTGAGGAAATCCAGGGTCACCCATCCCCACGCCTCGTAGAGGACGTCGCCGAGCAGCACGAACAGCGCGACGATCCCGACCAGCGTGGACGCGCCACAGATCCCGACGAAGACGCGCCCGAGAAGCTGTTTCCGGGCGATGTCGTCGCCGACGTTCGCGAACGGGTTCGGGGTCTCGCCGCCGTCGGTTCGGACGCTGCCGGCTCGGGGGCTATCGGTTCGGACGCCGTCGTCGTCGCCGTCCCCGTCACGACCGTCGTCCGTTCCGCCGAGCCCGAACGGGAGCCGGGTCATCGGTACGCCTCCTGGTACCGCCCCTTGATCCACAGGCTCAACAGGTTCATCCCGAGGGTCATCACGAACAGCAGGAGGCCGACGGCGAACAGGCTCTGGTAGCCGATGGAGCCGACCGAAACGTCGCTGATCCCGATCTGGACCATGTACGCGGTCATCGTTTGGGCCTGCTCTAACGGGTTCAGCGTGATGTTCGGCTGCATCCCGACCGCCAGCGTGACCGCCATCGTCTCGCCGATCGCCCGCGAGATCGCGAGGATGTACGACGCCATCACGCCCGACAGCGACGCCGGAACGACGACGTCGGTCGACACCTCGAACTTCGTCGCGCCCAGCCCGTACGCCGCGTTCCGGAGCTCGTCCGGGACGGCCGACATCGCGTCCTCCGACAGCGACGACACCATCGGGATGATCATGACCCCGACGACGATCGCCCCCGCCGCAACGTTGAACGTCCCCGTGCCGGGGAAGAACCGCTGGATGATCGGGGTGATAAACGAGAGCGCGAAGAAGCCGTACACGATCGTCGGGACCCCCGCGAGCACCTCGAGCGTCGGCTTCACGACCTTGCGGACGCGCCGGTCGGCGTACTCGGAGAGGTAGATCGCCGTCGCGGTCCCGACCGGGATCGCGATGAGCGCGGAGCCGACGACGATGAGCATCGTTCCCCACAGCAGCGGCAACACGCCGTACGAGCGCGGGCGGATGATCGGCGACCACTCCGCGCCGAAGAGGAACTCCCGAACCGTGACCTGCGTGCCGAGCCCGGTGCGGAGCGCGGCCCACGCCTCCGCGGGGCTTCCCGCAAGGATCCCGCCGAAAACGCCCGAGAGGAGCCCGAACAGGGTCTCTTCTCGGAAGAACCCGAGGGCCCCGTCGAAGAGAACGACGACGATCCCGAACGTCGTGAGGACGGTGAGCAGCGCGCACGCGAAGAAGACGCCGCGAACCGCGAGGTTCCGTCTCGCCGGGATATCCGAGCCCGCGCGGGTGAGGTCGGCGACGTCGCTCGACCCGCTCATTCGAGCCCCGCCACCGCATCGGTCAAGCGTTCACGACTCTCGGCGACCGTCTCGTCGGGGATCGCGTAGTAACCGACCTTTCGAGCCGCCCACTGGGTCCACGTCAGGGTCTCGTCGGGCCCGACGACCTCGCGGTCGGCGTCCTCGTCGATCTCCTCGAAGAAGAACTCGGCGTACGCGCGGAACTCGGGGCGCTCGAGGTCCGGGACGCTCAGGTAGACGTACATCGGCCGGGAGAGTGGAGTGTACTCCCCGCTTTCGATGGTTTCGCGGGTCGGGTGAACGCCGCCGTTCCCGTCGTCGACCGCGACGAGTTTGAGGTCCTCCTCGTTCTCGTAGAAGTACCCCGCGCCGCCGAAGCCGAGGGCGTACCGGTTGCCCCGAACGCCGCGGACGATGACGTTCGTGTCGGCGCTGGCGGAGTAGTCCGACCTGATGTCGCCGTACTCGCCGTTTATCGCCTGTGTGAAGTAGTCGAACGTGCCGGAGGCGGAGTCGCGGCCGTACAGGTCGACCTCCTCGTCAGCGAACGGTTCGTCGGCCCACTCCTCGCGGAGGTCGCCCCACGTCTCGACGTCGGAGCCCGAGCGCCAGAGACGGTGGAGCTCCTCGACGGTCAGCGTGTCACACCAGTGGTTCTCGGGGTGAACCCAGATGGCGAGCCCGTCGAGGGCGGCCTCCAGCTCGAGGAAGTCGATCCCGTTGTCCCCACACAGACCCACCTCGTCGTCGAGGATCGCGCGGCTGGCGTTCTGGACCTGGGTGTCGCCCGCACAGAAGCGTTGGAACCCCGCGCCGGTGCCGGAGCCCCGGACCGGGATCCTGACCCGGTTGTTCCGCCACTGGAACTCCTCGGCGACGGCCGCGCCGTGTGGCAACAGCGTGTTGCTCCCGTCGACGACGATACGACCGTCGAGCCCCCGGCTGTCCTCCCCACGGACGAGACAGCCGGCGAGCCCGGCGATCGCCCCGCCCGCGGCGGCTAGGTAGGCCCGACGCCCGACCCCCGACCGAACCCCGTCGGTGGTGTCACCCTCCATCAGTTCAGTAGAGCGGTACAGGTACCTAAATACGCTACTATAATGTATATATAGTTCTCAATATCTCTATGTTGACCGGAGGCCTGCAGAGTGAGTTCAGGCGAGCGTGCGGCATAAATGGCCTATAAGGGGAGGTATTCGAAATATATCGTTGAGGCATCGGGTATATAGTTTTGCGTAGGTTTAACAACCCGCCGTCTCCAAGGACGGGTATGGAGACGCGGAAGGTGCAAGTCACCGGCGGCTCGACGTACACCGTCTCGATCCCGAAGTCGTGGGCGACCGAGAACGACGTCGGGGCGGGCAGCGAGGTCGAGTTCTACCCGGACGGGGACGCGCTGTTCCTCACGCCGAGAACCGAGGAAGAGCGGACCCGGGGCAGGCTCGACGTCACCGGCCTGACCGGACAGGAACTCACCCGTGCGGTGACGACGATGTACGTCAGCGGGTTCGACGTCATCGAACTCGGCGGGTCGGAGATCACGACCGAGCAGCGGTCGACGATCCGCGAGGCGGTACAGAGCCTCGTCGGGCTGGAGGTGTTAGAGGAGACGCGCGACCGCGTCGTGGTTCGTGACCTGCTCGACTCCTCCGAGCTGTCGATCCACAACGCCGTCACCCGCATGCGGCTGATCTCGTTGTCGATGCTCGACGACGCGATCACCGCGCTGTCGGAGCTCGATCACGACCTCGCGCGCGACGTCATCGGCCGCGACGACGACCTCGACCGGCTGTGGCTCGTCGTCTCGCGGATCTTCCGGGCGACGCTTCGCACGCCGAAGGCGGCCGAGGAGCTCGGGCTGCCCCGCGAGGAGTGTTTCGACTACCACTCCAGCGCCCGGCAGCTGGAGCGCGTCGGCGACCACGCGACGAAGATCGCCCACTTGACGCTCAAGATCGAGGAGCCGCTCCCCGACGCGGTGATCGACGCGATCGACGACCTTCACGAGGACGCCGTCGAAGTGATCGACACCGCGATGGACGCCCTCTTCGAGGACGACAGCGAGACGGCCAGCCGCCGCGCCAACGAGGCGCGAGCGGGCGTCCGCGAGATCGACGAGCGCGTGCGGGCGATAGACGAGCTCCTTCGCGACCTGGACCCCGCCAGAGCCCAGCTGTTGGGGCTCGTCGTCGACTCCGTGCTCCGGTCGGCCGACTACGGCGGCAACGTCGCGGAGACGGCCCTACAGAAGGCCGCACCGACGCCGTAACCGACGGACGCCGTACCCGCCTTAAAAGCGCCGTCGTCGGTTTCGATCGGAGCGGTCGCCGATACCGCCCGACGCGGTCGACGATCGACAGAGAAGCCCGGAAGGCGCGGGGGTTTTTCCCGTCGCCGGTCCACCGCGTACGTATGCCGGAGATATCCCTCGGCGTGCCGAAAGGCGTCGTCGAGTCGCTTCCCGAGGAGGACGGCACCGCCGAACGCGACATGCGGCGCGCCATCGTCGGGATCCAGTCGCGGCTGAACGAGGAGATCGACGGACGGACGCCCGCGGAGGCGGCGGCCGTCGTCGCGGACGCCGTCGAGCGGATGGAAGGGCAAGCGAGCACCTATCACGAGTTCGTCCCCGAGCTCCGCGCGTGGGGACAGTCGCCCATCTACGCCATCGCCTGGCGGAACCTCTACATCGAGCTGATCGGCCAGCTGTACGAACACGAGTGGCTCGGCGACGAGCTCGACCGCGAGCGGAACTTCCGGCTCGTCGAGGACGGGATCCGCCTGTCTGACCTCTAATCTACCGGCGTCGGCGACCGTTTTTAAGTGAGTCCGACCCGACCGTGAGGTATGGAACTGGAGCTGCGGTTCTTCGCGACGTTCCGCGAGGCCGCCGGCGGCAAGACGGTCGCGTACGAAACCGCCGACGGCGCGACGGTCGGTGACGTGTTGGCGTCGCTCGAAACCGAGTACGAGGGGCTCGCCGGACGGCTGATCGTGGACGGCACGCTGGCCCCGCAGATCAACGTCCTGAAGAACGGCCGGGAGGTCCTCCACCTCGACGGGCTCGACACCGGGCTCGACGACGGCGACCGGCTCTCGGTCTTCCCGCCGGTCGCGGGTGGGCATGACTGACGCCGACGGAGGGGACGAGCGGGACGAGGGGGGTGTCGCCGACCACGTCGAACCCCCCGCCGAGCCGGGATGGGTACGCGAACAACGCGCGTATCGCGGGATCTCGCGACGGCTGGCGGCCCACTACCTGCGGAACCTCGGCGGGACCCTCGTCGACGCGGACGACCCGGCGGACGCCACCCGAGTCGACGGCGACGGCTGGCGGGTGACCCTCCGTTCGGAGACGGTGAACGTCGCCGGATCGATCAGCCTCACCGAGGTGACGATGTCGTTCGCGGGCGACCCAGAGGCCCTCGCGGACTTGATCCCGCGGTTCAAACGGAAGGCGATGCGCGCCGGCGGGTGAGGGGTTCGGCGTGGCCCGCGAGAACGACGATCGATCGGAGACGGGCGAGAGTCCCGACCGCCCGTCCGGCAGTCACCCGATCGACGGGATCGCGTTCCTCAAGGCCGCGGCCCTCGCGAGCGTCCCGGCGGACCGGCTCTCGGAACTCCTGTGGCGGGTCCAAGCCGATCTCGGTCCCCGGATAAACGACTACCGGCGGCGCTACGAGCGGATCGCCGCCGACGCGGGGCGCGAGACGTTCCTCGCCGAGCCGACCCACTGGGAGGACGTCGCCGACCGACTCGGCCTCTCCGATCGAGAGCGTGACGCCGTCGCCCGCGCTCACGAGGCCGCGGTGGAGCGGGTCGGGTCCGAGGACGGGCGTCGCACGGAGTTCGACACCGCCTTGGAGATCCGCGCCGGGGTCGTGATCGGTCTGGACGCCGCCGAGGACGCACACGAGTCGCACCCTCGCGGACCCCCGCCCGACGACGGGTGAGCGAGGCCTCGACGCACTCGTGGCTCGCATCGACGCGTTTTTGCGGCCGGCGTGGGTGCGGGTCCCATGAGACTCGCACGCTTGCTCACACCCGACGGGCCGGTCGCCGGCCGCTACGAGGACGGCGTCGTGATCACGGACGACGGCCCCTACGAGGTCGGCCGCGACGGGCGACTGCTCCCGCCGTGTCGCCCGAGCGCGCTCTACTGTATCGGGCGCAACTACGCCGAGACGATCGAACAGATGGGGTACGAGCGCCCCGACGAGCCGAACTTCTTCATCAAGCCGCCGGCGAGCCTCGTCGCGCACGGACAACCCGTGCGGTATCCCGAGTGGACCGACGAGTTGACCTACGCCGGCGAACTCGTCGCCGTGATCGGCGAGCGCTGCCGCGACGTCTCCCCCGACGACGTCCCCGACGTCGTCCGCGGCTACACCGTCCTCAACGACATGGACGCGCTCGACCAGGAGAGCCTCACCGCTCGGAAGGCGTTCGACGGCTCCGCGCCGCTCGGTCCGTGGATCGAAACTGACGTCGACCCGACGGACATCGACGTCTCGACGACCGTCGCGGGCGAGACGCGACAGGACGCCAACACCGAACTGATGCTGTTCGGCCCCTACGAGATCGTCTCGTATCTCTCGAAGCGGTTCACCTTCGAGCCCGGCGACTGCGTCGCGTTCGGTAGCCCCGCCAACCCCGGGCTCGTCGAGCCGGGCGACCGCGTCGAGATCACCTACGAGGGCGTGGGGACGCTGACGAACGACATCGTCGAGTGAGTCGGACGCCATGCGACGACCCGTCTGGGTTCGTGCGGACCCGTGCGCATCCGTGCGTACCTCACCGACGGGGGTGACCGGGAGGGGCCGATTGAGTTAGTGAAGGGAGCCAACGGAGTCGGTGAAGGGAGCCAACGGAGTCAGTGAAGGGAGCCGCCCGGGGCCGGAGCCTACGACGTCCGGATCTCGAACCGTGCCCCGCCGCCGTCGGCCTCGGTCACTCGGATCGACCAGCCGTGAGCGTTGACGACCTCCTCGACGATCGCGAGCCCGAAGCCGGTCCCCTCAGACGTCGTCGTGTACCCGAACTCGAACACGTCCGCGTGTTCTTCCTCGGGGATCCCCGGCCCGTCGTCGGCGACGTAGAAGCCGCCCCCACCGTCCAGCGCGCCGACCGAGACGGTCACGTCGGAGCCGCCGTGTTCGACCGCGTTCCGGAACAGGTTCTCGACGAGCTGTCGAAGCCGTTCGGGGTCGGCCACGACCGTGAGGTCGAACCCGTCCGCGATCGCGAGCGACGCGTCGTTCGTCTCGACCATCCCCCACGACTCCGTAACCAGATCCGGTACCCGAACCGGTTCGGTCGCGTCGATCGGTCGTCCGAGGCGGGCGAGTCGAAGGATGTCCTCGATGAGCGCCTCCATCCGGTCGAGCGCGCGCTTCGTCGTGACGAGGTGTTCGTTATTCCGATCGGACTCCATCGCGAGGTCGACCCGGCCCTGTGCGACGTTAAGCGGGTTCCGGAGGTCGTGTGAGACGACGCTCGCGAACCGCTCGAGCCGGGCGTTCTGGCGCTCCAGCTCGTGTCGGTATCGTACCGTCTCCGTCACGTCGGAGAGCGTGATCGCCCGGCCGAGCCGTTCGCCCACGGCGGTAAACGGGTTCTCGGAGACGCTGTAGTAGCGCGTCTCCCCGTCGACGGCGATGGTGAGGTGGTCGTCGGGCGAACGCAGCGCGTCGGCGACCGTCGGGAGCGCCTCCTCGAACGGGCTCTCGGCGGCGGTGTCGAGCGTGGGGAAGCGGTCGCGGGCGCTCCGGTTGAAGTCCCGGACGTGATCCTCGTGGTCCAACACGATCACGGGGTCGTCGACGTCGCCGGCCAGCCGGATCGTCTGGAACCGATCGAAGTAGACGTAGAGGACGCCGATCGTGAACGCCGAGACGCCGAGCGCGGAGTAGGTGATGTCGAGCAGGTACGGCGTGGTCGCGCCGATGACGTCGAGGAACACCGGGAGGCCGGTGAGCCCGGCGATACCGAGCAGCGCGGTCGTGTCGAAGTCGACGCCGTCGAACAGCTCGAACAGCATGAAGAACCCGACGAACGCGAGCGAGTAGGCGAGCCCCATCACGATCCAGTGGAGGGGTTCGTGATGGATCTGGAGGTACGGGAACGGCGAGGTCGCCGGCTCGGCCGCGAAGTACCAGCCGTGAAACGGGTTCGTCACCTTGACGGCGACGATGGAAAGGTAGATCCCGACCGCCAGCCGGCGAAGCGTGCGGTTGCGGTGGTACGACCGCCCGGTGTAGGCCGAACAGAAGTACAGCCAGGGGCCGACCGTCGAGAGGCCGACGACGAGCCCGGCGACGAAGAAGCCGTACTGTACGCTCGGGGTGGGGGCAGCGAGGAACCCGACGTGTAACACCGCCCACAGGCCGCTCGTCGCCAGCAGCGCCGCCAGCCCGACACGGGTGTCCCGGTCATCGACCCGAGAGATCCGCGTGAGTCCGCCGAAACAGACGATCGCGGCCGTCGAGAAAACGATGAGATACCCCAGGAGCAAGGGATCCATCTGGAAGAGCGCCCGAGACATGCGGTCGGCTTCTCACACCACCCGTAATAGCGTACCGGACGCGCTCGCCCGTCGGGCCTTATCCTCGGTCGAGGAGGGGCTGTCGGTCGCCGTACGTGAGCGTTCGCCAGAGCCACTCGACGGGCCCGAACCGAAACGTCCGGAGCCAGAGCACCGACAGCGCGACCTGCACCGTCCAGATCGCGACCACGACGACGAGCAGCTCGACTCGGGTGAGGAACCCGAACAGTCCGAACCCGTGGCCGTAGAAGAGCGACGTGGCGAGGACCGTCTGCAGGAGGTAGTTGGTGAAGGCGGTGCGTCCGACCGCGGCCATCCACGCGACGACGACCTCGGGGAATCGCCGGCAGAACAGGGTGACCAGCCCGACGTACGAGCCGGCCAGCGGGAGGCTCCCCCAGTAGTTGAACTGTCGCCAGAACAGCGCCGCGTCCGCCCCCCAGTCGTTCGCCTCGATGTACGCGACCCCGGCGAGGACCGCCCCCAGGCCGACGACGGCTCCCCAGAGGGCCAGCCGACGGTAGAACCGGTCCGAGCGCTCGTCGGTCAGGACGCCCCACTCGAACAGCGCCATCCCGACGGCGATGGAGCCGCCGACCCGCCAGAACGCCAGCCCGAGGAACCCAGTCGTCTGTCGCTCGAACGCGGTCGGAACGCGGTGGGACAGCTGGTCGATCCAGCCGCCCCGATACGCCTCGACCTCCGCGCGGAGCGCCGACTCGGCCGGCCGCCACTGTCCGGCGATCAGCTCGGGGTCGGCGACGAGCGCCGTCAGGAGTTCGAGCGCGGACGGGACGGCGATGAGCGCGAGACCGAACGCGAACTTCGTCGTCGGGGCCCAGTCGCGGAGGAGGACGACCCACAGCGCACAGAGCCCGTACGCGACGAGGATGTCGCCGTACCACAGGAGGTACGCGTGCGCGAGGCCGATCGCGATGAGCCACCCGGTTCGGCGGAAATGCAGCCGCAACGCGTCGTCCCCCGCGGACTCGCGTCGGCGGGTGAACAGGAGGATCCCCGCCCCGAACAGGACGGAGAACAGCGTGATGAACTTCAGCTCGAAGAACACGTGGCCGACGAGCCACGCCCAGTAGTTCGCGCCCGAGAAGTCGCCGTACACCGTCGGGTTGAGCAGCGTCGCCTCGGGCATCGCGAACACCCACACGTTGATGACGAGGATGCCCAACACCGCGACGCCCCTGATCGCGTCCAGGGCGACGATGCGGTCCGCCGGCGACGTCGGGGAGGGACTCGAGCTCACGGGTCGTCTCGACGAACGCGGGGGAGCGACGAATAGGTTCGGACACCGGATCCGGCGACGGTCGTCCCGCTCAGTCGAGCCGAACCGCGTGGCCCGCCTCGGAGGACCGGTAGATCGCGTCGATGACCCGTTGGACCGTGAGCGCCTCGTCGATCGTGTTTATCGACGGCGCTTCGCCCTCGGCGACCGCCTCCAGGAAGACGCCCTGTTCGGCGGCGTGGCTGTCGTCGTTCCGCGCCTCGATCGTCGTATCGGAGAGGTGGTGGCCGCCACCGGAGTCCGCCTCGTGGATCGTGAGCTCGTCGTTGCCGCGGTCGAACGTCGCGCCGGCCTCGGTCCCGCGAACGACGAACTCGTCGTTCGTCGGGCGGTTCGTCGCCCACGCGACCTCCAGCGAGACCGTGTTTCCGTCGGCGTCGCGGATGAACGCGGAGGCGGAGTCGTCGACGTCGAACCCGCCGGGACCGTTGTCCTCGCCCCACATGTGGACGAACGCGTAGTCGTCGCGCCCGCCGAACTCCGAGCGCGTCTCACCGGAGACCTCGACGACTTCGGGATGATCGAGGAAGTACAACGCGAGGTCGATCGCGTGGACCCCGATGTCGATGAGCGCGCCGCCGCCGGCGACCTCCGCGGAGGTGAACCAGGAACCGCGGCCGGGGATCCCGCGGCGGCGGACGTAGTTCGCCTCCACGTGCGTCGTCTCGCCGAACCGGCCCTCGTCCTGGTGGTGTTTGATCACCTGGACCGGGTTCGCGAAGCGGTTGTTGAACCCGACCATACAGAAGCCGTCCGCGTCCGCGGCCGCCTCGGCGATCCGCTCGGCGCTGTCGAGCGAGTGCGCGAGCGGTTTCTCGAGGAGGACGTCGAGGCCCGCCTCCAGCGCGGAGACGGCGTACTCCTCGTGGAACCGGTTCGGCGTCGTGATCAACACCGCATCGCACGCCGCGTAGAGGTTCTCCTCCTCCTCGTAGGCGTGGACGCCGAACTCCTCGTGGAACCGGCTCCGGGCGTCGGGGTCGATGTCCATCCCGCCGACGAGGTTCGCGTCCCGTTCCGTGAGCCTCGTGGCGTGGTGGTTCCCGATCCCGCCGAGGCCGACGATGCCGACGGCGACGTCGTTCGCGCTGGTCATGGACGGAAGTTCACAACAATCGTTGTTAAGGTTCACGCTCCGATCCCGGCGATCGACGGACGGCGCTACGGCCGCCGAAAGGACCGGTTCCGGCGGATCCCCACGCCTCGATCGACCAGGGGCCGCGATCCTCCGGATTCGGCTCCGGTAGGAAGTCCCGGGCTCGGTTCCGAACGGTCGTGCGAACGGCTAACTCATTCGGCGACCGTCGTTTCCCGGACGCGGATCCCCTTCCGGGCGAGATGGCGCATCTGCCGCTGGGCGAACTCCTCCTCGGCCGAGCCACGCGTCGCGAGCACGTAGACGAGTGCGGAACCCGAGGGGCGCATCGTCCGCCCGGCCCGTTGAGAGCCCTGGCGGCGCGAGCCACCGAGCCCCGAGGCGACGACGGCGAGCTCCGCGTTCGGGAGGTCGATCCCCTCGTCCCCGACACGGGAGACGATCAAGGCATCGAGCGGGCCGTCGTTCGCGTTTGCGCTCGCGTTCGCGTTTCCATCCCTGTCCTCGTCCTCGCTGGCGTCATCATCTCCATCTCCGCGCCGATCCCCGTCCTCACGGAACCGCCGAAACAGGGCGTTCCGCTCGTGGTGGGGCGTCTCCCCGCTGATGAACGGGATGTCGAGGGCGTCCGAGAGAGCCGCCCCTTGGTCGAGGTACTCGACGAACACGAGCGCCTTCTTCCCGCGATGTGCGGAGAGCAGGTAGCGGACCTCCGCGGCCTTCGCCGGGTTCTCGGCGGCGAGCCGGCGGCGCTCCCGGCCGTCCGCGCTGACGTACTCGTTGCGCGCGAGGTCGTGACGCCAGGGGACGTACCGGATCTCGACTTCGGGCTCCTGGACGAACCCCGCCTCGAACAGCGCGTCCCAGTCCGCACCGATCGGCGGCCCGATGAGCGTGTATACCTCCTCCTCGCTTTCCGTCTCGCTCACGGGCGTCGCCGATAGGCCGAGCCGGTGTTTCGCCTGCAGCTCGGCCGATCGCGAGAAGACGGGTGCGGTGATGTGGTGACACTCGTCGAAGACGATCAGGCCCCAGCGCCGCGAGTCGAACAGGCTCCGGTGTCGGTCCATCCCCGCCGTCTGGTACGTGGCGATGGTGATCGGGCGGATCGCCTTCTCGCCGCCGTGGTACTCGCCGACGTCGGCGGGGTCGATCGTCGAGTGCGCGGCGAGCTCCGCGCGCCACTGGTTCGCCAGCTCCCGCGAGGGGACGAGGATCAACGTCTCGCCGCCGACCGCCGCGATCGTCGCGATGGCCGCGACCGTCTTCCCGGAGCCCGGCGGCCCGACGTAGACGCCGGACCGGTTCTCGAGGAACGCGTCGACCCAGCCCTCCTGGTACGGCCGCAGGTCGGCCGTGAGTTCGATGTCGACCGGATCGCCAGTCTCGAGGTCGCGGTCGTCGACGACGGGGTAGCCGGCGTCGTATAACGCCCGCTTGATCCCGGCGATCGCCGTCTCGTTCACCCACGCCTCCGTCTCCGAGATCGGCGCACGGAGGTGCTCCTCCGCGAGGTGGTCCGCGGCCACGTTGCCCATCAGGCTCTCGGAGGCGGCCTCGAGGACGACGTAGCCGTCCTCGTGGGTGTACAGCCGGAACCGGTGGGCGCGACGCCACTGATCGGTCATCCACCCCTCCAACCCCTCGAACCGTCTCGGCAGCACGGCCCTGACCCGCGCGATCAGGTCGTCGACGTCGTCGAACGGCGCGGCCCACACGTCCTCCTGTCGGATCCGGTAGAGGTATCCCCGGGTCCCGGGCTCCGTCCCCGTCGTGTCGACGAGGTGTGCGAACGCCGACAGCTGCGCGCGCGTGAACTGGGTCGGTCGGTCGACGACGATCTCCCGGCGGTTCGGAAAGACGACGATCCGTTCCCGGGTCGCCAGCTCGCCCCACTCTCGCGGGTAGAATACGACGGGGTCGCCGCCGACGTCGACCCGGTCGACCGCCCCGCGCCCGACCAGTGTTTCGAGCGCGTCGCTGGCGCGCGACTGCGTCGTCCCGAGCCGTCGGGCGACCTCGCTCGCGGTCGCGAGGGGTCGACCCTCCGCCTCCAGGGCCTCGTGGAACCGGTCCAGCGGGAGGTCGTCATTGCCGTCCTCGCTCCCCGCCTCGCCGGTGTCGTCTGCCATCGACTACGGGTCGGGTCCGGAGCGGGAAATGGGTAGCGCCCCGCCCCGCCTCGCGGGTCGAGCGTAGGGCCGACGGCGCAAACCGTTTTGTCGACGGGCGACGACCCTCGACCATGCAGCGTCGCGAATGGCTCGCCGCCGTCGGGGGCATCACCTGCACCCTCGCCGGCTGTGTCGGAACGGAGTCGGACGATCCCCCGGTTCACGAGGGATACGAGACGACGGAGGTCCGCGTCAGGACGCCCGACGGCGACGAGCTCGGTCGGGTGACCGCGGCGATCGCGGACACGAACGACCTCCGATATCTCGGATTGAGCGACACCGAATCGCTGCCGACCGATCGGGGGATGTTGTTCGTCTACGGATCGGAGCGCGAGGGGCTCACGTTCGTCATGCGGGAGATGGACTTCGGGATCGACATCGTCTACGCCGACGCCGAGGGCGTGATCACCCGGATCCACCACGCACCCGCGCCGGCCCCGGACGAGGACGGCAACGAGCAAGGGTATCCCGGAGACGGCCAGTACGTCCTGGAGGTCGGTTACGAGTGGACGACGGCTCGTGGGGTCGAGGAAGGGGACGTCCTGGAGTTCGATCTCGAGGAGTGACGACGCGTCGGGCACACTGCGGCGCGTCGGGACTCAGCGCCCGCCGGACCGGGGGCGACAGCGCCGCTCGATGAGCGCCGACTTCGATCGGAACCGGCAGCCACACGCCGTACACCGAACGAACGGCTCGCCGGCGACCGTCTCGAGCCGGTGGTCGCCGATCTCGAACGGGCGCGATATCGACCGCCGACGGAGCCGGTCGGGGATCGGTTCGTCCGCGTCGTCGCTGAGCGCCGTCCGGACCGCGATCGTGTCGACGTCGGTCGCGTCCCACCGCGTCGACGCGAGCGCCGCCCCGCGGTCGGCGACCTCCGTCCACGCGGTGACGACGACCGGCGAGTTCGTCTCGGTGTCGCTCACGACGACGACGAACCGGATCCCGTCCTCGACGAGCGCGAACCGCCACCCGTCAGTCCGGTTCCAGCGGAGCTGGCCGTCGCGGATCGCGTCGCTCACGGTTCGTGTCGAGACGTATCGACCCGGCTGGCCGAGCCGTTCGCGGAAGTGATCCGTGAGCGCATACAGGCCGGGGTCCCGGATCGGGGGGTCCTCCGGCGTCCTGACGGCCGCCGGTCGTCGAACGGGGTCGGCGTCGGGGACGTCGGTCGCGGGCGATACGGGCTCGAACGTCCGCGGACCCTCGATCGTCGGTCCGATACGGGTCGGACCGGGGGTCTCAGCGTACGGCGCGTTCGGGCGTTCCGCCGATCCGGTACCGGGAGCGTCGGCGCGTCCCGGCCCGCCCTGTCGGGATGCCACTGTCCCCGTATAAGTCGTCCTCTCTTAAGGGTGTTACGCCGTCCCATACGCGTCGGTTTTCCGTCAGTTCGACCCCCGTCGCGTTCGGGACTGGAACACCCGGGGGACGGCCCGGTCGCGTTTCACCGGAAAGGTGGTGGGTTCCGCCGAAACGCCCGAGCCACCGCCGGCGTGAGACCGGTGTTTTTGTACGGCGAGGCGCGTACAACCGGCAATGAGTCCGACCCCGGAGGGGAAGCCGAACAGCAAGGTCGCGCGAGTCATCGAGAAGTACGACCTCTCCGGCTGGGGGGACCGGCTCGAGCGGGAGTGGCTCGGCGAGGTCGGCGAGCGGACCAGCCTCCGCGACCTCGCCGAGACGTTCAACCGCGCGGTGCTGGCCGCCGCGCTCAGGGAGGCGGGCGAGGCGGTCATCGAGGACGACGTGGGAAGCACCTACCGGGTCTTGACCGGCGACGACGTCTCACAGGCCGACACCCTGCGCAAGGAGCGCGACCTCGAGCGGCTCGGCGTCGACGTCGACGCGGTCCGAAGCGACTTCGTCACCCACCAGGCGGTCCACTCGTACCTGACCGACTACCGCGAGGCCGAACTCGGGGACCGCTCGCCCGACCCCGACCACAAGGTCGACACCCTCGAACGCCTCGAGGGACGGACCGCGGCCGTCGCGGAATCGACGCTGGAGGGGCTCGTCCGCTCGGGAGCGGTGACCGACCGGAGCTACGAGCTGTTCGTCGAGGTCCGGACGGTGTGTGAGGACTGCGGGACCGACTACGCGCTGGTCGACCTCATCCGGCGAGGTGGCTGCGACTGCTCCGACGAGGAGTAGGCGTCCATTAAGTAGGCGAAGCCGAAGTCCGCTCCGTTCCGTCACCGTCACCGCCGTGCGCTTCGTTTAACTCGATCGGTCGTCGTCGCGTCCGCGCTCTGCGACCGTCCGCCCTTCCGACACCTTATGCTTGTTAAACACTTGCAAGGACTATGGACGGAACACCTCCCGACCGCGGGGCTCGAGCGAGGGTCGGCGGTCGGGTTCGGGGGGCGATCCCCGCGCTTTCGTCGGGCGTCGCCGCGGTCGGTGGGGCGACGCTCGTCGGCGGCGACTGGCCCGGCGCCCTCATCGAGGCGGCCGCGTGGACCCTGTTGGTCGCGGTTCCCGACGCCGCCCTCGCGTGGGGGATCCTCACGCTGACCGACCTCGGCCGGCCGCTCCTGGCCGTCGGTGCCGGGCTGTGCTGTGTCCTCGCCTTCGCCGCCGTCGCCGCCGCGGCCGTGCGCTTGGCCGGAGGCGATCGGCCGTCGGGTGGCGGCCGCCGAGGTCGGGCGGACGCCGTCTTCGGTGGCGGCTTCGGGCAGGCGATCGTCGCGTTCGGGCTCACGATCGATCCCCTGATCGCGCTCGTCGCCGGGGTCTGCGGCGGCGTAACGCTCGCGCTCTCGGGCGTCGACGGGACCGTCTCACGGCCGGTTCCCGGGCGGCGACGGCTCCTCCGTGCGGTCGGCGTCGCCGCGGGGACCCTCGGGATCGCGTGGGCGACCGCGAGCCGGCCGTCGCCGGTCCCCGACGACCCCCTCGACGACCCGGGAGTCGACGCGATGCTCGCCGCGGCCGCCGAGCGGTCGTTCGACCTGCCGGGAGCCGAGCCGCTGGTCTCCGAGCGGTTCTTCCAGGTGGACATCAACACGTCCACGCCGGTCGTCGAACGGGACGACTGGCGGCTGTGGATCGACGGCCCGGGCCCGGGATCGCGGCTGATCCTCGACTACGACGACCTGACCGCCCGGGAGGCGGAACACCGGTTCGTCACGCTGCGGTGTGTAAGCGACGAAGTGAACGGTGACCTCATCGACACGGCCCTCTGGACCGGTGTGCCGATCGCTCCCCTCCTGGAGGAAGCGGGCGCGCCGGAGGAGTGCTGTGTATACGTCGAGGCCGCCGACGGGTACTACCACGCGTTCCCGCGGGCGGCGCTCGAACGCGGCTTTCTCGCCTGGCGGATGAACGGTCGGCTCCTGCCGCGCGGACACGGCCACCCGGTTCGTGCGCTCATTCCGGGCCATTGGGGCGAGATCAACGTGAAGTGGATCACCCGGATCGAGATCCGTGAGGAGCCGGCGACGAGCTACTGGCAGCAACACGGCTGGCACGGCGACGGCCCCGTCTCGACCGTGGCGAAGGTCCACTCAGTCGCGGGCACGCCGGACGGTGACGGGCTCGTCGTCGGGGGGCACGCCTACGCGGGTACCCGTGGCGTGAGCGCCGTCGAGGTGTCGGTCGACGGCGGCGACACGTGGGAGCGTGCGACGCTCTCCGATCCCCTCCCGGCGGCGGTTCGGGCCGCGGTTCCGGCGGTGGGCGAGGAACCGGTCGAAGGGTCGGGTCCCGATACGGTGACCGGGACGTCCGACGCCCCGCAAGCGAGCGATGGAGGGAGACCCTCGGGGACGGCCGCCGACGCCTGGCGGATGTGGCGCTACGAGTACACGGCGGACGGCCCTCACGACGTGGTCGCAAGGGCGATCGAAGCCGACGGGACGACACAGCCCGTCGCCGAAGCCGACCCGTTCCCGGAAGGCGCGAGCGGCTGGGTGCGGCGGCGCGTCGACCCGGAGCGAGTGCGGTAGCGACCGTCTGGGATCGGTCCAAGAGCGACCGTCCGGTAGCGGTCCAAGAGCGACCGTCGTTGGACCCGGAACCGCTTTCCGGTCGCGGGGCGCAGTCCACGCCGATGACCACCCGCCGTGCCCTGCTCGACGCGCTGGAGAACGGCCCCGTCCCCGGGCCGGCCCTCGCCGCGGAGTTGGACGTGTCGCGAGCCGCCGTCTGGAAGGCGGTCGAAGGGCTCCGCGAGGAGGGGTTCGCCGTCGCGTCGACCCCGGACGGCTACGTCGCGCCGGCGGATCCGCCGTACACGGCCGCCGGGATCGAGTTCGGGCTCGACGCGCCCTACGCGGTCGACTACCACGACTCGACCCCCTCGACGAACGAGCGCGCCCGCGAGCTCGCCGGGGACGACCGGAGCGACGTCGCCGTCGTCGCCGACGAACAGACCGGCGGACGGGGGCGACTCGGTCGGGAGTGGGTCGCGCCCGCCGGCGGCGTGTGGGTCTCCGTCCTCACCCGCCCGGCCGTCCCGACGGCACACGCGCCCGTGTTCACGCTCGCGGCGGCGGTCGCGACGACTGACGCCTGCCGGGAGGCGGGCGTGGACGCCCACATCAAGTGGCCGAACGACGTGCTCGTCGGCGGCGGCAGCGGCTCGTCGGCGGACGATCTGGACGACCCGGCGGCGGCCGACCGGGGCGGCCGAAAGCTCGTGGGGATACTCACGGAGATGGAAGGGGAGGCCGATCGCGTCTCGTGGCTGACCGTCGGCGTCGGCGTCAACGCGAACCTCGACCCCGACGCGCTCCCTCCGGGCGCGACGTCGCTCCGCGCGGAACGCGGTGCGGACGTGGACCGCCGTCGGTTCCTCCAGCGGCTCCTCGAACGGTATCACGAGTTGGCGGCGGAGCCGGAACGGGTCCTTCCGGCGTGGCGCGAGCGCACGAGCACCCTCGGATCCCGGGTTCGCGTCGACACGGCGACCGGCGAGGTGCGGGGAACCGCGGTCGACGTCGCGTTCCCCGGCGCGCTCGTCGTCGACACCGGGGACGACACGGTTCGGGTTCACGCCGGCGACTGTGAGCACCTCCGCCCGGAACGCGATCGCTGAGGGGATTGAAAGAGAAGGCACGGTCGCTGGAGCGGTACGCCACGGTTCGAGTCGCCGGGAGACGCCGCCAGGAGACGCTGTTAGGAGACGCTGCCAGGAGGCGTAGTCAGGAGACGCGGTTAGGACGCTTCCGAGCCGACGACGTTACCCTCGGCAGCGTCGGTGTCGGCGGCGGTGTCCTCGGCTGCGGCGTCTTCGACCGCGGTCCCCGATTCCGCACGGGTTTCGGCCACCCGGACCGTCAACACGGGTACCTCGGAGGCGCGAACCACCTTCTCGGCGACGCTTCCGAGCAGGAGTCGATCGATCCCTCCGCGGCCGTGCGTCCCCATGACGATCAGGTCACACGACTCCGCCTCGGCGTACCTGACGATCTCCCGGCTCGGCGAGCCGTCGACGACGGCGGTCGTCACGTCGACGCCGCGACCCGCCGCCAGCTCGTTGACCGCCTCGACGGCGGTTTCGGCGTCCGCACGGAGCAGGTCGTCGACCCCCTCCCAGGAAGTCTCCATCGGCATGCCCGCGTAGCTCGCGGTGTTGATCACGTACAACGCGTGGACGCTCGCGCCGTGGACCGTCGCGAGCGCCAACGCGTGCTCGACCGCCCGCTCCCCCTCCGTGGAGCCATCGGTCGGCACCAGGATCCGGTCGTACAATGTCATATGTTCTCGTGTGTACTACCTCTCCGGGGGGCATAACTCTTTGCACGTTTTGCCGGTTCTTTCGGTCGGTTCGGTTCTCGCTCCGGCGAGCGTCGGCGTTCGCCCAGTCGACACAGTTAACGGCGACCTCGACGAGGCCACCATATGGTTCAGAGAATATCTGGGGAATCTCTCGATATGATACAGCGCATTGGGGAGCGGACTCTCCACGTCGGGCGTGACAGACCGATCCGGATCTCGGCGGGCCACCGGCTGTTACACCACGACGGGAAGTGTCGTCGGCCACACGGGCACAACTACGAGGTCACGGTCACGGTCCGCGGCGAGCTCACGGACGAGGGATGGGTCGTCGACAAGGGCACCGTCACCGACGTCGTCGACGAGTGGGACCACCGGTTCCTCTTGGAGCGGGGGGACCCGCTCGTCGACGCCTTCGAGGCCGCCGGCGACGGGGACGGGCTCATCGTCCTCGACGCGCCGCCAACCGCGGAGGTGATGGCTGTCGTCCTCGAGGAACGGCTGTCCGAGCGGCTCCCCGATTCCGTCTCGTCGGTCGCCGTCTCCGTCAGCGAAACGAGCGAGCTGTGTGCCGCGCCCTGATGCCGGTCACCAGCGACGTCGACGAGGCGGGATTCAGGAACGAGACGGCGTCTGTAGGCGAGACGCCGTCCACGGATGACAATGGCTCGCTCCCGATCAACGAGCTGTTCGTGTCGCTTCAGGGGGAGGGAACCCTCGCCGGTCAGCCCTCCACGTTCGTTCGGACCGCCGGATGCAACCTCCGGTGTTGGTTCTGTGATTCGTATCACACGTCCTGGGAGCCGACGGGGGCGTGGATGGATCTCGACGCGATCGTCGACGCGGTGGCGTCCCGCGACCCCGATCACGTCGTCGTCACCGGCGGCGAGCCCCTGATCCACGACGGCGTCGTCGACCTCCTGCACGCGCTCGACGACCGCGGGTACCACCTCACCGTCGAGACGAACGGCACGATCGTTCCGCCCGCTGACGCCCCGATCGACCTCGCGAGCGTGAGTCCGAAGCTCGCCTCGTCGACTCCGACGCCCGAACGTCCGCCGGCTGGGGTCGATCCCGCGGACGCGTCCGTGGGGGAGGCCGACCTCGAGCGGTGGGCCGAGCGCCACGAGGCCGACCGGATCGATCCGGACGCGCTGGCGACGCTCGTCGCCCGGTACGGGACGCAAATGAAGTTCGTCGTCACCGGTCCCGACGACCTCCCCGAGATCGAGGCACTCGTCGCGTCCGTCCGCGAGCGGCTCCCGTCGAGCACCGACCTCGCGGACGGCGACGTCCTCCTCATGCCCGAGGGCCAGACGCGAGACCGTCTCGCGGAGACTCGCCGAGTCGTCGCCGACCTCGCGCTCGAACACGGTTACCGGTATACGCCCCGCCTCCACGTCGACCTGTGGAACGACGCGCCCGAGACCTGACTCCCCACCCGACCGATTCGCCGCCCGAGATCCATCCATGACGACCACCGACTCAACCGACACGACTGAATCGACCACTGATTCCACCGAACCGACCACTGATTCCACCGAACCGACCACTGACTCCACCGAACCGACCACTGACTCCACCGAACCGACCACTGACTCCACCGAACCGACTGCCGAGAAGCGCGCCGTCGTCCTCGTCTCCGGCGGGATGGACAGCGCGACGACCGCCTACGAGGCGGCCACTCGTGGATACGACCTCTACTTCCTCCACACCTCATACGGCCAGAACACGCAGGCGAAAGAGTACGAATGCGCCCGCGCGCTCGCCGACCGAGCGGAACTCCCCGTTCGCGACTTCCTCCACATCGAGACCGACCACCTGAGGCGGATCGGCGCGTCGTCGTTGACGGACGACGGGATCGACGTCGCCGACGCGGGGGCGGAAGACGAGGCGATCCCCTCGTCGTACGTCCCGTTCCGCAACGCGAACCTGCTCGCGATGGCCGTTTCCTACGCCGAGGCGAACGAGTGTGAAGCCGTCTTCGTCGGCGCGCATTCGGAGGACTACGCCGGCTATCCGGACTGCCGGCCGGAGTTCTTCGAGGCGTTCGAGGCGATGGTCGACGTCGGAACGAAGCCCGAGACGGGGATATCCCTCGAGGTGCCGTACGTCGAGGACTCGAAGACGACCATCGTCGAACGCGGCCTCGAACTCGGCGTCCCCCACGGGATCACGTGGTCCTGTTATCGAGACGACGAGCCCGCCTGCGGGACGTGTGACTCCTGTGTCTTCCGGCTGGAGGCGTTCGCGAACGTCGGATCGCGCGACCCGATTCCGTACGCCGAGCGTCGGCAGCGACCGTGACCTCGGAGAAAGCGACGGATCGACACGTGCGCTCGATCCACACGCCACCGCCCCTCTCGAATCGCTTTTGTCCGGGGGCCGCCCAGCGGAGGTAATGAGCTACCGGATCGGCCTCGTCGGCAAGCCCTCGGTGGGCAAGTCGACGTTTTTCAACGCGGCGACGATGAACGACGTGCCCGAGGGCGCGTACCCCTTCACGACGATCGACCCGAGCATGGGCGAAGCGTACGTCCGCGTCGACTGTGCGGCTCCGGAGTTCGACGAGACGTGTACGCCGAGCGTCGGCGTCTGTGAGGACGGGACGCGGTTCGTGCCCGTCAAACTCGTCGACGTCGCGGGGCTCGTCCCCGGTGCCCACGAGGGGCGCGGGCTCGGCAACCAGTTCCTCACGGACCTCAACGAGACGGACGTGTTGATCCACGTCGTCGACTTCTCCGGGACGACCGACATCGAGGGCGAGGCGACGACGGGTCACGACCCCCGCGAGGACATCGACTTCCTCGAGGCGGAGCTCGACGCGTGGTACCGTGACGTGCTCGGGAAGGGGATCGAGAAGTTCGAGACGCGCTATCACGGCTCCGAGGCCGCGATAGAGGAAGAGCTCGCCGAGCAGATGTCGGCGTTCGGCATCACCAAAGACGAGATGAAACAGGTGATCCTCACCCAGGGGCTCGAGCTCGACCCCGAGACGTGGGACGAGCCCGACCGCGCCGAACTCGCCCGCGAGATCCGCAAGCGGACGAAGCCGATGGTCGTCGCCGCCAACAAGATGGATACGGCGGCGGCCCAGGAGAACTGGGAGACGATCACGGCGGACCCCGACTACGAGCACCTCTCGTTCGTGCCCGCGAGCGCGCACGCGGAGAAGGCGCTGAAGAACGCGGACGAGGCCGGCGTCGTCGACTACACGGCGGGCGATGCGTCATTCGAGATCGTCGGCGACGTCTCCGACGAGCAGGCGGAAGGGTTAGCGCGGATCCGGGAGTTCGTCGACGGCTACGACGGAACGGGCGTGCAGGGCGCACTGGAGTCGGCGGTGTTCGACGTGCTCGGCTGTATCGCCGTCTTCCCCGGCTCCGCGAACGGGAGCAAAGACGAGAAGGGCGTGTTCCGCGACTGCTTTATTCTCCCGGAGGGGTCGACGACGGAGGACTTCGCGTTCCACATCCACTCGGACATCGGCGAGGGGCTGTTACACGGGACGGACTGCCGGAGCGGCCGACAGGTGTCGAAGGGCCACGAGCTCACCCACCGCGACGTGATCGAGCTGATCTCGACGAAGCAGCTCACGGCGTGACGGCGTGGCAGTGTGGCGGCGTGGCGGTGTGGCGGCGTGGCGGTGTGGCGGTGTGGCGGTGTGGCGGCGTGACGCGGCACTCAAGAGAGTTCCCTCATAAGTGATCGTAGTGAGTCAGGACGTCATCACGGTCCTCTTCGGCGACCCGTTCGCGGTCATGAACACGGTCGGCTTGATCGCGTTCGCGCTCGTCGGGTCGTCGAAGGCGATCCGCGAGGAGTTCGACGTGTTCGGGGTCGTGATCGTCGGGCTGGCGATGGCGTTCGCCGGCGGGGTGACCCGCGACCTGCTCGTCACGCGGGTTCCGTTGGCGCTCCAGTCGCCGATCGAGATCGGTCTGGGACTGCTCGGGGTCGGCTTGGCGATCGGTCTCAGCGTCGTGTTGTCGTCCCCGGAGACGCATCCGGTCACGCTGGTCGCGGACGCCGTCGGGCTCGCCGCGTTCGCGACGACCGGGGCGATCGTCGCAACCGAGGCGGGTGTGTCGGTGTTCGGGGTCGTCGCGATCGCAACGATCAACGCCGCCGGCGGGGGCGCGGTCGCGGATATCCTCCTCGATCGAGCGCCCTTCATCCTCTTCGAGGACTTTTACGCGAGCTGTGCCGTCCTCGGTGGGGGCGCATACGTGCTCGTGGGAGCGGTGGGGGCGGCGGGCGGGACGGCCGCGGTGGTGTGTGCAGTCGTGACCGTCGCGTCCCGGCTCGCCGCGGTGACGTACGGCTGGAACCTCCCGACGGTACAGGAGCTGGGGCTGCGACGCGAGTGATCGGTGCGTCGGGGTCGCACTCCACTGATAAGCGTGACGTAGCGTCGTGGCGTCGTGGCGGTATGGAGGCGTGCCGGCGTTTGGGTACCCCGTGCCTCACCCTCCCCAACCGTCGACCGACCGGGGCGCGGACCGCACCGCTTCGCGCCCCGGTCGGCCGGTCCCTCGCACGCTCTCGACCGCGTCGCGGCCGCAGCGCTGCCGCGACGCGGTCGAGGAATCGCGCGCCGGAGGGAGTGAAGGGCTGGAGGGAGCAAAGGGCTGGAGGGGACCGTTTATTAGTCGAATATGGCGTCGGCGCGTGCGTTTATAAGCGTGGGTTGGATCGGGAACCCCACGATCCGCGCGTCGGGCGTATCAGTCGTCCGCGGTCGCCGCGCCGCCGTCGCCCCCGTCCCCACCACCGAGGTCGGCGGCGACGGTGTCGATTCGGTCGCTGGGGATCGTCCCGTCCGCGCGGAGCCCGCGCGCCTCGTAGTACTCCTGGACGGCCGCGTCGACGTCGGGGATCTCGTACGGAAGGGCGTCGTCGTCGACGTCCTTCCCGCGGCGGTTGTTGAAGTGTCGCTCGCGCTCGATCGTCTCCGCGCCGACGGCGAGCAGCTCCTCGTAGGGGCACTCGAGCATCGCCGCGAGCCGCTCGTCGGTGACGTAGTCGCTCGCGAACGCACAGACGATCGCGGAGTCGCGGACCGCGTTGCGGTTCTCCAGCTCGACGAGCGTCCCCGCCTTTCCGAGCGTCCCCTCGGGGTCGAGGTCGCCGGCGTACTCGGGCCGGAGCATCCCCGCGTACATGTGGTCGCCGCCGCGGTTGGCGACCGCGTACGAGAGCCCCTGCCCGTGGAGCACGCGCCCGTCGTGGGCCGCGAACTCCATCCCCTTCACCGTGTAGTCGTCGACGCCGAGCGCCCCGTGTGCGCGGTGGACGCCCTCCGCGAGCAGGTCCGCCAGCTCGTCGCCCGGCTCCCGGTACGCGATCCGCTCGGTCACCTCCTGAGCCAGCTCGGCGTTCCCGAACTCGTCCTCGCCCTTGAGGTAGGCGGCGACGGTGACGCCCGCCGAGATGGTGTCCATCCCAAGCGTGTCACACAGCTCGTTGGCGCGCATGACGTCGACGATGTCGCCGACCCCGTGGCTCGACCCGAACGCGTACACCGTCTCGAACTCCGGCCCCTCCGTCTCTACGCCCGTGGCCTCGTCGCGCGTGGGGAGCTTGCAGGCGTACGCACACTGCGAGCAGGCCTCCTTCTTGTACTTCTTCTCCTCGACGGCGGTCCCGCCGATGCCGGCGGCGCTCTCGAACTCGTACTCGTCGAAGTACCGGGTCGGCAACGAGAAGTTCTCGTTGATGAACTCGGTGCCGCCGGTCGTCCCCTGTCGTTTCATCCGGTCGTCGGAGGTCGCCGCTTCCCGGTGGATGTCCATCGACGGCGGGTCGGGGATCTCGATCTCGGGGTGGCTGTCGCCGTCGAACGTGACGGCCTTGAGGTTCTTCGAGCCGAGCAGGGCCCCGAGCCCGCCGCGACCGAACGCGCGCGAGTCGTACGTCATCACGCAGGCGAATCGCACCAGGTTCTCGCCCGCGGGCCCGATCGCGATGCAGTTTTCGGGCCCGAGGCCGCGCGTCGCCGCGACGTGCTCGGACACCTCGGGGACGGTCGCGCCCGCGAGGTCCGGCACCGGTTCGAACTCGACCCCCTCGTCGGTGACGTGTGCGATCAGCAGCTCGTCGCTCGCGCCGACGACTTCGAGCGTCGAGATCCCGGTCCCGGCGAACTCCCGCGAGAGGTAGCCGCCGGCGTTCGTCGAGACGAGCCCGTCGGTGAGCGGCGACAGCCCCGTCATCGACATCCGACCGGTGAACGAGGTCCGTGACGACTGAAACGGCCCCGTCGCGAGGTACGCACGGTTTTCCGGGCCGAACGGGTCGGCGTCGAACGGGATCCGGTCGTGTGCCAGTGCGGTCGCGACGCCCCGGCCGCCGACGTATCGTTCGAGCACCTCGTCGATGTCGGTTCGCGTCGCCGTTCGCTCCGTGAGATCGAGGGTGAGGAGCGGCCCCACAGCGTGGATCATGCGGATAGCTACCGAGTCCAAGAGTAAAGCTCTGATCCCGACTGCGGTCTGATCCCGACTGCGGTCTGATCCCGACTGCGGTGGATCGATACGTGGGGAGAGAGCGCGGACGGCTCGCCGACAGCTTACGGCCCTCTTACCGTCCACGAGCGTAGTCGTGTGCCGCCGCGACGAGGCGATCGAAGGCCCCGCATTCGGCGTGTCGATGGGCGTACGTGCCGACGGTCCGGTGTTCGCGGAGCCCGTCGCGATCGCAGTCGATCCCCGTCCCTCGCTCGACTGCGAAGGCGAACCGGGCGTCGTCGTCTGGGTCCAGCGTCTGCGCCGAGTAGTGGAACTCGTGTCCGCGATGCTGCTCCTCGGCGCGTGCCGTAACCCCGTCGTCGACCGCGCGGAGCTCGACGTGATCGAGCGCCTGGTACCGTTCCTGCATGACCACGTCGCCGGGAAGGACGCCGGCCATCCCGTACGTCTCGCCGTCGACGGTCGTTAGCGACTGCGAGAGCGCCATCAGCCCGCCACACTCGCCGAGGACCGGCAGTCCGTCGGCGGCCCGCGAGGCGAGCGTCGACAGCGCCGGCGACGACGACAGCGCGGCGGCGTGGTTCTCGGGATACCCGCCCGGGAGGTACACCGCGTCGCACGCGGGGAGGTCGTCGCCGGCGACGGGCGCGAACGTCACGACGGTCGCGAGCTCGCGGAGCCGCTCGCGGGTCGCCGGGTAGACGAACCGGAACGCCGCGTCGGTGGCGACCGCCACGGTCGGCCGGTCGGTATCCCCATTCGTGGAGTTCGCGTTCGCGGGGTCGACGCGTTCGGGGGTCGCGACCGGTCGGGCGACCCGTGCGAGCGCCTCTCCGTCGAGCGCGGCGGCGGCCTCGTCGATCGCCGCCTCCGGGATCGGGGCTTCGTCTCCCATGTGTAGCCCGAGGTGGCGGTCCGGGATCTCGAGGTCGTCCATCGGCGGGACCCGCCCGAGCC
>LFFM01000086.1_pt1 | contig 51798 bp, 60 predicted proteins | sample 643131 | NCBI WGS metagenome assembly LFFM01 (sample SAMN03777445, study PRJNA286221) | soda lake metagenome | biome: soda lake; feature: Kulunda steppe; material: water; isolation source: sample Tc-Br brine of Tanatar trona crystallizer | place: Russia: Kulunda steppe | collected 2011-07 | reverse complement strand
TGAGGCCGCGGTGCCGTGCGGTCAGGGTGGGATTAAAAGGGGCAGCCGCGAGGGCGACGCCCGGCGACGTAAGCACCGGTCGCCGGGCGGTGCGGAGAGGCGACCGGCGCGCAGCGAGCCGCGCGAGCCGTCGCGGCTGGGGCTTTTGAGGCGGTGGTGTCGATCCCAGCAGGAGCCACTCACCGAGCAACCATTTATCAGTAGAGCGGCTGGAGCTTTTGAGGCGGTGATGTCGATCCCAGTAGCGTCTCACTAAGCAATCACTTATAAACCGACGACGAAACCACCAACGCATCCCTTATAAATCATGCACACAGCGCTTGCGCGATCTGCTCCCGAGATCGCTCGCTTCGGTTCCGTACGTCGTTCGAAAACCGGGGCCGAACGGCTGTCTGATGCGCTTGTAGGACTCATAAAGCCCGCGGCGATCGGTCGCGAATCGAGACGTCGCTCGGTCCCGGACCGTCGTCGCTCCGATACGGTTTTGAGTCGTCCGCCTGAACCCTCGATGAATGCTATCCCGACAGTTCGTCCGGGAGAACCCCGAGACGGTCCGCGAGGCGCTGGCGAACAAGGGCGTCGACGTGGACCTCGACCGGATACTCGACGTCGACGAGGAGTGGCGGGCGCTCAAGCAGCGCGGTGACGACCTCCGTCACGAGCGCAACGAGGTCTCCTCGCGCATCGGCGAGCTGAAAGCCGACGGGAAGGAGTCCGAGGCCGAGGCGGCGATAGAGCGCTCCCAGGAGCTCAAAACGGAGCTCCGGGAGGTCGAGGAGCGTGCCGAGAAGCTGGAGTCGGAGCTCGAGGCGTCGCTGCTGGAGCTTCCCGGGATCCCCCACGACTCGGTCCCGATCGGGGCGGACGAGTCGGAGAACGTCGAACGCCGCCGCGAGGGGTTCGACGACCGTCGGGACCTCCCTGACGAGGTCGTTCCGCACTACGATCTGGGCGAGGAACTGGAGATACTCGACTTCGAGCGCGGTGCGAAGGTGTCCGGCGGCGGCTTCTTCTTCACGAAGGGCGACGGCGCACGCCTCGAACACGCGCTCGTCCAGTTCATGCTCGACGTTCACCGCGAGCAAGGCTACCACGACGTGTTCCCTCCGCTGCCGGTGAACTCGGCGTCAATGCGGGGCACCGGGCAGTTCCCGAAGTTCACCGAGGACGCCTACCGGATCGAGGGACGAAACGACGAGCCCTACGAGGACGACGACCTCTGGCTGCTCCCCACCGCCGAGGTGCCGGTCACGAACCTCCACCGCGACGAGATCCTCCTCGACGAGGACCTGCCGATCAAGTATCAGGCGTACTCGCCGAACTTCCGCCAGGAGGCGGGCGAGCACGGCACCGAGACTCGCGGGATCGTTCGCGTCCACCAGTTCAACAAGGTGGAGATGGTGAACTTCGTGAAACCCGAGCACAGCTACGACCGGTTCGAGGGACTCGTCGACGAGGCCGAGGAGGTGCTCCGCCGTCTCGAGCTCCCCTACCGGGTGCTGGAGATGTGTACCGGTGATCTGGGGTTCACCCAGTCGAAGAAGTACGACCTCGAGGTGTGGGCGCCCGCCGACGACATGGACGACGGCCCCGAACAGGGTGGTCGCTGGCTCGAGGTGTCCTCGGTGTCGAACTTCGAGGACTTCCAGGCGCGTCGTGCGGGGATCCGCTACCGGGAGGAACACCACGAGTCGGCCGAGCACCTCCACACCCTGAACGGGTCGGGGCTCGCGGTCCCCCGCGTCGTCGTCGCGATCATGGAGTACTACCAGAACGCCGACGGAACGATCACCGTCCCCGAGGCGCTACGTCCGTACATGGGCGGCATCGAACGGATCGAGGGGCACGACCCAGTCGGCGAGACGAAGCTGGGCGGGGAGTGACCATCCTTCGGCGATCCGCCGGAACCGCCGCCGGATCGCTTCGTTGAAAGCCCCGCGTGGCACAGTGGGCCCATGAGCGACGATGACGGCGGTTCGGACGGCGACCACGACGAACGCCACCCCCACCGGGAGGAGTTCGGCGCGGATCCGCTGGGTCACGCGGCGGTCGACGCCGGGATGACCGTCGGCGAACTGGTCGAGGCGTACGGCGACGCCGGCATCGGTGCGGCGTCGGTCCACGAGGCGGGCGGCGTGCTCGCCGAGATGCTCGGCTCGACGGACTGTACCGTCTTCCTCTCGCTGGCGGGCGCGATGGTCCCCGCGGGGATGCGGCGGGTCGTCGCCGAGCTGATCCGTGACGGGTACGTCGACGCGCTGGTGACGACGGGCGCGAACCTTACGCACGACACGATCGAGGCGATCGGCGGCAAACACCACCACGGTCGCACCCACGACCCTGAAAAGAGTCTCCGGGACCACGACGAGACGCTCCGCGAGGAGGGCGTCGACCGGATCTACAACGTCTACCTACCCCAGGAGCACTTCGCCGAGTTCGAGGGACATCTGCGCGAGGAGGTGTTCCCCGCGGTCGAGGACCGGGAGTCGGTGTCGATCGCGGAGCTGTGTGCCGAACTCGGCCGGGCGAACGCCCTCGTCAACGAACGGGACGACGTCGCGGAGGATCCGGGCGTCGCCGCCGCGGCCCACGAGGCCGGCGTCCCCGTGTACTGTCCGGCGATCCAGGACTCCGTGCTGGGGCTACAGGCGTGGATGTACGGCCAGACCGGCGATTTCACGCTCGACGCACTCGGCGACATGACCCCGCTTACCGATCTGGCGTTCGAGGCGGACGACGCGGGGTGTCTCCTCGTCGGTGGCGGCGTCCCGAAGAACTTCATCCTCCAGACGATGCTCGTCACGCCGCGGGCGTACGACTACGCGGTGCAGATCACGATGGACCCGGAGGCGACCGGCGGACTCTCGGGCGCGACGCTCGAGGAGGCCCGATCGTGGGGAAAACTCGAGCCGGACGCACGCAACGCCTCCGTGTACGGTGACGCCACCGTGATGCTTCCGCTCCTCGTCGCGGCCGCGAGAGAGCGGATCGAAGAGTAGTCCGTCTCGGGAGCGAGGTCAATCAGACGTCGAACACGACGTAGGCGTACCACCCGTCCGCACGCTCCTCGACGGTCATCTCGGAGTAGGTGACGGCCTTGATCTCGCGAGCGGCGACCGCCGAGAGCGGAACGCCGCGGGCGCTTGCGGTCACCGTCCACGCCTCGTCGGAGTCGACCCCCATCCGATCGGTCACGCCCCCGTCGGCCGGGGTCGTCCCGGTCGCGTCCCCACCGGTCACGTCCGGGACGTCGACCGCGCAGTCGTGGGCCGCGGGCAACACGCCCCGAACGTCCCGCTCGTACACGAGCCGGTCGAGGTAGTCGAACAGCAGTGCGTCGCGGCTCTCGGCGCTCACCGTCAGCTCGAACCGGTCCCCGACGTCGGGGAGGTGCTCGCAGCTCGCGGCGGTGAACCCGTCCGCGACCGACGCGAACAGATCCGACAGCGTGGGTGCGGTCGCCTCGACGGCGACGTCGGCGGTGTGGTCTCGCAGCTCGAATGGCACTGTCGGGGAATTCGTGCGGGGTCGTCTTCGACCTTTCCGTTCGTCGGCAGCAGGGCGGTTCCCTTGCTGGTAGCAGGGCAATCTCCTCGTCGGGCATGCGGTCGGACGCCCGGTCGCCGGTGGCGGTGGAGTTAAATCGCGCTGGGTGCTTATTTCCTGGTAGTGAGCGCCACAGTGGAGAAGCGGACGGACCCTCCCGGGAACGCCGACCACGTCGCAGAGGCCTGGGAACTCAAAGAGCGGATCCGTCGCGCCGAAGGCGTGCTCCGACAGCGACGTGGATTCTTCACCGACGCGTACCGACGCTCGGCCACTCACCTCCTGTTCGAGGACGACGCGCTCGTCGCGTTCGCCTCGGTCCGCCGGGACGGATACATGCTCTTCCTCGCCGTCGACCCGGAGTACCGGGGACGCGGCCACGGCAAACGGCTGATCGCCGACGCTGCGGCCGACCATCGGTCAGTCACCTGCCACGCACGGGCGACGAACGAACCGGCACTCGGGTTCTACGAACATCTCGGTTTCGAGGTGGCACGGCGGATCGACGACTACTATGAGGACGGCGGCGACGCCTACTACCTCAAGCTCGGCGAGGAGACCCTGCGCGATAGACTCTCGGATTTCGTCCGCCGGTGAGAAGGACGCATCCATCGGACGTGCGGGAACCGACAGCCATTAGCGCTCGCCGCGAGGAGACGCGTCCATGACCGATTCCGCCGCATCCGCGGAGGAGCTCGCCGAGCGCGTCCGGAGCGGAGATCTCCGGTTTCACGAACTTGAGGAGCACGCGAACCCCGACACGGCCGCGACGGCCAGACGACTGCTCGTCGCCAAAACGTCTGGGGCCGACGTCGACGTGCTCGGGGCGTACGCGTTCGACGCCGGCGCCGCCGACGCGAACGTCGAGAACATGGTGGGCGCGGTGCAGGTGCCGCTCGGCGTCGCGGGCCCCGTCTCCATCGATGGCGGCGCACTCACCGGCGAGCGGTACCTCCCGATGGCGACGACGGAGGGCGCGCTGGTCGCGTCGATCAATCGGGGCTGTGCGGTCCTCAACGACGCCGGCGGCGCGACGGCACGCGTGACGAAAACCGGGATGACCCGTGCGCCGGTGTTCCGACTCGCCGGCGTCGCCGAGGCGGCGGCGCTCGTCGAGTGGGTTCGGGACAACGTCCCCGCGCTGCGGGCTGCCGCGGAGTCGACGACGAGCCACGGCGAGCTGCTCGACGTGACGCCGTACGCCGTCGGAAACAACGTCTACCTTCGGTTCCGCTACGACACGAAGGACGCCATGGGCATGAACATGGCGACCATCGCGACCGGCGAGGCCTGCGACGTGATCGAGGCGGAGACGGACGCCGAGCTGGTCGCGCTCTCCGGGAACGTCTGTTCGGACAAGAAGCCGGCCGCGATCAACGCGGTGGAGGGTCGTGGACGCTCCGTCGCCGCCGACGTCACGGTCCCCCGCGAGGTCGTGACCGAGCGACTCCACACCACCCCGGAGTCGATCGCGGAGATCAATACGCGAAAGAACCTCGTCGGCTCCGCGAAGGCCGGCTCCCTCGGGTTCAACGCCCACGTCGCCAACGCGGTCGCGGCGATGTTCCTCGCGACCGGACAGGACGAGGCGCAGGTCGTCGAGAGCGCAAACGCGATCACGACCGCCGAGGCGACCGCCGACGGCGATCTGTATCTCTCGGTGTCGGTGGCGAGTCTGGAGGTCGGCACCGTCGGGGGCGGTACGACGCTGCCGACGCAGGCGGCGGGTCTGGAGATCCTCGGCGTGCGCGGCGGCGGCGACCCCGCCGGCAGCAACGCGGACGCGCTCGCGGAGGCGATCGCGGTCGCCGCGCTCGCGGGCGAGCTGTCGCTGCTTGCCGCGCTCGGCTCTCGACACCTGTCGTCGGCCCACGCGGACCTCGGTCGGTGATCGGCCCCGGGTGACGGGGCAGGCTACGTGAAGGGCTGTCGGCGCGGTCCCCGCCGCCGCGCGTCGCGGAGCAACAGCGCAGCGCCCACGACGGCGACGAGGATACCGACCCAGACGGCGACGCCGTCACCGAACGCCGCGGTGATCCCAAGCCCCGTCCCCGCAAGTGCATGCCCGATCCCCTGGGTCGTGCGCCCGGCCACGACGTGCCCGACGGCGACGGCGATCAGACCGACCGAGCAGACGGCGAGCAGCAGCCGTATTACGTCGACCCCGTCGGCGTACAGGTCCGGCACGACCCGATGGCCGACGTCAGCCGTCGTCAGTAGCACGACGACGGCGAGGAGGGCTCCGAGCCGATAGTTCATTGGTAACACTCATCAATCGAACGGACAAAAACCTCAGTCAGACGTCCGTCGGATGTCCGCGTGACGCGTCCGTCGCGGCGCGCCAGACGGTACCGGCGTCGCCGTGGCGGCCTCACCGATCGAGTGTGTCACGGCCGGCGCAGGTGATCCTGAACACACGCTCGTCCCCGACCCGTTCCACGAGCCCTGCCTCGCGCATCGTCACCAAGCGGCGTTCGAGCAGTTCGTCGTAGAGTCCACAGTTGGCCGCGATCAACGCCGGGTACTGGGCGCCGACATCGTCAAGGTACGAAAGTGCTCGCTCGTCGCAGCGATCGAGACCAACGGCGGATGGATCGGAGGGTTCGTCGCTCTCGTTAGGACCGAGACCCGAGCCATCGCTCGTCGGCATATGCATGAGATCGACTCGCAAACATAAATCGAGACCGGCGATTCCGACACGCCGGGAACGTCGGCTCAGTCGTCGGCGTGGACTGGTTCACCGCGATCGACGGCGTTCGAGTTACCGCGTCGGGAGTCGCCATTGGAGTCCGCAAGCAAGGGTGTCCCGTCGGCACGCGGGCCGAGGACCGGGCCGTGGGGCGGATCGTCGGGGTCGATCCGACGGCGCGTCCGGTAGTCGGTCGAGCGCTCCACCGGGATCCGACCGATGGCGGTGATCATCTCGACGTAGTCCTCGAACGACCGGTACTCGCCGTACTCGCCGCCCGCACGCCGAGTGATCTCCTCCGAGAGGATCGTTCCCATGAAGTCGTCCGCTCCGCAGTTGAGCAGCTTGAGCCCGTGGGGATCGCCGGACTTCACCCACGACGCCTGCACGTGCTCGACGTTGTCGAGGAACAGTCGGGCGACGGCGATCATCAGCTCGTCCTCGTCGCGTGACGGGCCCCCGTCGACGACGCCGTGACGATACAACGGCGTGTGTTCGTGAACGAACGACAGGGGGACGAACTCCGTGATCCCGCCGGTACGGTCCTGCAGATCGCGGACGACTCCCAGGTGCTCCGCGCGATGAGCGACCGTCTCGACGTGACCGTACATGATCGTCGCGGTGGTGTTCAGACCGGCGGCCATCGCACCCTCCATCGCGGCCACCCAGTCCCCAGTCCGGATCTTTCCCGGACAGATCACGTCGCGCACCTCGTCGACGAGGATCTCCGCGGCCGTGCCGGGTGCGGAGTCGAGGCCGGCCTCGACGAGCCGGCGGTAGACGTCGTCGTAGCTCCACTCCGTCCCGCGTCGGGCGTGATACGCCTCCTCCGGGGTCATCGAGTGGAGATGCACGTCCCCGACGGACATCGCCGCCATCTGCTCGCGGTACGTTCCGGGGTCGACGTCGTACGCCGCGGGCGGCTTGTAGTTCACCTCGCTTTCGGGGTCGTCGTGGGCGGCGAGGATCTCGTGGTGCTCTTCGTCGAGCGCGAACGCCGGGTGTAGCCCGGAGACGGAACACACCTCGTAGACGCCCATCTCGAGGGCGTCTTCCACGACTGCGCGCGACTCCGACGGCGTCTTCGTGAACCCCGCGTGATCGACGTCGGAGTCGCTCTCGAACGCGTGAGCGGAGTCCTTGAAGTTACAGAAGAGACAGCCGGTGTCGCAGGCGGTGGTGACGTTGTTGTTGAGGTTGGCGACGAAGGTGACCGTCTCGCCGACGCGTTCGGCCCGGCGGCGGTCGGCGATCTCGAGAACCTGCTCCTTCCGGACGGGATCGATCCCCTCGACGTCGGTGCCCGTCGCGAGCAGCTCGGTGGCATCGTCGACGGTGAGCCGCGTTCCGTCGCGTGCCTTCGAGAGCGCGTTCTCGAACGACTGGTCGGTCTCGGGCTCGGCGAAGTCGAACCGTCCGGGATCCGGATCACGCGCCGTCGTCATCCTCTATGTCTCTCCGCCCCACGGATAAAAACGGGACGGTCACGGCGACCCGGACGGGACCACTAAGACGGACCGGCCGGATCGATCGGTATGTACCTCTCACACCCGGTTCGTCGCCTTCGGACCGACCCACGTCCGGACGCGACCGTCCGCCTCGTCGTCGAACTCGATCCGGACGATCCGTCGATGACTGCCGGTCCGACGGCGACTACCGACGCGTCCGGCGGATCGACGGAGTCGAACGCCGGTTCCGGCCCGCTCGGAGAGCTTCGGACCGTCGTCGAGGGAGCGGGCGGTCGTATCGGACGCGACCTCGGCTTCGACACGCACCTCGTCGTGGTCCCCGAAACCGCGGTCGACGACGTCTGCTCGGTGTCCGGCGTCGCCCGCGTCGAGACGGACGCGACCATCACTCTCGACGTCGCGGACGCGACGCCGACGGACGACGACGACGTCAGCGTGGACGTCGACACGTTGCGAGACCACCTGGATGAGGAGTGATCACTCGTTAGAGAACGCGATCGTCACCCCGAGCGAGAGTGCGATCACGCGATCCGCGGGCGCTCGCCGGCCGCACAGTCGACGGCCGCCCCCTCGTCATTGAACGTCTCGACGTCGACGTCGGCCACGTCGACCGTCCGCTGCAGGTACCCCCGTTTCGATCGCTCGGCGACCACTGCCAACCGGGTCACCCCGTGATCGACGCCGACTCGCGCGGCGGTGCGAAGGGCGCGCCGGCCGGCGTCCGAGCAGATCCGCGAGGTCCGAACGACGATCACCACCACGTCGACGTCGCCCTCGGCGAGGCACGCCCGCCATCGGTCGAGAAGCGCCTCGGCGGCCGCCGGACTCAGGACCGTCCCGTTCGGAAAGGTCGCGACGAGAACGGCACCATCGAGACGCAACGACCAGCGGCCGCCTCCGTCCATGCCGAGTCCCATCACGAGGTAAGGTATAAACGCTCTCCCTCGAATGTCAGGATGGATATACGGAGGCGAAGCGAACGCTCGACCTCCCGAGTCGAACGCCCGGCCTGCCATGGCGGTGGCTGCGCGGATCCGGCTCCCACTCCCGACACTATTTAATACCGCCGTCCAGTACCCTCAGATCGTAATGTCGGAAGTCTGCTCGACGTGCGGGCTGCCCCAGGAACTCTGCGTCTGCGAGGACGTCGCCAAGGAGTCCCAGCAGATCAGCATCCGCATCGACGAGCGCAGATACGGTAAGGAGGTAACGGTCATCGAAGGCTTCGACCCGAAGGACGTCGACATGGACTCGCTGTCCTCGGATCTCAAATCGAAGTTCGCCTGCGGCGGCACCGTCGAGGACGGCGCCATCGAGCTGCAGGGGAACCACTCGGGTCGCGTGGAGGACTTCCTCCGCGACAAGGGATTCAACGTCGCGTGACCGTCACTAGCTGATTCCCGCCGTCGAGCGTCGGGGACGTTTTCCGACCGCAGCGACCACTCAGCCGTCGCTTTCGGCCGCCCGTTCCAGCGTCGACAGCGAGATCGTGTTCGGAAGCAGTTCCGCCAGGGTGTACTCGGCGGTGTCGCCGTCACCCTCGTCACAGACGACGACGAGGTCGCCGTCGGCGAACTCCGCGAGCGTCTGTCGACACATGCCACAGGGCGTGACGCCGTCGCGTGCGCCGGAACTGACGGCGATCCGGTCGAACTCGTCGTGCCCGCTTTTCACCGCCTCCGCGATCGCTACCTCCTCGGCGTGGAGGCTGTTGGAGTAGTTGGCGTTCTCGATGTTGCAGCCGACGTACACCGTGCCGTCCGCCGTTCGGAGCGCGGCTCCGACAGGGTACTCGGAGTACGGGACGTACGCATCGGCCAGGGCATCGCGTGCGACCGCCATGAGATCATCCATGCCGGGGGATCGGGGCGACTGGCGATAAGCGTATCACATCGGCGCCGGGTTCGTACCGGTGAACGTGGGACGGCCGCTCCCGGCCGCCGGTAGTCTTACGGGTGCGATGGCGGGCTTTAGGTGGCTCGCGTATCACATGGATCACCTCGGAACGGAACCGGACCCGAGCGCGGAGACATTCCGCGGCATCCGGCTCTCGAAGGGAGCCAGCCGTCGACAGGGGTTTGCGACACTGTTGGAGATGCTCGGTCGGTCACCGCCGGACCACCGCGAACGGGAGTGACGGCCGATGCTCGCCGACTGACCCGGCACGCCGTCCTGACCGCTCGCCGACCGACCCGGCACGCCGTCCCGACTGTTTACCGGCCGGCCTTGGACGCCGCCCCGACCGCTCACCGGCCGGTGTCGTATTTATACGTCGCCGTCTCGGGATCGATCCCGAAGTCCTCCGCCGATTCGGTGGCGTCCTCGCCGTCGTCGTCAGCCCCCTCCGAGGCCCGTTTGAACGCCCTGCGGAGCCGATCAGCCATCCCGAACTCCTCGACGTGGATCCGCAGCGCGACGACGTCCTCGGCGACCGTTTCGCGCTTTTTTCCGAGTCGGTCACGGAGGGGAGTGGGAAGGGTGTCGTCGTCGATCCGTTCGAAGCCGAACTGCGTCAGGTAGTCGGCCTCGTCGGTGAACACGTACACGCTCTCGAAGCCGTCGGCCGCGGCGGTGTCGACCAGCCGTTCGACGACGTGGGCGCCGACCCCGTGTCCCCGCCACGACGGCAACACGCCGATGCCGGTGAGTTCGAGATGCTCCTCGTCCTCCCCTTTGTGTTTCCGGAGGCGGCCGAACCCGGCGCGCTCGTTCGACTCCTCGTCGACCGCGATCACGTAGTCCCGTGAGCGGAACGCGGCATCGTCGAGTCCCATCTGCTCGATCCACTCGAGGAGCCACGCCTCGTCCCGGTTTTTTGCGTCGCGGACGTACATGGCTGGACGTAGCGTCCCCATCGGGAAAACGATTCCCCGCGAACGACGTCCAGGTCGCTCCGGACCTGCCGTGTGGGTCCGACCGGCGACTATCACCGGGGTCGTGTGTGTACCGGTGGCACACGAACGGATCGGAGTCATGGCCCGTCCGGTAGTCGATCGATCGGTCATGGGAGACGAACTGGTCTACTCGGAATGTGGCGAAACCACGACGACGACCATCGACGATCTCAATGACCGCGGGGAGCTGGAGGAGATCGACGTCGACGGGGCAGGGCGATATCGCACTCGGGCGGCCGCGGGATGAGACCTCACTGGTTCGCGGAGCGCTCGTCGAGCGCGACCGGGATCGAGCGAGCGGCGACGTCGCCGGCGAACGCCTCGCCGTCCGCCGCGAGTCGCTCGAACGTGTCGTAGTGGATCGGTACGACCAGCTCCGGATCCATGCGGTCGGCAAGCTCCGCGGCCGCGTGGCGGTCGGAGGCGAGGCCGCCGCCGCCGATGTTCGCGAGGAACACGTCGACCGCCAGTTCGGCCAGACCGTCGAGCGCGTCGGTGTCGCCCGGCCAGAACACGGTCCGATCGCCGAACGAGAGCAGGAAGCCACACCCGGTTCCCGCCGGGTGGACGACCGATCCGTCGGCGTCCGCGTTGGGCCCCTCCGGATCGTTGTAGGCGGGAACCGACCAGACGGTCGCCAGCTGCTCTCCCGCGTCGCTCCGCGCCGCCCGGCCCCCGTTCGGCGCATCCCGGCCCCCGTTCGGCACCTCCCTCGTCGCCTCTCGGACCGCGCCGCCGGCTCTCACGTCGACGCGAGTCTCGTCGTCGACGCGCACCACGTCGTAGTCGGCCGCGAGTTCGGCGACCGGCTCGACGTCCCGATCGACGGTCGCAGCGTCGACCGCCTCGTGTATCACGAGCGTCGCGTCGTCGGCCGCGACCGACCGGATGCCCTCGGAGTCGTAGTGGTGATCGTGGGTGACCACGACCAGGTCGCCGTCGCGCGCCCAGTAGTCGTCGAGCACCCCGTAGCGGCCGGGATCGGTGTACGCGACGACGCCGGCGGCCGTTTCGATTCGCGCGGTGGCGTAGCCGAGCCACTCCACGGTCATCCCGTCGTAGCGAACGGTCATGGACGACGGTTCGTCCCTCGGACCTTGAAGGGTGGCGTTCGGGCACGCCGGACCGCGATCGACGCCCACGCGCCGAGCGCGGCGACGCGGCGGCTCCCGGCGCGGCGACGCGGCGGCTCCCGCGATCACTCGCGAGCGACGGTGGGATCGGACCGGAGGAGACGCCACCGGTCGTCGACGTTCGAGACGGTTGTGGTCGAATCGGCGTCACCCGCGGTGCCGATCAGGTGTTCGGGGACCAGCGGCATCGGAATCGGCACGTAGCCGGCCTCGCGCATGGCGGCAAACCCCGAAAAGTCGTCGACTACGACGCCGTCGTTCCCCCGTCGCACACGGAATCGCTTGTCGTCGCCGTTCCGGGCGTACGCGTACGGAAACGCGGTCGCGGGCGGAACCCGGAGACTCGCAACGCCGGCGAGCACCGCGATGACCTCCCCGTCGACTTCACAGACGACCCGCGGGACGACCGGCCGTCCCGTCTCCGCTATCGCCGCCGCGTCAACCTCCGGCGCGGCCGCGACCGGGCCGATCGGCGTGTCCGTCTCCCGCCAGCGGATCGTCGGCCCCCCCGGGCCCGGGGATCGAAAACAGGCGTACCCGCCGCCCTCGACGGGGATCCGATCCGGACCCGCGTGAAACGTTCGGTGACCGTCCGCCTCGGCGACGAGCAGCGCGGGCGCCGCGAGTATCGTCCGGGCCCGACGCTCCGCGTCGGCGTCGCCGACGACGAACAGCGCGCGGCGGTCGCGTTCGATCGCGTGTCCCAGCCGCGAGGCGACGGTCGTCGGGTCGAGGTCGTCGGACGCGAGGGGTTCGACGCTGACCGTCTCGCCCGCCCGCGTCGCGACCGCCGGCGGCTCGACGCCGGCGTCCGGACGAACGACGTCGTACCCGTCCGCGCGCAGTTCGCGGACGGCGGCGTCCGTCAGGCGTCGGCGTGCGGCGTCGCCCAGTGGATCGGCCATACGCCCGCTACGGTCCGGAGCCGGAAGCACGTTGCGGGCGTCCGACCGACCGTCCCGGTACGCCTCTCAGGCGGTTCCGTCGTCGCGGTCGTCCTCGTCGGGCGCCAGCCGCTCAACTCGCTCGACGGTGTCGACGTCGTCGACGGTCCTATCCTCGCGAACGCCGACGAACCGTGGGAACCGGAGCGCGTAGCCCGCGGAGTAGGTCGGTGACTGCTGGATCTCCTCGTAACCGACCTCCAACACCACCGCCGGACGAATCCGGACGGTCGTCCCCGACTCCTCCACGACGTGGGGTTCGAGCCGGTCGGTCAGCGCAGCCAGCTCCTCGTCGGAGATGCCGGTCGCCACCTTGCCGATCGTCTCGTAGTCGTCGCCGTCGCGGACGCCGAGCAGGAAGGTTCCGAACAGCTCCGCGCGCCGTCCCTCTCCCCACTCCGCGCCGACCACGGCGGCGTCTATCGTCTCCACGTCCGGCTTCCGCTTGAGCCAGCTTCGACCCCGATCGCCCGGCGTGTACGCGGAGTCCGGATCCTTCAGCATGATCCCCTCGTGGCCCGACTCCAGCGCCGCCGTCTCGATGCGTTCGATCGCCGCGACGTCATCCGCGGTCCGGAGGTCGGCCGCCGCGGTCGGGACGATCCCGGCCAGCCGGCGGTGGCGGCGGCGGAGCGGCTCGTCGAGGAGGTCCTCGCCGTCGGCGTGCAGACAGTCGAACGCGTGGAGCCGCAGCGTCACCGTCTCGCGCATACGATCGACGTCGTGTTTCCGACGAAACCGACGGAGCACCTCCTGGAACGGCAACGGGTCACCGTCGTCGTCGACCGCGATGACTTCGCCGTCGAGAATGACCGGAACGTCGACCGCCTCGGCGACCGTTTCGACGATCTCCGGCAGCGCGTCGGTGACGTCGTCCATGTTCCGGGAGTAGATCCGCGGACCGAGACCCTCCTCCGCCGTCTCGCTCGCCGATGCGCGATCCGATTCGTTCGCGGGAACGTAGTGGATCTGGACGCGCGCGCCGTCGAACTTCGTCTCGACGCCGACCGTCCCGAACGCGTCGACGGCCTCGGTCGCGGTCCCCGCCTGCGCGAGCATCGCCTGCACCGGACGGCCGACGATAAGCCGCTCCGCGCGGAGACCGTCCGATCCCTCGTCGCGAGCGAGCACCGCGACGTGTCCGTAGTCGTTCGTCACCTGAAGCGCCCGCTCGACCGCCGCGATCGACTCGTCGGCGGCGCGGACCGTGGGATCGGCGTCGTCCGTCACCTCCGCTTGGTCCGGGTCCGAAAGGAACGCCGCCGCGATCGCGTCCCTCACCGTTCCCTCACCGACGCCGAGCCGCATCTCGCCGAGGACGAGCCGAGCGAGCAGCTTCGCCTCCGCCGGATCGGTTCGGTTGAACAGGCCGAACAGCACGTCGAGCTTGCGGGACTCGCTTCCCTCTCCGTCCGCGGCCGCCAGCTCGCGGAGCCGGCGGTCGACCTCGGCGACGGTGAGCGCGTCCGTCTCGTTCTCTCGGCCGAAGGCGGCGAGTCCACGCTGACCGCCGAACTCGTAGTCGGCCGCGACCGCGCCGATCTCCCCCCGCTCGGCGAGTCGCCGCTCGACGTCGTCGGTCGTCACGTTCGGCCCCGCGGCGCGGGCGATCGCCTCGTGACACAGCGCCGGCCCGACGTCAAGCGTTCGGGCGTCGTGAGCGGGGAAGACGCGGCCGAGCAGAAACCGGGTTACGACGGGGAGATCCTCGCCGGCGTCCGCGAACAGCGTCGCGACCGTTGCCGTTGTGGCCAGATCGGCCGGCTCCGTCGCCAGCCGCTCCGCCCGCTCGGCGAACGACGAGAGGTGCATACCACGCCTCGGCGGTCGCCGGCCAAAAGCGCCTCGATGCCCGGTCGGGCTGGCGGGCGCTCGTCCCGCCCGGCCGTCGAGACGGCCATTCGAAGGGCGCAGGATCGACCGCCCCGCCGCGTCGGCTCGGCCGGTGCTCTTTTTATTACGGGCGGCCGTCGAATCGGTCATGGGTACCGATCCGGACCTCGCCGAGGGCGTACGGGAGGCGCTCGCCGTCGACGCCGACGCGTTCGCGGACCGCGCGGCTGCGGAGGCCGAGGTCGTCAAACAGGCGTTGAACGACGGCGCGTTTGACAATCACCAGTCGATCGTCGGGTTCGAGTACGAGTTCTATGCCGTCGCCGACGGTCGGTGGAGCGAGGAGTCCCGGGCCAGCGAGTACGCGCTGATGCGGGTTCCCCGTCGGCTGCTGGAGCTGATGGGGTTCGAGAAGGAGCTCGGCCTCCACAACGCCGAGATGTGCACGAGCCCGCAACCCTTCTCGGACCACGGCCTCCGCGCACAGCTCGCGGAGGTCCGCGCCCGGCTGGAGGCCGCGGAGCACTGCGCCCGTGTCGAGGGGATGCGACTCGTCTCCGACGGACTGTGGACGATCCCGCCGGCGGGCGAAACGGCTCGGGCATACCTGACCGACAGCGTCGAGGTCGACGGCGTGGTCGTCGCGGCCAATATGAGCAACGCGGTCCGGTACCACGCGATGGCCAACACCGCGACCGGTGGCGGCGGCCGGTCCGTGACCCTGGAGGCGCCGGGGGTGTCGCTGTCGGCGGACACCGTCATGCCAGAGAGCCTCATCACCTCCGTCCAGCCGCACTACCAGGCCGCACAGGCGGCGTCGCTGCCGCTGCACTTCCGCTACGCGCTGCGGATCGCCGGGCCGCTCCTCGCGCTCGGCGTCAACTCCCCCTTCTTCCCGCCGGACCTGTACGCGGACGACTGGGACGGTGAGCGGGTCCTCGCGGAGGGGGCCCACGAGAACCGGATCCACGTGTTCGAGTCCGTGCTCAACGCCCGAACGGACGACGACAAGGTCCGATTTCCTCGCGACTTCCACGACGTCGAGGAGGCGGTCGACCGGATCGCGGGCGACGAGACGATCGTTCCGATGCCGGACCCGGGCGGGGAGGACCGGTTCGACGATGCGTTCGCGACGTTCCGGACGAAACACGGCACCTACTGGCGCTGGGTGCGGCCGGTGTTCGAGGGAGCGAGCCGGTCGAGCGCGAACGCACGGATCGAGTTCAGGCCGATTTCGGCCCAGCCGACGATCCGCGACTCGATCGCGTTTCAGGCCGCGTTCGCCGGGTTGATGGAGGCGCTACCACGTCACGAACATCCCGTGCTCGGGCTCGACTGGACGGTCGCTCGGGACAACTTCTACCGTGCGGTCGCCGACGGCCTCGACGCCGACCTGGAGTGGATCGGCCACGACGGCGAGTGTACCCATGACACGGCGGCGATCTACGACGACCTCCTTGACCATGCCGCAGCCGGACTTCGGACGGCGGGCTGCTCGGCGTCGGCGGCCGAGTCGTGGCTCGCGCCGCTTCGCTGGCGGGTTGAAAACCGACTGACGCCGGCCGACTGGAAGCGCAACCGCGTGCGCTCCCGGCTCGCAGCCGGGGAGTCGTTCGCCGACGCGGTGTACGGTACCCAGCGCGAGTACATCGATCGGCAGGCCGAGACCCTCATCGAGGGGGGGTTTTCCGACTGGTGAGTCGGACGCTCACTCCCGACGATGGCCGAGCGGCTTCTTGCGGTCGACCTCGACCTCGACGTGGATCGAGTCGGGGAAGTCGCGCTCGACGACCGACCGGGCGATGTCGTCCGCCCCGTGGATCTCCATCGACCGTCGATAGACGGTGTAGCTCCACGGTTCGAACGTCTCGCCCCGCCGCAGGTGTTTATATATCGGTACCCGGACAGTTTCGGCGGGATCGGCGTGTGGGCCCTTACACTCCGCGCCCTTCCGTTCGAGCGTCTCCTTGAGATCCGCGACGGTCGCCGCGAGGACGTCGCGATCCCCGGAGCTGAACGCGAGTTTCGTGACGAAGGTCATGGCTTAGGTTGTTCCACGATGGTCGCCCGACCCGTAAAAACGCATCTACCGGAGGACGGACGGCGAGTGACACGATCGCGATCCGGTCGAACGACCGCCGTCGGAGCGCCGATCCGATCGGCAGCGATCCGGAAGTATATAAATATCTTGTGCTCATAGTCCGCGACGATCCGGTTATCCAGGGTCGTCACGGCCGCGCAGATCGGCTGATAGCGGCCGAAACGTACAGGGAATCGTCGAGTCCGACACCCTCTTTACGGGGGGTTGCTTACCTAATGGTAATGACGGTCGAAGCGACCAGTGCTGGAGCCATCCTCTTCCGCGACACCCGCGGCGAACGGGAGTATTTGCTCCTGAAGAGCCGTCCGGGGGACTGGGAGTTCCCCAAAGGCGGGGTCGAGGGGGACGAGGAGCTCCAGCAGACGGCGATCAGGGAGGTGTCGGAGGAGGCCGGAATCGACGATTTCCGGCTGATCGACGGCTTCCGCGAGGAGTACGATTACGTGTTCGAGGCGAACGGGGATACGATCCACAAGACGGTCCACCTTTTTATCGCCCGCTCGTTCGAGGCGAGCGCCGAACTCTCGAAGGAGCATCGCGACCTCCAGTGGCGCGATTACGACCAGGCGGTCAACACGATCACGCAGGACGGTCCCCGGGAGATCTTCGAGGATGCCCACGAGTACCTCGACGAACTGAGCGAGGGGGAAGGCGACGGGTACGTCTGAGCCACGGCGGCGACCCCGGGAGGTCGACGTGCGATCCGCCGCCCGGACGTCGGTTCACGAGACGCGTCTCTCTGCGCGTTGGGTATCGGATTGCGTATGAATGGCGGACGGCCGGAGTTGCCCGGCGTTCCGACCCGGGGTATCCCGGTTGCCTTCTCCACCCCGCGACCCGACGAGCGACTGGCGTCCGGCGATGGGCTGCTCGCTTCCGCGCCTGACCCGTTGCCGCCGGCGAACCGCGACGGGTCGCTCCTGCGAGCGAGCGCCGCGGACCACTGTCCCCGTCGGACGAGGCTTCCACGTTGGCTCCCGGGGCCCGTGCCGGTCTGACCGGACGTGCCCGGCGTTCGGTCCCCGCTAAAGACTACCTCGCGGGTGGTGAGCGGGGCCTAACCGCCCGACCTAGTCCGTTTGATGATACACGAGTTGCACATAAGGGCCTTTCGTTCCCGGGATCTCGGGGGGCGGACCGTCACGGCGATCCGCCGTGCCCGTCCGGTGCGGCCGGCCGGCAGTCACGCGAACAGCTCGCGGGCGTACAGGCCACCACAGACCGGGATCGGCAGCGACGCGGCGACCACCGCCGGCGCGTGCCACTCGATCCACCGGTACGTCGCCGGGAAGCCGAACCGGACCGTCGGGTCGATCGCCAACTCCCACGCGACCGCGAGCACCACCGTCGCGACGCCAAGCGCGACGACGACTCCGGCCAGCGTTCCCGGGTCCACGTTCCCCCGTTCGATCGACGCGAACGCGACGGTCGACAGGAGCGCGAACAGGCCGATGCCACCCGATCCAACGGGGCCCGCAGCGTAGTACGCGAGCAACAGCTCCTGGTGACCGGCGACGACGACGTACGGTGCGACGAGCACGAGCACCGTGAGAAGGCTGGCGACGATCCCGACTCGCCGGGAGAGACCACGAACGTTCATGCGTGGCGGTCGGACGGCAACGGGGTAAAAGGCCCCGGATCCCGGTATCTCAACGCGATAAACGGCTCCGGATCCCGGCGTCCTTTCGCCTCGAACCTCGACACGTCCTCGTCGGGGGCGACGGCCAGTCCCCGACGCGGTCGATCGTCACGTATCGGCGTCGCTTGTCGGATCGAACGCTTCGACGAGCCGGTCGTGGGCGTTCCCGTTCGAGGCGACGAGTCCGGTCGCACCGGGCGTCCACCGTTCGCCTGACGCGTCCGTCACCGTCCCGCCGGCGGCACGGATCAGCCGCACGCCGCCGACGGTGTCCCACGGATTGAGCTCGACCGTCGAGACCGCGGCGTCGATCTCCCCGCTCGCGACCGCGGCGAGCGCGGCCTGCGCACAGCCCACGCGCCGGAAGTCGCCGAACGTCTCGAATATGGTGTCGAGCGCGCGCCGGTGGGCCCGCCGCTGTCGGTCCGAGAAGCCGAATATCGGATTGATCGTGAACGCCGCCGGCTCCGACCGATCGCTCACCCGAATCGGATCCCCGTTTCGCACGGGTACGACACCGGCGCCGCTCGGCCCGGCAGCGTCGTCCGCGCCTCCGCCGCGCTCCGGCGTGTCGACGGCGTACACGTCGCCGACGGCCGGCAGATCGGTCACGCCGGCGACCGGGTCGCCGTCACGCGTCGCGGCGACCGCGACTGCCCACGCGTGACCGCCGCCGACGTAGTTGTTCGTCCCGTCGATCGGGTCGACCACCCAGGCGGGTCCCGTTTCGGGAACGCGCTTTCGCGCGTCCGACTCCTCGCCGACGACGGGAACCTCCGGGGCCGCCGTCGATAGCGACTCCACGACACGGCGCTGGACGGCCCGATCGACGCGGGTGACGCGGTCGAATCTCCCCGACTTCGTCTCGACGTCCAGCTCGGTCCGAAACGATTCCATCGCCACCGCGGCGCCGGCCGCGGCCGCCTCGCGCAGCACGTCGAGCATCCGCGTCTCGTCGACGCCGTTCATACGTACCTGCGGGCGTCACGGAACGAAACGTTTCGGATCCGGATCGATCCGTCCGACCGTCACTCCGGACGGTGTACGTTTCCGTCCCGTCCGTCCGCGTTCTTGCGCCGGACCGCGGCCGCCGCGTTGCTCGCGTCGTAGCCGAACAGCACGTCCTTCGCGTACGTCTCCGCCACCTCCGTTGCCCGAACCAGGTCGTCGACGTCGACGTCGACGGCGTACAGTTCGATCGAGAACGGCGTGTCCGGCGGAGCGCCATGAACGTCGTACTCCCCGCCGAGCCGGGAGCGAAAGCCGCGAGCAAGCGACTCCAGCCAGTAGGTCGTGCCGTACGTCGTGTCGTAAACGGGGACGACGAACTCGTCAACGAAGGCCGTCAGTCGGTCGAGGTCGAGCCCGGCCCGCTCGTACAGATGACCGGGGTACGGGTCCGGATACAGCGTGAGCAGCGTCCGGCCGGGAATCCGAGCGGTGGCGTCGGCAACGAACTCCGTGATCACGTCCGCCCGCCATTCGCGCCACGAGTCGCGGTCGCTCTCCGCGAACAGTCGCCGGCAGCGGTCACAGCGACAGAACCCCTCGCGAGGGAACCCCACGTCGTCGAGACGGACGTCCGCGGCCTCGGCGGCACAGTCCGAGACGATCTCGAGAAGCCCGTTGCGGTACTCCGGGTGGGTCGGACAGACGTACGCCCAGTCGAAGTAGTCGCGGTCGCGGTTCGCGGGCATCCCGCGCTCGTCGACGGCCACCAGATCGGGCGTCTCGCTCGCGGCGGCGTTGTCGCCGAAACACGACACCATGTTGATGGCGTTCGGAAGCGGGGCCGCCGCGCGACCGGTGACGTCCTTCACCTCGTAGAATCCGACGCCGAACGGGTCCATGTCGACTTCGTCGGCGTTTCTCGTGACGACCCCATACATGCGCGTTCCTACGTGACCGAGTACCTAAAGAAGCCGGTTCCGGGTCCGGCACCGAGCCGGCCGGTCCGTTACTCCACTTCGACCGGTTCCTTGTCGCCGGCCAGGAGGAAGTACGCGACGACGACCAGCGACAGTACGACGAGGAGTTTCGCTTTCGTGCTCATGTGAACGCTTGCAGTTCGTCCGGAACCGGTTAAAAGCTACCGACGCGGCTGGTCTCTCGGTGCGCGCCGGTCGTCACCGAAGGGGTGTCGAACGACGGCGATTCTCGGAAATCGACAACGGGACGCGCGAATTTAATCCCCGAAGCGCGTACGGCCATGTATGAGCGACCCGACCCCGACCGCCTGTGGCGGCTGGAACAGCTCCGACTGCGTCGGGACGGCTCACTGCCCGCCGCGCTGTCCCCGGTTCGTCGATAAACACGGTGCGCGCTGGACGCTCCGTCCAACGGTTGTTGGCGACGCCGACCGGCTCGAGGGGATGTACGACGAGTTCGGCATCCGCGACCGCGCCCAGGCGCTCCCTCCGGCCGACAGGCGCCACCGCCGGTCGTGGATCGAGACGCTGCTCACGGAGGGGCACAACGTGGTCGCGGCGAGCGACGACCGGCTGGTCGGTCACGTCGCGTACACGCCGACCGATACGCCGCGTCCCGAGCTCGCCGTGTTCGTCCACCCCGCGTTTCAGGGCCGCGGGATCGGGACGGAACTGTGTAAACACGCCATCGCCGCCGCTGCCGACGACGGTCGGGAGGCGATCGAACTCCACGTCGAACGGAGCAACAGGACTGCACGCTCCGTCTACCGTCGACTCGGGTTTTCGGCCGTCGACGAGGGCGCTGGCGTTCGCATGGAGCTCCCGCTTGACGAGACGATCGCCACCACGGTTCGCGAGCCGCCGGCGCACCGCCCGCAGTCAGCCAACTGAGCGCGAAACCGGACTTGTGCGCTGAGGCTACGATCCGCCGGTGAGATCGCGCTCGACGCCGACGTCGCGGATGCCGCGACCCGATCGATCCGCGTCGTCAACTCCGTCGCTCGCCGTCGATTTCGAATCCTCGCTTACCGGCGATCCGGAGTCGTCGCCCGGATCCTCGCGTGCCGCAGATACGGCGTCGTCGTCCGGCCCGTCCTCGACGTCCGGCGTCTCGTTCAGCGTGACCGACCCGTTGGCCGCGTTGCGGAGCGCGTCCGAACGGCCAAACTCCCCGGGTGCGATCGCGAGGGTCCGGATGCCGTATCCGTTCGCGGTCTCAATGACGGGTTTGAAATCGGTGTCCCGGGAGGCGATCGCGAGCGTCGTCATCCGGCCTTCCGCCGCGAAGCGGGCGGCGTCGACCGCGAGCCTCACGTCCACGTCGCCGCTGGTGACGACCACCTCGAACCCCCGTGCCTCCGCCGCCTGAATCAGGCCGGGCGTCGCGTGTTCGTCGAGGTACAGCCGCGTCGCGATCAGCGGTCCCTCGTCCTCGGCAGCCTCCCGAACGTCGTCGAGGTCGACGTCGAACTCGTCGCGTAACACGTTCGGACCGTCGACGAACAGCGCGACGCCGACCGGCTCGTCGTCCTCACGATCGGGTTCATTCATACCCCCCATACCGGAGCCGGGAGGATAGGCATACTGATCCGCGATCGTCCGCCGTCCCCCGGGAGCGACGATGCGGACGACCGTCGACGACCGTCTCACCGACGGGCGGCAGGCGTCCGGCTGACGGCGGTGTCTCCGGCGATATCCCACCGCTCCGGTCGAGCCGCCCGCGCTACTCGGCGTCGGCGTCCGGCGACGGACGCGTCGCGGCCGTCCGGTCACCGGTGCGGAGAACATGGCAGTTTCGGCACCGCGCTTCGTACGACTCCTCTGCACCGACGAGGATCGTCGGGTCGTCGACGTGGGCGGGTTCACCCTCGATCAGTCGCTGGTTCCGGGTCGCGGGCTCGCCACATTGCGAGCAGATCGCCCGAAGCTTGTCGACGTACTCCGCGACGGCCATGAGCTGGGGAAGCGGCTCGAACGGCTCGCCTCGGTACGTCTGGTCGATCCCCGAGATGATAACGCGCGTTCCGTCGTTCGCGAGCGTGGTGCACACCTCGACGAGCGCGTTCGAAAAGAAGTTCGCCTCGTCGAACGCGACGACGTCCGCGTCCGGCGTGTCCCCGAGGATCGCAAGCGGGCCGTCGTCCTCGTTGTCGACGACGGTCGCCTCCCACTGGCGACCGGTGTGGCTCCCGACCGTCGTCTCCCCGTAGCGGTCGTCAACGGCGGGCTTGTACACTGCGACGGACTGTCCGGCGATCTCCGATCGCCGAAGTCGCCGAAGCAACTCCTCAGTTTTCCCGGAGAACATCGACCCGGAGATGACCTCGATCCACCCGGATCGGGTGATCGCGTGCATGGCGGATCGGCCGCGATCCAGCGACTAAACCGTTGCCTTCCGCCCCGGCGACGCCGTCCTGACACGCGACCAGCGGTCGACCGAACCGCTCACCTTCGTACCGTTTCGCCGTGAACTGTATCCTTTTGCGTGGGGCCGCCGATCGGGGGATATGCAGGAACCAGACGTCGTCGTGTTACGGCAGAACATCCACGGGCTCGCCGCACCGGATCTGGCCGCGACGATCCGCGATCGACGCCCGGATCTCGACGTCGCCGTCGCCGACACGCCGAGTGAGGAGCGGACACTCCTCGAAACCGCACGGATCGCCGTGGGACTCGATCTTGAGGCGTCAGCGCTCGCCGACGCGACGAATCTCAAACTGTTCGCGTGCGTGTTCGCCGGGACCGGACACCTGCCGCTGTCGACGTTCGAGGAGCACGGGATCGCCGTCACGAACGCGTCCGGCGTTCACGGTCCGAACATCGCAGAGTACGTCGTCGGGGCGATGATCGGCCACGCACGGAAGTTCCACCGTGCGTACCGCCAACAGACGCGACGCGAGTGGCGAAGCTACCAGTCGACCGAAGTGTACGGGTCGACGGTGGCGATCGTCGGACTCGGCGCGATCGGCACGACGGTGGTCGATCGGCTGGAACCGTTCGACGTGGAGACGATCGGCGTCCGGTACTCTCCCGAGAAGGGCGGCCCGACCGACCGAGTGTACGGGTTCGGCGCGTTCCATGAGGCCGCCGCGAACGCGGAGTACGTCGTCCTCGCGTGTCCCCTCTCGGACGCGACCGAGGGGCTCGTCGACGCCGACGCCCTTCGAACGATGCGGTCCGACGCGGTGCTCGTCAACGTCGCTCGCGGCAAGGTCGTCGACACCGATGCGCTCGTCTCCGCGCTTCGAAACAACGAGATCCGGGGCGCCGCGCTGGACGTGACCGATCCCGAGCCGCTTCCGGAGGATCACCCGCTGTGGGGGCTCGGTACCGTTACTATCACGCCGCACAACGCCGGTCACACGCCGGAGTACTTCGAACGCGTCACCGACATCCTCGTCGAAAACACCGACCGGCTCGCGAACGGGGACGAACTGCGGAACCGGGTCGTGTGACGGCGGCCTCCCGGCCAACCCCTGCCGGGCAGCGAGATCGTCGGACGCCCTACCCGAGCGCAACGACGCCGATCCGTCGTTCCCCGCCGCCAGTCTCGATCGTGACCGACGCGGAGAGAGACTGCCGGGCCGTGCGTCGCCACTCGTCGACGTCGTCCGCGTGTCGCGCCCGGCGGGTCCCGATGTCGGCCTCGGGGTGTTCGGCCGTGGTGTCGTCGACCTCGGGGTATGATGGTATCCCCTCGACGAGATCCCCGGGATCTATGTGAATCGGAGCCGACGAGCGGTCGCCAGGGTCGTCGGGATGCCCGCCGTCGCGTGCGTCCGCGGACGCAGCTCGTTGGGTCGTCTCGTGTATTCGGGCACGCATGCGGCCCGAAAACGGCGGTGTGATCCGGAGCACGACGTGGCGATCGGTTCGGAGCGTCGCCTCAAGTGCCGTCACGACGTCGTCCCGATGAACGGCGATCGACCGGATGCGAGTCGGATCGTCAGTCATCGCCCGGTGACCATCTGGCGTCCGACAGCGTGCGCTGAACGGCCTCCTCGCCGACCGCCGTCGCGAGGTGCTCGAAGCCGGCCCGGACGCCGCGGTCGGAGGCGTTCGCGACGAGTCTGGACACAATAAACTCCGGCGTCGATCGACCGACGGTCCCGAACCGTGGCTGGTAGTCGACGCGGAGTTCCAGGTCGTTGGTGAGCCCCTCCGCAAAGATCCCGTCGATCCGTGCGGCGTCAGGCAACGGACTGAGATCGTCGGCGAGGTGTGTAACGTACACGCCCAGCGCGCCACGATCGACCGTGAGATCGACCAGTCCGTTGAGCAGATCCGCGGCACGGCCAGGTTCGGTGATCGCCTCGAACTCGTCGACGAGCATGAGCGTGTGCCCGTCCTCGGTCAGCGGCGGAACGACGGACTTGAGCGTCGATTCCAGCACGCCGGCGTTGAACGACGCGTGTCGTCGATGAAACACGATACGCTCGAACGACCCGACTTCGGCGTCATCGGCGGGAACTGGCAGCCCCATCGACGTCAACAGCGCCACCGCACACAGCGTCTCAAGGAGCGTCGTCTTCCCCCCGGAGTTCGCGCCGGTGAGCACGCTCACGCGATCGCCCGATGGCGGGGTTGTCGTCCGGGCAGTCGCTGACCGCTCCGCGAGGTCGTGGCGTCCAACGGCGTACGACACCGGCTGTACGTCGCCGTCGAGAAACGGGGATCTGGCGTTCCGCACCGCGATGCCGTCCTCGACGAGTCGAGGACGAGTCAGGTCGTACTCGGCCGCGAATCGACCGAGCGATAGGCGAAACGCGATCTCGGAGACGGCCGTTACCGCACGGTCGACGTCGCCGTCCGTCTCCCCGACGCGGTCGTGGAGCTCCTCGATGACGGCCGCCTCGCGGTCGGCGACGTCACCCTCCAGGTCGGCAACGAGCGAGCGGAGGGTTCCGGAGACGAAGTCGGCGGCATCGACCGCCTCGTCGGGCGTCACGGCTCTGATCTGCCCCGGCTCTATCCCCGTCTCGCGAGCGACGTGATCGACCACGCCGCTTTTCAGCGCCTCGAAGTCGCGGACTGAGCCGTCACGGACGCTCTCGATGACGTCGAAGGCGGCGTTCTCGAGGTCCCGCGCTCCCGCAAGTCGCTCGCGACGTCGATCCAGCTCCGCATCGGCACCGTCAACAACGGTCAGATCCTCCGGGTCGCCATTGAGCGGGCCGCGAAGCGCGCCGAGTGCGTCGGCCGCGGCACGAAGCGCCTCGTCGTCGAGGTCGCCGAGCACGTTGAACGTATCTCCCTCGAACCCGGCGTTCCGGAGGGCGATCGCGGTCTCGACGGCCGCCCTGTCGGTGCCCCCCGCGTCGTCGTAGTCGGCGAACGCCTCGAGCAGCCGGTCACGCGCGTCGTCGTCGAGGGCCTCCCAGGCTTCGCGGGCGGAGACGACGTCGTCCAGGCGGGCCTCGATGGCCGCCCGATCCGACAGCGGCGTGAGCACGCGGATCCGGTCGCCCGCGTGTGCAGTGACCGCGTGGCTCGCCGCGAGCGAGAGCAGGTCGTCGTACACCGAACGGGTGTCGCCGGTGGCGAGCACGTCCATGCCGGCCTCGCCGTTGGCCCGACGGAGGATCCGTGTCGCTCGACCGCGGGAGATCCCTGCGTCGACGAGCGCCCTGACGTCGGCCGACTCGATGGCGTCCAGCGCACGGTCGACGCCGAGCGCCTCGTGTAGGGTCTCGCTCGTCTTCGGACCGATCCCCCAGTAGTCCTCGAGTCGCATACAGGTCCCTGTCGGCGAGGTACCTTGGTGCTTTCGTCGGATCGACGGTGGCGATCACGGGGCGCATTGACGGGACCGATCTCTGGGATCGGTCGTACCACTCGGCGGAGGAGCCGCGAGCGAGGTTCAGTCCGCGGGAGACGGCGATGGAGCATCCGCACGGGTTTCGCGCAGATACCCCTGCAGGTACGCGCCCAAGAACATTCCGGCGACCCCGTAGAGGATGACGACATTGCCGATCCCCAGGCTGGCGTACGCTGCTCCGGGACAGATCCCGGACAGTCCCCATCCGATGCCGAACACGCCGCCGCCCACGACCACGTCCCTGTCCATCGACTTGAGACGCCGACCGAACCGTTTGCCGGTCAACGGGGCGGACCGCCCCGAAAGCGTGAGCGCCCAGAAGGCGATGCCGACGACGACGCTTGCACCCCCCATCACGAACACGAGTCCGAAATCCCGGAACTGGAGGAACTCAAGCACGATCTCCGGGCGGGCCATCCGGCTCATCGCCAGCCCGACGCCGAAGACGGAGCCGCCGAGGAAGACAAGCGGGAGGAACAGCGGGTGGCTCTCGTGATCTGCGACGACGCCCGCACCGCTCATGGCCGGACCCCCATGGCCATCACGAGCTGTGCGACCCCGATGGCGACCAGCATGAACAGGGCGACGTTGAAGATCGACGCCCGCGAGCCGGAGCCGACCCCACAGACCCCGTGGCCGGAGGTACAGCCCTTCCCGAGCCGGGTACCGATCCCGATGAGGATCCCCCCGAGGAACAGCCGCCACGGCTGGACCGCCGTCGTCCAGCCGAACTCGCCGGTGGCAGCGGAGTAGACGGCAGCGCCGAAGACGATCCCCAGCGTGAACACGACTCGCCAGTCGCGCGAGGAGACGAACCGCGGCTGTTGGAACCGCCGCAGCTTCGAGCCGTACGACAGCGTCGACTCGAGAAACGTGCTCGCGCCGGCGTGGATCCCGGTGCCGACGTAGATGATCGCGGTCCCGAGTCCGATGAGCAGCCCGCCGAACAGATAGTGTTCCCATCCCCGCGGGAACAGCGTCTCGACGAGCAGCGTGACCTCGTTCATGCAGTTTCTGGGCGGTCAACGGAGGAAAGCGCTACGCTCGGCGGCCGGGTTTGCCGGACTCGGTGACGAAATACGACGATCCGTGGCGGTCCGGCGAACGAACGGCAATGGCGAACAGGCGACACGAGCGACTCGCGCGGCGACGTGTCGCACACCCGCTGCCCGCCGCGCGACGGGTCGTCAGATCACGTCGGGTGTGGCCTCGGTATCGTATATAAACGATCGCCGGACGACGGATCGGTCGATCCCGGATCGTCCGTCGGCGGTCGCTGCTCGCCGATCGACGCGAACCGTCACCGCTTCGCGGACAAGGCGTCGACGACGGCGTCCATCTCCGACTCGGTCGACACCGCGTGGACGGACACCCTGACCGCGTCGGGGGACGGCAGGGATCGGATCACGATCCCGCGGTCGGCCAGTCGTTCGACGGTCGCCTCCGGGTCGTCGACGTCGACCGTCACCAGCCCCGATTCGAACGACCGGGGGCTCAGCAGGGTGGTGCCGTCACGCTCCGCGAGACCCGTCTTCAGCCGATCGGTCAACCGCTCGATGTGCGCCTCGATCGCGTCGGTGCCGACGGCGTCGATCGCGTCGATGGCCTCGACGAGACCGACGTGCGCCGCCGGCGTGGTCGTGCCGATCTCGAAGCGCGGCGCGCCCGGCTTGTACTCGATCGATTCGCCGGTGGGAACCTCGACGCTCCGGTAGCCGATCGCGGCGGGTTCCAGCTCCGCGGCGGCGTCCCGACCCACGTACAGGAATCCCGCCCCCCACGGGCCGAGGAGCCACTTGTGGCCGGCGGCCGCGACCGCGTCGGCACCCCAGTCCGAGAGGTCCATCGTCCGGTGTCCCGGCACCTGTACCGCGTCGACGAGCGTGAACGCCCCTGCGTCCTCGGCGATCTCGACCAGCTCGCGGACGGGGAGCATCGTCCCGTGTGTCCACGTGAGCGCGCTGAAACACGCCAGCCGGGCGTCAGCGACCGCGTCGGCGAAGGCGTCGACGTCGATCCGGCCGTCGGTGGTCTCGACGACTCGAACCTCGACCCCGTCGCGTTCGAGCCGCCGCCACGGGAGCACCCCGGCCGGGTGCTCCAGGTCGGTGCGGACGACGACGTCGCCCGGTGCCCAGTCGATCGCGGTCGCGATCCGATTGATCCCGTCGGTCGTGCTTTCGGTCAGTGCGATCTCCGCGGGTCGAGCACCGACGAACGCGGCGATCCGTTCTCGAACGTCCTCGTACGCCTCGAATGCGACGCCGTACGGGTCGTCCGCCCCCGACGCGTATTCGTGTGTCTCGAGGAACGACGAGGCCGCCGCCACGACACGGCGGGGGCTCGGACCGTGCGCGCCGAAATTGAGATACGTGCCGTCCTGCAATCCCGGCGTGTCCGCTCGAAGCTCCCGTGGATCCATATCGACCGTTCCCGGAGGGTCGAAATAAGCTTCACGACCGTTCGATCCCGTCCCTGAGACGTCGCCGTCGGCGGTCGAGCAGCCGACGGATCCCCGATCCGGGCCCGCCCTCGATGGGCCAGCCGTTCGTTCGCCATCCGGGCGGCTCCGGGGCGAACTCCGGACACGAGCCCGCACACTCCCGCGCGGTCGGCGTCCGCCCTTTCGCCGCACAGTACGGGACGAGCGCACGCCCCGACCGTCGCAGCTCGAAGTTCCGGCAGTCGGGACGCATCGTGTCGTGGAACGACCGCCACCCCTTCCCGTATGCGCGTTCCGCGATCTCGAGGCGTCGCGTGACGACCTCGCCGTCACGACCGCGAGTTCTCGAGCCGCCTCCGGGCGGATCGCCCCGGTCGGCTGGACCGTCGTCACGGTCGATCGCGAGCGTGGAATTCGGCGCGAGATCGCTCGGGTGCCAGTCGACGCGGACGGCGTCGGCGTCGACGCCGGTGGCGAAGTCGGTCATGAGGATCCCGACCTCGACCGGCATCTCCCGCAGCAGCGCCGGCTCGACGCGCTCGCCGGTCGTCTCGGTGGCGAGCCACACCTCGTCCGCGAGCGCGGCGTCGACGTCGTGAGCCAGCTGGTCCACCAGTCGATCCGCGGCGCTCGCGTCGAGATCCGGCTTGTTCTCGATCGCGACGATCCGTCGAACCCAGTCGGGATACGGTCGTTTCCGCCGGATGCGGATCCGGTTCCCGCGACGGCGCTTCTCGATCAGATCGCGGTCGGCCGCCCGGTGGACCGCTCGTCGGACGTAGCGCCAAGGGTACCCGGGATCCGGCAGCGCGTCGCGATACCACGCCCACTCGGCCGGGGCATGTCGCACGACGTGGAGCAGATCGGAATCGATGGTTCGGGGGCCGAACGCCCGGCGTCGGACGAACGCGTCGGGATCGACCTCGATCACGACCGTGTCCCAGCGTCGTCGCTTCGTGCCGAGCTGTCTAGAGACGACGACCGGACGCGGTCCAGCGTCCGGGTGCCACGCCAGCTCGGCGTACCGACAGACGAGCAGTTCGTACCCGAACTCGGCGTCCGGAATCACGGTCGTCGTACTCGCCGTTGACATAAAAACTGCCGCGCTTCGACGGCGCTGACGTCGGTGAAAGGCTTCGGATCGCGATCTAACCCGATCGATCCGGAGAGTCGCCGGCGAACGGGTCGTTTAACCGTGCTCGCCGGCAATCGGAAAGACATGAGTCGCGGGTCCACCGAGGGTGACCTCACGAAGACGGGGATGTCCCTCAAACACGACCGAGAGTGGGACTACGAGCTGGAGCGTATCGTCGACGCCATCGAGGAGCGCGATGCAACCAAGGTGGGCCTGCAGTTCCCCGAGGGGCTCAAGCGTCGCGGACCGAGCGTCGCGGACGACCTGCGCGCGGCCGCGCCCGACGACGCCACGTTCATGATCTCCGGACAGCCATGTTACGGGGCCTGCGACCTGGACACGTACCTGATGCGCCGGACGGACGTGTTCGTTCACTTCGGGCACACGCCGATGAAGGAGTCGGACAGCATCATCTACGTCCCGCTCTTCTCGAACGTCGATCCCTTCCCGATCATGGCGGACGCCCTCGAAACGGAGCTGTCGCCCCCGTCGGAGGACCCCGACGTCGGGCTCGTGACGACCGCACAGCACATGAACCGCTTCGAGGAAATGACCGACTGGTTAGCGGAGCGCGGCTATGAAGTCCACACCCGTCGGGGCGACGACCGGCTGACGAAGGAGGGGCAGGTACTCGGCTGCAACTACGCGTCGGCGGACATCCCCGCCGATCAGGTGTTGTACGTCGGGGGCGGGAAGTTCCATCCAGTCGGGCTCGCGATGGAACATCCCGACAAGCGCGTCGTCATCGCCGACCCCGTCAACAACGTCGTGAAGATCGCGGAGCACGACCAGTTCCTCAAGCAGCGATACGCCGCCGTCCACAAGGCGATGGACGCCGAGAAGTGGGGCGTGATATTCTGTACGAAGATCGGGCAGGGGCGCTGGGAGCAGGCTCAGGAGATCATCGACAACAACGACGACGCCTACCTGATCACGCTGGACGAGGTGACTCCGGACCGCCTGCGGAACTTCGACATGGACGCGTTCGTCAACACGGGCTGTCCGCGGATCACGACCGACGACGGGCCGCGGTTCCACAAACCGATGCTCACGCCCGGCGAGTACGAGGCCGCGATCGGCGAAAAGCCGCTCGACTCGATCGAGTTCGACACGTTCCACGACACCTGGTAGCCCGCGGTACGTACGGGGCGCACGCTGGAGCGGAGGGATGGACAAGACGTTTGCCGCATCAGCATCCTCATGCGGTATGGTCCCTTCATCCCTCCTCGCGGTGACGAGCGTACTGGCCGCGGTCGCCGATCCGATGATGCTGGCCGCGGTCACCGATCCGACCGTGGTTGGATTCTCTCCCGCCCCGTCGGTCGAATCGACCGGACCGCTGCTCGGAGTGGGGCTGGAGTTCGTCGCGTCGGTCGTGGTGCTCGGACTGATCGGCTGGATCGTGCGTGCGATCGCGCCCGATTTCACCGCCGACGGCGTCGCGTACGTGCTCGCCGAACCCGGCGAGGTGTTCCTGTACGGGCTGCTCGCGGGAATCGCCGTGTTCGGCGTGAGCGTCCTGCTCGCGATCACGGTCGTCGGTGTAGTGATCCTGATCCCCGGACTGATCGTCCTCGCGATCCTCGGACTGGGCGGGACGACGGTCGCGATGATATCGCTCGGATCGTGGATCCGGTCGGCGCTCGGGACCGGCCCGCAGAGCGTTCCCGAGAAGCACGGACAAGCGCTGTCGATCGGCGTGATCGCGTGGGCCGCGATCGACCTCGTCCCGGTCCTCGGCGGCCTTATCACGTTCGTGATCGGAACGATGGGATTCGGCTATCTGGCGCTGTGGCTTGCGAACGGTCGATTCGACCGCGACTACGGCTCGTTCGACGGGGGAGGCCCGGACACCTCACGGAACGACGAACCACGGGACGACTCGCGGGACCGCGCCGTCGGTGGTTCGCGGAATCCGACCGGTCCCGGCCGGAGCGATCCGGCCGCGGACGACCCCGGCCGGTTCCGGAACCTCGCGGCGCTGGACGCGGAACGCGAGAGGACCGAGGATGAACGGATGAGTGACGGGAGGAACGACGTACGGACGGACGACGACTCACGAAACAGGCCCGATGGGCGACGGTAGGGACCCGTTCGGTCGCGGGACCGACGGGGAGACGTCACCGACCGACGGTAAGGATCCGTCGGACAGACCCGATCGGTCCGACGTCTCAGCCGACCGTCAGACCGGTGGCGAGCACGTAGCAACCGACGGCGATGAGCACGAACGGGACCAACAGTTGTTCGATCCACTCGGGGAGACGGGCGTTCGGTGTTCGACGAACGATCGCTTCCGCGAGCAGGAACACGAGTCCGGCGCCGACGAGGTACAGAAGCACCACGGCGAGCAACTCCGACCGCGAGAGTCTCGCGAACGTCGGAACGAAGACGGCGATGTTCTCGCCGCTGAGTCCGATCCCCGCGGCCGTGACGACGCCGACTCGTGTTCGTGACCCGGCGGGCCGACGCCGATCGGGTACCCGGTCGCTCGGGTCGCCGGCCGCGTCGTCGGCTGAGCGTCGCCGCCGCAGTCCCCACAGTCCCATGCCGAGGGGGACGAGCCCTAGCAGATGCGTCCACCCGCGCAGCTGGTCGGCGGCGATCAGGGTACCGAGCACGGCGACGCCGAGACCGATCCCGAATCCCGCAAAGTGACCGATAAGCACCTCCATCGGCCGGTAATCGACGTCAACCCGAAACGCGATCAACACGATCAACGTGTCGAGGTGCGTGATGACGAACAGCCAGCCGGCGACCAGCAGGAGCCCCTCCACAGTTCAGCCGTACGCCGACACGAACAAAACACTTGGTCCGTCGGATCCTCGGTTGCCGCGGCACCGCCGGAAACGCGTCAGCGATCGTCATCATCGGTCGCCGCGGCACGTTCCACGCGGTCGACCGCGGCACGCGGCGACGCCACGTCCGTCACGCCCTTGACGTCGTGGGTGTCAAGACCGACGACGGGTCGCCCATGCGCGAGCGCCAGGCCCATCTCGGAAAGCGTTCCGTGCGAGCCGTCGACGGCGATCACCGCGTCGCCGTTCAGCACGACGAGCGCGTTGCGTCCGTGCCCGAGCCCAGTCGCGATCGGGGTCGTCACGTACGGGTTCGCGTCGGCGCGTCGATCCGACGGGAGGATGCCGATCGTCTCGCCGTCCGCCTCGCGTGCGCCGCGGCAGACGGCCGCCATGACGCCGTCGAGCCCGCCACAGACGACCACGTGACCGCGTCGTGCGAGGCGCTCACCAAGTTCGGCCGCGACCGCGACGGTGTCCGGGGGCACGTTGCTGCCGCCGATGACGCTAACACGCATGAACTCACTCCGGGAGCGACAGACAAAAGAGCGCCGTCGCGATACCGCGTGGTCGACCGTGAGTCGTCGAGGGTTTTTGTGTGGTGGGGCGGTATATCGGATCGTGATCCACGTCACGCGGGACCTCCTGACGGTGCTGCTCGACCACGCCGCGGAGCGCGATCCGGCCGCAGTCAACCTCCAGTTGTCGGCGACGCGGGCGGAGTCGTTCGAGGACGATACCGGTCTCGACCCGCGGACGCCGGTGCTCACCCATTTCACGCTGGCGGACGTCGGCGGCTCCGTGAACGCGGTGTTCGGCGTCGACCTCGGCACGCCCGCGGGTCGCGGGCGCGCTCGGTTTCTCTCCCATCCGGCCGGGGAGCTTGAGCTATCGAAAACCGACGATCTGGCTGCGGTCGTGCTGGTCGCGGTCCCGCCGTACGACGACGAGCACGTCGCCGCGTTCGATCGGGCCGGCGATCCGATCGAGATCGGCATCGTCGACGCCGTCCCGCCGGAGGAGTCGGTGCCCGACTGAGCCCGACGAAACGGCCCCCGGACCCGCACCCCACGACACGAGGGCGAACCGGCACGCGACGGATCGCGGGCGGCGGCAAACACGAGTTTAAAGACGGACGAGAGTGTATCCGTCGGCGATGGCTGCACGTCCCCCCGGCGGCGGCGACACGTCGGAACCCGAGGCGATCGAGTTCGGCATCGCAGCGCTCGACGCTCGGCTCGAGGAGGCTGACGTCTCGTTCCCTGCGACCGGCGAGGAGATCAGGCGAGTGCTCGGCGACCAGGAGGTGCCGTACGACGCGAAAGGACGGACGCTCGCGCTGTCGGACGTCCTCGATCGCGTGCCACAGCAGGAGTTCGAAAACGAAACGGAGTTTCTCAACGCCGTCTATCCCGTCTTCGACGAAGCAAGACAGCAGGGCGGCGGCTTTCTTGAAGGGCTCCGGGACGCACTGCCGTTTTGAATCCGAGCCGATCGATCTTGACGGCGACCCGGGCGGTCGAGCCTGACTGATCGACCCCGGTGTCGCGATCGTGTCGATCGCGCCCTCCGGGCGTGATCGGACCGCGGCCCGGCGGACGGCGACGGGGGGCGACGCGCCCGCTTCGGCCTCCTCACGCACCGGTGCGGGGTCGTACGGAAATCTTCGAACTCCGTGATGACGAGAGACTTCGTCTCTCGAACCACTTGAGTCCGAAGCGATTTACACTGTACCTGCCTGAGACTCGTGTTAGATAGTCATTCGCCGAAAGACGGCTCCGCCTCAACACTTCGCCGATCAGTCACCACTCGGTGCCGGGAGAGTGGCAGTTATCTCCGTCCCTCGCGGATTGACCTCGGTTAGGTCGATCGATCCGTTAGATCGGCTGATCGCCCAGTAGACGAGCCAGAGTCCGAGACCACTCCCATGATAGAGAGCCTCAACAGCTCGTCCGGTTGTGAGGACATCACGATCCATCTCCGATAGTCCTGGACCGTCGTCGATCACACGTATCCGGACAGCGTCCTCGTCAGCGGTCACATGGAGGGTGACTGAGGGCTCCTCACGATCGTTGTGAATGATGGCATTGCGGACCAACTCCTCGATCGCTGTCCCGATCTTCGCCGTCGCCAAGGCAACAGCGCGCTCAGGAGCCTCCACAGTTACGCCCGCAGCCAACTCGGAAGCATCGATCTTCTCGGCGATGGTTCTGACTTCGTTCGTGATGTTTCGCTGTTTTATTTCCGGCTCGTCGCTGAGCAGATCCGTGATCGCTCGCGATTTTTCACCTGTCGTGACTAATTCGTCCGCGCGAGTGACGATCCGATCGGCCATTTCGGCGAACTCTCCGGAGTCCTGTGAGCGAATCCGGTCGGCCAATCCTCGAATCACCGTCAGATCGTTCCGGAGATTGTGTCGAAGAATGTTATCCAGCACCCGTAGTTGGCGTGTTCTCTCTTTGAGTTCGGTCACGTCCCGACAGATCGCGATCGTTCCAGTGAGATTGCCGTCGTCGTCGTAGGACGGATACCGTTTCGTGTCGAAGATAGCCTCCCTCTCGGACTGCTGAAAATCCGGTCCGATCGAGTAGTCCATCTCCGATTCGAGCTCCATCGTCTCTCGTTTTTTCCGTCGGATCGTTTCCGCCGCATCCGTATCCATAAACAGAAACTCATCATTTCCGAGCAGTTCCTCTTCGGGAAGGCCAGCAAATTCCGTCAGCGCCTCGTTGACCAGTTCAAACTGTCCTGCTTCATCCTGCAACATGATCGGGTCCTCCAACCGTTGGACGATGTCCCGGTGCCGCTCGAGTCTGTCGCGAAGCTCCTTGCGCTCGGTTATATCCGTCTGAACCGTGACGTACGACGTGATATCACCCCCGTCGTCAGTGATCGGTGCGATCGTCTGGTAGGCGGTGTACTGTGTCCCGTCCTTGCGACGATCGATGACCTCGGCCTCCCAGATATCTCCTGCGGTGATCGTCTCCCACATCCTCTCGTAGTACTCCTCGGACATCTCGCCGGACTGGAGCATGTTCGGTGTTTCACCGATCACCTCCTCCCCGTCGTAGCCGGTGATCTTCTCGAAGGCAGGGTTAACGTACTCAACCACCCCGTCCGAATCGGTAATGAAGATCCCGTGAGCTGAGGCTTCGACTGCCTGCTTGAACCGGGTGAGCTTCTCCGTTTTCGATGTCAGCTCCAGTGATTGATTTCGGAGTCGAAGGAGTGCCTGAATACGCCACTCGAGTTCGATCTGCCGTATCGGGAGCGAAACGATCTCGTCGATCGCAGTCCGAAGAACGTTATCGGCAACTTCGCCGCGATCAGTCTCAATAATACCTGCAGGCGTCTCCGGAACCAACAGAAGCACCGGTAATAACACCGGTTCGGCGTCTGATTTGACCGTCTGCAGCTCATCCCCGAACGCTTCGAGACCATCCTTGTCTGCGATACAGAGATCGAACTCACCCGCCGTCACCGGTTCGTCGACGTCGGCGAGCCGGTAGGCGTCATGGTCCGTGACCCACTCGGTGAGTACCCGTTCGTTACCGCTGTCGCCGACAAGCGGATAGACACGCGGCGATCCCGACCGTGACTCCTGAATCTCGATCATTCGTCGTCCCTCCCATTACGTTCCATCCGTTTGCCACTCCGGTGTCCCCGTCAGGACACCGCGCAGATCCGAGAGTTGCTCGCCGATACGCAGGCCATCCTCCGTAATATCAAGCGTCCGGAGCCCCGTTTCGAAGTCGCTCGACCGCATCTTGAGCACGCCGATCACCTTCTGTAAGTCACCTTTATATTCGACATGCCGAAGAATGATGATGCCGTCCGCAAGATGACTCATCTGTTGTTCGGTTGCCCGGAACTCACCCGTGATCTGATGGACCTCGTTCGTAATTAGCCCGGTCAGGTTCATGTTTCGGAGGTAGCGTCCGATCTTGATCAGTCGACGTGTCGGGTCTGCTGACGGCTCACGGAACGCACGTTCATAGCCGCTAATACCGTCGATCATGACGACCTTAGATCCCTCCTGTTCGACCTCGGTTCGAAGGTGGTGAGTGAATTCATCGACCGACATCTCGTCCGGCCCGATCTCCGCTATCACCAGCATTCCATCGTCGATCATACTCCTAATCGGAGTTTCGACGGCGTCTGCCCGCTCAAGTAGCGTCTTTCGGCTTTCCTCAAAGCTATACAGGACCGACCGGTCACCGTTGTTTGCAGCCTCCCTCAGGAACTGGAGGCCCGTCGTCGTTTTGCCGGAACCGGTTGGACCGCTCAAGAACGTGACCGCCCCCGTCGCTATCCCCCCATTGAGTAGTCTATCAAGGTCAGAAACGCCCGACGAAAGCGTTTCACTCTCTCCATCCCGTTGATGTCGGGTGGGATCAAGCCGGGGCCACACTTGCATGCCGCTGTCGTCGATAGTAACTGTATGCGGCCCGTCCCGCGACGAGGAGCCACGGAACTTCGGTACCTCGATCACCCTGTGGCCGGTCTCAATATCAAGCTTGATCACCGTATCCGCGAGGAACTGAAGATCGTCATCAGGGACAGACGGCGCAGCCTGCGACGTTAATACCACCGTGGCACCTTTTGATTTGAGGAAATCAATCAGACTCAACACCTGTGTCCGAAACTGCCGTGTGTCCGGCGCGAGATGTCTCAGAACGGTAACGGGGTCGATCACCACTCGTTCCGGTCCAACCACCTCGACCTTCCTGCGGATCGAGTCGACGAGTGATGGCTGTTCAACCTCACCCGACTCGAAGAGCGTGTAGGTGGCGTCCGTCTGGAACTCCTCGGCTGCCGGGGAGAGGTTGAGAAACTCAACCGCGTCAGTGTTTAGCCCGAAACTCTCGGCCGTTGACTCGAGGTAGGCTTTCGGCTCACCGAGGTTAATATAGAGGTTCGTCGCACCCGGATCGCTCGTCGTCGTCAGAAAGTGCAGGCCGAAGATGGTCTTTCCCGCGCCGGGTGCGCCCCTAATAAGCGTCGCGGATTCCGGCAGTAATCCGCCCATGAGTACGCTGTCCGCCCGCGGAACGCCTGTCGCCATTCGTGAGTTCGTCATAATTTTTTCAGAGCCCATTTGGTGTCGCTCCGACCTCGCCAATGGAGTGTAGACGGACAACGACCAGCAGTCTCAACTCCGTAGATCCCGCTCCGGCGCATTGATCGATAGTTTGCTCTGGAGGATCATTAATGTGTGCGTTACTACGAGGGCGGTGTTCAGATAAGGATTGAAAGGTGAGGCGGTGCGTTTTCACAGTGATTTATGCCCGAAAACGACCGCCTCAGCGGCTGTTTAGACGAGATCAACTTAGAGTTTGTGGAGCGAGAAGCAACGCCGAAGCTGTTGATGAAGCTCAGTATTCAACTTCATTTGTCTGGACTATCGCTTTCAAATACCATTTTGTTTTTTGATGTATTTGGTGTTAATCGGGTTCGATCCACTGTTCATAACTGGGTTCACAAGGCCGATTTACAGCCGGAATCTGGTCGGTGCCCGAATCACGTTGCGGTCGATGAAACGGTAATTCAGCTTGACGATGAACAATATTGGCTGTACGCTGCTGTCGATCCGAAATCAAACGATCTGCTACATACAAAGCTTGAACCAACAAGAACAAACGTGATCGCAGATCAGTTTTTCGCAGAACTCCGCGAAAAACACGATGTGGACGACGCGATCTTTCTCGTTGATGGTGCGGTTCCACTTCAGCGAGCTTGTGACAAACATGACCTCGATTTCAGATACGAACGACATGGAAATCGGAACAGCGTCGAACGTATATTTCGTGAGGTAAAACGCAGAACTACCAGTTTCTCAAACTGTTTCAGCAACGCAAAAGCAGAAACTGCTAATGAGTGGCTCAGATCGTTCGCATTCGCATGGAATCAGCTTATCTGAACACTACCACTACGAGACAGCAGCATATCGATCAGCAAGGAAAAGCCTCACGACGACTACCGACCCGTCCGGGTTAGCCTCGACCCATACGCTCTCCCCAGACTGAAGCTACGTGTGCGACCGGACGGCGATCGTGAACTCCCTCGAAGGATCGTAACCCAGTTACTCGCCAGACCCCTTCTGCCGAGCAATGGAGCGTAGTGAGCCGCCGGAGCGACGCACGGAGGCGACCGGTGACGACGCCCCGGGTCTCCGGGAGGCTGGATCGTGACTGACGCCGAGCGCGTGCTTCGGCTCGTCGCCGGCACGCTCGCGGTCGTCGTCGCCGCCCTGCACGCCTACTGGGCGCTGCCGGACATCGCGCGGCAGCTCTCCGTGTGGCAGTTCCCGGATCCGCGCCCGGCCGCGTTTCTCCTCGCCACGTTCGCGATCCTGATGGGAATCGCGCTGGTCGTGCAGGGGTTCGACCCAGTGCCGGTCTACGTCGGAGGGATCGCCCTCATGCTCGTCTTTCTCGGCGGATACGCCGCGTGGCACACGGTGCTCGACCACGGCGCGTTCTGGCCCGGTCGGCACGCACACGGTCACGACGCGCCGGCGGTCGCGGTCGTCCTCGGTCATCTCAGTGCGGACCCGTTCGCGCTCGTCTCGAAGTTGACCGAACTCGCGCTACTCGCCGTGCTCGGCGTGCTGACCGCAATCGAGTTCCGGTCACGATGAGCAGGCCGGAGCGCGTGGTCCGATCCACCGACGAAACGCATTAGCGCGCCGGGCCCGAACTACTCGCCACGGTCGCTTCCCACGCTCGCCTCGAACCCATGTCCGCCATCGACACCACCGACGACGGCTGCACCCTCTGTGAGCTGCCGGTCGAGGGGATCGACGTCGCGGACGGCGACGGCAACGAGTTCTGCTGTGTCGGCTGCCGTGACGTGTACGACGCGCTCGGTGACGTCGACATCAACGCCGACGACGTGCGGGAGTCGCGCCGGCGCAAGGGGACGACGGACGACGGGACTCGAGGCGGATCACCCGACGGTCGCGACGATGTTGAGGACGTCCCGGCGGATCACGAGGCGACGTTTCTCCAGGTGAACGGGATGTACTGTGCGACCTGCGAGGCGTTTATCGAAACGGTCGCGGACCGGACCGACGGCGTCAGCGCGACGAGCGCCAGTTACGTCACCGACACGGTGCGGATCGACCACGATCCCGAGGCGGTCTCCACCGATGAGCTGGCGGCGGCGGTAAGCGGCCTCGGATACAGCGCGTACGCCCGCGACGACGCGTTCTCCCGCCGGCAGGCCGACAACATCGCGACGGTCCGGCTGGCGGTCGGCGTGCTCGTCGGGATGGCGGTGATGTTGCAGTACGTTACGATCATCTACCCGACGTACTTCGCGTTCCCCTTCTACGACGAGCGCACGCTGTCGTTCCTGAACGAGGCGATGGCGTCGGCCTCCGGGACCTACTTTTTCATCGTCATCGCGGTGCTCACGACGATCGTCCTGTTCGTCACCGGAAAGCCGATCCTCAGAGGGGCGTACGTCAGCGCGCGGACGAGGTCGCCGAACATGGACCTGCTCGTCGCGATCGCGGCCGTCAGCGCGTACCTCTACAGCACGCTCGCGGTGATCCTCCTCGAGGGTCCCTCGATTTACTACGACGTCACCGTCGCGATCATCGTCATCGTCACCGTCGGCAACCACTACGAGTCGTCGATCAAGCGCCGTGCAACGGAGCTCCTCTCCGATCTCACCGCGGTGCAGGTCGACACGGCGAGACGCGTGGCGACCGCGAACGGGAACGAAGGAGGCGTCGGAACGGGGTCCGTCGATCCGGCCGGTCCCGATACCGATCGAGCCGCCATCGACACGGCGGATCCGGAGGAAGTCGCCATCGAGGACCTCGAGCCCGGCGACCGCGTGCTCGTCCGGGTAGGCGAGCGCGTGCCGGTCGACGGCGAGGTCGTCGATGGCGACGCCGCGGTCGACGAGTCGGTCGTCACCGGAGAGTCGTTACCGGTCCGAAAGGCGGCTGGGGACGACGCCGTCGGCGGATCCGTTGTGACGGACGGCTCGCTCACGGTCGCCGTCGGTCCGGAGGCCGCCTCCAGCCTCGACCGGGTCGCGGAGCTCGTGTGGGATCTTCAGAGCGGGAACCATGGCGTCCAGAAGCTCGCGGATAGGTTGGCGACCGTCTTCGTTCCGCTCGTGTTGGCGCTGGCTGTCGCCGTCGCCGCGATCAACCTCGCGCTCGGCAACGGCGTGGCGACCGCGATGCTCGTGGCGCTCACGGTGCTCATCGTCTCGTGTCCCTGCGCGCTCGGGCTGGCGACGCCGCTGGCGGTCGCCGCCGGGATCCGCGACGCGCTCCGTCGGTCCATCGTCGTGTTCGACGACACCGTCTTCGAGCGGATCCGCGGCGCCGATACCGTCGTCTTCGACAAGACGGGAACGCTCACGACGGGGGAGATGGAGCTGCTCGAGCGGGACGTCGACGACGAACTGCTCGAACTCGCCGCCGCGCTCGAGGATCGCTCCGCGCATCCGGTCGGCCAGGCGATCGCCGCCGCCCGACCCGCACGGAGCCCGGACGGAGACTCCCCGGCCACCGATGGCGGGACGGCCGTGTCGGAGACCGGGGAGGGGTCGAAGTCGGACGAGGCGTCGGCGGCGCCGAGTGGCTCGAACGCGTCCGTCCCGGCCGTCGAATCGTTCGAGAGCCATCGGCTCGGCGTGGCCGGCGTGGTCGACGGGACCGAGGTCGTCGTCGGCCATCCGGAGCTGTTTAAGCAACGAGACTGGACGGTCCCCGACCGGATCCACGATGCGGTCGCCGACGCCCGCGACGTCGGGCGGGTTCCGGTCGCGGTCGGCCGGGACGGGACCGCGGCGGGGATCGTCGTCGTCGGCGACGAGTTGCGGGACGGATGGGCCGAGACGCTCTCGGCGCTCGACGCGTCCGGCGTCGAGGTGGTCGTGCTCACCGGCGACGACGCGCGCGCGGCGACGGTGTTCCGCGACCACGACGCCGTGTCGTCGGTGTTCGCCGGCGTCCCTCCGGAAGGGAAGGCGGAGGCCGTCGAGCGACTCAAGTGTCGGGGACGCACCGTCATGGTCGGCGACGGGACGAACGACGCTCCCGCGCTGGCCGCGGCGGATCTGGGGATCGCTCTCGGGGGCGGGACGGCGATGGCCGCCGACGCTGCCGACGTCGCGGTCGTCGACGACGATCTGGCGTCGATCGAGACCGTCTTCGACCTCTCTCGGGCCGCCGGCCGTCGCGTGAAAGGGAACATCGGCTGGGCCTTCTGTTATAACGGGATCGCGATACCGCTCGCGGTGACGGGGCTGTTGAACCCGCTCTTCGCGGCCGTCGCCATGGGACTGTCCAGCCTGCTCGTCGTGACGAACTCCTCGCGAGCGTTGCTGCCGGAGTGACGGACGTCCGCGGAATTATGAACCCATTCGCTGGCGAGCGTACTCGGCGAGCATCGGCAGGTCGTCGAGATGCAGCAGCTTTCGCATGGCGCGTTTCTCTCCCCGGTTCGCCCGTGCGAGTACGTCGTCGTCCGTTGTGTGCAGATCGTGCATGAACCGGTCGTAGCGCTCGTTCGGCGCGAGATACAGCAGCTCCGTGAGCATCAGCCGGTTTTTCATCCGCGGGGCGACCCGCTCGTGCCAGAGCCGTTCGTACCGCGCCAGACTGTCGGCGTCCGTCGGCCGTTCGGAGTCGGTGAGACACTGGTCGATGGCGATCGCGGCCGAGCGAGCCGATTTCATCCCCTTGTGGATCCCCTCGCCCCACAGCGGGTCGATCGTGGGGACGGTGTCGCCGATGGCGACGAACGAGTCGGTGTGCATTCGGTCGGGCATCTGAATGTGTGCCGACCCGCGATGGACCTTCCCGTCGATCCGTTCTGCGTCCTCGAACCGCGGATCCTCGTCGACCCAGCGGTCAAGGTAGCCGTCGACCGTCAGGCTCTCGTCGGCGTACTTCCGGTGGCTGTCGTTCTGTATATAACAAAGTCCGACCTTCGCGCTCGTCTCGCCCGTCGAGAAGATCCACGAGTAGCCGCCGGGCGCGATGTCGTGATCGAGCCGGAGCATCATCGCGCGGCGCAGATCCGCGTATCCGGGGTGGTTCATCTCGACGCCCTCGAACTCGTACTCGATGCCGATCGCCTGGTTCTCCCGGCGGAGGTCGACGACGTCCAGCGCGCCCGCGATCGGCGCCGCGGGGCCGGTGGCGTCGACGATGACGTCGCCGTACACCGACTCGTCGCCCGCGTACCGGACGCCCTCGATTACACCGTCGTCGTCGAGGATCGGTCGCGAGACCCGGCTGTCGAACCGGTACTCCGCGCCTTTCCGCCGTCCGTCCGCGACGAGGAACTGCTTGAACTCGGCGAACTCGAGCACCGCCCCGGGCTGATACGACTCGTAGTAGTCGTTCGGCGACTCCAGGACGACGTCGTCGGTGAACTGCATGACCACGTCGTCTGGAATGCCGAAGGAGGACATCATCGACGGGAACGTTCCTGCCGTTGACTTGTTGCTCTGCCGGGGGAACTCGTCTTCCGACTCCGTCTCGAGGACGACGACGTCGTACCCCCGCGCCGCCAGATCGCGGGCACACTGTGCGCCGGCCGGACCGGCGCCCGCGATCACGACGTCGTAGCGATCATCCATACCATGACAATATGGACCCACCTAATTAGGTTTGCTGAAAACGGCCGTTGATTCCGGTCGTGTGCCCGACAGCGGCCGATTTTGGCGAATTCGCAAGGACGGATTTCGCGTGGTCGTAGAGGAGTCTGTTCCGCGCGACTCCTCCGAGTCGTTACGCCGCGATCGGCACGGACCCCTCCCCGAATCGTCATCGCTGCCGGTGGCATCATTCGCCGGCGGACTGGCCATCGACCGGCCGTCGTTTCGTCGTCGATCCACCACGATCCGCCATCGACCCGTCACCGTCCTGTCATTGGTTCGTGACCGTTTCGCCGTCGCCCGTCACCGACTCACCATCGGCCCGACGTCACCGGGACGACGGCGCGTCCGGAAAGATGCTCTCCGGAACGTACGCCGTAACGGTCCAGTTGGGCGCGTCGACGACCTCGCTCACCTTCAGGTCCATCGCGGCCGAACAAAGGATATACGCCTCCCCCCGCGTGAGCCCGCGGCGCTCGGCGAGATGGTCGATCATGTGCTTTGTCGCCAGCTTCGTCGCCGCCATCAGGTCGTCGCTGATCCCGGTCGTGGCGTACATCGGTTCGTCGCGACCGGTGGGCGTGAACGGTCCGGTTGTCTCGAACTGCGGCTGATCGATCGACATGTCCGAACGGACCGAGAGCCGGGCTGTGACGAACATGGGTGCCTCGATGCCGGTGACGCACACCTCGCCGTCTCCCTGCGCGGCGTGACAGTCCGCCGTCGAGAACAGTCCGCCCTCGACCTCGACGGGCAGGTACACCGTCGACCCCGCGGTCATGTGTTTCACGTCCATGTTACCGCCCGTCGAGTAGGGCGGCAGCGTGTCGTGTTCGCCGTCCTCACCTGGCGCGACGCCGATGACGCCCGGGAACGGGTCGAGCGGTACCTCGATCCCGTTCACGAAGTGGCCCACGTCGCCCTCCAGATCCCAGATGTGAACCCCTGCGTCGGGGAACTCCTCGGGCAGCAGGCCGAGGCCCATCTCGCCCGGGAGATACCCCGTGTACCCCCAGCCCTTGTGCTGGAGATCGAGTAGCTCGACCTCGAGCACGTCGCCCGGCTCCGCGCCGTCGACGGCCACCGGCCCGGTGAGCGGATGGACCGGATCGAAGCTGACGTTCGCGAAGTCGTCGACCGTCGACTCCACGTCGAGCTGGCGATCGACCGCGTCACGACACTCGAAACGTACGACGTCGCCGGATTCCACCGTGAGCGTAGGTTCGAGCGAGTTGTCCCAGACGCGGTGGACGTTGGCCTCCGCGTCGGAGAGACGGTGATCGACGGTGTACTCGCGGGTCGGACGTCCTGCGGATTCCTCCGTGCCTTCGTGGTGTGGCATGCGTGAACACGGATACATGGGGCGCAGTGATGTTAAAAGCGCCCGTCGCGGTCAAACGGGACGACCGGCTCGATCAGCGTGGACTATTTATAAGTGAGCGTCGAACTCGACGACGAGCTGATCGCTGAGTCCGCGTATCGTGTCCGCCGGCACGCGGAGATTCCCGGCGTCGGTGGTCGACAGTTCCTCCGGGAGCTGCTCCGGGTGGTCGGGATCGACGAGGACCGCCGTCAGCTCGCCGGTGTCGACGTCCACGGTGAGGTTGTGTACGGTGCCGAGCTTTCTGCCGTCCGCACTGAGCACGGGCTTGTCGGGGAGGGCGCTCGCGAGGACCTGCGACATACCCGCCGTTTGCGGAAGCGATTATAAAAATCCGGGGGTCGCTCACCCCAGGTGGGTCTCGAACTCGGGAACCAGTTCGTCGGCGTCGACGGGCTTGGTCACGTAGCCGTCGGCGCCGGCCTTGACCGCCTCCATCATCTTCTCCTCCTGATCGACGCTCGTGCACATGACGATCGTCGTCTCCGGCGACCGGCCCTTTATTTCGGCCGTGGCCTCGATTCCGGTCATCTCCGGCATGACGACGTCCATCGAGATGGCGTCCGGCCGATACTCCTCGAACATCGCGACCGCCTCCTGCCCGTTGGCGGCCTCGCCGACGATCTCGAAGTCGTCCGCCAGCGCGTCCCGGATCACCGTCCGCTGAAACGACGAATCGTCGACGACGAGTACCCGCTGTCCCATGCCACTCGGTAGTGACTCGTCGTAATTAAATTGGACTATCCGTTTTATCGTCACGTCTGAATCTCGTCGTCACGTCCGTTTTCCGGTCCATGAAGCGGCAGACACCAGCCGGCTGACATCCGCCGGGACGGCACGCTCGGATCCGCCGATCAGCGAACGCCACAAACGGTTATTATTACCTTTTATATTTTGTTTGACATACAATGACCATAGGGATACCCTTAAGGTCAATCCCATGATACTGGCAGATATGGAAACGCGGAAGGTTCAGCGACTCGGGCCGTCGACGCTGGCGATGACGCTGCCCGCGGAATGGGCACAGGAGCACGGGGTGAACAAGGGCGACGAGGTGTCGCTGCGGATGGGTGGCAAGGGAACGCTAACGGTGTTGCCGGAGTCGGTCAACAGCGAGGAATCCCAGGCGACCATCAGCGCGGACAACCTCGACGCGGGCGCACTGGAGCGCGCCATCGTCGCGCAGTACGTTCTCGGTCGGCGCGTGATCCACGTCACGAGCGAGGGCGCGCTGGGAAGCGATCACATCAACGCGGTGTACAAAGCGGAGACGCAACTGATGGGACTGGGCGTCATCGAGGAGACGCCGGAGAACATCGCGATCCGGTGTTCGGTCGATCCCGAGGACTTCACGCTCGACAACCTCTTAGAGCGGCTGGAGAACACGGGGTCGACGATGCGCAGTGAGGCGATAAAGGCGCTCGCGCACGGCAACCCGGACCTCGCACAGCGCGCGCTGAACCGCGAACGGCAAGCGAACAAGATCTTCGTGCTGTTGCTTCGGCTCATCTTCACCGCCTACCAGAACCCGAACCTGGCCCGGGCGGTCGGGCTGGAGGAGGGCTTCCCGCTCATCGGCTACCGGTCGGTCGCGAAGAACCTCGAACTGACCGCGGACAACGCGGAGGACATCGCCGACATCGTGATGGAGGCGGAGGAACACACCCTCAACGTCGAGAGCTCGACGATGCGTCAGATCCGCGATTACACCGATCAGGTCGACGAGCTGACGTCGATCGCCGTGCAGGCGGTCGTCGACCGCAACTACGACCTCACCATCGAATGCCGTGACCTGTTCGGACGGATCGAGGACCGCGAAGCGGAGATCCTCAACGACCTGCCGGACGACCTCGACAACGAGGGGCTGTTGATGATTCGCGAGGTACTCGTCAGTCTCCACCACACCGCGGAGTACGCCATGCGAAACGGCGAGATCGCTGCGAACCTCGCGCTGAACGAGGAGTCCGAGCACGTCGAGATCGTCTGACGATCGATCGGTTCCCGAGCGTGGAGACGACGGCGTCGCCCGTACGTACCTCGGTCGGCGTCGCCCGTACGTACCTCGGCCGGCGTCGCCCGTACGTACCTCGGTCGGTATCGATCCCGAACCCCCTGCCGGGCGCTCGCTTCGCATGAACTAAGTACGCACCCACGAACCGTCGGACATGAGCGAGGGTTCCATCGAATCCGACAAGGGGCTGGGCGTGATGATCGCGTTCGCGGCGATCGCGCTCCTCGGTGCGGTCGTGATGTACGGTGCACCGACGCAGCTGGGTCGTGCCTGGGGGTTCGGCGCGGCGGTGCTGTTCGCGCTGTTGGCGGTTGTCGCCGTCCAGACGTTCGAGTGACGAGAAACGGTTAAGTTCGTCAGACGCCTATACTTTCGAGATGACGGAGTACACCGAGGAGGAACGTCGGATCCTCGCGTACCTCACGGATAGCGCCTCTCGCGGTGAACGCTACGTTCGCTCGAGGACGATCGCTGACGCCATCGGCCTCACCGCCAAACAGGTTGGCTCCCGTCTGCCCCGCCTCGCCGAGAAGTCCGACGACGTCGACATCGAGAAGTGGGGTCGCGCCCGCTCGACGACCTGGCGTGTCACGCAGGGGTGACACGGTCGCTGCGTCGCGGCGAACCGCCCGAGTCTCGGGACGTGTTCCACAGGACCGATCCGGAGGTACCGATTCGACCGACGTGCGGTGGGTGACTCCTGCCATTTTAATCCCTCCCGTTCCAAGCGTTGATCATGACGGTTCGAGTCTCTCGGACGCTCGAGTTCGACGCGCCACCCGACGACGTGTGGGCGTTCATCTCGGACGCCGAGCAACGGGCGGGTGCGATAAGCGTCGTCGAGACGTTCGAGGTCCACGGCGACGGACGAGCGACGTGGCACGTCGAGCTTCCGATCCCGATGATCCGGTCGACCATCTCCGTCGAAACGGAGGAGGTAGAGTGTGAGCCGCCGACGCGCGTGAAGTTCGTCGGCCGGTCGAAGGCGTTCCGGGTCACCGGCGAGCACACGATCACCGAGACGGACGGCGGCTGTCAGCTCGCCAACGAGTTCGTTGTCGACGGGCGGATTCCGGGCGTCGAGTCCTTCTTCAAGCGTAACTTCGAGACGGAGCTCGACAACCTCGAACGATCGCTGCGTAACTCCCTCGGAGCGAGCGTATGAGGGTGGCCTGCGTCCAGCTGGGCGTCGAGGGCGGGGCGGTGTCGGCGAACGTCGATCGCGCGCTCGACCGGATCCGAACCGCCGCGAGCGACGGGGCCGATCTGGTCGTCCTCCCGGAGCTGTTTGACGTCGGCTACTTCGCGTTCGATTCGTACGGGCGAGCAGCCGAGAGCCTCGCTGGTCTACGGCTGTCGAGGTTCGCCGACGTCGCCGCCGACACGGGAGTTGCCGTCCTCGCGGGGACGGTCGTCGAGGATCTGGCGGCCTCCACGGCCGACGGGATCGACGTGCCCGCCGAGGAGGGGCTGGCGAACGCCGCCGTCCTGTTCGACGCCGACGGTGACCGTCGACTCGTCTATCGGAAACACCACCTGTTCGGGTACGGCTCCGAGGAGACCGACCGAATGGTGCCCGGGGATCGGGTTCCGCTCGTCGACGTCGGCGGAGTGCGGATCGGCGTGAGCACGTGCTATGACCTGCGCTTTCCGGAACTGTATCGCGGAATGGTCGATCGCGGGATGGAGTGTGTGCTCGTGCCGAGCGCTTGGCCGTATCCGCGGGTTGAACACTGGCGAACGCTCGGGCGCGCCCGGGCGATAGAGAGTCTCGCATACGTCGTCGCGGTCAACGGCAGCGGGCGGTTCGGCGACGACGCGCTCTGCGGCCGCACGACCGTGTACGACCCGTGGGGGACGACGGTGGCGTCCTCCGGCGAGGAGCCGACGACGATCACGGCCGAGATCGACCCGAGCCGCGTCGCCGCGGTTCGTGAGGAGTTCCCGGCCCTGCGCGATCGTCGGTGAACGATGGCCGCTAACCGGCCGGTGCCGCCGGCCCGGATCGCGTACATTTATACGCGGTAAGGCCGTACGGCTTTATGCCGAGGTCCGACGCTTTTCTCGTCGGAGTTCGGTATCACAACCGCGCCCGTCCCGTCCTTCGGACGGCCCGGGTCACACGCAGTCTGGGGTCCGCTGCGGCCGCTCGGTCCGTCCGACCACCCGCCTCCCACCAACTTCGCCTTCGCCACCCCCTTTCCCGTTCTCCGCGCGTTCCGTCATCGACGGTCTCCGTTGCCGACGCGGACTGCGCGCGATCGGATCGAGGCGGAACAGGCCTGTCACACCCCATATTATCAGTATGGATAACTTGCCCGATGGGTTCTTTACTCGGAACCGTCTCGTGACGAACGCCGCGGGCGAAATCGGCCGGCCACCCTCGATCGGGTCCGGCGGGCCGGGCACTCGCTACCACCGTCCGTCGTCCGCGGGTTCCGGGTTCGGGACTCCCGCTCCCACACCGTCCCCGAACCCGATGCCGCTCGGGAGCACCGGATCCCTCTTCATCGCTCGCATGGTCCGACTCGCCTGCTACCCTGGGGTACGCCGAGCGGTGCGGGATCGGTCACCTCCCAGCGGTCAGTCCGCCCGTCCGGGGAACTTCCGTCGAACCTTCTCGATCTTCGGGTCCGCGTGGAAGGTGCAGTACGCATCACCGGGGTTCTTCTCGTAGTAGTTCTGGTGGTTCTCCTCCGCGCGGTGGAACGTCTCCAGCGGTTCGACCTCCGTGACGATCTCGTCGTCATAGACGCCTTCAGCCTCGAGTTCGTCGACGTACGCCTCCGCGATCCGCGTCTGCTCGTCGTCGTGGGTCAACACGATCGAGCGATACTGGCTCCCCACGTCGGGGCCCTGCCGATTCAGCTGTGTCGGATCGTGGATCGTGAAAAACACCTTCAGCACGTCGGCGTACGACAGCTCGTCGGCGTCGTAGGCGACCTGCACGACCTCCGCATGTCCCGTGGTTCCGGTACACACCTCGCGGTACGTCGGATCCTCGGTATGGCCGCCGGCGTAGCCCGACGTGACGTCGGTGACGCCCGACAGCGCCTCGAACGCCGCCTCGATACACCAGAAACAGCCGCCGCCGAGCGTGGCGACCCCGGTCTCGGTCATGCATCTTGATAGGCCGTCCCGAGGTAAAGACGCATCGCCGCGACAGTCTGCCCCGTCCGCGGTCCCGACGTGATCGGCCCCGCTCCGTGCGGGGAGTCGGAGCCGCTCGCCGATGACGCCGGCGGTAGCGACGTGTTTTTGTGCGTTCGGCGAGGGATACGAGCGAAGACCATGCCGCGCGAACAGTACCAGACGAAACTTGAGAATCTGCGGGACGACGTGCTCTACATGAGCGAGTTGGTCGCCGAGCGGCTGCGGATGGGGCTCGACGCGTTGAAGCGGCGCGACGGCGAACTGGGCGAGGAAGTGATCACGGGTGACGCCGAGATCAACGAGCTGTACCTCGAACTCGAACGGGAGTGTACCGACCTCATCGCGCTCCAACAGCCGGTCGCGGGAGATCTCCGGTTCATCGCGGCCTCGTTCAAGATCATCACCGATCTGGAACGGATCGCGGACCTGGCGACGAACCTCGGCGAGTACGCCGGCGAGGCCGAGCGGGAGGTGTTTCCCGACGTCGACGTCCAGCGGATCGGCGACGAGACGCTCGAGATGCTCGACGCCGCGATGACGGCCTACGAGCGATCGGATCCCGACCTGTGTCACGACGTCGCGGCGATGGACGACGACGTCGACGCGCTGTGTGAGACCGCAAGCGACCTGGTCGTTCGCGACCTCATCCAGCGCGACGAGTTCGACGACGACGAGGCGGTCGAAGCCATGATGCGCAACGTCTCACGGCTGCTGCTGACGATACGGGACTTAGAGCGCGTCGGGGACCACACCGTCAACATCGCCGCCCGGTCGCTGTACATGATCGAGAACGACGACGAGTTGCTGTACTGAACCGGTCGGTCGAGGCGCCGCTCCTCGCGGGAAGTGGGGCGGCCGCGGTCGTCGGGCGGCGGTAACGTCGCTACCGAGACTCGCTCGGCGTCGCGACGAGGAACGTTCGCCCGCCGCGGCGCTCGAGGTACACCTCGCTGCCCGCGACGCGGTTGGCCCGGAGACGCTTCGAGACCGCGTCGGCCGGACAGTCCGTGACGTCGACTCGGGTGGGCATCGCATATCGCGGTGACTCAGTGCTTGAGGAACTCATGATTTGATATCGGAGGGGATGGGACCTATAAGCGAGCCATGCACGGAGTGAAACTGAAAGTGGACGGGACGGCGGCTCTCGGGGGCGATCTCGCTACCGGCGGAGACCTGCCTCGTCGTCCTCGACGAACCGGACCCTGAAGTAGTCGTAGCCGCCGTAGGCGGCGTCGAGCGCGCCCATCCACCAGTTCCAGCGCTCGACGAGGGACGACCCGTCCGGCGCGTCCGAGAGGTGACGAACCACCTCCGCCGGCGTCAGAGCGTGTCCCCGATCACGCGTCGGTTTATGCACGTCCGTGAGATCGCGTGCCGCACGGACGATCGCGCGCCGTTCCGCCGCCGTACCGTCGAACTCGGCGTCGAGCGCGTCGGCGAGCCGTTCCGGATCCATGAGTGAGAATATGGGCGGGCGGTATTTGAGTCCGGTGGCGGACGACGGCGCTTACACCGAGAGTACGGGCTGGCTCGCGTACAGCAGGACGTACTCTGCGGCCTTCTCCAGTACTTCCCCCGGCTCGCCGGTGACGGGTTCCCGGGGAACGACGATGAAGTCGGCCTTGAGGTCCTCGGCGGTGTCGAGGACGACGCTCCCGGGGTGGACGGTTTTCACGCGCGTCGAGAAGCCGTACGCGATCGAGTTCCCGTGGGGGACGCCGGCGGCCTCCGCGCGCTCGATGACGGAGTCGGTGAACGACTCGGTGTCGTCGGCGACGTCGGCCTCGTCGACTGCGCCGGTCTCGATCGCACGCACCCGATCCTCGCCGAGCACGTACAGCGCGTGGACGGTCGCGTCGTACTCGCTGGCGACCACGATGGCGTAGTCGACCGCCTCGTGGGACTCCTCGCTGCCGTCGACGGGGACGAGCACGAGGTCGATGTCGAGTTCGGTCATACGACATCGGTCGTCCGGCACGGTCAAAAACCCCGCTGTGTGTCGGTCGTCCGTGAAGGAGGGCCGACCCGCCGTCTCGAAAGCGACGACGCCCCGGCGTGCGTCCGACGTACGTTTAAGTAGGATGGTGAGCCAACGTGGTCGCATGTCCCCGAGTTGCCTTGTTTTGCCGCCGAGTGGGTACAGATCGCGTTGATTCTGTACCGCGTTGAGCTCGAAAAGAGTCTCCGTGAGACTGAAGACTACCTCAACGAGATGCCCGGCATTCTCGCCGTGTTTGATCTCGACGAGGCACCG
>LFFM01000085.1_pt1 | contig 52064 bp, 49 predicted proteins | sample 643131 | NCBI WGS metagenome assembly LFFM01 (sample SAMN03777445, study PRJNA286221) | soda lake metagenome | biome: soda lake; feature: Kulunda steppe; material: water; isolation source: sample Tc-Br brine of Tanatar trona crystallizer | place: Russia: Kulunda steppe | collected 2011-07 | reverse complement strand
TGTAGTAACATGTAAGTGCAAAGCCGCAATTCCATCCACAAGCTCATGCTCCCATGGAAGCGTCCCCTACTGATTACGCGGCCCTTCAAGAGCGTCTCCAAGACCCCGGTACGGCCCGCGCGCTGCATCAGCTGCTCGACCGTGTGGATACCCTCAACCAGTCCCTTACGATGTTGGATGAAGCCCCGGCGTTGTTGTCGATGGGAACGGATGTGGTTGACGACCAGGTGCGGCACGCCCGTGCATCCGGGGTTGACCTGGAAGCGCGCCTTCAGACGCTGCAGGCCACGGTGGCCCGGCTTACGGAGCCCGCCACCCAGCAAGCCCTCCATGATCTGCTTGATCTCGCGCAGCAGGGCCCCCAGCTTGCAGCCATGGCCGGCGATATCCTCGACGACACCGCCCGCAGCGCGCGAGCGAATGGCGTTGACCTTGAGGCCCGCCGCACGCGGCTCCTCTCACTGCTCGAACGGCTCACGCGCGAAGAAACGCTCGACGCGCTGGAAGACGCCACCGAGTTGGCTACGTCTCTCCCCCAGATGCTGGCCATGGTAGGCGACATCTTTGACGACAGTATCCGCCGCCTGCGCGCCTCCGGCGTGGACGTAGAGCGCCTCCTGTCCAGTAGCAGTGATGCGGTGCACCGGCTGCTCACCTCGGGGATCTTGGACCCGGAAGCACTGGACGCAGTCGGTGACCTGGGTAAGGCTCTGCAAGCGGCCCAAGCCTGCCCCAGCAAGCCGATGGGCTTCTGGAGTGCCATCAAATCTTTCCGCGACCCTGACGTGGGCCGCGCCCTCTGCTTTTTTGTTGAGTTTGCGCGCGCTTTTGGCCGTTCGCTCAACGGTCACCAGCCGTAGTCCTGCCCGCTTCGTTCTGACTAATTCAACCCTGTGAAACCATGGAAACCACCCCTGCAACAGACCACTACACCGTACTCATTGTTGGCGGCGGAAGCGCAGGCATCACCGTTGCTGCCCACCTCCTGCAGTCGGACGAAGCTCCAGATGTGGGCATCATCGACCCAGCCTCGAAGCACTACTACCAGCCGATCTGGACGCTGGTTGGTGCGGGAGCTGTGGAAAAGGCCTCCTCGGCACGGGACATGGCCGAGGTCATCCCTCCCGGGGCGGACTGGATTCAGGACCGCGCCGTGGAATTCACTCCGGAGGAGAACACGGTCTCCACAGCCCAAGGGCATACCTTCAGCTACGATTACCTCGTCGTAGCCATGGGCATCCAGCTGGACTGGGATCACATCCCGGGCTTGGCCGAGTCGGTAGGTCGGCCCGGCACGGGCGTTTGCAGTAACTACTCCTACGAAACGGTAGACTCAACCTGGGAGAACATCCGTAATTTTTCTGGTGGGCGTGCCATCTTTACGCAGCCCGCAACGGCCATCAAGTGCGGCGGCGCCCCTCAGAAGATCATGTACCTGGCAGACGAGGCATTCCGTCGCCAGGGGGTGCGGGGCCAGAGCGAGATCTTTTTCTGCACGGCCAAACCGGGCATCTTCTCGGTGAACAAGTACGCGCGGACCCTCCAGCAAATCATCGAGCGAAAAGATCTCAAACCGCAGTTTGAGCACAACCTGAAGGCTATTGATGCCGACCGGAAGGAAGCCATCTTCGACCACCAGGGGGACGAGGTCACGCTTAGCTACGACCTGCTGCACGTGACGCCGCCGATGAGCGCGCCCGACATCGTGAAGGAAAGCCCGCTCGCGAATGAAGCGGGCTGGGTCGACGTCCACAAGTACACCCTGCAGCATAACACGTATGACAACGTCTTTGCGCTTGGCGACTGCAGCAGCCTGCCAACCTCAAAGACCGGGGCCGCCGTGCGCAAGCAGGCACCGACGGTCGTCAAGAACTTGCAGGCGCTGCGGCGGGGGCAGTCCTTGGACGCCCAGTATGACGGCTACACTTCCTGCCCGCTCGTCACCGGCTACGGCAGCCTTGTACTGGCTGAGTTCAGCGGATACACGGGCGAGCCCATGGAGACCTTCCCCTTCGATCAGTCACAGGAGCGCTATTCCATGTACCTCCTCAAGAAGAACGGCCTGCCCAACCTTTACTGGCATGGCATGCTGAAAGGACGCGCGTAGGGTTGCCCCGTAGGAACATGGGCGTGGCTTGCGCGCTGTGCATCGTATCCTTCCCCAACGAACCTGACTGACGGTGCCCGCTCATGGAGTTCGATATCACGCCCAAGCGCTACGAGGAGCTTGCCCGCCTCATTGCGCAGGCCGAAAGCCCTGTAGGGATTGACGCCGAGAAAACACACATTTTGATCCTCGACAAACTGGAGCAGATGAACACCCACCTCCAGCGCCTTGAAGAACGTCTGGAGCGGCTGGAGTCGCGCTCGTAGCGTTCAACACACTCGTAGCATTCAACACAAGGGCGTGGGGCTCTACCCTGCCCCGCTGCCGTTGCTCATGTCTCCCCCACGCGTACCAGACCCCTGTATTCCCATGCGTACTGCATTAGCTTTCGTAGCAACCGTCCTCCTCCTCTTCGCCACGGTATCGCCTGTGCAGGCCGACGATACCGAGGAGCTCTTCGTCGTGGTGACCTCGGCCGATGCCCAGACCCAAATGATGGCTATGGTCCTGGCCACGCAGTCGATGCGGCAGGGCGCAGCCGTGCGTGTGTTGCTCTGCGGGCCGGGCGGTCGACTGGCCATTGCTGATGAGGACTTCCCCACCTTCGAACCGGCCGGACGCTCCCCTCAGGAATTGCTGCGTGGCCTGATGGCGGAGGGACAGGTGGTTGAGGTCTGCGCCATCTTCCTGCCCAACACGGAATTTAACGAGGGGGACCTTATCGAGGGCATCGGCACCGCGATGCCACCGGCCATCGCTGAGTACATGCTTCGCCCAGAGGTCCGCTACTTCACGTTTTAGGGTGCCGGATACGGCCTTGGCCGGTCTACCACCCCTCCTCACGTTTCGCCCATCAACCGATGCGTAGCACGGCTCTTTGCTGTTCACTCCTGTTTGTTCTCCTTGCTGGCACGGGATTCCATGGCGCTAAGGAGCCCGCGGTTGAGAATGACGCAGCGCCTAACCGCCTAATGTCCGATCCGCCGGTGCCTGATGCTCATACATCAGCAGTAGCGGCCATGACGGCACACGCGGAGTCGACGGACTCGGCTGTATTTTGGGTGCGGCATCAGGGCGCCATGCGGACCGCGGTGCGCGATGGCGACCTGACCCCGCACGTCGCGCTGGATTCGCTGCAAGACTACGCCGGCCTGTTTGCGGTGGGCCCACTTGAGGGGCTGCGAGGCGAGGTGACCATCTACGATGGCGTGCCATCGATCGCTACGGTCGCTGAGGGCACGCCCCGCACCGAAGCCTCGTTCGATCACCGCGCGGTGTTTCTCGTCTATGGTGCCACCGGGGCATGGACCTCCGCGCCCATAGCGGAGGACATTGGTAGCCTTGACGCGTTAGAAGCATACGTACGCCAGGCAGCCGAGGCAGCGGGCCTTTCGACCGATGAGCCGTTTCCGTTTCGCATTGAGGGACACGCAGCAGACTTGACGTATCACATTCTTGACCGAAAGGGAGACGAACCACACAACCGGGCGAGACACCAGGAGGTGAAAGAGATCTTTTCTGCCTCTACGGCGTCGGTGCAGATGGTTGGATTCTGGGGCAGCACAGCGGACCAGGGCGTCTTCGTTCACCACGGCGAGCACATTCACGTGCACGCGGTCTTACCTGCGGCAGACGCATCTGGCCACGTGGATGCGCTACAGCTTTCGGCTGGAGACGCGACGCTTTTCCTTCCTGTTGAGGAATAGGCGACGCAGTAACATAGCGGGCGCAGGAGGCGGCCTCGTCCGGGATAATGCCCCATAATGCCCCACTCATCGCGTGCTATGCGTCCGCCGGAGCCTGCCATACCATCTGGATGGTAGCGGCTTCGCCTTGGTGATGCGGGCCTTCGTCGAGCATGTGCTCGGCCTCCTGCAGCCGGCTAAATGTCCCTTCACGAAAGGCGTGCTGGAGTTCCGCTTTGCTCACCATCATATCCACATGCGGGGGGCCGCCGCTGCTGTATCCTTCCTCCACTTGTTCGCGCCGAAACCACTCAGCCAGCACCCAGCCCCCCGGAGCGACGAGGCGCTTTATCTGGTCGAAGAGCAGGGCGCGCTGATCGGGCAGCACGTGCAGGAAGGTGACCACAATCGCATCCCACGTGCGCCCCGGCCGCCACGTCAAGACGTCGGCCTCCACGGTTTCCACCGCCACCCCAAACCGGCTCGCCAGCTGCTCGGTTTTCTTTAGCCCCGTCCAGGAGTAATCTACCGCAGTAACGGTGTAGCCTTGTTGGGCCAGCCATACGGCGTTCCGCCCCTCCCCCGCCCCCAACTCTACGATCGTAGCCCCGGCCGGGACCCTGCCAATGGCATCCGTGAGAAAAACGTTGGGGTCGGTGCCATAGGCATAGGCCTCAGCATCGTATCGGTCGTCCCAAAAAGAAGAGTCCATTCCGTCTGTGCCTCTGTCAGTACAAGGGGTAGCAGCGGGGCGCTGGTCGGGCATGGCATTTTCCAGGCCTAAACTTCAGCCTGTGCGTCTTTCACCTTGCGGGAGGGTGGCTCAGCATGTATGCGCTGCTCACCGGCAGGTGCGGCCCGCACCGCCTCATGCACCTCATGAAAGAACGCCTCCTCCCCGAGGTGCTCCACGAAGCCCGCTCGCTCCATCGCATCACGAACGGGTCCTTTACAGCCAGCCACGTAAAACGCAAGGCCCTGCTGGCGGAGCTCTGTCACCATCTCCTGCAACGCATGAATGGCGGTGGAGTCAATCGTGTTCACCGGGTAGGCGTCCAATACCACCGCCCGGGGCATCGGGGTTCGGTGCGGGATGGCGCGCAGGGTATCTTTCAGGTGGTTGGCGTTGGCAAAGTAGAGGGACGCGTCGATCCGAACAATCGCCACCTCATCGCGGATTTCTGCTGCAGGGTACCGTTCTGACGCGCGGTAGGTGGTCGATTCAGGCAGCTGCCCCATAACCACGGTGTGCGGCCGCGAGCTCTGATAGAGTACCATGAGCAGCGACCCCACGACGCCCACGAGGATCCCCTCCTCGATACCCAGCCCGAGGGTAGCAACGAAGGTCAGCACCAGCAAGCCGAAGTCCTGCCGGTCGGTGTGCCACAGGTGCCGGGCCTCCTTGATGTTGAACAGCCCAGAGACGGCTACCATGACGATGGCAGCCAGCACGGCCTGCGGCATGTAGTAGAAAAGCGGCGTGAGGAGCAGCAGCGTACCCCCGATCAGCAGCGCGCTAATCATGGAGGCCCCGGTGGACGTCGCGCCGGCCTGGTCATTCACAGCCGTACGTGAGAACCCGCCAGTGACGGGGAAGGACTGAAAGAAGGCGCCGCCAATGTTGGCCGCGCCCAGGGCCACCAGCTCCTGGTTGGCATCCACCTCGTAGCCATGCCGCGAGGCATATACCTTGGCCACGGCAATGGACTCCATGAAGCCCACCAGCGCGATCACAATGGCGACCGGCAAGAGCGCCTGCACATCCGCCCAGGCCACCACCGGGACCACCAGCCCCGGCAACCCTGCCGGTACGTCGCCCACGATGGAGACGTCCTGAGCGGCAAACCCGGCTGCCCACACCGTCACCGTCGCGAGGACGACCACCACCAAGGGGCCCGGCAATCGTGGATTCAGGTGGCGTAGGCCCAGCAGCAAGGCGATGCTGCCTGCGCCAATGGCCAGCGTCAGCAGATGAATCTCCCCGGCCTGCTGCACCGCCGACCAAATGATCTCGTGGATGTAAATCGACTGCGGAAGCTCAACCCCCAGCAAGTGCTTCAGCTGGCTGAATCCAATGATGAGGGCCGCAGCCGAGGTAAACCCGCTGAGCACCGGGTGCGATAAAAAGTTAGCCAGAAACCCAAACCGCAGCAGGCCCAAGCCAAACTGCAAGACCCCAACCATCAGCGCCAGCATCAGCGACAGCATGATGTAGCGATCCGCGTCGCCATCGGCCAGCGGGGCGACACCGGCTGCCACCAGCAGCGACACCATAGCCACCGGCCCCACCGCCAGCTGCCGCGAGGTGCCCATGAAGGCATAGATAAGCAGCGGGACGAGGGAAGCGTACAGCCCGTAGATGGGGGGCATCCCGGCGATCAGGGCATACGCCATCCCCTGCGGGATGAGCATCACGCCCACGGTCAACCCGGCGGAGAGGTCGCCGTAGAGCTGCTTCCGCGTGTACGACGGCCCCCACTCAAGGGGCGGAAAGAACTGTTGGAGGAGGGCGCGCATGGAGCTCATCGCATGTCGTCAGATAAACAAAAACTCCCGGACGTCCACGATCGGTCGCCCGGGAGTTGTTTCGCAGCATGCAGCCTTACGCCGGCAGCGCCTCCGAGGCTTCCCGGTAGTCGGCAAAATTGCCATCCACGAGGGTGACATCGAAGCCCTCGCGCGCGAGCAGTGAGCTCGCCACCGAGGCCCGGGCGCCACTGCCACAGTGCACCAGCAGGTGCTTATCCTCCGGCAGCGTGTCGAGGTTCTCGGCAAGGCGCGTGTAGGACGAGTTCAGCGCATCTGGCACGTGGTCTGCGTTGTACTCGGAGGCGTACCGGACGTCAAGCACCTGCGCGTGCTCATCTGTGCGCAGCGTGTCGAGGTCCGTGGTCATGGCCGTGCGAAGCGACGCCGTCGGGTGCCCGGCTTCTACGTAAGCAGCCAGCGTCTCCGGCGTGGCAAAATGCACGATGTTGTCGAAACCAATACGGATCAGGTCCCGAACGGCCTCTTCCACCTTAGCCGCGTCAATAATCAGCGTGAGCGGGGCTTCAGCATCGGTCAAAACCGAGCCTACCGCTGTGTTAAATGCCCGGTTCAGCGGCGAATGAATAGCGCCTGGGACGTGCGCTCCGGCGAAGGCGGCCCGGTCTGCCCGCGTATCAATGACAACCATGTCATCGTCCGTTGCAACGTCTGCCAGCCCATCCACATCAACTTCCGATGGCTCAGGCAGTCCGCCGAGCACGGGCGCGCCTTCCTTGTTGAGCTTCTTCATGCGTGCAAAGTACAGCGGCGGCTCGGGCTGGCCTTCCAGAATGGCGCTAACAAAGGCATCTTCGCCACGCTCTGCCGCTTCGAGCATCGGGTTCGTTGCGCGCTCATAGCCGACGGTCGTCTGCGGCACCGCGCCCAACGCCTTACCGCACGCCGAGCCGGCGCCGTGTCCTGGCCAGATCTGCATGTGGTCGGGCATCGAGAGAAAGCTCTGTACCGTCTCGTAGAGCTTCCGAGCAGACGGCTCCATCATGCCCTCCACCTTTGCAGCAGACTCCAAGAGGTCGGGGCGGCCGAGATCGCCCACAAATACGAAGTCGCCGGTGGCAATGCCCATCGGCTCGGTCGCACCGCCACCGTGGTCTGTCACTTTAAACATCAGGTGCTCCGGCGTATGCCCCGGCGTGTGAACCGCGGTAACCTCGATGTTGCCCACCTTAAAGGAGTCTCCATCGGTAAGATAGGACACATCGTAGTCGGACTCCTGCGCCCAGAAATACTTCCAGTTCTCGTCGCCCTCGTCTGAGAGGTAGAGCTTCACCTCCGGGTAGGCCTCAGCAAATTCGCGGGCGCCCGAAAGGTAATCGGCATGAATATGCGTTTCGGTGACAGCGGTGATGGTGAGCCCTTCGCGTTCGGCCAGGTCAACATACTGGTCGATGTCACGCTCGGGATCGATGATGACGGCTTCACCCGTCTGTTGGCAGCCAATGAGGTAGGCGTATTGTGCGAGCTTGTCGTCGAAGATCTGTCGGAAATACATGGGCGTAGGAGGTTTGTGTGGAATGCTGGTGAGGGTGTCGCCTTTACGGGGCAGCAGACCCGTGAAGGGGGTGGGACTGCGCTTAGTGAGGCAGTTTAGGCCGCAGGTAGGCGTAGGCCCACGTGCCGGCCAATGCGGAGAGCAAGGCTACAATGATTACGGTGATGCCGGCGCCAAACAGCGCGAAGATGGGACCCGGGCAGGCGCCCAATAGCGCCCATCCAAGACCGAAGATGATGCCGCCCAGCCAGTAGCGTGTGCCCACCCCCTCCCACTTCTTCGGGGGAATGACAATAGGCTGGCCATCGCGATCGGTGATGTTGAAGCGCTTGATGAGTTGGACGGATGCCGCCGCCACCACAATAGCACTCCCAATGATACCGTACATGTGGAAGGCCTGAAAGCGAAACATCTCCTGGATCCTGAACCAGGATACCACTTCACTTTTGATGAGGATGATGCCGAAAAATACGCCGACCAGCATGTACAGCACAAGAGCGCCGAGGCGCTGATCGGTGCGGGCCGCTGGTGCGGTGGAGGGTGTGGACTGTGCCATGGTACGATTCTATCAAAAAGGTAAAAGCAGCGAGGAATGCGCGCAAGCGCTGATTACAGCAATAGCGGCAGAATGAGATACGTCGCGGTCAGTCCGCCGATGAAGAAGCCGATCACGGCCACCAGTGACGGGGCCTGCAGATCGGCCAGACCGGAAATGGCATGCCCGGAGGTACAGCCGCCTGCATAGCGCGCGCCAAAGCCTACCAGAAAGCCCCCAACTACGATCATTACGATCCCCGGCAGGCTAAGCAGCCCCTCCCAGGAAAACACCTGAGCGGGCACCAGCCCTTCAAAGGTCGTGATGCCGAGGGCTTCCAGATCCGCCCGCGTGGTCGACGCGATGTCAACAAACGGGTCTGGGTTGGCCAGCACCGTAGACGCAATCACGGCGCCGAGGATGATCCCCCCGGTGAAGACCATATTCCAGAGGCCACTCTTCTTCCAATCGTACTGGAAAAATTCGACTTGCCCGGGCAGCGTCGCAGCACAGGCATGGCGGAGATTAGCGGAGATCCCGAACTGTTTGCCGCCAAGCAGCAACAGCAGCGGTACAATAAGCCCAATGAGCGGACCGGCAACGTACCACGGCCAGGGTTGGGAGATAAATTCAAGCATAGCGTTGTTTAGCGCGTTCCGTGATAGAGACTCGGATTGTCCTCATCTGTAGTAACAAGTAAATCTGGTTCATTATATAAAGGGCGGGTTGGACGGTTCCAGGAGCACTTGACAAAGGAACCATGAAGAAATATGCGTATGGGGCACCAAAAACGCGCAACCCCACTCGTCATGAGGATTCAGTGCAGAAATAGCCCCGGCACGTGGAGACGCATCTATTCAACCCGTTGTACATATACAGTGGACTCCGTTTCCATAAACCAGCAGCTACTATGACTGATCAGCTCATTCCGCCCCCGCTGCTTGAGCAGGTGTCCGAGCGCTTCCACCTGCTTAGCGAACCCGTACGCCTGCAGCTCCTCAACCAGCTCCACGTGCGTGGTGAAATGAACGTGCAGCAGCTTTCGGAGGCCACCGGGCAGCATCAGGCCAACGTCAGCAAACACCTGCAGCGCCTGGCTAAACACAACCTGGTGCAGCGCCGCAAAGAGGGCCTGTATGTCTTTTACTCGATCGCGGACCCCATTCTCTCGGCGCTCTGTGTGTTGGTCTGCAGTCAGCTTCAAATGGAAAAGGCTGCGGAGGGATAATCGAAAAACCAGCATGCAATCAGGTGTAATGTGCAGCTACGCCATGCATAAGCGTAACATTATTGCAAACGAACACGGCTTTTGTGTGGGCAAAGGCATCAAGACGGGTGGATATTCGTGATTGCCTTGTACATTTAGATGATTTCAGGTGCGGACGATAGGTTCGTATTGTAAATCTGACGTCCGACAGCTACCTTTGCACACTCTCACCCGACGCATTGCATAATCGATTCACAGGAGGAAACTTATGATTTTTGACCGCAGCAAATCGTGGCAGCGCTGGCTTGGCCGCGCCACCAGCATGATGGCCGTTGTGGCCCTACTGTTTACCATCACCGCGTGCGAGGCCCCGGAAGATATGCCGGACCCGGACGAGATGGACGAGGAAATGATGATGGATGAGGAGCCGACGATGACCATCGTGGACATCGCCGCCGGCGACGAGCGGTTTGAGACGCTGGTGACGGCACTCGGCGCGACAGGCCTCGATGAGACGCTGGCGGGACCCGGTCCCTTCACGGTCTTTGCTCCTACGAATGAAGCGTTCGACGCTCTTCCTGAGGGCACCCTCGAGGAGCTACTTCAAGAGGAAAACCAGGACCAACTCGCTGACATCCTCTCCTACCACGTCGTCAGCGGTGAAGTCACCTCTGCAGACGTAGCTGATCTCGAATCAGCAGCTACGGTGCAAGGCGAAGACATTCAGATCAATGTAGATGACGAAGGTAATGTCACGATCAATGATGCTAACGTGATCGAAGTTGACCTGATGGGTGACAACGGCGTGATCCATGTGATTGACTCCGTACTCCTTCCCCCGGAAGAGTAAACACCAGTAGCGTGTACAACGCCCGGTAGATTACCGGACGATGTTTCCTGATGCCGAGGGCGCACACGCGCTCTCGGCATTTTTTGTGTGCGTGATTACACTATAAACCACGCATGATTCCACGCCAGCGGGTACCGCATCGCCGGGGCTACGGGCCTGGGTAACAATCTGAATATATGCCCCCGCGGCTGGATCCTCCACAAGAGAGCTTCCGTGCCACCGGCACCTCACGCAAGGGTCACCTTGGCCTACTGTATACGATATTCGCTTACTACCTACGGACACACACTTCTATGTCAGAACCTGATTCCCCCGTCTACATAATCATCGGCGCAACCGGCGGCATCGGATCGCACGTCACGCGCCTGCTGGCCGCAGACGGCGCCCAGTTGATCCTTGGGGCCCGTACGGAGACAGATCTCAACGAGCTTGCCGCTGACGTTGACGGAGACGCCTTCCCGCTCGACGCCACCAACTATGACGACGTCCAACGCATCGTCGACCACGCCACTGATACCTACGGGCGACTCGACGGTGTGGGCAACTTTGTTGGATCCATTCTCCTGAAGCCGGCCCACCTGACGTCGGTGGATGAATACCGGACCACCCTGGCCAAAAACCTCGACACCAGCTTCTTCACCGTTAAAGCGGCGGCCCGGGCTATGATGAAGGATGGCGGCTCGATTGTGCTCAGCGCATCGGCGGTGGCGCGGACCGGCCTCAAGAACCACGAAGCCATCGCCGCCGCAAAAGCGGGCATTCTCGGCCTCACCAAGTCGGCAGCGGCGACCTACGCACGCCGTGGTGTTCGCGTCAATGCGCTGGCACCCGGGCTCGTAGATACGCCCATGTCGCAGCACATCCTGAGCAGCGATGCCGGCCGGAAGCAGTCCGAGCAGATGCACGCACTGGGGCGCGTAGGTACGCCTGAAGACGTCGCGCCGGCCGCTCACTGGTTGCTCACAGATACGAGCAACTGGGTCACCGGGCAGGTCATCGGGGTGGACGGTGGCCTCGGCACCGTACGGGGGCAGTAATGGCAACCCGACTTCTGCTTGTTCTTCAAGACCAGCTCGACCGCGACAGCCTCCTTCTGGCCGACGCCGACCCGGAAACGGACGTCGTAGCGATGGCTGAGTTGCCGGACGCCTTCCGTGCCCAGCCCTTCCACAAGATCCGCCTGGCGCTCATCATTTCCGCCATGCGGCATTTCCGGGAGGACCTGGAAGCACGTGGCCTCTCTATCGACTATCAGCCATTGACGGCGACCGACGCCCCCACCGCGCTCGGCCCGTGGCTCTTGGCCACGATTGACGCCCACGCCGCTGAAGAGGTGCGCGTCGTCTTGCCCGGCGACCTCCGGCAGCTACGCACGATAGAGGCGACGTGTGAGGAAGCGGAGGTGCCACTCACGCTGCACGATGACGCCCACTTCCTGGCCACTCCAGCATATTTCGATGAATGGGCCGACGACCGCAAACGGCTCACCCTGGAGTACTTCTACCGGGAGATGCGCCGCGACCATGACGTGCTGATTGAAGGGGATCGCGACCCGGTTGGCGGCGAGTGGAATTTTGATGACGACAACCGGGAGTCGTTCGCTTCAGATGGCCCGGGGCTGCTGCCCGAGCCGCCCACGTTTGCTTCAGATGCGATCACGGATGAGGTCTGCGCCCTGGTGGAAGAGGTCTTCGCCGATCATCCGGGCACCCTCGACGGATTCAACCTGCCCGTCACGCCCGCGCAGGCCGAGGATGCACTGGCAGACTTCATCACAAACCGCCTCCCCACGTTCGGCACGTACCAGGATGCGATGTGGACGAACGAGCCGTTTCTCTACCACTCACGGCTGTCCACCGCCCTCAACCTGCGCCTGCTGCATCCCCGGCAGGCCATCAATGCGGCGGAAGAAGCCTACCATACAGGCGATGCGCCCATCAACGCGGTGGAGGGCTTCATCCGGCAAATCCTGGGCTGGCGCGAGTTTATTCGTGGCGTCTATTACCACGCTGGCGAAGGCTACGAGGAACGCAACGCGCTGGAGGCCACCGAACCGCTGCCCGACTTCTACTGGTCGGGCGAGACGCACATGACCTGCGTGCAGCAGACGGTGGATCAGCTGAAAGAGACGGCCTATGCGCATCACATCCAGCGGCTTATGGTGACCGGCCTCTTTAGCTTGCTCTATGGCGCCAATCCGCAGGCATTCGATGCCTGGCACCTCAGCATGTATGCCGACGCCTGGCCGTGGGTCTCGGCGCCTAACACCATCGGCATGAGCCAGTACGCCGACGGCGGGCTCGTCGCCACGAAGCCCTACACCGCGTCCGGCAAGTACATCAACCGGATGAGCAACTACTGCAGCCACTGCCGCTACGACCCGGACGCCGCTACGGGAGAGGACGCTTGCCCGTTCACCACGCTCTACTGGGATTTCCTGCAGCGCCACGAAGACACCCTTAGCGGCAATCGGCGCATGAACTTTCAGCTGGCCAACGTGCGGCGGAAGTCGGACGATCAGCTGGAGGCCATCCAAGAGCGTGCTGCAGCCGTCCGCACGAAAGCGAACGAGGGCTCCCTGTAACAACCTGTCTGTATTTTCTGAACGTCCCTATGTCTACCCTTCTCGTTTGGCTCCGCAACGACCTGCGTCTCGGCGATAACCCGGCCCTTGCGCATGCGGTGGAGGATGCCGATACCGTTATCCCGCTGTTCATCTGGGCCCCCGATGAAGAAGGAGCCTGGGCCCCCGGCGGAGCGCTTCGCTGGTGGTTGCACCATTCGCTCACACGCCTCCAGGAGCGCTTCGCTGACGAAGGGTCGCGGCTCATCCTGCGCACCGGCGCAAGCACTGATGTCCTCGACGCCATCATTGAAGAAACCGGCGCCGACGGCATCTACTGGAATCAGCGGCACGTGCCGGCGCTTGACGAGCGCGACGCCGAACTCATCCAGCATTTTGACGACAAGGGGCTCAGTGTGACGCGCTTTCCTGGCCGACTGCTGCACGACCCGGAGGCCATCGAGACCACCACGGGTGGCCCCTATCACGTCTACACCCCGTTCTGGCGGAAATTCAACAAGCTGCTGAACCAGACGCGCGCCGCCACTCCCCCTCTGCCTGCACCCGAGTTCGAGGGCACCGCTCCGGATACATGGCCTGCTTCTGATGACGTATCGGCCTTGCAGCTGCTGCCAGAAGCCCGTGACGGCGTCGACTGGGCCGACGGGCTACGTGCGACGTGGACCCCGGGCGAGGACGCAGCGCACCAGCGGCTTGAGATGTTTCTCGCAGAGAAAGTTCACGCCTACGACACCGCCCGCGACCGGCCCGATCAAGACGGCACCTCCCGTCTCTCCCCCTATCTCCACCACGGCGAGCTCTCGCCGCGTCAGGTATGGCATGCCACCCATGAAGCATTGAACGGCGACATCCACGAGGACGCCGAGTCGTTCTTGCAGGAGATCGTCTGGCGCGAGTTCTCCTATCATCTGCTGCACCACTATCCGGAAACCGACACCCAACCGCTCAAGGACAAGTTTGCGGACTTCGCGTGGGTGGAAGACGATGAGGCCCTGGAACGCTGGCAGCAGGGGCAGACGGGGTACCCCATTGTGGATGCCGGCATGCGCCAATTGTACGAAACGGGCTGGATGCACAACCGCGTCCGCATGATCGTCGGGTCGTTCCTGACGAAGGACCTGCGGATCCACTGGTTGGAGGGGGCACGCTGGTTCTGGGATACCCTGGTGGATGGAGATTTGGCCTCCAACACCATGGGCTGGCAGTGGGCCGCCGGCAGCGGCGCCGACGCCCAGCCCTTCTTCCGCATCTTCAACCCCGTCTCGCAGAGCGAACGCCACGACCCCAACGGCGACTACATCCGGCGCTTTGTGCCGGAGATTGCCGACTTGCCGACGAAGTATCTGCACGCGCCGTGGGACGCCCCGAGCGGCGCGTTGAAAGCCGCGGGCATCACCCTTGGCGAAACCTATCCCATGCCAATGGTTGACCATAGCGACGCCCGTGAGCAGGCCCTTGACGCCTACGAACAGATCAAATAAGGGCTCATGGCCGAACGCACCTACGCCTCTACGATCAACGCTTCGCCAGACGAGGTTTTCGACTGGCACGCCCGGCCGGGCGCCTTTCAGCGACTGACCCCGCCGTGGGCACCGGTGCGGCTTGAGTCGTTTGAGGGCATTGAGGACGGCGACCGTGCCGTGATCCGGCTGGGCCCCGGCCCGCTCTCGGTGCGCTGGGTGGCCGAGCACCACAGCGTGGAGCCGGGGCGTCAGTTCGCCGACCGACAGGTGGAAGGACCGTTTGCCGCCTGGAATCATGTCCACCGGATGAACCCCGCCCCAGACGGCGGCACGCGCCTCACCGATCAGCTAACCTACAAGCCGCCGCTGGGCCCGGTCGGCGCGTGGCTCAACACGATGGTGGGCGGCCCCGAGTTGGACCGGCAGTTTGCCTACCGGCACCGCATCACGCAGCAGGACCTCCAGCTGCACCGGCGCTATAATCCCGACGACCGCTCGTTGCGGGTGGCCATCAGCGGGGCCTCGGGCCTGATCGGCTCAGCCCTTAGCTCCTTTCTCTCGACGGGCGGGCATACCGTGTACCGGCTGGTGCGGCGCCGGCCGACCGGACCGCATGAGATCTACTGGAATGTGGTCGATGGCGAAATTGAGACCAGCAAGCTGGAGGGGATGGACGCCGTAGTTCATCTGGCGGGTGAGAACGTGTTTGGCCTGTGGACCCGCCGCAAGCGGCACCGCATCTACGAGAGCCGTGCGACGGGCACGCGTCTGCTGGCTGACGCACTGGCCACCCTGGACGCTCCGCCTGACGTCTTTATTTCTGCATCCGCGGTCGGCTACTACGGCGATCAGGCGGCGACGCTGGTGCCGGAGGCCATGCCGTCGCGGGGCGGAGGCTTCCTGGCCGCCGTTTGCCGAGCGTGGGAGGAAGCCGCCGAGCCAGCGGCGGCTGCGGGCATCCGTACGGTACATCCGCGCATCGGCATCGTGCTGACGCCGGCAGGGGGCGCGCTCCAACTGATGGCGCCTGCGTTCTCGCTTGGCCTTGGTGGGCGCGTGGGGGCAGCCGACCAGTATTTTCCCTGGATTACGCTGGATGACGTGCTGGGCGCCCTGTACCACCTGCTATTCACCGAGGGTGCCGCCGGCCCCTTCAACCTCACCGCTCCGGCCCCGGCACGTATGGATACGTTTACTCAAACGCTGGCCTCAGTAGTGAACCGGCCGGCAGTGCTGCGCATGCCTGCCCCGGTGGTCCGGCGCCTCGCAGGCGAAATGGCGGACGATATGCTGCTCAAAAGCATCCGCGCCGTGCCCGAGCGCCTGCAGGCCTCAGGCTACCCTTTTCTTTACACAGACCTCGGCGCTGGTCTGCGTCATCAACTGGGGCGCACGCTGGAGCCGCACGATGAAGCGGCGGCCTCGCGAGCATCCTGAACGACCCGCCACCAATGGCGCCAGGAGCTGTCGCTATGTGAGCGACGAGCCAAGCACATCAGTGACGGATTCCAGAAGGACGTCCGATTGCACAAACTGCAGACACTGGGCGAGGTCCTCACTGAACAAATGATCCTGGCTACGGTGCGGGACGGCGGCCCGGACGCGCGCATGCGCCACCTCCACCCCACGCCCCGGCCGGAGGGGCTGCCGGAAGTCGAGGGCCTGCGCCGCCGTCAGCAGCTCAATCGCCAGTACGTGCTCCACGTTGCGAAAGACGTCGAGCAGATGCAGAGCGGACACGCTGCCCATGCTTACATGGTCTTCCTGCCCCCGGCTCGTCGGGATCGAGTCAACGGACGCTGGATGGCAGAGCGTCTTGTTCTCAGATACCAGAGCCGCTGCCGTGTATTGGGGGATCATGTACCCCGAGTTGATCCCGGTATCTTCCATGAGCAGCTCCGGCAGGCCATCGTGGCCGGCCAACAGCAAATACGTGCGCCGCTCGGAGATGGCCCCAAGTTCTGCCAGGGCCAGCTTCGCGTGGTCCAGCACCAACGCCAGGGGCTGCCCGTGAAAGTTGCCGCCGCTCAAAATGTCGCCGTCCGCAAAGACGATCGGGTTGTCGGTTACGCTGTTGACTTCGCGGGCTACGACCTCCTCCGCGTACTGCAGCGCGTCCCGGCTGGCGCCATGCACCTGCGGCACACAGCGCAGGCAGTACGGGTCTTGCACCTTGCCGCAGTGCCGATGGGATTCCAGGATCTCGCTGGATTGGAGGAGCAGACGCACGTTTGCCGCCACCGCCGCTTGCCCGGGATGTGGCCGGAGCGTCTGCAAGCGCTCATCGAAGGGCGTCAGGCTACCCTGCAAAGCTTCCAGGCTCATCGCGGCAATGAGGTCGGCCAGCTGCTGTAATCGGCGGGCTTCATGCAGCACATACGCCCCGTAGGCACTCATGAGCTGGGTGCCATTGATAAGGGCCAGCCCGTCCTTTGCCTGCAGCGTAAGCGGTGCCCAGCCTTCCTCAGCCAGGACCTCAGCTGCGGGCCGCGTAGCCGTGCCCGCATCATTCCAAAACGCTCCATAGCCGATGAGCGGCAGCGCCAGATGGGCCAGCGGCGCCAGGTCGCCTGAGGCTCCCACACTACCGCGGCTCGGAATCGCAGGAATCTGATCACGCGTGGCCCAGTCGAGCAGTCGGTTAAACGTCGGAAGCGATACGCCCGAGTAGCCCAGCCCCAGCGCGTGGATCTTGAGCTGCAGCATAAGTCGACTGAGATGCTTTGGCACCAGATCGCCAACGCCTACCGCATGGCTCAGCAGCAGATTGCGCTGTAGCGGCTCGACCTGTTCGGGCGCGATCCGCTGCTGCGCCAGCGCACCAAAGCCGGTGTTGATGCCGTAGTGTCGCTCACCACGCGCCACAGCTTGATCCACGACTTCGCGCGAGGAGGCTACAGCGGACGAATCGGTGCGAAGCGCCTCAAGCGAAGCGCTCAAGTCGGCGTGCAACGAGGCTACATGAACGGTATGGAGCGGAGAAACCGTGGTTGGCATAGCCTTCAGCGTGACGTTATCGTAGAAGAGGAAGACAGCATAGCGCGGCAGAACACCTCCACGTTCCATCACATTTACATCTTGCCCTGCACTTTCCGCTGCACATCCCGTATCCTCGTTGTTCTATGAGTCGTCTATTATCGTTTATTCACCGCCTCTCTGCCGTATGCCTGATGTCGTTATTGTAGGCGCTGGCGTGGCCGGGCTAACGTGTGCGCGGCACCTTCAGCGGGAGGGCTTGGAAGTACGCATCCTGGAGGCCTCTGACGGCATCGGGGGACGCGTCCGGACGGATGAGGTAGAGGGCTTTTTGCTGGATCGTGGGTTTCAGGTGCTTCTCACTGCCTATCCGGAGCTCCAGGCGGAAGCTGATTACGATACGCTTAACCTCCAACCGTTTTACGATGGAGCTTTGATACGCTTCGACGGGCGGTTTCATCGCCTCGCCGATCCGTTTCGCCATCCGATGGACGCCCCGGGCATGGTGTTTTCCCCGATTGGAACGTTCTTCGACAAGATGAAGGTGGCCCGGGCGCGCGCCAAACTCATGCGGGGGGATCTGGACAGCGTCTTCGCCCGGGAAGAAATAACCACCGAAACGGCCCTGCGTGAGCGCTGGGGGTTCTCGGATCGGATGATTGACCGGTTCTTCCGCCCCTTCTTTGGCGGGATCTTCTTTGACCGCAAGCTCGAGTCGTCGAGCCGCATGTTTGAGTTCACGTTTCGCATGTTCGGTTCAGGACAGACCGCAGTACCTGCCCAGGGCATGCAAGCCGTGCCCAATCACCTGGCCGACCACCTGGCGCCCGGCACGGTTCAGCTGAACACCCCCGTCACGGCCATCAATGGAACGCGCGTGACAACCGCCGACGGGACGCAGCATGCGGCACGCGCGGTGGTCGTAGCCACGGAAGCCCCGGCGGCCCATGCGCTCCTGGGCAACGGTACCATCTCCCCAAAAAGCCGAGGCACCACCTGCTTCTATTTCGCTGCAGAGCAGGCACCGGTAGACGAGCCCATTCTTGTCCTAAATGCAGAAGACGAGGGGCCCGTCAACAATCTGGCCGTGCTCTCCAACGTCACGCCCACCTACGCCCCATCGGGCGCAGCGCTCATTGCAGCTGTGGTTGTGGGCTTACCCAACGGGTCCGCAGCAAACGTACAGGCGGACGTGGTGGCCCAATTAGCCGACTGGTTCGGCCCCGCGGTGCACGGCTGGCAGCATCTTCGCACCTACCGCATTGCGCACGCCTTACCCAACCAGACCCCCCCGTTCCTCTCCCCACCGGTGCGGAACCATCGGCTGGCGCAGGGGCAGTACGTTTGCGGTGACCACCGCGCCACAGCTTCGCTAAACGGAGCGCTGGCCTCAGGCCGGCTTTCTGCAGCGGCCGTGATGGAAGACTGGTCGGTGCTGACATCGTAGGCCCTGATATGCTTTCCCTCCTGCTGATCCACGTGGCCGCCACCCTGTTCATGTTCGGGGTGATCGTCGTCATTCAGATTGTACACTACCCGCTCTTTTCTCTTGTAGGTAAGGGAGGGTTCCCGCTGTACCAGCAGTCGCACATGCGGTTGATTACCATCGTCGTGGTCCCGCCTATGCTGATCGAACTGGTGACCGCTGTGCTGCTCGTGTGGTGGGCACCTCCGGGCGTTACAGGATGGCAGGTGGGGATCGGCCTGGTGCTGGTAGCGATTATCTGGGGATCCACGGCCCTTGTACAGGCCCCCCTCCATCAACGGCTCATGAGCGGGTTTCGGGAGCGGCTCCATCAGCGCCTCGTCCAGACGAACTGGTTGCGCACCATCGCCTGGGCCGCCCGCAGCGTGCTCGTGCTGGCGATGCTCTACGCCGTGATGGGATAAACGCCCCGATCATACACGCCGCGCAGCACGCGATACCCCAGCCCCCACGGATCCGCCTTTACCCTCGTGCATTAAGTCACCTCATTGCCCACTTACCGCGTCGTTTCGTACCCTTTGTTATGCCCACACGCCAAGAATCCAGCATTCCCCGCAAATACCAGTGGATGTCCAACGGCACACCGGTCGCCGTTCCCTATGAGCGGTTCGGGGAAGGTCCGCCCCTCCTGCTGTTGCCTGCACTGAGCACTATATCGAGCCGCGAGGAGCTCCGGGAGGTAGCCCAGCGGCTGGCTACGTCTTACACCGTGACGTTGACGGACTGGCCCGGCTTTGGCGCGTCGAATCGGCCGCTGCTGCGGTACCGGCGCGGGTTGTATCAGCGCTTTCTGCTTTCGTTTGTGCGCAAGTTCTTCGACGAGCCGCCCGCCGTGCTTGCGGCAGGCCACGCCGCCGGCATAGCTGTACGCCTTGCCAGTCGCGCGCCGGGACTCTTTTCGCACTTCGTGCTGGCCGCTCCTACGTGGCGAGGGCCCCTGCCCAGCGCTTTGGGCGGCAAGCGCCCTGCCTGGCTGGCGTTTATGAAGTGGCTCATCGAACAGCCCGTGATCGGGCCGGCGCTCTACCGCTTGAACGTCTCCCGCGGGATGATTGAGAAGATGGCCAAGCAACACGTGTTTGCCAACCCGGCTATGGTGACGCCCCAGTGGCTCGACGCCAAGGAGGCCCTGACGCAGGATGCCAACGCGCGCTACGCAACAGCCGCCTTCATCACCGGAGCGCTGGACCCCGCCCACACCCGGGAGGAGTTCCTCGGATACCTCCGGGCCATCGACGTGCCCACGCTGCTCCTCATCGGCGAAGATACGCCGGAGCGGTCGCTTGCGGAGATGGACGCGATGGCAGCCGTCGAAGGCATTGCCCACAAGCGCATGCCGGGCTCCATCGGGCTCCACGAGGAGCACCCCAGCCTTGTAGCCGAGGCGGTGCGTGGCTTTGTGCCCAACCCCGTTCCTGCGTAACCCGCCGCCCGCTGGCGCGATGACGCTCCCCCCTCCCGAGGCATCCAATGTGCACACGGTACAGGTGTGGGATGGGCAGACCTGGCATACGCTCTGCGCTCCCGATGGCGCTAACCTGCGGCAGCTGCTGCTACGCCATGGGCTGTCGCCGTATACCCGGCTCACCCAGCATGTACACTGCGGCGGGCGGGGGCTCTGTGCCACCTGTGGCGTGCGCCTTCCTGCCGATGCGCCGGCGCCCACCCACTGGCACGACCGACTCGCCGCCCGCTTCGGGTACCCCCGTCTCTCCTGCCAGATTACCGTGCGGCGACCGCTCGTCGTCCATCTGCTTCCGGAGAAGCGCATCTGGGGCACCCGACACTCCACATAACCGCCGCTCTGCTATGACCACCCAAACGCTCGACCGAGCCTCTCGCTACGCCGATGTCCGCCAGCGCCTTGATGCGCTGCTCGCCGGCGAAACGGACTGGATTTCTGGCATGGCCACCGTGGCCTGCGAGCTACATCAGGCCTTTCCCTACTTTCACTGGACCGGCTTTTACCGCGCGGTGGGCGATGAGCAGTTGCGCGTTGGCCCCTACCAGGGCACGCACGGTTGCCTCCACATTAGCTTCGACCGGGGCGTCTGCGGCGCGGCGGCGCGGCAGCAGCAAACCCAACTGGTACCCGACGTGGAGGCCTTCCCCGGCCATATCGCCTGCTCCTCCTCCACGCGCTCCGAGATCGTCGTGCCGGTGCTTACCCCGGAAGGCGAGCTGCTGGCGGTGCTTGATGTAGACTCGAACGATCCGGCAGCCTTCACCACCACCGACCAAGAACATCTCGAAGCCCTCTGCGCCCAGCTCGGCGCCCAGTTTGCCTCTGCCCCTGTTCGGTAAAACCCGTGCCTCGCTCTGCCCCCCATACCATCATCCGTGCCCGCTCGGAGACAGCGTATGCCGCCGCAGCCGATCTTATGCGGGCATACGCCAACGAGTTGGATGTAGACCTATGCTTTCAGGACTTTGAGGCGGAGCTGCAGGCGCTGGACGTGCCCTACAGTCCGCCCGACGGAAGCCTGCTGCTGGGCATGCGCGCTGGCCGTGCCGTGGGATGCGTCGGGCTCCGGGCGAAAGGCGGTCCGGCTACCTGCGAGATGAAGCGCCTCTACGTGGACCCTACGCACCGGGGCGATGGGCTGGGCGCTGCGCTATGCGAGGCACTACTGGACGAAGGCCGCCGGCTGGGCTATGACCGTATGGTGCTCGACACCCTCCGGTCGCTAAAACCAGCTGTGGCGCTGTACCGGCGCCTCGGGTTTGAGGAGATCCCGGCCTACTACGATAACCCGCTCAACGACGTACTCTATATGGCGCGGGCGCTATAAAACCGGAGGCCTCGCACGTCCTCCTTGATGCAATCTTCGGAAACTTGAGACGGGGGCTGCGGTTTTGGTAGACTATAATTGCAAATTTTGCTGCAACCGCTCACTGCGCCTTTAAGCCCATGAAGAAGGATCTCCACCCCGAGTACAACTTTACAACGATCAAGCTCTCTGACGGCTCTGAGTTCGTCACGCGCACCACGATGGACGCCGAGGAGTACGCGTCAGAGATTGATTCCACCAACCACCCCTTCTACACGGGCAAGCGCCAGTACGTCGACACCGCTGGACGCGTGGAGAAATTCCGCCAGCGCTATGGCCTGACCAAGGACACCGACGAAGGCGACGATGATAGTGACGCGGACGCCGCCGAGGCCAGCGCAGAGAAAGAAAACGCGTAACCTGCGGTGCCCCGCAATTCGAATAGAGCGACTCTCCTCCCGGTGGGTCGCTTTTTTCGTTTCTTGCAGACGGCCCAGCCCGGGGTTTAGCTTTATCCCTGTCGGGCTACCCGTCGCACTGCCCTTGCCCCACCCTTCCCACTTTCCCTCCCTTGCATGGCTTCCCCCCGCCCGGTCGACCTGATTCGCGCCAAACGCGACGGCCAAACAATCTCCTCCGACGACCTCACCGCGTTCATCAACGCGTACACCGCCGACGACGTCCCCGACTATCAGATGAGCGCTTTTCTGATGGCCGCTTTTCTGAAAGGACTCGACGCTGACGAGACCGCTGCCCTCACCCGGGCGATGCTGCACTCCGGCACCGTGCTGGACCTCAGCCATACGCCGGGCATCAAAGTCGACAAGCACTCCACCGGAGGCGTGGGCGACAAGGTATCGCTTATCCTCGCGCCCATCGTGGCAGCCTGCGGCGTGCCGGTGCCCATGATTTCCGGCCGCGGTCTCGGGCACACCGGTGGAACGCTCGACAAGCTGGAATCAATCCCTGGGTTTCGCACGGATCTTTCCATCGAGGCCTACAAGCAGCAACTGGAAGATCTGGGCATCGTGCTTATCGGGCAAACGGCCGAGATTGCCCCCGCCGACCGCAAGCTCTACGCGCTGCGCGACGTCACCGGCACGGTGGAATGCATCCCCTTGATTGCCGCCTCCATTATGAGCAAAAAGCTGGCTGAGGGCATCGACGGCCTTGTGTTGGACGTGAAGTGCGGGCGTGGGGCCTTTATGAGCACCGAAGCCGATGCCCGGCACCTCGCCGAAACGCTGGTCTCCATCGGCCACGAGTTTGGCAAGAACACCGTGGCACGCATGACCCGGATGGACGTGCCCCTGGGCCGAGCAGTGGGCAACTGGCCGGAGATGCACGAGAGCATCCGGTGCCTGCAGGGCGAGGTTGACGGGCTGGACGATCTGATGACGGTGACGCTGGCGCTGGCCGGCGAGATGCTATGGCTGGGCGGTGAAGCTGAATCGCCCGAGGCGGGCGTTGTGCGGGCACAGGAAGCTATCGACTCAGGCGCCGCTTTTAATCGGTTTGCCCAGGTGGTGGACGCCCAGGGCGGCGACGTGGGCGTACTGCACGACCCCGCCACGCGCGCCGATACAGCTCCGGCAGGGACCGTATCCGCCCCCGCCGCTGGCTATGTACAGGCCATCGATGCCTACGCGATTGGGATGACCGCCGTCCGCATGGGCGCCGGGCGCCGCGTGAAGGAAGACGCCGTCGACCCCACCGCCGGGCTGGTGCTGCATAAAAAGCTGGGAGAACCGGTGGAGAAGGATGATACGTTGGCCACCCTGTACACGACGCATACCGACGACCTTCCCGCTTTCACCTCTGCTATTCGCGACGCCTACACCCTCACCGACACCGCGCCCGGCGCTCCAGATATGCTGCTGGGGCGCTACACGACGGAAGGATGGACCGACTGAGCCACTTATCCCCTCTGTGCATCTTTCGTGCCTTCCCTTTCGTTAGACCTTCCGTCCAAAGCGTTTATTGAAACGCCCGCTTATTCGCTCACAGCCCCCGTTTTCTTCATGTCTGTTTGGTCACGCTTCACCCGCTGGGTCAAGTCCGTCTTTGGCGGCGCCATTTCTGCTGTAGAAGACCCCCGGCTCATTCTGGAGCAAAACATTCGGGAGTTGAACGACCAGGTCCCGAAAATGAACGAAAACATCGCCACGGTGAAGGCCAACGTGATGATGCTTCAAAAGGAAGGCAACCGCCTGGATCGGCAGATTGAGAGCCTTACCTCAAAAATTAAGGCCGCTATTCAGGCCGATCGGGACGACATCGCGCAGCAGTATGCCATGCAACTTGAGAAAGCCAAAGAGGAGTTGCAGCGCAACAAAGAGCAGCTCAAGTATGCCTCGGCCGCCTATGACAAGTCGCTGCAGGTTAAAAAGGCCTTCATGCGCGAGAAGGAGAAAAAGATACAGGAAGCCCGCGATGCCATGCGCGCTCACGAACGCGCCCAGTGGCAGTCGCGCGTGGCTGATGCCATGGAGCAGTTTGAGGTGTCGGGCGTGGACCAAACCCATGAGGAGATGGTGCAGCGCCTGAACGAGCAAACAGCCCGCAGCGAGGCCCGCATGGAGCTGGCGCTGGACTCGGTGGATACCGAAGCCATGAAGATTGAGGAAGACGCTGAATCGCTCCGCGCCGCCGAGCTCGTCAAGCAGTTCAAGATGGAGATGAACATGGACGCGGATGAGAAAGCCCCGGCCAAAGAGGAAGCTGCCGAAGGCCAGGTCGAGCTCCCCGATGAGCCCGTGCGCGAGGAAGGCGAGAAGACGATAGGCAAAGAACGACGCCGTACGCAGTAGCAGCGCTGACACGTCCTCCGAGCGTTCCGTGTAGCGCACTCGATGAACTCTGGCCATGCACACGTGCAACCACCCCATGACGAACGAGGAGTTCGAACGCATCAAGGAAGAAGAGAAAGCGCATCTGCGTGAAATCCGCAAGCTGCGCACCATGGCGAAGCAGCTCCGCGCCAAACGGTCGGTGCAGGCCGCGCTGGAGCGGATGCTGGATGGCTCCCGTGAAGTGCTGGACACCCACGACGAGATGGTGCGCCGGCTGGCCGTTGAAACGGCCCGGCATGAAGCCCGACTGGATCTTGCTCTGGAGGATACCCCGCCCCCACCAGCAGACGCCCGGGCCGCTGACGGCGACCCACTGGAAGACCTGGACGATGCGTTGTTAAAAGCCCGTGCCCGGCAGTTACTGGAGCGGATGACGGCCGCTGAGGCTGAGTCCACGACTGACGATGCGTCCGGTGCGGAGCCGCCACAGCCCCCCGCCACCGACCCGCCTCCCACCGACCCGCGCGCAGCCGACCAGCAAGGCGACGAACCGCCGCCCCGCAAAACCCTCGGTCGGTCCCGTTGACGTCGACCTCTCCATCGTTCCTTTTCGCTCTGGCACCCCTGTTCAGATGAGTTCTTCGGAAGAGATCAACTACACGAAGGAAGCGCTCTTCCTCCCGTGGAATTTGATCTTCATCGTAACCAGCGTGCTCATCGCCGCCACGGTAGGATGGCAAAGCGGCATTCCGTGGCTGTTCGAACTGCTCTTGACGCTGGCCGCCGGGGGCGAGCTGCTCTACCTCGGCACGATGCCGCAGCAGGAGCGCTTCCGGCGGTACATTCGGTCCAAGAAAGCCGAGGCCCACGCTCCTCCGTCTAATAAAGAGATCTACCGGCTGCTCTCGGACGTGAGTCAGCGGCGGTACGCGAAGCTCCGAAAATTGCGGGACGAGATTGCCGTCAATTACCGCAAGCTGAGCTACGCCTCCCAGGGCCTCCTCGATAGCCACGTGCAGAAGCTCGATGGGCTGCTCGACTCGTACCTCAACCTGACCTACCAGAAAGAGCGCTACGAGCGGCACACCCGCTCGGCCACTCAGCTTGACGTAGAAGATGCCATCGCGCAGTTGCAGGAAGACATGAAGGACGACTCGCCCCGCGTCCGCGCTATCAAGGAGCGCCGCCTGCGCATCCTCAAGCAACGCCTGCAGCGCTTTCGGCACGGGCGCGAGAACCTGGCCATCATCGACGCGCAACTGGAGACCATCGAAGATGTGGTGCGCTACATCCACGAGCAATCCATGACGCTCCGCAACCCGGAGGAAATCACGTTTCAGCTGGACATGCTGCTGGACGAAGTGCACGAAACGGAGGCGTCGGTGGACGAGATCGAGGCCGTGTTCGCGCAAACGGGTAGCCTGCTCGATGACGTGGCCGACGACCTGGATGTCCCGGACGCCCCGGACCAGGCCCCGCTTGATCTGCCCGACGCCTCCGAGCAGGACGCGTCTGAACGATCGGAGCGCCGCCAGCAGCTCCGCAACTAAGCCCTTTCACCGTTACCCCTTCCCCCCACATGGAGTTCGACGCCTTGCAGTACACCCGTGACGACGACGGTATCGTCGTCTTGACAATCAACCGGCCCGATGCCCTAAATGCACTAAACACGGCCGTGATGGATGACCTCGACCGCGCTTTTCGGACCGCGCGGTCTGACGACGCCGTGCGGGGCGTGGTGCTGACGGGCGCCGGGGAAAAGGCCTTCGTGGCCGGCGCTGATATCGCGCAATTTCCCGATCTGGACGCCGTCAGCGGGCACCGCTTTGCGGCACGGGGACAAGCCGTATTCAACCGGATTGAGCAGATGACGAAGCCCGTCGTCGCTGCCGTTAACGGCTTCGCTCTCGGTGGGGGCTGCGAACTGGCCATGGCCTGCCACCTGCGCGTAGCGTCTGAACAGGCCCAGTTTGGCCAGCCCGAGGTGAACCTTGGCATCCTGCCCGGCTACGGCGGCACGCAGCGCCTGCCACGCCTCGTCGGGCACGGCATTGCCACCGAGCTGCTCCTCACGGGCCAGCGTATCGGCGCCGACCGGGCCCACGCCATCGGCCTGGTAAACCGCGTGGTAGCCCCCGATGCATTGCTGGACGAGGCCCGCGCCTTGGTGGGCACCATTGCCTCCAAAGCACCGCTGGCCGTGGCCATGGCGCTCCAGGCGCTACGGGCCAGCGATCAGCCGCTCGCGGATGGACAGCGCTATGAAGCCGCTCTCTTTGGGCAGGCCTGCGCAACGGACGACTTTCAGGAAGGCGTGGATGCCTTCTTGAACCGGCGCAGCCCCGAATTCTCTGGTGCCTAACCCTGTGCTTCCCCGCCGTGTGGCGACCCTTGAGGCTTCATGGAACTGGCTGTCATCGTCCTGCTGCTCCTGCTGAGCGCGTTCTTCTCCGGCTCGGAGATCGCATTCGTGTCGGCCAATCGCCTGCGGGCTGAGATGGCGGCCCGCCGCGGTGGGTTTTCGGGGCGCCTGGTGCAGCGGTTTCTCGATACGCCTGGCATGCTGCTGACGACCACCCTCGTAGGCAACAACATTGCCCTCGTCGTCTACTCTACGCTGATGGCGTTCTACCTGGAGCCGACGTTCGCCCGATTCTTCGGTGAGGTGCTGGGGCAGGAAGCCGGGCTGGAGGCGTCCATCCTAACGGCCCAAACGATTGTGGCCAGCGTGCTTGTGCTGTTTTTGGGAGAGATCATCCCGAAAACCATCATGCGCGAACACGCCGATCGGCTCGTCCCTGTCCTCGCCCTGCCGCTGCGCATCACCTACTACGCGCTGCTCCCGCTCATCTGGCTGGCCAGCGGCGCCTCTAATGTGCTCGTACGCCTCCTACGCGCCGATGCCGCCTCCCTCTCGCAATACTTGCGGCAGGACCTCGAACTGCTCATTCAAGAAACCACGGAGCGCGGCGAACTGGACCTGGACGAGGAGGAAAGCACCATCCTGTCGAACGTGTTTGCCATGAGCACGAAGCGGGTAAAGGAGTCGATGGTCCCCCGCACCGATATCGAGGCTATCGAGTGGACCGCGACGCTGGAGGAGGTCCGGCAGCGCTTTATCGAAACGGGCCATTCGAAGCTGCCCGTGTATGAGGGCAATATCGACCACATCGTGGGGGTCGCCTTTGCCTATGACTTCTTCCAGCAACCATCCTCGCTGCGTGACCTGATGCGGGACGTCCGGTTTGTGCCCGAGACGAAAGCATCGAAGATCCTCCTCAAGGAATTTCTAAGCACAAACTCGTCGATCGCCATTGCCATTGACGAATACGGTGGGACGGCCGGACTTATCACGCGCGAGGATTTACTGGAGGAACTGTTCGGCGATATTCAGGACGAGTTCGACATGGAGGACGAAGGGCTGCAACAGGTGGCCCCGGGCACGTTCCTCGTGAGCGGAGCGATGCCGCTGGATACATTTGCCGAGAAGACGGACATTGCGCTTCCCACCGGCGAATACGAGACGCTGGCAGGCTATCTGCTGGAGCGCGTGGGGCGCATCCCTGAAGCCAACGAGCGCTTCAGTTTTGACGATTGCCACTTCACTATCGAACGGGCCACGGCACATCGAATCGATCTGGTGCGCGTCCGTTACGATCCCAACGCGTGACGTAATCCCTGCGCACATGCTCCATCCTACACCCAGCTACGCCTCCAGCCCACCTCGGCGGCCAAAGGCCAGTACCAGCTTCAGATGCGTCAGCAACAACGGGATCACCGGCAGGTCTTCAAGGCGCTCGGTGGGCGTTTCCGGAAGTCCAGGCGGGCTGACCCGCCCCATCCACAGCGCCATTTTTTCGCGTAGCGCGTGCTCGCCAGGAAACTGACCTTCCGGGAAGTGCACGGTGTAAAAGGCTTGCTTCCGTTCCAGCCGCTGATAGATCTCTTCATTCTCATCCAGCAGCGAAGGATCTTGCTCTTCAATGATCGCCCCGCCGATGAGGTAGTCGCGATACGTGTACGGCAGGTCCAACAGCGTGTCCACTACCGTGTCGCGTACGTCAGGCGCATCTTGCAACCCAACCTCCGCCGCACGCGCCGAGGTCGTGGCCACGAGGGACAGGGTTTCCTCCGCCACCACATCGGGGTCTGGCTGGGCCGTGCGCATGCTTTGCAGCACCTCACGCGCCAGATCTTGCGTGGTGCCTATGATACCGATGGTTGAGAACGCGATGCAATCGGCCACGCGCTGCACTGTAGCGGTGTGGGCGTCGGAAGTGGCAGGCGAGTCGTTGGGCATGAGAGCGCGGGGGGAATGAGCAAATCAGGCCGGCGCTGTGACCGGTAGGGGCGGCGTCAGTTTGCCGACGGCGGATCCGTCCGACGGTAATCACCGCTCTGCCCACCCGTCTTGGCGCGCAGATGTATATCGGTAATGGTGATGTCTTTTGTAATCGACTTGCACATGTCGTAGATGGTCAGGCCCGCCATCGACACCGCGGTGAGGGCCTCCATCTCGACGCCCGTCGCCCCCACGGTGCGTGTGTAGGCCCGGATGTCGACCGCGTGCTGCTCCTCATTCAACTGAAATTCGATCTCTACTCCGTGCACTGAGACGTCGTGGCATAGCGGGATCAACTTGCTGGTCTGCTTCGCCCCCATGATGCCCGCAATTTGCGCAGTCGTCAGCACATCGCCCTTGTCGACCTGATTTTCCTTCACCAGGCGAAACGCATCAGCGCCCAGCAGCACGCGGCCGCGGGCGACGGCCGTGCGGATGGACGACTTCTTTTCGGAAATATCGACCATGCGTGCGCCACCTTCTGGCGTGACGTGGGTGAGCGTTGGCGTATCGGTGCCCATGGGTATACAGGGGTATGTGGTAAAAATGCAGCCGCGAGAACAGAAGCGATTGCAAGCAACAGACCACAAAGGGCTGTGTTGCAGCGCGACAAAAATGTAATACTGCCCGCTTCGGCGGCCGGCGGGGGTGCACCCTACCCTTCCGCTATCGGTATCGGCATGGTGTACAATCATTCAACTGGAGGCGTTTATGGCCACTCGTATTCTACTTTTCACCGGGAAAGGAGGGGTGGGAAAGACCACCTGTGCGGCTGCTACGGCCCTAAAGCTGGCGCAGCAGGGGAAACGGACACTCATTCTCTCGTCTGACCCAGCCCATAGCCTCGCCGATGCGCTGGATCAAGACCTGGGCCCTGAGCCGCAGGAGATCGCGGAGCATCTGTACGCCCAGGAGATCGATCTGTATTACTCCATGCAGAAATACTGGGGGAACGTGCGCCAGTTGATGCTCACGGCGTTTCGGTGGCAGGGCGTGGAAAAAATTGCGGCCGAGGAAATGGCGGCCCTGCCGGGGATGGCGGAAGCGTCGGCGCTGCTATGGTTGGAAAAGTTTGAGGAGGAAGATGATTACGACGTGATTGTGGTGGACAGCGCGCCTACAGGCGAGACGCTGAGCCTGCTCACCCTGCCACAGGCCACGCAGTGGTGGATCTCGCGGGCCCTCCCCTTCCAGAAAACCGCCATCAAGACGTTTGGCTTTGGCGTGCGCAAAACGACGGGCATCCCGCTGGACAAGGGGTACGAGGAGCTGGATACGCTTTTCGGTAAGCTACAGCGCATCCAACAAGTGCTGGGCGACCCGGACGTAAGCAGCGTGCGCCTGGTGATGAACCCAGAGCGCATGGTCATCCGGGAGGCGCGGCGGGCGTACACGTATCTGCAGCTCTACGGCTATGCTGTAGACGCGGTAATCGTGAACCGCATCTTACCCGAGGACGAGCTGGGAGCGGCGCTCCAGAACTACGTGACGGCACAGGCGGCTTACCTCGACGAGATCGAGCAGAGCTTCGCCCCACTCCCCATTTTGCGCGTGCCGCACCTCGGCGAGGAGGTGTTCGGCAAAGCGCTCCTGCAACGCATTGCGGACGGAATGTATGCGGAGCATGACCCCGGGGCGATACTCCACACGCAGCGCACGTTTGACCTTACGGCCGACGGGGATGGCTACGAACTTGCACTTCATTTGCCCTTTCTTCATACTGAGACCTTCGAGGTCCAGCAATATGGTGACGAGCTGGTCGTGCAGGTGCACAATCAGCGCCGCCACTACCAACTTCCCAACTTTCTCTCCTACTACACGCTGACGGATACCGCGTTAAAGGATGACTGGCTCCGGGCGCGCTTCGATCCACCAGACGATGAGACGCTGGCCACCTCATAGCTTCGCCCTCATGCTACGCCCCCTTGTGCCCTCCCACTTACTTCCCTCTCCCCATGTTTGTACCCAGTGCGCTGCTGAAGCAGCTCTACACCTTCGGAAGCCTCGAGAATACCGACCGCGGGGTGCAGTTCGGTATCAAGAACCGGCTCAGCGACGCCACCGTCACCGAGGTCATAAAGGTAGCCGTGGGCGGGAGCGCGCTTTCACTTGAAGAGGTGGAACTGCGCGATAGCGACGGCAACCGGTACGCAGCCACGGCCATCAGCAAAGAGAACCCTCTTGACTTTCCGCTACGAGAAACCCTGACGGTGCAGACGGCGCACCCGAACCTTCCAAAGGGGAAGCACAATATTGAAATCGTGGTGCGCGCCAAACCCTTTGGCAAGTTGAAGCTGGCCGTTGAAGATAGTCTTCGGGAGCAGGATGATGCGCTGACCCGGATTCCCCGCGACCCCAGCGATGACTACTGTGACGCCGCCATTGAGGAGCGGCAGCGGTTTATCGAAAACTACGCGGGGATGGACCTGGAGCACGTGCCACAGTTCACATTCCCCGCTCAAGACATGAAGGGGAACTGCGAATCGCTTGTGGGGGCCGCACAGATTCCGTTGGGCGTAGCCGGCCCCATCCACATCAACGGTGAGGAGGCGCAGGGCGAGTTTCTGGTGCCGCTGGCCACCACCGAGGGCACGCTCGTGGCGTCGTACAACCGGGGCATTAAGGTCGTCAACCTGAGTGGGGGCGCGACCTGCACGGTGGTTGGCGATGCCATGCAACGCGCACCGGTGTTTGTGTTCGCGTCTGGCCGCGAAGCGCGCGACTTTGTGGATTGGGTACACGAACACATGGATCGCATCCGTGAGCAGGCGGAGGCAACCTCCAGTGTAGCAGAGCTGCAATACGTTGACCCCTACCTGGCCAACAAATTCGCCTACCTCCGCTTCAACTATTCCACCGGCGATGCCGCAGGCCAAAACATGGTGGGCCGGGCCACTTTTGCGGCGTGCGGATGGATTATAGATAACTACGACGGTATTGAGCACTTTTACCTGGAGTCCAACTTTGCGACGGACAAGAAAGCCTCCCAGGTAAACATCATGCGGACCCGCGGTAAGCGCGTCACCGCAGAAGTCGTGGTCAAGCGCGAGGTGTTGGAACAGCACATGCGGGTGGTACCCGAGAGCCTGGCCTACCACTGGGGCGTAGCCACGGTTGGGGCCTTCTTCTCGGGAGCCAACAACAACGGCGCGCATTCGCCCAACGCCATTACGGCCATGTTCATCGCTACCGGACAAGACGTAGCCAATGTTGCTGAGTCATCCGCTGGAATCCTGTATTCCGAAGTCACCGAAGATGGCGATCTATATACGTCACTCACCATTCCTTCCCTCATCGTAGCCACGTACGGCGGTGGTACGGGCCTGGCCACGCAGCGCGAGTGCCTCGAAATGATGGGCTGCTACGGAAAAGACAAGGTGCGCAAGCTGGCCGAGATCATAGCCGGCGTAGCACTGGCCGGCGAGTTGTCCCTGGGCGCCGCGATCTCGTCTTCCGACTGGGTCTCGAGCCATGAGGCCTATGGGCGCAACCGATAAGCGCCGCCTTCCCGCTCATCCCCTCTTCTGTTATGCGTACGCTTGTCGATACCACCCCGGCGCCCGACTTCACGTCTGTGCGCGCCGACGGGCAGACCCTTTGCACCGTGCCCGACCTTTTTGCGTTTGGATTGACGCGTAACACCACGGGCGTGTGCGCCTCTACCAAGCGCGGCGGCTCTTGGCACGCCACCTCCCCGGCGGCTATGGAGGCGCAGGTGCGGCGGCTGGCGCTCGGCCTGCACGCCCTGGGCGTGGAGCGTGGCGACCGCGTAGCTCTTCACGCCGAGAGCAGCACCCAGTGGCTTATTGTGGACCAGGCCCTGGCGGCCATGGGCGCCATCAGCGTGCCGCTCTACCCGACACAGCCGGGCGATCAGATTAAGTACATTTTGTCGAATGCAGGCGCGGTAGCATACGTCGGCTCTACCGCCGACCTTTTCGCTTCCGTTGCGCCGCATCTCGATGACCTCCCTGCACTGGAGGTGCTGGTAGGACTACGCGGCAGCTTTCACCCGTCGATGCACAGGTTCGCCGATGTGCTTGACCAAGGGGTGGCGGTAGAGCAGCAACACCCCAAACAATTTGAAACCTGGCGTGCCGCCGTGGAGCCCGATGATCTCTACTCCTTCATCTACACCTCGGGGACTACCGGCAAGCCCAAGGGCGTGATGCTGACGCACCGCAACCTCGTCTCCAACGTGCTGGCCTCCCTGGAGCGGATGCCCTTTGGCCCGGAGGAGCACCGAGGCCATCGGGTGCTCTCGTATCTACCCCTCTCACACGTATTTGAGCGGATGCTCTCGCTCCTCTACCTCTACATCGGCTTCCCGATCTACTTCGTTGAGGACTTCGAGGAGTTTCTGGATGATGTGCAGACCGTAAAGCCTGTGCACTTTTCTACCGTGCCGAGGCTCCTGGAGAAGGTGTACGAGAGCGTGCGGGCCAAAGCGCACCGCATGACGGGCTTTCAGAAAGCAGTTGGCACGTGGGCCGTGGAGCTCGCTACCGATTACGATGTGGACCGGCGCCAGAGCCTGGCCGAGCAAGCACAGCACGCCATGGCCGACCGGCTGGTATTCAGCGAGATCCGTGCGCTCTTTGGCGGCAACCTGATAGGCATTACCAGCGGCGGAGCGGCGCTGGCCCCGAAGATCATGAACTTCATCAACGCCCTCGGCATCTTTTGCGGGCAGGGCTATGGGATGACCGAGACCTCGCCCGTAATCTCGGTCTATCATCCGAAGCACCTGAAGGCGGGCTCCGTGGGCACCCCCCTGCGGAACGTGCGGGTGCGCATCGCCGATGACGGGGAGATCCAGACGAAAGGCCCCAACGTGATGCAAGGGTATTACAAGCTACCGGGCAAAACAGCGGACGTGTTCACCGACGACGGTTGGCTCTGCACCGGCGATATCGGGCGGATGGATCGTGAGGGCCACCTGTACATCACCGATCGCAAAAAAGCCCTCTTCAAGCTCTCTACCGGCAAGTACGTGGCACCGCAGCCCATCGAGTCGAGCCTTGCTTCGCATCCTCTGATCGACCAGGCTGTGGTGGTAGGAGCCGGCCGGAAGTATTGCGGGGCTCTGATCGTACCTAACATGGAGGCGCTTCGCGCGGACGGCCTCATTTCCGATGATGCCGCAAGGGCTGAAGTCCTGCAGCACGAAGCGGTACAGGAGGCCATTCAGAATGCCATTGGCGAGACCAACAAGGGGCTCTCTCCCTGGGAGCAGGTGAAGCAGTTCCATCTCCTGCCAGACCCCTTTACCATTTCGAGTGGCGAGCTTACACCTAAGATGAGCCAGCGGCGATCCGTAATCCACAAGCGGTACGCCCGGGACATCGATGCGATCTATGACGCCTGAGGCGCACAACCCTCAAGCGGTAGGACGCGTTCGTCGCTTATCTCCCGCCGTTCGTCCCGCCGCCGCTCGGGCCCGCGTCAAACCAAACCCCCCGCGGTAAGGTACGACGGGTATCCCCGCGATGAATCTGCCCGCTTGTATGCCGGACCGCCCCTCCACATCTTCCTCCTCCGCTCCGGATGGCACGGACGCCCCAGATGCGCAGTCGCCGTCAGGAAACGGACAGATGCCCGCGCGCGCAGACCATACGGCCAGAGATACATCCGAGGCGCCTGGTGGACGCAAGCAGGAGCCGACCCAGGAGCCCGTCGACGACGTCCGCCCGCCCGGCACGCCCAAACAGACCTTCAAGTGGGATCCCCTGGCCGTGTACAAAGGGGCGGTGCGGCGTTTCTTTACCGTCTACCGGCACGTCATCGGGCTGCTGCTGGGCGGAATGGTGGCGTATGCGCGGTCCCTGCCGCCCGAGCTCCGCCGAGGCTTCCGGGCGATTGGGCCCCGCATCGCCGGGTGGATAGCCAAGTTCTTCGTCAAGCGCTCCATCGTAGCGCTGCCCTTTCCCGAGCAGCTACGGCGACGGCTGGAGATCCTCGGGCCCACGTTTATCAAGCTCGGGCAGGTGCTGGCCATCCGCCGCGACCTGTTGCCGAAGGCCGTCACCGACGAACTCAGCAGCCTCTTCGACCGGCTCCCGCCCATTGCGCCGGAGCAGGTTTATGCCATCGTAGAGCGCGACTTTGGTAAACCTGCCGATGAGCTCTTCGCCTTTTTTGACTCGGAGCCGCTGGGGGCAGGCTCTATTGCGCAGGCCCATCAAGCCACCACGCAGGAAGGTGCGGATGTCGTGTGCAAGGTCATCAAACCGGGCATTCGCGAGGCCATTAGTTATGATCTGAAGCTGCTGGAGTTTCTCGGCGTCATTCTCCAGTGGCTGATCCCAAAGTACCAGCCCGAGCAGATCATCCAGGAGTTTATCACCTATACGCAAAAAGAGGTCGACTACTCCTTCGAAGCGGACAATGCAGAGATCTTTGCCGCCAACTTTAGCGATATGCCGGGCGTCGTCTTCCCGAAGATCTACCGCGACTTGACGTCGAAGAATGTGCTCACTATGGAGCGCATTCGGGGGTTTGCGCCAGGGGCCCCGCGGACGGAGGAGCTTACCGAGGACGAGCGAAAGCGCGTGGTCGACCTTGGCGCGGCCTCCATTATTCGCATGCTCTACAAAGATGGCTTCTTTCACGCCGATTTGCATGCGGGCAACCTCATGATTATTCCGGGCCGCCCGATCCGCATCGGGTTTATTGATTTCGGAATGGTTGGGCGGTTCGGGCAACAGACCCGGCACCGCCTGATGTATTACTTCTACGCCCTTGTGCGTGGCGATGTAGAAGGGGCCTCGCGCTACCTCATGGACCTGGCGCGCCTGGGCGAGGGGGCCGATCCACAAGGCTTCAAGCGTGCGGTGGAGGACCTCTCTCGCCGGTTCATCATGCAGGGCGCCAGTAGCGACTTTAGCATCGCCGAGCTCATCATAGCCTCGCTAAACCTGGGTGGGAAGTACAATGTGTTTTTCCCCGTCGAAATGACCTTGATGGTAAAGGCGCTGGTGACGTTTGAGGGCGTCGGCCGCACGCTGGACCCCGACATTAACATCTCCGCCGTGTCCGAGCGGCATGTCGCATCTATCTTTCGCGAGCGGTTCGACCCGCGCGTGCTTGGGCGTGAAGTGCTGCGCAACGCACCGGAGGTCGTCGACCTGTTTGTTCGATCGCCCCAGTTGCTGACCTCAGGAGCCAAGTACCTGGAAGAAGCGATGAACAGCCGCGACTCGCGTAACCCCATCGCGGGGCTGCGGAGCGGCATTCTTTCAGGCGCCTGCATTGTGGGTGGGGCGCTGGCCATTGTGCAGGATGGGCCGGTCGTGCTATGGGTTGTGCTTTTCGTACTTGGCTTTGTGCTGGCCGTCTTCGGTGGCAGTGACTGACCACGCCTTACCTCCCTCTCACACACGTGCTCCTTCCGATGCCCCCTTCCCCCTCCCCTTGGTCCGACCTCAGCCTTTCGCTCGGCGAAGAAGATCTTGACGCGCTCTATGAGCCGTTCGATCCGCTGCAGGCCGACCCGGTGGATCTGCCGATGTTGCCTCCTACCGGCCAGCCCGGCGATCCTATTGACTGGGCCTACCTCTACAGCCTGCTCGATGAGGTATACGAAGACATTGCCGATCACTACTTCCGTGCCGAACTGATCGGTGCGGATAAGCTCATGGATGAGGGGCCGCTGATTGCCGCACCCAACCACAGCGGCACCGCCTTTCCACACGATGGCGTCATTCTGGACCTGATGCTGTGGCGCCGGGACGGCTATCGGCGCGACCGCAAGTTTCGTTCGGTTTTCTCGCCGAAGCTGGCAGCCACCTGGTGGATGCGCCTCTACACGTTGGATAATTGGTGGCGTCGCTGCGGCGGCGTAGACATGACGTTTTCCAATTACGACCACCTCTTGGAGCGCGGCGAACGCGTCATTCATTATCCGGAGGGCATTCCGGGCATCGGGAAAGGGTTCACCAAGCGCTACCAACTCCAGCACTTCCACTCCAGCTTCATCGTGCTGGCTGCCAAGCACGATGCCCCCATCTACCCCATCAGCGTCGTGAATGCGGAGTGGGTAAACCCGACGAGCTTTACCTTTGACCCCATCGACCGGCTGGGCGACCGGCTCCTCGGGCTCCCGTTCTTTCCGCTACCTATTGCACTGCTGGCGCTGGTCTTCCCGTTTATCTTTTATTTCGCCTTCCCAAGCCGGATGGTCTTCGAGATCGGCGACCCGATCGACGCCCGGGCCGTGCTCCGGTCCGAAGGCTGCGACGACTTGAAGAACCCCGAGCGCGCCGAGTTGATGCGGGCGGCCGAGCGCATCCGGCAGGAATCGCAGCGCAACCTGGATGCCGCTGTGCAACGGCACGGCGACAAACCGTGGGACCTGAAGGGGCTGTGGCGGGCTCTCAAGCAGGCCAAAGGCCGCCGCAGTCGCATTCTACCTACCGGATGGCCGTTCACGGTGGTGAGGCACGACCGCGACCGGCAGCGCCCGGCAGCCAAAAACACTGTACATGCGATTCTCCGGGACCTTGACGTTGGCGCGTTTTACCTTCCCTTCGGATGGTTAATCTTAGCCCTTTCGCGTGAGCTTCGCGAGCCCCCCTACGGCTACCGCGGGCTTTCCGCTGAGGAGCGCATGGTGCGCGAGGGCAGCTACCGATGGTCGCTGGCCAGCAACCCGCTCCCGTCCCGCGCCTCTATTGAGGGCGACGCACCTGAGGCGGGCCCGAACGGTGACGCCTAAATCAACCTTACGCCGCTTTCGCCGCCTGCGGACCCGTAGCGGCTGCCTGAGGGGCCGTAATACGATCAAGCGTGCGATCTAACCGGTCAAGCACCTCGGTTGCTTGCTCTACCGGATTGCCTGCAGCGGCCGCCGCTGAGCCTGTGTCAAACAGCCGGCGGGTCGTGTCGTCTGTTACGGAGCGGCGGAGGCGGAGCCCGTGGCGGCCCAGCTTGCGGTTGATCACCGCAGCGTTTTCATGCAGGTAATCGAGGGTGCTCCGGTAGGCGTACTCGCAGACCTCGTAGCGGTTGGAGAAGCTAAAGATGTTGGAGAAGAAGAGCCGCGGGTCGTCCATCCGGGGCTCGATCCGGATGAGGTCTGCGTCCGGGTAGGCATAATCGTACGTCCGGAAGCCGGTGTTCATGCGCGAGTAGATGAGCGCCCGAAACGTCTGTGAGAGCACGGCCGGAAGGCCCCGCGCCACGAGCTGCTCTTCCATCCCCTCGGTAATGGAGTCGCGAAGGTCCACCGGCACGATGGGGTTGATGCAAAAGAGCAGGTTGACTCCGGCCTCCAAGGCCACACTGGCATGCACCGTGCGGCGGGCAACACCATCAATGTAATGCGTACCGTCAATTTCCACCGGGCAATAGAAGCCCGGCAGGGCCGTAGATGCCTGCACAGCCTTTGATATGGGCACGTGCTCCGTGTCAGCCCCGCCAAACGTGGTGACCTCCGCTGAGTCCAGGTGCATGGCCACAATGCGAAGCGTGCGCTGCAAGGACCGAAAATCGTTGGTCCGGCCCTTCGCTGAGAGGATAGCTGCAATGTGCTGCCCCAGCGGCTCATTCGTGAAGAGCCCGACGGGCAGTGCGCTCGAGATGCCGCCGGCCAGAGCGCCAAACAGCGAGATGTCCCAGGGCCGTGCTACTTGCGTACGTACGGCATCCCACACAACCGCCGGGAGCCGACCCAGGCGATAGGCATACTCCCCCACCGCCGGCGTGAAGAGCATTTCAGGCTTTACATTGAGCAGCGGATCGGCCTGGTTAACCACCGCCCGGCTCATGGTACGCGGAGAGATGCCGTTGGCCAGCAGAGACGAGATCAGCGCACCAGAACTCACGCCTACGTAAACATCCAACGCAGCCGTATCGAGCCCCGGAATACTGTCCTCGAGCGCGCAGAGGGTGCCGATCTCGTAGAGCGCGCCCTCAATGACGCCACCCGCGCAGGCCAGGCCGGTTTTGGATGGAGAAGCCGTTTTCATTTGGGTTGTGTCTATTTTTAATTGGAAGCGCTTCCTCTATCCCGCGCAAAAAAAGCACCGGGCCGCTCCCGGTGCCGTAGGTTTCGTTAAGTGGAGCGCTTACGACTGCTGGTCCTTATCCAGGGCCTTCGTCAGCTGCTCCACCTTCTTTGTCAGGCGGTCTACCTGCTGGCTCAGTTTTTTGACCTCTGATTGTGTGGGCACCCCAAAACGCTCCAGCGCTACCTCCACGGTTTCTGCGATGGTGGACTGCACGCGCTTCGAAAGGGCCTGCTGCTGTTCGGTAGCAGCCTCGGCGACCTCTGCTACCTGCTCGCGGCCTTGCGCCTCGTAGGATTTTCCCTTCTCGATCAGGCTATTGAAGAGCTTGGTGCCCTCCTCTTCCGCGGCAGACATCGCACCGAGTCCGGCCAGCCATACCTCACGGCCACGCTCCGTGAGTTCCTCTGGCAACGACCCTTGCCCTTTCGTCTTTTTTTCCTTCGTGCCTTTTTTCTTCGCCATGGTGTCCTCTTGGGGGAATGGTGAAAAGCTAACAGACAGCGCTTGCTTACCTAAGATGATACGTGTACATGAAATAGTCGTCCGGCGGTCCCGCTATAGCTTACGCGGGAGGGTCTCCAACACGGGGCTTCACGAGCCATTGGTGGCATCGCCGTTACCCCCGTTGGCACGCGCGACCAGCCCATCAATCGTTTCCTCCAAGTCGCGCAACTGGTCCTGCAACTGGTCGATATCCTCGCGGGAGGCTATGTGCGCCAGGCCGGGCAGGTTCTGCACTGACGGCCCCACCAGGTCGTCGATACTGCTGCGCACCTGAGCAATGCCGGAGTCCAGCACATCGGAGCCTCTACGCAGCAGCGTGTGGAGCATATCCGGCGTAAGGGTGGCACTCCCGCGCCGCCCTTCTTCCAGGATTACGTTCGTCAGGGTCTGCGCGGTGATATCTTCCCCGGTCACATTGTCAATAACCTTTACCGTCTCGCCCTCTTGTACAAGCGCGGCTACATCACGCAGCGACACATAGGAACTGGCCTCCAGGTCATACAGCTTGCGGTTTTCGTAGCGTTTGATACGGCGCATACTAAGGAAAAACTAATGCCAGAAAATACAGTGATTACATAACGCGGTGCGTCAATATGTTCCGTGTGCCCTCGCTGGCTGACAAGCAGCAGGCCTTGGGAGGCCGGCCTGAGGGACCTACGTGGTCGGTAGCCGCGAGGCAGTGATCAGGTACCTCCGCCCCGATCTACAACAAGCGTCACCGGCCCATCATTCACCAGGTGCACCTGCATCAGGGCGCCAAACGTGCCTGTCGCTACAGTCGGCTTCACGTACGCGCCGATCGCCTCCACAAAGTGCTCGTACAGGGCCTCTGCAGGGCCCGGCGCCGCAGCGTCACCAAAGGAGGGCCGGTTGCCGCTGGATACCGCATCGCCGTACAGCGTGAACTGCGGCACCACCAGCACGCCACCGCCGATGTCTACTACCGAGTCGTTCATCCGGCCGTCGGCATCAGCGAAGATACGCAGGTGTGCACACTTCCGGGCGAGCCAGTCGGCATCCTCCGCGGTGTCGTCAGTGTGGACGCCCAGCAAGATGAGCAGCCCCTGGGCGATGGTCCCGACGGGGACATCCTCAACGGTGACGGTGGCTTCACGGACGCGTTGGACAAGTGCACGCATGGCAAATGGCGTTGATAAAGAAGCAGGAACAGACGATCCGCAGGTCGCTCACGGGCGGGCCGCGGCAGCTGCTGGATAGGTTTGGAGGAAGTCGACAAAGGCCTGTAAGGCACGTCCGCGATGGCTAATCCGGTTTTTTTCGTCGGGGGGAAGCTCGGCAAACGTCCGCTCATAGCCCTCGGGTACGAACAGGGCGTCATAGCCGAACCCATGGGTCCCGCGCTCCTCCGTGAGGATACGCCCGCGGCAAACGCCTTCAAAGAGGCGCACGGTGGTTCCGTCATGAAATGCAAGCACCGTCCGAAACTGCGCGGTGCGATGGGGCTGCCCCTTCAGCGCCGCGAGCAGCGCCGCGCGGTTCGCTGCATCATCCGACCCCGGCCCAGCGAACCGCGCCGAATGCACTCCTGGGCGGCCATCCAACGCTTCTACTTCCAGCCCCGTGTCGTCTGCCAGCACGGTGGTGTCGACGGCTTCAAACCACTCGACGGCTTTTTTTCGCGCATTGCCCTCCAGTGTGGGCGCATCTTCAACCACTTCTGGAGGCTCCTTCACATCGGTTGCCGTGCGGAGGTCTACCGACCAGTCAGCGAGCAGCGCGCCCAGTTCCTTTGCTTTATGCGGGTTACCAGTGGCCAGGGTGAGTGCAAATGGAGCTTCCATGAGGCGTAGGCGCTGAGGAGGATGAAGTAGGGGGCTGCGCGATCGTCTCCACAGAAACTTTAGGCTGTTATTTATGTTCTACCGGATCCTATGGCGAGGGCAGTCCGTCTGCTCTTGGCTTCAATCATTTTGAGCACCGCATTTATTCATCACCGGAGGGATCTACATTGGCACGTAATCAAGCAGGCGTTGGCGTTAAGGTTCGCGATAAAGAGAATATTGATCGGGCACTGCGCCGGTTTCGCCGCCAGGTGAACCGGAGCCGTGTGTTGCGGATTTACCGCGACAACATGTCCTTCACGAAACCGTCGGAAGAGCGCCGGCTGGCCCGTGAGCGCGCCCGTCGCAACTCCCGGCGCCACTCGCGCAAGCGGTACTAAGCATCGTACCGGCCGTACCACACAATGTGCGTCCTTCCAGTGCGCAACAGCGCGTGCTGGCGTAGAAAAGGCGATTCCGGTTCCACGGGGTCGCCTTTTGCCGTTCGCATCCGGTGGCCTCCGGGCCTGCCGGGAAAAACCAGGCAACTATACACGTGCAACTATACAAAAGCCCTCGCCAACCCACGTGTGGTCAGCGAGGGCTTTTGTATGTAGCGCCTCCGTGGTCCTTTATGAGGTGGTCCTTTATGAGGACGCGCTGCGTGGCCGGTTACAGCGCCAGCACGTCGTCCAGGATAGCGGCTTGCTCCAGTTGGTGCACCTTTGCACTGCCGGTAGCCGGGCTGGCGCTGGCCGGGCGCCCCACGTACCGTACGCGGTGCTCGCAGCTGTCGTGCAGGTCCTCCAGCAGCGCGTTGAGGCGCGGCTGCAAGAAAGTCCACGGCCCCATGTTGTGCGGCTCTTCCTGGAGCCAGATCACATCGTTCACGCCCTCGTACCGCGCCATTTCCTGCTGGACGTCAGCCTTGGGGAACGGGTAGAACTGCTCAATCCGGGCTACCGCGATGCGGTCGGCCTTGGCCTCGTCATCTTCCAGCGCCTTCATCAGGTCGTAGTATACCTTGCCACTGCAGAAGACGAGCCGCTCAGCGGTTGCGGGGTCGGCAGAGGCAGGGATGACCTCTTGCACGGTGCCCTGGGTGAGATCGGCCGGAGGCGAGACGGTGCGCGGGTTGCGCAGCAGGCTCTTCGGCGTCATCACCACCAGCGGCTTCTTCACGTCGCGCTTTACCTGACGGCGCAGGGCATGGAAGTAGTTCGCCGGGGTGCTAAAGTTGGCCACAATCATGTTGTCCTCCGCGCAGAGCTGCAGGAAGCGCTCCAGGCGCGCTGAGGAGTGCTCGGGGCCCTGGCCCTCGTAGCCATGCGGCAGCAGCAGCACCAGACTGGACGACTGCCCCCACTTCTCCTCTGCCGCGGACAGGAACTGGTCGAACACGATCTGTGCCCCGTTCGAGAAGTCGCCAAACTGGGCCTCCCACAGCACAAGCGCAGACGGGTCGGCTACCGAGTAGCCATACTCAAACCCGCACACCGCGTATTCGGAGAGCAGGCTATCGAAGATGAGCAGGCGCTCTTGCTCCTCGCTCATGTTGTTCAGCGGGATGTACTCACCACCTGTTTGCTGATCGTAGAGCACAGCATGCCGCTGGCTAAACGTGGCACGCCGGGAGTCCTGCCCGCTCAGGCGCACGGAGATGCCTTCCAGGAGCAGCGTCCCGAAGGCGAGGATCTCAGCGAACGCCCAGTCGATGCGGCCATCCTCGTGGAAGAGCTTGTCGCGCCGCTTAAACTGGCGTTCCAGCTTGTGGTGCACATTGAAGTCGTCGGGGAGGTTGACCAGGACATCCACGACCTGGGCCAGGTGGTCCTCCTGCGCGGCTGTGTCCACCACGGGCAGGGTGCGTTCCTCCTGCCGCCGTTCCTCCAGATCCTCAAATAAGTCTTCCGGATCGCGCTCCTTCACGTCCTCGGTCCGCTCAAAGGCTTCCTGGAGCTTGGCCCGGTAATCATCCAGCAGCTGCTCGGCCTGGTCCGGCTCCATGGCACCGCGCCGCAGCAGGCTTTCCGTATAAATCTTCCGAGGCGACCGCTGCGCCTCAATCTTCTCGTAGAGCAGCGGCTGGGTGTACGTCGGCTCGTCGCCCTCGTTGTGGCCGTGCACGCGGTAGCACAGCATATCGATGACCACGTCTTTGTTGAAGACCTGCCGGTAGTCCAGGGCCAGCCGGGCCACGCGGATGCAAGCTTCCGGGTCGTCCCCATTCACGTGGAAGATGGGCGCCTGAATCATTCGGGCGATGTCGGTGGCATACGTCGAGCTCCGTGCATCGGACGGCAGCGTGGTGAACCCAATCTGGTTGTTGATGACCAGGTGCACGGTACCGCCCGTCTTGTAACCGCGGAGCTGGCTCAGGTTGAGGGTCTCCGCGACCACCCCCTGCCCGGCGAAGGCGGCGTCGCCGTGGATGAGCAGCGGGCAAACGGCATTCATAAACTCGCCACCGGTATCGTCCCGGTGTTGGCGGCGGAGCGCCTCTTGCCGGGCCCGCACCATGCCTTCCACCACGGGGTTTACAGCCTCCAGGTGGCTCGGGTTAGAGGCCAGGGTGACATCCACGGTGGAGCCGTTCGGACTCTCGTAGGTCCCGCGCGAGCCGAGGTGGTACTTCACATCCCCCGATCCCTGGGTAGTGTTCGGATCGATACTGCCTTCAAACTCGGAGAAAATGGTTTCGTACGGCTTGCCGAGAATGTTGGCCAGCACGTTCAGCCGGCCGCGATGGGCCATGCCCACCACCACCTCGCCGACCTCCTGCTCAGCAGCATCGGAGAGGAGCGTATCCAGGATCGGGATCATCGTCTCCGACCCTTCCAGCGAAAACCGCTTGTGGCCGATGTACTTGGTGTGGATGAAGCGCTCGAAGGCTTCGGCGGCGTTGAGCCGGGTGAGAATGCGGCGCTGCTGCTCGGGCGTGATCTCATCCGTCATGCGCGTGGGCTCGATGCGCTCCTGCAGCCACCGGCGCTCGTCCGGGTCCGAGATGTGCATAAACTCGACGCCCACCTTGCGAGTGTAGGTTTGCCGCACGATGTCGAGGATGTCGCGAAGGGGCAGTTCTTCTTTCCCCCCAAGCCCCCCGGTGACAAACTTTCGGTCCAGGTCCCAGATCGTAAGGCCGTAGCTGGCCGGATCGAGCTCAGGATGGTAATTCCCTTCGTGGCCCAGAGGGTTTACGTCGGCCTGTAGGTGGCCCCGCACCCGGTACGCCCGGATGAGCTGTAGCACCTTGGCCTCCTTCTCCACCATCGTCATCTCGTCGCCCGTCTGGTCGCCCAGTTGCGGCGTCGAGTCAAGATTTAGGGTGTACGGCTGGTACGGAATGTTGAGCGCGTCGAAGACATCAGCGTAGAAGTCATGCTGCCCCAGCAGCAGCTCCGAGATATGCGCCAGGAACGCGCCGCTCTGCGCGCCCTGAATAACACGGTGGTCATACGTGGAGGTGATGTTCATGACCTGCGAGAGGCCCGTCTTGCTGACCACCTCAGGCGGGTAGGCATGGTACTCCGGCGGATAGCCGATGGAGCCGACCCCTACGATGACCCCCTGCCCGGGCATCAGCCGCGCCACGGAGAGCGAGGTGCCAATCATCCCCGGGTTGGTGATGGTCGCGGTTGTGCCCATGAAGTCGTCGATCTCCAGATCACCACCGCGGGCGCGCCGGATCAGATCGTTGTAGGCCCCCAGGAACTGGGCGAAGTTAAGCGACCCGGCATCTTTCACGTTCGGCACCAGCAGCGTGCGCTTGCCCCGCCGCTCAATATCGATGGCCAGCCCCAGGTTGATCTGCTTCGGGATGATGTGCTGCGGCGTGCCGTTGTCGTGCCGGAAGGTGGTGTTCATGTTGGGCACGTGCTGTAGCGCCCGGACCACCGCGTAGGCGATAATATGGGTGTACGATACCTTCTCGCCCCCGATGTACCGCTGGTACTCGTTGATGAGTTGGCGATTTTCGGCCAGCAGCTTCACCGGTACATCCCGCACGGACGTAGCCGTTGGCACCCCAAGGCTCGCCTCCATGTTCTCGACGATCTTGCCCGCCGGCCCACGGATAGGCTTGACGTCCGCGGCATCGGGATCAACCGCCGGAGCGGAAGCCGGTTTGATGGCCTCTTCCACGGCGCCATCACCCTGGCGAGCGGCGGGCGCTTTGGCGGGCTTCTCCGGCGTAGGCGTAACCACTGAGGGCTCCGCCTTAGCGGCTGGCTCCCCGTCCCCTGTATCCGCGGGAGGCTCCACGCTGGATACGAACGTCTCATTGGGACGGTAGTCGGAGAAGAACTCCTGCCAGCTTTCGCTTACACTGTCGGGGTCCTCCAGGTATTGGCGGTAGAGTTCATCGATGTAACCAGTATTGAATCCGAGTGGGCTCACTGGAGACGGGGTGTTGGGTGGTAAGGGGAATGGGTAATAGGGACCTACGATGCCCGTTACGGAAGGATTCCCAATCACGCGGGTGACGGGGAGCTAACCTATTGTGGGGGGGTCTCAACAGGAAGAGGACACCGCGCACGTTTCAAGCGCTACAGCCAATCGTTGGCCTTGTACCAGTCGATCGTCTGCTGAATGCCCGGCTCCAGCTCAACCGTGGGGTTATACCCAAAGGTGCGCCGGGCCTTGTGGATGCTGCACATTGTGCATGCGTGGCGTATCTCTCGGGCTTTTTCTCGGTTCAGCGGCGGATACTGGCCGGTCAGCTTGCCACCCAGCTCTACGATGGCGCCAATCGCCTGCACCAGCGGCCCGGGAATCGGTAGCGTAAGCGCCCAGGTATCCAGCGCCTGCGTGGTCGCCTCCTTAATACCCTGCCAGGAATGAAAGGCTTCTGACCCCAGAAAGAAGGTCTCCCCGGCCGTGTCCGGGTGCTCAGCTGCTGCAATCATACCCTGTACGAGGTCATCCACATGCACAAGGCTGAGCGCGGGCTCCGTGCTCTTGCCGCCAATCACCGGGCACAGGCCCCGGCTTACCGTTTTGAAGAAGGTGTAGATGTCGGCCTCGCGCGGACCATACACCGCCGGCGGACGGACGATGGTGATGGGCAAGGCCTCCAGGTAAGACTGTCGCATCTGATGCGCATCAGCCAGCGCTTCCTCCATTTGCGCCTTGCTCTTGCCGTACCGGCTGATCGGTTGCAACGGCGTTTCTTCCGTCGCAAGGCCACCATCACAGCGTCCCACGGCGGCCAGGCTGCTGGTCACCAGCACCTTCTTCACTGCGGGATTGGCCATCTTCACAGCGCCCATCAGGTTGAGGGTGGCTGTGACATTTGCGCGCTTGAACGCCTCCCAGCTGGGGGCCCGGGTCACGCCGGCTACATGGTACACGTAATCTACCCCGCGGAGGGCCTCCCAGAGCAGCTCCACATCCCCCAGATCGCCCTCTACGGGCGTGATGTCCAGGCCCTCCAACCATTTGGGCTCGCTGCGAATGAGGCAGCGCACGTCGGTGTACCCTCGGTCGAGTAGCGCCTCGACGAGGTGGCTACCGATAAATCCAGTACCGCCTGTGACGAAGGCGGTTTTGGCGTGTGGCGAATCGGATGCAGGCAAAGCGGCGAAAGGATTGTTAGGGAGTAATCAAAACGTTGGAGGCTGCCCGCCGTCATCAGGAGCGGCCAGGGACCAGGACCCAAGTAGCACACGGCGGTCCGGCCCCGACGCGGGCTTAGCCGATCGCGCGGAGCGACACCACATTCTCGATATGCTGTGTATGAGGAAACAGGTCAACCGGCTGCACCGCCTCAATGCTATACACCTCCGACAGCATCTCCAGATCGCGCGCCTGGGTCTGCGGATTACAACTCACATACACAAAGCGCTCAGGGCGCATCGTGGCGATTTGCTTCACTACGTCCGGATGCATGCCGCCCCGGGGGGGATCGACGACGAGCACGTCGGGCGGTCCGTGCGTCTCAATAAACGATGGGGTAAAGAGCTCCTTCAGGTCGCCCGCGACGAAGGTGGTGTTCTCCACCCCGTTGTGGGCGGCGTTAGCGCGGGCATTGGCCACAGCCTCTTCTACCAGCTCTACCCCCACCACATGGGCCACGGCATCTGCCATAAAGATGGAGATGGTCCCTGCGCCACAGTACAGATCGTACACCAGGTCGTCCGGACGAAGGTCAGCCATGTCCCGCGCCACCGCGTAGAGCCGCTCGGCCTGGCGCGTATTCGTCTGAAAAAACGCATTCGAGGCAATCTCGAACCGGTACGGCCCAATGGTATCATAAATAACGCCCGGCCCAAAGATCGTGTGCACGGCTTCCCCAAAGGCGGTTTGGGCCACCCCCGTATTGATGGTGTTGACAAAGGTCGTGACCTCCGGGAACGTCGCCTGCAGGTAGGCCGCCATGGTCTGCATGCGCTCGGGGTGATGGCCGTTCGTCACAAGGTTGACCATGAGGTCCCCCGTGTGCGTGCCCTGCCGAATAACGAGGTGCCGCAGAAAGCCCTCATGCTTCCGGATGTGCCATGGCTCCCAGCCTTCAGCCTTAGCCAGCTCCCGCACGCCGTTTACGAGACGCTGGCTCACCTCCGACTGCAGGTGGCACTCCTTCAGATCCAGCACCTTGAACGGGTTGCCGGGCACATGCAGCCCCAGCGCAAAGTCGGTGTCAAAGTCCCGCCCTGTCGCAATTTCCTCGGGCGTAAGCCAGCGTTGCGCGCTGAACGAGAATTCCATTTTATTGCGGTAGAGGTAGATCTCCTCCGCCCCAATGGTCGGCTGCACCTCGACGTTGTCCAGCGAAAAACCACCCTGATGCTGAAGGGCACCTTCGACGCTTTCCCGCTTGGCTTCGAGTTGCGCCTCGTACTGGACGTGTTGCCACTTGCAGCCGCCGCAGGTGCTGAAGTAGTAGCAGCGGGGCTCCGTGCGTAAGGCACTTGGCTCCAGCACCTCTTCAATTTCGGCCTCAGCGTATCGCTTTTTCTTCTTGTAGATGCGGGCCTTCACCCGGTCGCCAGGTACGCCCTCCCGTACCAGGATGACGAACCCGTCGACACGGGCCAGGGCCATCCCTTTATCCGCGAACTTTTCGATCTCAAGGGTGAGGGTAGCCCCCCGTTTGGGCGGCGGCTGTGCGTCGGTAGCCATAGGCAGCAACGATGTAGTGGACAGGAGAAGGGGGCAACAGCAACCTGTTACCGCCCATTAGTGGGGCGCCCGACCGTACTCCCAAGCGCCGTGGTTGAAGCCTCTATAAGCATCCGGCGGGCCTGCAGTGGACCGGCATCCGAACTGATCATGTTGATGAGCTCTACCTGCCGGTGGGCCAGGTAGCGAGCCAGCGCGGCCGTCACCTGCGCGCCCACCTGCGGGTTTCGCATGCTGAGCATCGACAGATCTGGACGAAAGAAGCCGAGCACCGTGGTTTCAGTGACAGCCTGCGCGGTTTCCATCCGTTTGAAGCTATCGAGGAGCGAGAGTTCGCCAAAGACCTGGCCCGTGCCCAGTTTCTGGAGTTCTTGCAGTGTGCCGTCCGCATCGCCCATAAGCAGGCGCACCGACCCCTGCTCTACCACGTACAGGCCCATACCCGGATCGTTTTCATAATAGAGAAATTCGTCGCGGCGATACGTGCGCTGGTGCGTAATGTCGGCCAGTTCATGGAGGGCAGTCTGCTGCAGTTCCTGAAACAGGGGGACCTCGCTCAGCAGGCTCATGATGTCTGCCGTGCGCTGATCAATGGTTCGCTGAAGCACACGCCCGGCAAGGCGCTGGCCTCCTCGGTACAACGAACGCAGAATAGACATAGACGCGGGTGCATAGCAGAGCGTACGGCGGACCCGTAGTATAAGCAATCATCCGGGCAAGTTGCGACCAACAGGGCCGCCGCTATCCGAACAACCCGTGAAGGGCGTCGCGGGCCCGCGGTTAAAACGTGTGCCCAATACCAAAGTGGAGAATCGCGGGATCGGCAAAGAGCGCCCCCCGGTCATCTTGAGGGAAGATGCCGCCGTCCGGATTGGCTGGATCGATGACGCGCCAGCCCAGGTCGAACCGGGCCACCAGGTACTCCCACGACAGCCGCATCCCGAAGCCCGAGCCAACCGCCACCTCGCGAAAGAATGAGTCGACACGGAATTTACCGGTGGCCTGGTCGGGGGCATCGGTCTGAAAGCCCGGGTTGCTGGGCCCAAACCAGACGTTCCCCGCGTCCACAAAACCCGCCACAATCCAGTTCGCTGCCAGGAAGTTGCGGATGACTGTACGCCGGACCTCCAGGCTCCCCTCCAGCTTGATGTCGCCTCCGAAGAGATTGGTTTCTCCCGTAGCGGACGGGCCTTGAGCAAACGATTGCACGCTGCCCGGACCCAGTTCGCGAAGGCGCCATCCACGCACGCTGGAGGCCCCGCCACTGTAGAACCGCCGGTCAAAGGGGACCACATTGGATGGGCCCGTCGGTTGGGCAAACCCAACAAAAAGCCGCCCGGCCAGCACACCGTTACGCCCAAAGGGGCGGTACTGGCGCGCGTCCCCGATGAGCCGGATGTACGGGCGGTACAGTAGCCCATCGCCCGTGCCAATGGGCAGGCGTCCGGATAGCGTATCCGGCGAAAGCACGAACCGATCCAGCAGGTATGGGACGTGGCTTCCCACCTCAAACACGCCCTCATAACTGAAGCCTTGCTCCCGGCGCAGCGGATCCACGTTGGCTGCGCGGAGAGTGTAGCGGAACGCGTTGTTGAACTGGGGCTGGGTGTAGTCTTCCAGCACCTGAGCGCGCTGGACCGGATCGGCGATCACCGGATCGTCTTCGGAGCCAATCAGACGATCCAGAATGTCGCGCTGGAAGCCGGACAGTGTATCCGGATTGCTGAAGCTGACCGTTGGAATGTCGACGAGGGAGGTGACCGCCGGGGTGTGTTGCATTTCCAGGCGAAGCTGCCCGCTCCCACGGCCGCGAATGGCAAACCGAAGCTCGGGGCTGCGCAACGTCAGGAAACTAAACGACAGCCGCGTCCGCGCATCGAAGAGCCCGAGGCGCTCGTCCAGCCCACTGAACGGTTCGATCAGGTAGGGGACCTGCAACGAGGTGGAGGCTTCAAGCTGGGAGGTCGTCAGGATCTGCCGCTGGATGTCCCCAGCGATAGAGCCCGAGAGGCCTACCTGAAAGGCTTCGCCACCGCCAAAGAGGTTCAGGTTGTTGTAGGAAAGCCCCAGGCCGGAGCCCAATTCGTTATCCAGCACGCCGAGGGCGCCGGACCGCTGGAGGGCAAACATCTCCAACCGGATACGATGCCGTGCTTGGGTGCGCAGGCGGATCTGTTGGGGGAGCCGCTCGGCCGCCTCCTGCCCCAGCGTAGCGTCTGTGGAATCCGGGGTGCCCATGGAGATATCCGTCAACCCAAAGACGCCGGTGGCTTCCAGCCGGCGTCGCGTGTTCAACACGTCGTCCTGGCTATACCATTCCCCCGGCTGGAAACGCAGCGTGCGGCGGATGAGACTGGGGCGGAGCCGGCGGTCTTGCTCAATACGCACGATCATCCGTCCGCTGCCCTCGCCAAGCGCCAGTGTGTCTGTGCGGGTCTCCGCCCTGGGCTCTGGTCCGGTAACATCCACCTGCACATCGCCGAACCGGTAGCGCGGGCCCGTCTGCACTCGCAAGTTTACGTCAAACGAATCCGGTGCTGCTCGCTCGACGAATGCCCGGATCGAGTCGCGCGTCACGGCGGCGTAGCCTTCGTTGCGCAGGAACGTAAGCAGCCGGCGCCGCTCTTCCAGCAGCAGGGGCTCCGAGTAGCGCCGCTGGTCGGCAATGAAGCGCAGCGTGGTGTCGGGGCGCTGGACTGCGGGGATGACCGACGCGCGCAGCAGCCGACGGCGCTGGCTGTTGGACAAGGCCTCCAGCCCGGTGTACTGGATCTCCCGGAAAAATGTGGGCGGACCGGGCTCGATGGAGAACGTCAGCTCTGCCTTCTGGCCACCGTCCGTGGTATCCACGCGTGCCTCGACGGCAGCCTCGCGAAACCCTTCTTGCTGAAAGAGTGCCTCCAGGCGTTCCACGTCTGAGGCAAGCACGGTTTCATCTAACAGAGCCGGAGCTTCGCCACTTGACTTGAGGGCCTGCCCTACCCGGTCCCCCAGCCGGCCCGAGTCGCCCAACTCGTAAAGCCAGACCCACCACGTAAAGCCCGGAATCCCCAGGAACCGCCGATTGGCCGTCGTGCGCACCCGGCCCTCAAGGGTTGCTTTAGGGAAAGCCTCGCCCCCTTCGAACCGCACCCGGGTGACGACCGGGCGGGGGGCTTCTGTCGTATCGGCAACGGTTGAAAGGGGAGGCGCCGAAATCCCCGCCGTTACCCGTGGCTGGGCAAGTGCTGCAACATCCGGGCTGTGGTACGACGCGTGCGTTGCAGCCTCGGCCATGGGCCGATCGAAAAGCAACCCTATAAAGCAAACGAGCACCAACCACATAGCGCATGAAGCACGGCTATGCTGTGGAACTAATCGCCCGTGTACAGAAAGTCGTCGTCGGCCGTAGGAAAGTCCGGCCATATTTCCTCAATGCTTTCATAGGGGTCGCCATCATCCTCAAGGTCTTCCAGGTTTTCTATGACCTCTTGAGGGGCGCCTGTACGCTCCGCGTAATCGATGAGTTCATCTTGCGTTGCCGGCCAGGGCGCATCTTCAAGGTGCCGCGCAAGATCTAACGTCCAGTACATGACAGGTGTAGAGTTAAGGACCGAAGGCGAAGCGGAGGTTAGGAGAAGACCACAGGGGCCTACTGCATTGGACAATAGACTGTAGTCCTGAAAAATGCAAGAAGGCACCCGCGCAAAGCCATGCGCAGTTCCACATCCAGTAGGGCAGCATCCAGTAGGGCAGCATCCAGTAGGGCAGCATCCAGTAGGGCAGCATCCAGTAGGGCAGCATCCAGTAGGGCAGCATCCAGTAGGG
>LFFM01000084.1_pt1 | contig 52224 bp, 52 predicted proteins | sample 643131 | NCBI WGS metagenome assembly LFFM01 (sample SAMN03777445, study PRJNA286221) | soda lake metagenome | biome: soda lake; feature: Kulunda steppe; material: water; isolation source: sample Tc-Br brine of Tanatar trona crystallizer | place: Russia: Kulunda steppe | collected 2011-07 | reverse complement strand
TACTGACGGCGGGGCCGGGTCAGCTTTCGCCGTTGCCCGCCGACGAGAGCGATCGGAACACGACCGTCGGAAACCGCGGTTCGACCGTACTCGGCCGCCGTCCGCTGCCACTCGAGGGGAGCGGAACGCGTTCGATAACGCCCCGATCGGCGAGCTCGTAGAGAAATCGCTTCACGGTCCCGACCGTCAGCGAGGACCGATCGGCGATCTCGGCTGCGACCTCGCGGATCGCCCGGTCGGCCGACTCGACCGCGACGAGATCGAGCAACACTCGCTGTCGTGTTTCCGGCAGTGCAAGCGCCCGATCGGTGTGGACCCCGTTTTCGGGGACGTCGGACTGGGCCGTCTCGATGTGGTGCGCTTCGATCCGGTCGCTCCCGGCCTCGCTTGCGAGAACCGCAGCACCGAACAGTGCCGCGAGCGCGTCGTGGGCGTTTCCGTCGGCCCACATCGCCAGGTTGCGAACGGTTTCGTGGTCGATCGCGCCCGCGGCCAGCCCGGTCGATGCCCGATCGGTGATCACGTCGACGAGTTCGTGGTGGCGGTAGGCCGGGATCGACACCGTCGGGTGGTCCCAGTTGTCGGGGGCCGACTGACCGACGGCGATCGTCGAAACGCTGTCGCCAGCGGGTTCGAGCAGTTCGCGGACCCGTTCGTACGAAAGCGTCTCGGGTTCGTCGTGGTGGTCGACCGCGACGATTGCCCGGCGATCGACTCGCGACAGCCCACGACAGAGCCGCTCACAGAGATCGTCGGTGCCGACGCCGCTCTCGGGGACGCTGTCACTCGTGACGACGGAGAGGACGGCCCGATAGAACGCAAAGGCGCTGTCGACGCGACGCGTATCGACGTAGACGAACCAGGTTACCGGCCCTGAACTGCCGGCTCGCGTCGTCGTCCCGATCGTTCGTGATGCCGCTCCGAGCCGATCGTTCATCGCCTCGAACAGTGCGGTCACGAGCGCCGACGTCCCAGCGCCTGCCGGGCCGGTGACTGCGATCGGTGACGGGAGTTCGCCGTCGAACACCGGTTCGAGGTTGTCGAGCAGCTGCTCGAGGGCCGGCCCACGCCCGATCGGTTCCGAGCGGTGGACGGTCGGGCTGAGATGTTTCTGATCGACGACGACTTCTTCGCCCTGGTGGACAGATTGGCGACGAGCGATCCGTTCCTCCAACTCCATTACTACGTCTCAGGCCCGACGAGTGCGTCTTCGAGTACTTCGAGCGTGTGGGTAATCTCGTAGCCGGTCCCGTGTTCCATCTGCATCGAGCAGGTCGGACATTCGGTCAGCCCGGCTTCGGCCTCGGCGTCTTCCATGTGCTCGAACATTTCTTCGCCGATCTTCATCGAGGTCTCGTAGTTCTCCGCCTTCCAGCCGTAGGTCCCGGAGATCCCCGAACAGGAGTCACCGACGTCCTCGGCGTTTGCGCCCTCGATCTGATCTAGGACCTCGATCGTCTGCCCGTCGAGGCCCTGGTTGCGTGCGTGACACGGGGCGTGATAGGCGAAGTTCTCGTCTGCAACGGAGGTCCCTTCGAGTGCGCCCGTGAGATCTTCGTGGACGCGGAGATACTCGATCGCATCCCAGGTGTTTGCGGACATCTCCTCGATCCCCTCGATGTCGAACAGTTCGGGATACTCCTGGCGCAGCGACATCGAACAGGAGCTACAGGAGGCGATGATGTCGGCTCCCTGTTCGATCGCAGCGCTGAGTTCGCGGACGTTCGTCTCCGCGTGGCGTCTGGCGTCGTCTAGCATCCCGTTTGCGAACATCGGGGTTCCAGAGCAGCCCTGGTCGGGAACCATGATCTCGTAGCCGAAGTGTTCGTAGACACGAACGAGTGCCTTGCCAACCTCGGGCGTGTTGTAGTTCGAGTAACAGCCATGGAAGTAAGCGATGCGTTTGTCGGGGTTGGTGACCTGTGCGCCACCGCGTTTGTTCCACCACTCCCGGAACGTTTCGGTGGCGAACTCGGGCATGTCCCGATCGCCGGCAATGCCGATGGTTTTCTCGGCCAGCCAGCCGCTCATCGGGAGCCCAAGGAAGAAGTTCGCGGTTCGTGGGAACATCGCCCCAAGCGGCGCGAGCGATCGGTAGTTCGCGAGCATCCGGTTGCGCCAGTACTCCCGGGAGTACTTGCTCATGTGCTTGTCGACGTACTCGGCTCGGGCCGTGTTGTGCATCTGGGAGAGCGGCACGCCAGCGGGACAGGCGCTGTCACAGCGCATACAGTTCGAACACTTCATCACCGACTCGTCGATGTCGTGGTCGTCCTGGCGCTTGAGTCGCCACTGCTCTGGTCCCTGGAACTTCGGTCCGGGGAAGTCGTCGTCGACCTCGGCGACCGGACAGTTCGTGTCACACGTCGAACACTTATAACAGTTGTCAGCACCCGGTCGGAGGTCCATCTCCTGGCTCTCCGGGAATACGTCGACGGGTTCGAACTCGTCAGCTGGGTCTACTGGTTGTTCTGCGTCGCTCATCGGCTCACCTGCATTGATCGATCGGTTGTCGTACTCAGTATCACGGTTGTCTCAGTCATCCTCAGTCACCACCCTCCGCGCCGGCCCGTTGTCCGGCGGTGTAGCCGGTTGCAAGCGAGACGCCAGCGCCGGATTTCTCCGCAGCAAAGTCGTAGCCGCCGAGTACAGCACCCACAGCGCGTAGGTTCTCGAACTCGGGTTCGTCGTCGGCATCGAGCGGTCGAAGCTCGCGGTCGGCGGGAAGCCCGAACTGGGCGTAGGGCTGGTCGCCGAAGACGTCGTCGACGAACCACTCGTAGCGGTCCGTGGCGTGGGGTACGTGACAGTCGAAGATCGGTTCGAAAACCTCCTCACGCTCGGACTTGACGCCCTTGCCGACGAGTCCGCCAGTCGCGAGGATGTACTGGTCCGCCCGGTGGGGCAGTTTCGCCCCGTGGCGATCGACGATCACGTGGTCGATGCGGTCCTCGCTGCCGTTCGTCTCGAAGTCGACGACCGGAACGCCAGACGACGTTCGGACGCCGGCGTCTTCGAGTGCGTCATAAAGCATGTCTTCGAGGCGCATTCCCGGGAGACTCGGCGGCCCCATCGGAATCTCGAAGACGTCGACACCGAGTCCCTCCGAGAGAGCGTCCCGAACCGCCTCGGGATGGTCGTCGCCGAGCACGGCGGGAAAGCCCACTCGCGTCTCGCCGTCGAGATGTGGCTTGACCGTCTCGACGAGCCCGTTTCGCACGCCGGTCTCGCTGACGCCCATCTCGACCGTCTCGTCTAGGTCGAGCATGTGGGCGTATCTGGTGATCTTCGCGTCGTCGCGTTTGATACCGGGGAACGACACCGTCACGCCGCGGGCCTCGAACGGAGGCCCCGTCGCTTCGAGGTGTGCTGCTGCAAGCGGGGCGTCGAAATCGGACATCGTGTCGAAGCCGACCAGCAGCGTGTCCTGTGGATCACTCGCCAGCCCGGCAGCGGACGAGTTGGGGTAGCGAGCGGTCGGTTTGACGGTCCCACCGTGGGTCGGCACGAGTGCATTCGTGTTCGTATGCCCGCCCACGTACGTTTCGCCCGCGATCTCGTCGAAAAACGAAAGTGCCTCACGCACTGCGTCGACACCGACGCGTTCGTACGGATGGCCCTCGGGAAGCTCTTCGATCGCGTCGTACGGATCGACCAGCGGCCCGTCGCCTGTCGGCGTGTAGCCGAGCACGTCGATCAGCCCACTGGCGTGGCGAAGCGTACTCTGTTTGTGCGAGACGAGTCTCACCTGTACGCCTTCCTCGGCGGCAGCGAGCGCTGCCGTCGCGCCGGCGAGCCCGCCACCGATGACGAGTACGTCGTCTTCGATCGCCATCTCAGCGCCCTCCGTCCGTGCGCGGTTCCGCTCGCGCCGGCCCGCCGTCGAACGCACTGAACTCGATCGCGTCCGTCGCACTGGCGGGATCGTTGTCGCGGTTCATCGTGGTCGCATGGAGGGCGTAGTTGAGCATCGCCTGGGAGAGCTGTTCGCCCCAGAGAGCGTGGCGCTCGCCTTTCCAGCGCTCCTGGAAGAGCTCGTCGAGTGCCTCCCGGACAGTCTCTTCGTCGTACTCGCTGTAGAGTTCGTTTGCCATGTTCTGACAGCAAAACCCGCCCTGGCAGTTCCCCATCGACGCACGCGTCCGAATGCGGACTGCGTTGAGGTCGGAGCCCGACTGAGAGATCGCGTCCTGGATCTCGGCTCTGGTGACGCCCTCACACTGACAGACCACCGGGTTGGCCTCGTTCGTATCGAGGACCTCCTTCGCTCGACTGCCGAGTCGCTGGGCGCTCCGCCGCGCGATCGGCGAGCGCAGGCCGAAGTTGTCCATCCCATCCTGGAGGACGGACATGTCTTCGCTCCCGGGTAGCGGTTCCTCGGCAGTCGTACAGGTCGCGTTGTGTCCGAGTTTCTCACAGACGTGATCGGTGATATCCTCGGCCATCGCACGATACGTCGTGAACTTGCCGCCGACGATGCTCGCCATCCCGGAGACGCCGTCCCGATCGTCGTGGTCGAGCAGGAAGAAGTCCCGCGTGATGTCCGTCGGATCGGTTGTTCCCGTACCTGGCGGTTCGTACAGCGGTCGAACACCCCAGAACGATCGGATCGTTCGTGCCTCCTCTAAGATCGGAACGAGCTCTTTGAGGGTGTCGATCATCATGTCGACCTCCCACCCCTCCTCGGGGTAGTCGTCGGGATCCTCGACTTCCTCGTCGGTCGTCCCGAGAATCGCCGTCGTCTCGTGGGGGACGACGATGTCGGCGTCGCCTTTCGGCCGACAGCGGTTGATGACGGTGTCGACCTGTCGGACGTTCATGATCGTCATGACGCCTTTCGAGGGCCGGACCTCGACGTCCAAGTCGGCCATCGCGCCGATCTGGCCTGCCCATGCGCCCGTCGCGTTGACGACGTAGTCCGCGGTGATCTCTTCGGTCGTTCCCGGCGTCTTGTGGGTTCGCTTGCCGGGCCCGGAGTCGTGGCGGACCTTCACGCCGTAGATATCGTCACCGTCGCGCAGCAGGTCGACGACTTCGGCGTGTGTCTCTACGCGCGCACCGTGGTTCTCGGCGCTGATTGCGTTCGCGACACAGAGTCGGAACGGATCGATCGCGCCGTCGGGAACCTCGATCGCGCGTTTGATATCGGATGCGAGGTAGGGTTCGACCTCGCGTGCCTCCTCGGCCGAGAGCACGCGTGCGGGAATATCACATTCTCGGCAGCCCTCGAGTTTCTCCTGAAAGTAGTCGTCCGAGTCTTCCGGACGCTGGACGAACAGGCCGCCGGTCATCTCGACACAGTGGCCGGCGATGTCCCGCAGGATCTTGTTTTCTTCAATACATTCTGTCGCACTTGCCTGGTCGGAGACGGCGTATCGTCCCCCGCTGTGGAGGAGTCCGTGCATCCGGCCAGTCGTACCGCCTGTCAAATTGCCCCGTTCGACGAGTGTTACATCGAGGCCGCGCATCGCCAGATCTCTGACGATGCCACAGCCCGTGGAACCCCCGCCGAGGACGAGGACCTCGGTGTCGTGTGCCATCGCTTCGTGCACACCTAGGAGCCCTCCGTCTTTATTTTATCGGCGCTCGCGTAACACCCATAACAAAGTACACGGTTGTTTGCCATTCTATCACAACAGAAGATCATGGATCGATGTATCTCCCGCGATAGCGTCATAGATCGCACCAAAATTTGCCACCAGAGACTGGTTGGGTCTTATATATAGTAACATTTATAATGTTGCTCTCTCCTGTTTACCAGTAGCACGCGACCGGCAGTAAAGAGGTCGCGTGGGAATTCACTTGGGGTGAACAAAAGTGACTGACAATACATACGTTGGCGCAGTAGACCAAGGGACGACAGGCACGCGATTTATTGTTTTTGACCACGAGGGACAGGTCATCGCGAACGCCTACGAGAAGCACGAACAGATTTACCCGGAGCCCGGCTGGGTCGAGCACGACCCGATGGAGATCTGGGAGAACACGAAAAGCGTCATCACGACGGCACTCGGCCAGGCGGGCATCAGCCCTGACCAGCTCGAAGCACTCGGTGTGACGAACCAGCGAGAGACGACGATTCTCTGGGACGCAGAAAGCGGCCGACCGGTCCACAACGCCCTCGTCTGGCAGGACCGCCGGACGACCGACCGCGTCGAAGAACTGCAGGACGCCGGCAAAGTCGAGGAGATCCGAGCGAAGACGGGTCTCGAATGTGACGCCTACTTCTCGGCGACGAAAGCCGAGTGGATGCTCGAAAACGCCGACCCGATCAAGATGGAACGGTCCCGGCCACAGGACATCCAGGACCGTGCCGAGGAAGGCGAAGTCCTCATGGGGACGATCGACACGTGGGTCATCTGGAACCTGACCGGCAACCACATCACGGACGTCTCCAACGCGTCGCGGACGATGCTGTACAACATCCACGACCTCGAATGGGACGACGAGCTCTTAGAAGAGTTCGGCATCCCAGAGGCCATGCTACCCGAGGTCCGCCCATCCAGCGACGAGGAAACCTACGGCACGACCGACGCCGACGGCTTCCTCGAAGCCGAAGTCCCCGTCGCAGGCGCACTCGGTGACCAGCAGGCTGCCCTCTTCGGGCAGACCTGTTTCGACGCCGGTGAAGCCAAGAACACCTACGGAACCGGTTCGTTCGTCCTGATGAACACCGGTAACGAGGCCGTCGAATCCGACCACGGCCTCCTGACGACGATCGGCTTCCAGCGCTCCGGCGAGGACGTTCAGTACGCACTCGAAGGAGCGATCTTCATCACTGGCGCCGCGATCGAGTGGCTCGAAGACATGGAGCTCATCGACAACGCCGCACAGACGGCAGAGCTCGCACGCAGCGTCGAATCCACTGACGGTGTCTACGTCGTGCCCGCGTTCACGGGCCTCGGCGCACCACACTGGGATCAGCGTGCACGCGGCACCATCGTCGGCATGACGCGTGGTACCCGCAAAGAGCACGTCGTCCGAGCAACGCTCGAATCCATCGCCTACCAGACCCGCGACGTGACGGAAGCGATGGAAGCCGACTCGGGAATCGAGATGACCTCGCTGAAGGTCGACGGCGGTGCCGTCAAGAACAACTTCCTCTGTCAGCTCCAGGCCGACATCATCGGCTCGGAGATCGTCCGACCGGTCGTCGACGAAACGACTGCACTCGGCTCCGCCTACGCCGCCGGTCTCGCCGTCGGCTACTGGGACAACGTCGACGAGCTGACTGCCAACTGGCAGGTCGACAAAGAGTTCAACCCAGAGATGGACTCTGCAGAAGCGGACGACCTCTACAGCCGCTGGGACGACGCGATCGACCGCTCGGAGGACTGGGCAGTCGACGAGGGTGGTGACTAAATGGTTCTCGAAACCGCACTCGGTGATCCGACGTTCTGGATGGCCGCGTTCGCAGGCGGCGCGTTCGCCGCCTCGATCGGTGCGCTGCCAGCATTCATCTTCACTGGCTTCATGGTCATCGCCGGTGAGGCAGCGGCGTTCGCTGGCGCGGGAGGAGGCATTACGGACGCGATCGGGTTCGGTCCGATCTTCGGTCCGCACATCTCCTTCGCAGCCGGTGCAGCCGCAGCGGCGTACGCTGCGAAAAAGGGGTATCTCGACGACGGGAAAGATATTGCCAGTGCCCTTGGCACACACAATATCGACGTCCTGGCCGTCGGTGGGCTGTTCGGTGTCTTCGGCTTTGCAGCCGTCGAAGTGCTGAACTTCATCGAGTTCGGGACTGACAACATCGCGCTGATGGTGTTCGTCTCCGCACTCGTCCACCGTGTCGTCTTCGGCTACAGCATCATCGGAGAGGTCTACGGTGACGGCCTCTTCGACATGAGCCCAGCCGAGCGCGGCGAGGAGAACGCACCCGGTATCTGGCTGCCATGGCAGTACAAGTGGAGCGGTGTTGCCGCTATTGGTGTCATCGGCGGTCTGATCGGTGGGTTCGTCCTCCTCGTTACGGAGAGCCCAGTGCTGGTCTTCGGTATCAGTGCAGCCAGCCTGATCCTGCTCAACGCCGGTGTCGACGACTTCCCGGTCACTCACCACATCACCCTGCCCGGCTCGGTCGGTGCGTTCGGTGCACTCTCCGCCGGTATGGGCGAACCAGTTGCGATGGTGTTCGCACTGCTCTTCGGTGTGTTCGGTGGCCTCATGGGCGAAGTCTGTAACCGGATCTTCTACGCCCACGGCTCGACCCACGTTGACCCACCAGCGTTCGGTATCGCAGCATCCGGTCTGCTCGCAACCGTGCTGGTCGCAGTCGGTGTCTTCGACGCCTCCATCTGGCCAACGTTCGGCCTGTAAGGCAGACACCACGCTCTCTCGCCGTTTTGGCGATCGCAGCACAACCGTTCATCGACCATTTTTTCTTGCCGTTCTCGATCCGACAGCCAGCAGTCGCCACTGGGAAGACCGATCGAACGGAACCGGTCTCGAAAGCCGATAGCACGATCAGTCGGAGCGATCGGCGCTATCTGCGCGTGGTGGACTCCCGATCGGACGAACTGAGGCGATTCTCACCGATTCGGTTCGGATGCCTGTTCGTGTTCCGAACTCGCCTCGTCGTCCATCCGGACCGTGACCACGGGCACGTCGGACATTCGGACGACCTTTTCGGTGACGCTTCCGAGCAGATACCGATCGAGCCCGGTTCTGCCGTGTGTGCCCATGACGATGATGTCGATGTCGTGGTGGGCTGTATAGTCGAGGATGATCTGGTGGGGCTTTCCGACACGGAGCACCGACTCCGTGTCGACAGCCTCCAGACGAGCCGCGACGTCTTCGAGTACGCGTTCGGCTCGTTCTCTGTGCTCTTCTCGAAGGGCCTCGGGATCGCCGCCGACCATTCCGGAGCGGTGGCCGTCGGGATCGCCACCGAGCATGCCCGAGCGATCCTCGTCTGACTCGCCGCCCATCATCCCGGTCCGGTATTCGTCGGGGCCGCTCCCGCTCTCGTAGCCGAGATACGACGAGTTGGCCACGTGCAGTATGTGGACGGTCGCGTCGTACTGGCCGGCCAGATCACGGACGTTCTCGAGTGCTGCGTGCGCGCCGGGACTTCCGTCCGTCGGGTACAGAATGTTGTCGTACATGGCGTGTGTCCAAGGGGGTGCTTGGGGGGAGTGCTACCACAACCGCTCAATTAGTGCTTTGGGTGGAAACGAGTGCATACTGCCGGTGTCGGGACGGACAGTGCTCCCCGATCGGACACCGCTTGCGGGACACGCCGCCGGTGCTCTCGTCTCGGAAACCGTCGCGATGAAAAAGGAAACTGGAGCCCTTCGGTTAGGCCTCGGACTCAGTCTCTGGTTCCGGCTCCGGTTCGGATTCCGTCTCCTTGGCCTTGCGGACCGTGACGACGGGGACGTCGGACATCCGGACGACCTTTTCGGTGACGCTCCCGAGCAGATACCGATCGACGCCCGTTCGGCCGTGTGTCCCCATGACGACGATGTCCATCCCGTTTTGAGCTGCGTACTCGACGATGAGCTGGTGGGGCTTTCCGACACGGACGACCGGCTCCGTCTCGACGCCCTCGAACTTGGCAGCGATCTCCTCGACGACCGTGTTACAGCGTTCTCTGAGCTCTTTTTGCAGCTCTTTTGGATCGCCGCCGACCATTCCTGATCGTTTCCCTTCGGATCGGCTCCCGCTCATTCCGGACCGTCGTTCGTCGGCTTTCTTGCCGAGCATTCCCGTTGGTCCGTCCTCGCTTTCATACCCCAGATACGAGGAGTTGACGATGTGCAACACGTGGACGGTTGCGCCGTAAGTTTCGGCCAGGTTGTGGGCGTGTGTGAGTGCTGCAGTTGCGCCTTCGCTCCCATCGGTCGGATAGAGGATATTGTCGTACATGATTGTTGTTCGCTAATCGCCCTGCAGTCAATACTGTTTTTCAGCCTAGATGAAATATCTTCGGGGTAGAAATCCACAGGAATTTACCGTAGGTGCCGACGTAGCGGCGGTCAAGAACAATTATATGCGTCGGTATCGAATCGCGTAAGTATGTCTGAAGTGGAGTTTTCTGAGCCGGTAAAAAAGGCTGACAAGTGGGCCTGGGTCGGTTCGATGCTTGTCACGATGGCACTCTTTTTTATCGGTGCGTTTCTGACCGGTGACGTCATGTTCAGTGCGATCGTCGGGGCCGGTGCGGGGATCGGGACTCAGTTTCTGATTCCCTATCAGGCAAGTATGATGGTCCCTGCGGACGAGCGAGTCTCCCTACAGGAGCACCCGAATGCGGGCAACTACCATCATGGCGGTGCCGGAACCGGACTCATCGTGAGCTCGCTGGTCGCGCTGGCAGTAATGATCGTCACGATGGATTCGACCGTCGGGCTCTGGGTCGGTGGCATCGTGCTTGCCGTCTCGTATTTCGTCTTCTCGTCGATTCTCCCGAGACGGTGATCGGCAGGACCTGTTTGCGTAGTGGCAGTACCGACGGTGGGCAGCGCTCCCACACAAAACCTTTTTATTAATATACTGATTCCCGACACCTATGCTCAGTCGAATTGGACTCGAGAAACGCGACGGGAGAAACCTGCTGCTCGCCATGGGGATCATGACAGTGCTCCTGTTTTTCTACGCTGATGGTCCCGCCGCCGATCGGGCCATCGCCGCCCTCGTTGGGGGGGTGTTCAGCGCTCTCGTCTTTCTCGTGGTAACGCTCGTCATCAACGTCTACAAGCCGGAGCACTGGTAGCCCACGACGAACGTCGGCGGACCATCCCGATCGCGCTGTGGCGGCTACCGTTACCTAACCCTGTCCACAGAACGGGACCTACCCTGTCCACAGAACGAGACCTCTCACGCCCTATCGATCCAGTTGTGGCGTCTCTCTCGTCGCCACCCGCCATCCGTCGCGTCGATCTCACTGCCGACACCTTCCCACTCGATCGGTGCCCGCTGTCGGTACCCCCGTTGGCTGTCACAGGGGCTTTATTCTCACCCGACAACACCTGCTCATGACACTCCCACCGCTGGTGCTCGATATCGATGGCACGCTCACACGACAGGCAGGGTGGGGCATCGATCCTCGCCTGTTCGACCCGCTGTATGAGTGGGACGCGCCGATCGTGATCGCGACTGGGAAGGCGTTCCCGTACCCGATCGCGCTCTGTCACTTCCTTGGCCTTCCGGAGCTCGTTGTCGCCGAAAATGGCGGCGTCGTCTACACCGGTGAGACGGTCGAGATCACCGCCGATCGGCAGGCGGCCCAGGCGGTTGCCGATGCCTATCTCGACGCCGGCTACTCGCTTGGCTGGGGAGCCGAAAACACCGTCAACCGCTGGCGTGAGACCGAAATTGCCGTCGCCCGCGAGCAGCCACGCGAGCCACTGGAGGCGCTTGCCCGCGAGCACGGTCTCGAAGTAATCGATACGGGATATGCACTCCACGTGAAAGATCCGGCAGTCGAGAAAGGGGTCGGCGTTCGGACGATCGCTGACCACGTGGCGATCGATCTCGATGACTGTGTGGCGATCGGCGATTCGATCAACGACGTCTCGACGTTTGAGACCGTCGGACAGAGCATTGCCGTTGCAAACGCCGACGAGGCAGCGAAGGCGGCGGCCGATGAGGTGCTCGATCGGTCCCATGCGGACGGGACGCTTTCGGTTCTCGATCGGCTCCGACACTGAACGGCGGTTGCAGCCACCCACTCTCCGTTCGGGCAGCCGCCTGTGGTGTCACTCCTCGTCGGTCAGATCCTCGACCCAGCTCCGTGCGGCGATCGCCTGTGGGAAGCCAAGGGTTGGGGTCGCGAGCAATGCGACGTGTTCGAGCGTTTCGGGATCGATCCCCTCGTCGAGTCCACGCCGAACGTGTGAATGAGTTGCACCCTCGGACTGGGCACCGATCGCCAGCGCGAGTTTCACGAGGCGTTTGGTTTCGTCGTCGATCGGGCCAGCCGCCGAACAGGCCGCGCCGAGGTCGGCGTACGCTGCCCAGACGTCTGGATGGTCGTGTGCGAACGATCCGGCTGCCGATGGCAAGTCCTCGGGGTCGTCTATCTGATCTGCCATTCCTGTCGTCGTTCACCAGCCACGTACAAGGGCTCTCCGTTTCCGAGGTCAATGGTACCGTAGACCACGGACACACAGTATAGTAGCCACTGAACGTCAGTGCGCACCCGATCGCACGACAGCAGCGCGGTTCGGAGCGAGCGGAGTGAGTGAGAACCGCGGACCCTGCGATCGGTGTGCAAACAGTTTCAGTTGGTACTATAGCCGCCGATCGGCCACTCGATCGTGGAGATAACGGCTCGACACCACTGTGTGTGAGCGTCCCAATTCTCAGAACGCTTTTTGTTCCGCCGACCAACCGGCAGGTATGGGACTGGTAGAGTCACCCCTGATCGCGCTGCTCGGCCTCGCGACGACGATCGGCGTCTTCGCGTACATCTATCGGGATGCACGGCGCCTGGAGATGGGACGGCCGAGGCTGTGGGCGGCGATCGCGGCGACGCCGGTCGCGATGGGGTTTTGGCTCTACCTCTTCGTCGAGACCGCACCGATGACCGGAATACTGGTGACGGCTAATACGGGACTCGTACTGTATGGCTTCGAGCGGGAGGTCTCAACCGAAGACGACGAGCCGGCCGAACCGGGCCAGTTGCCACACAAAAAGTAGCGGACGCGATCGATCGACCCAGTCGCGGGGTGATCCAGCGCCTGCGAGGGAGACACCACACGCCTTTTGACGACGCCCGTCCAACGACTGACAATATGAGCGACTCGGCGGATTCCGGGGGCGCGGGCCCACCGACTGACGGTGACGGCCAGGACGACGATGGCGGGCCAGCACAGGTTTCGAGTCCGGACTACCACAGCGAGAACCACACCGCGGCCCAGACCTGTGGCTGGACCGCAAACGCCCTGCGAGGCGAGGGGAAGTGTTACAAGAACATCTACTATGGGATCGAGTCACATCGGTGTATCCAGATGACGCCTGTCGTCAAGTGCAACGAGCGCTGTGTCTTCTGCTGGCGCGACCACAGGGGCCACGCCTACGAGATGGACGACGTCGAGTGGGACGATCCCGAGGCCGTCGTCGACGCCTCGCTGACACTCCAGACAAAACTCCTCTCTGGCTTTGGCGGCAACGAGGAGGTCCCACGGGAGCTGTTCGACCAGGCGATGGAGCCACGCCACGTCGCCATCTCGTTGGACGGCGAACCGTCGCTGTACCCATACCTGCCCGAACTCATCGAGGCCTTCCACGATCGGGACATCACCACCTTCTTAGTCTCGAACGGTACCCGACCCGAGGTCCTCGCCGAATGCGATCCGACCCAGCTGTACGTCAGCGTCGACGCACCCGAGCGCCACACCTTCGACCAGGTCGTCAAGCCAATGGAGGACGACGCCTGGGAACGGCTCCTGGAGACGATGGACGTCCTTGCCGCAAAAGACGAGACCCGGACGGTTCTCCGGACGACGCTCGTCAACGGTGAGAACATGCACCATCCCGACTGGTATGCCGGCTTCTACCAGCAGGCCGACCCCGACTTCATCGAGTTGAAAGCGTACATGCACGTCGGCCACTCGCGGGGGAGACTCGATCGATCGTCGATGCCCGACCACGAGGAGGTCGTCGAGTTTGCCGAAGCGATCGGCGAGTACATGCCCGAGTTTACCGAGTGCAAAGAGGTGCCGGCCTCCCGTGTTGCGTTGCTGTCGAAGACCAACGATACGTGGGTTCCCAAACTGAAGAAAGGAAGCGAGTTCTGGGAGCGGGATCCGGTCACCGGCGACTGACTCTCGGTACGACCCGGAGCCCCCGTCGATCGGCCCCGTCCTTCTGATACGGTCGTGCGTACCGGTTTACCGGTCGTCGCTCCTACCGGAGTCAGCGACGAGCAGAATATGCCTACGCACGACCGTATGACAGACGCCACGCGCCTGCGATCGGCCCGATCGATCACGCGTCGTCACGAGCCGACTGCCCCGAACGGAGGGTTTTTGTCTCGTCCGGCCAACCTCCGAACGGAAACGATCGGAAACTGCATCACGGTTTCGTTATGCATTCCACATCCGATATGCTTTTAGGTGATTACCCCAAAGCTGTGAGTATGTCAGTGACGACGGAGTCCGCCGTGGGCAACGACGAACTCGCCGTGCTCAAACTGCTCGCACTCGACGGTGGACTCGAAGGCGATATCAAACTCTCCTGTTCTGCTCTCGCCGATCGCCTCGATGCGTCGAACCAGACCGCCTCACGACGCCTTCAGCGCCTCGAAAGTGGGGGGCTTCTCGAACGCGAGACGGTCAGCGACGGTCAGTGGGTCGCGATTACCGAGGCGGGAGAGCGGCGGCTCCACGCCGAGTACGAGGAGTACCGGCGACTCTTCGAGACCGACGCGACGGTCGACCTCGATGGAACCGTGACCAGCGGGATGGGCGAGGGCCGCCACTACATCTCCCTGCCGGGATACAGCCGCCAGTTCGAGGACCGACTCGGCTACGAGCCGTTCCCCGGGACCCTGAACCTCGATCTCTCCGAGGATAGCGTTCGCCGCCGATCCGCGGTCGCTTCGCTCGACCCGGTGTCGATCGACGGTTGGGAGGACGACGAGCGAACGTACGGCCCGGCCGTCTGTTATCCCGCAACGGTCGAGACCGACGACGGCGACAGTTACGATCGGGCACACGTCATCGCTCCGGAACGGACGCACCACGACGACGACCAACTGGAGGTCATCGCCCCCGAGAAGCTCCGTGACGAACTCGGTCTCGAAGACGACGACCACGTTACCGTCTCCGTGGGTGATCGCCAATGACCGGCACCCAGTCGAATACGGACGCCTCGACGACCACGGGCGAGGGGCAGGTTCCCGTCGATGGACACGACGAGCCGGCTGCGTTCGACCGCGCGCTCGCGGCGCTTCGGGCGGGCGAGCCGGTGTTGGTCCACGACGCCGTCGACCGCGAGGGGGAGACGGATCTGATCTACCACGCCGACGCCGTCACGCCCGACGCAGTCGCCCGCCTCCGGAACGACGCCGGCGGGCTGGTCTGTGTCGCACTCGGCCACGACATCGCCGAAGCGTTTGAGTTGCCCTTCTACTCTGAGGCGATCGACCACCCTGCAACCGCCGACCACGAACTCGGCTACGACGACCGCTCGTCGTTCTCGCTGACCGTCAACCACCACGAGACGTACACCGGGATTACCGACGCCGATCGATCGACGACGATTCAGGCTCTCGGTGCCGCCGCCACCAGCCCAGAAACGGTCGACTTCGCCGGGGAGTTTCGCGTGCCGGGCCACGTTCATCTGCTGAAGGCTGCCCCCGACCTGCTTGCCCAGCGGGAGGGCCACACTGAACTTGGCGTTGCCCTCGCCGAGGCGGCGGCGCTCTCCGCTGCGGTCGTAGTCTGTGAGATGCTCGACGACGAGACCGGTGAGGCGCTGACGCCGGCCGACGCCCGCGCCTACGCCGATCGCAACGACCTCACCTATCTCGAGGGAAGCGAGATCACGGCCCGCCTGGGCTGACTGCTGGCCTGTCCAAAGGAGCTCCGTGGCACTGTTCGATCAACGGGCGTTCACTCTCCTCCTCGCATACAAACACTAATCCGTCTCAGCTGAGCGATCGATGGCTGGTCGCTTACTCCCCCTCGCTTCCGGTCGAAATCCGATCGCCGACGGGGCCACTCCGGTAGACCGCATAGAGGATCAACACGGCGATCGAGAAGTCGACGCCATGTTCGACGAGGTGATGGACGGTCATCGGAACCAGACCGAAGACGGTTCCCAGACCGACGAGAGATCGGGCAACGAGCAGTCCGAGGACGATCGTAATCAGCAGGTAGCGAGTCGATCGCCGCCGACGGTAGGCGACGACGCCACAACAAAAGAGGATCGTCGTTCCGAGGGCGGCGAGGAGGATAACGGCCAGCAACACGGGTGCTAGCTGTGGGTCCAGCCACGGGATATCGAACGGGTTCGTGTGGTCCATGTCCGCTATGCTATCTCGGTCCAAAGGGAACGTAGCTTCTTCGGTCAACTGTCAGGTTCCGGTCGACTGATACTGATTAGCGTCATCAATTACCGCCGATCGCCAGTACCGGGTGGGCGATCGGCGGTAACTACGGACACTAATCAGTATGACTGGCAGGGGCCGTCACCGCACTCTCGATCGATACTCATATACTGATCGACCACTCACGCCCGTTCTCAGTTCCCGGGAACGAGTTTCCCGTCTTATGCCGGGCCCGTTGTTACATTCCACCCGTTCCTACCCAGACCGATCACCATGAGCGAAACACGACGCCAGATCCGACGTCACGTCAACTCGAACGCGGGAATCCATTTCAACGAACTCGTCAGAGAGTCCGATTACGCCCCCGGGCAGATCCAGTATCATATCCGTCGGCTGCTCGCCGAGGACGAACTCGTCCGGACGGAATTCTACGGCCAGACCCACTACTATCCACCCCAGTATGAGGAGTGGGAACGGGCTGCACTGGCGCTCTTTCGGCGTGAAACGGCCCGCGAGATCGTCGTTTACCTCATCGAGAACGAGCCTGCCAGCCCCGCTTCCGTCGTCGACGCTCTCGATATCGCTCGGAGTACACTCGAGTACCACCTCGATCGGCTCGTCGAACACGAAATCGTCGAAAAACGCTACGACGCCCGCAACCGGGTCACTCTCCGCCTCGCAAACCCCGAGCGGACCGGGCCGCTCCTCTCGGAGGTGACGCCGACCGTCCCCGATCGCCTGATCGATCGGTTCACCCGGCTAGTCGACGGCCTGCTCGAAACACCGCCCAACAGCGAGTGACCGTCCGTCCACACGGTCGGCGATCGGCGGGCCGTGAATCTACCAGTCCGTCTCGGACGATCGCCGGTTGCGGACTGACTCGCCCGCAGCCAGCGTGGTGACCGGGAAATCGCGAACACTTAGTACGGTGGCTTGTAACAGTCTCACCCATGGGATTCGACGAGATGGACGTCGATACGATCTGGATGGACGGGGAGTTCGTCGACTGGGATGACGCACAGATTCACGTGCTCACCCACGGCCTCCACTACGGCTCCGGCGTCTTCGAGGGCGCACGCTGTTATAACACCACGGAGGGGCCCGCGATCTTCCGCTGGGAGGAACACCTCGATCGGCTGTTTCAGTCTGCGAAACCGTACGAGATGGATATCGGCTTCTCGAAGGACGAACTGACCGACGCGACGATCAAACTCATCCAGCGCCAGGAGCTGCAGTCGTGTTATATCCGGCCGATCGCCTTCTATGGCTACAACTCCCTTGGTGTGAGCCCGGCTGACTGTCCCACGAAGACGGCAATCGCCGTCTGGCCGTGGGGTACCTATCTGGGTGAGGAGGCCCTCGAAGCGGGGATCGACGTGATGATTTCCTCGTGGCGCAAACACGCCTCCAGCCAGATCCCGACGAACGCGAAGACGACCGGCCTCTACGTCAACAGCATGCTCGCCGGCGAGGAAGCCCGCCGCAACGGGTATGCAGAGGCGATCGTCCTCAACAAGGAGGGCAACGTGGCTGAGGGCCCCGGCGAGAACATCTTTCTCGTCCGCGACGGCGAGCTCTACACCCCCGGCCTCTCCGAGTCCATCCTCGATGGGATCACCCGCGACACCGTGATCACGATCGCCGAGGAACTCGGGTATACCGTCCACGACAGCGTCTCGATGTCTCGCGGCGAACTCAACACGGCTGACGAACTGTTCTTTACTGGTTCGGCCGCAGAGGTCACCCCTATTCGGAAGGTCGACAACGTCGTCATCGGTGATGGCTCTCGCGGCCCGGTCACCGAAGACATCCAGTCGAAATTCTTCGAGGTAGTCGAGCGCGAGACCGACGAATACGACGAGTGGTTCGACTACGTCTAGAGAGCTTTTGTGCTGCGTTCTGAGCGACTGGCGCACGCCAGTCACTCGACACTCGGCAACCTGTCGATCAGAACCCCCGCCATCCGTTCAGGTGAGCGACGCTCACGGCCGTGAGTTGCGGTGCCGGGATATCTGGCTCCTCGAATCACCGATCGTTAGTTGTCAGTGCTGATTTCGATGCTCACCGAATCGCCGTCCTGCAGTACGTACCCGGCCGGATCGACCCCGTCATCATCCACGGTGGCCACCAGTTCGGTGTCCGACTCGGCCGTGTCGTAGGTCGTGCCGTCGTACCGAAGGACGTACTCCCCGTTCGATGCCTCGAACTCGAAATACGGGATACGGTCGATCCCGTCCGCGATCGTCACCGGCTCCTCGCCTTCCATATACCAGTACTCGTCGTCCTCGTGGAAGTGAAAGTCAAGCGACTCGTTTGGGGCGTGTTCGGACTGGAACCGATCGGCATCGAGATCGATCGGATCGCCGTCGATGCGTAGTTCCATCGTTCCACGGCCGTGGAGTTCGTGTTGTCTCGTCCCGTCAATGACACAGCCAGCCAGAAACGGGCTCGCCGAGACGGCACCGATGAGGGCCCGTCGCTTCATATCGAAACGGAGAGACCGACAGTTCAAAACTGTCCTGTCTCGGTCCCAGGATGCTGGAATCGGTGCCGAATCGATCGGTTCCGCCTCCGATCCGGATGGGAGCCGTCCAGTATCGAAACGCGGTCAGTCGTCGTCTGTTCTCTCTCCTTTGCTGGTCGCCGCCTCGTCGACGACGTCGATCGAGACGCCGGCGTCCATGCCGCGATTCCGGTTTGCGTCACCGAACCCGGCGCTGAGGACACGGGTAAGTGCGTCTTCGACGTCTTCGTCGAGTTCGGTAATCTCGTGGGACTCGACTTCGATAACGAACCCGGTCGTGATATTTGGCGACGTTGGCAAGAAGAGGACGTCACGACCGTCGTCGGTCGTCTTGCCGGTCTTAAAGGCCGTCATCCGGAGTCCGTCCCAGACCTCGAGTTTGACGGGTTTCTGGAGCGACTCCTGCTCGCCGAAGGCGGTTTCGGTGGCCATTTTCGAGGCGTTGTAGACGACTCGGACCACTGGGACGCGGTTGGCAATATCGTCGACGAGACGTTCGACAAGTCCGCCGGCCGTCGTCCGCATCAGGTAGCCTACCGAGAACGTGAGGATAATAAAAACGGTGATCGCGACGATCACACGGAGAAACTGGGCGATCTGCTCGCGGGCCTGCTGGGCCTCACCGCTGTCGCCTGGGATGAGCGGCCGGAGCGCCGCATCGTCCAGGATGAGTCCGGGAGTCACACCGGCGGCGAGACCGTAGAGCCAGTAGATCACATAGAGGGTGATGAGGATCGGGCCGAGGACGATCAGCCCACTCGCGAAATCCCGCTTCCACGAAGCCATGCTCGGAATCTCACACCACGGGCTAATGAGCCCTTCCCTTTACCGGCCGACGATCGCCCGAACGGCAAACCAGCGGTTCTCCGTTCGTTCCACGGCTCGCCGAGAAGACGATCGTTCGCCGAACCAAGGGAACGGGTCGCCGGACCGATTCGGTCAGTCGGCCACAGCCGGCACGTCGCCTCCCACACCGAGCAGCTCATGCAGGTCCCGTTGGGCGTCTCGATCGAACGAACAGGATGCGACCGAACCACCGCTGATTAAGACACCGGGGTTCGTTCCGGCCGATATGGCAGTGATCGAGACGATCGTCGTCGCATTCTGGGCGATGTTGCCCGCCTACGTCCCAAACAACGCCGCGGTCCTGGCCGGAGGCGGCCGGCCGATCGACGCTGGACGGACGTGGGGCGACAAACGTGTCCTTGGCGACGGAAAGACGTGGCGTGGAACGGCTGCAGGAATTCTCGCGGGGCTGGCACTCGCAGGCGTCCTCACACTCGTTGCGGACGACGTCGGCGCGGCGATCGGGATCGATGTTCCGGCGTTCGAGCCACTCGCTGCGATCGGGCTCGCAGCCGGGGCAATGCTCGGAGACATCCTCGCCTCGTTTCTCAAGCGCCGGTCCGGTCGCCAGCGCGGTGCGATGTTCCCCGGACTCGACCAGCTCGATTTCGTCGTCGTGTCGCTCCCGCTGACCGCCCTGCTTGCGACCGAGTGGTTCCGTTCGGTGTTCACGTGGGACGTGATCCTCGTCGTCGTCGTGCTCACGCCGATCCTCCACGTGACGACGAACGTGATCGCCTACAAACTCGGCCTGAAAAACGAGCCCTGGTGACCGACATCGGGCCGGACTCGACACAGACGGCGATCGCTGCTCTCGCTCCCGGAGATGTGGTGAGTACTTTATGGCTGGGGCCGTACAGACGCTAGTATGTCCGATAGCGAACTCGCCGATCGAGAGTGTATCGCGTGTACTACCGACGACGATCCACTCGAGGGTGATGAACTGGAGGAATTCTACGCAGATATCGACCAGGACGTCTGGGAGATCGTCGACGAACACCACCTCGAGGGGACCTACGAGTTCGAGGACTTCCGGGATGCACTCGAGTTCACGAAGGAGGTCGGCGAACTCGCCGAAGACGAGTGGCACCACCCCGATATTCATCTCTCCTGGGGCGAGGTCGTTATTGAGATGTGGACCCACAAGATCGACGGCCTGTTCGAGACGGATTTCATCATTGCCGCCCGGATGGACCGGATGCACGAGGAGTACGCACCCGAGGAGTAGGCCGGTTCGATCGAACCCGTTCCAGTCCGTGATCGAGAGCCGCCCCACCAGTCGGGTATCCGATCCCGGTTTTTAGGCAGACGAGCGCGTACCAGTTCGTATGGATATCGAGACCATTCTCTCGAAGCCGCCGGATCCCCGGTCTCACAGCTTTCCGGACTACTCGCTGCCCAGAGGAGAGCCAGTGATGCCGATCGCGGTCACCCGCGACGAGCTTTCGACGCTCCTGTCGCTTTATCAGACGTTCGCGGCTGTCGATCCGACCGGCATCGAGTCCAACCCGTTTCTCAAAGCCACGACCGACCTCATAGAGCAGACGTTCGGGGTCCCACACTACCGACCGGACGAGCAACTCCACGACGACATCGCGGCCATGCTCAACGAGTTCTCGGACGATCTCGCCGGCGAGGCGTTCGGGGTCGTCGACGCGACGCCGGCCCACCACAGGACGCTGTACGTCTTTCTCGTTTCCGCTCGGGGATACTACACAGCCCCACAGATCCAGTTCGAGCCGGCTGCCGAGGCAGTCGACACGCTGTATCAGCTCTACGATCGGGTCGTCGACCAGGAGATGTACCTCAAGCGACCGGAGACCGTCCTGGAGTGAGCCGCTGGTCACTCTCTTGGAAGCGATTAGGATCGCAACCGACGATCGAGACGGTCGCTTCCGTCCGGCCGTATCAAACCGCTTATTTCGGTTCGGCGCGCCTGTCCGGACAATGACGACTCAGGACCTTATCGACGCCCTGCGGGCCGCCGAGGCCGTGCAGTACGGGGAGTTCGAGCTTTCCCACGGCGGCACGAGCGAGTACTACGTCGACAAGTACCTCTTCGAGACCGACCCGCGCTGTCTCGACGCGATCGCGACAGCCTTTGCCGATCGACTCGACGGCGACGACAAACTCGGCGGCGTCGCTCTCGGTGGCGTTCCGCTCGCGGCCGCGACCAGCGTCGCCGCAGACGTGCCGTACGTCATCGCCCGCAAACAGCGCAAGGAGTACGGCACCGGCAACCTGATCGAGGGCCGACTCGACGAGGGCGAGGACATCGTCGTCGTCGAGGATATCGTCACGACGGGAACGAGTCTCGTCGACGCCGTCGAGGCACTTCGCGATGCTGGCGCGACCGTCAACCGTGCCCTCGTCGTCGTCGATCGCCAGGAGGGCGGCCGCGAGAACGTCGAAGATGCGGGCGTCGAGATGGAGGCGCTGGTGACCGCTGAGGACCTGCTTGCCGATCGGGAGTAAGACGGGTTCAGCTGCTGATCGGGAGTAAGACGGGTTCAGCTGCTGATCGGGAGTAAGACGGGTTCAACTGCTAACCTACCAGTGCTGAACTGACCGCTGGGGGGAGAGCCAGCCGCGACAGTCATTCGAGTACCTCCAGTACGTCCGAAACGGCGTCGATCCGGTGATCCGGCTTTCGATCGCCGGTAAGAGCGTCGTCGTCGATCTCCCCAGCACTGTCGAACAGGACCGTCTCCAGCCCGACGGCGTTTGCGCCCGCGATATCTGCCTCGACGTTATCGCCGACCATCATCGCCTCCGAGGGTCGCCGATCGAGCCGTGCCAGCGCCAGCGTGAACATGACCGAACCGGGCTTCTCCCGGCCCGTCTCCTCGGAGGTCAACAGCAGATCGATATACGGACCGATCCCGAGGCGATCGAGCTTTTCGAGCTGAATGCGCGTCGTCAGGTTCGTGACGATCGCCACGTCGAGCCCCCACTCTTGGAGGACGGCCAGCGTCTCCTCGACGTCCGGATAGGGGCTCATTTCATCGAGGTAGGCACTCCAGAACGCCTCGCCGATCGCCGTCGCGTCACTGGGTTTTGCTGTTCCCGTCTGCAGTTCGAGCCCGCGTTTGACGTAGAGAAATCGCTCGTGGCTCGCTGCCGTGCCAGGAATCTCGCGTTTGACGTCGCGACGGCCACGCTGGTACAGCGACTCGAACGCCTCGCGATCGAGCTCGTACCCGCGATCGCGGGCGGTTTCGAGCGCAGCCGTCTTCCCCGCCTCGTTACACGGCGGGTACGGGTAGAGCGTGTCATCGAGGTCGAAACAGACCACGTCGATCGACATACCGTCCCTGTTGTCGGGGGACGACAAAACGAGTACCGGTCTCACAGCGCCGGGCGTCCGGACACGGAGGCGCTAGGGCCCGGACACGCAGGCGATTGAGCTACGTCGTCGAGTAGTCGAGCAAACTCACTCCTCGTCCCGATACCATCGGTACCGGACGATTGCACCGGCGATCGCGAGGAGGCCGCCGACCATGAGCGAGCCGCCGACGACCCACTGGCCGCGAAATCCGACCAGCATTGCGCCGAGGCTGGCACCGAAGAGTCCGGCGTGGACGAGAACGGCGACGATGATGAACGCACGCAGCGTGTCGGATGATCCCTCGGCGAAGGCCGCTTCGAGATCGTCGGTGCCATCCAGACCGTCGGAGTCGTCTGCGAACGGATCCCCGCTTGCGGTATTCTCGAATGGATCCTCGAGTGGATCGCCGGCGAACGGGTCTTCGAGCGGGTCGTCGTCACCGAACGGATCAGGGGCCACGCTCACACCTAGTCGTGCCCGCGGTCAAAACTGTTTGGCCAACGGGTCAGAATCGTCCGCGCCCCGGGCCACCGGGACCGCCTGGACCGCCCGGCCCACCAGGTCCGCCACCGAGCTGGAACTCGCTTGGCGCGCGAACGTTCTGAGTTCGTTTGATATACTCGCCGTAGGCGAGGCCGATGACGAGACCGACGAGGTGGGCCATGTGGGCGACGTTCCCGCCACCGCCGGTGCCGATGAAGAAGACGCTGATGAGTGCCGTCCCCGCGGTGAGCAACCAGATCGGTACTGGGAGGATGAAGTAGAGGTACACCTTCAGACTCGGGTTCAGGATCGTCAAGACGCCCATAATCGCGAGTGCGGCTCCACTGGCTCCGAGCACGCTCGATGGGATGCCCTGTGCGAGTGCGAGCCCGACCTGTCCGAGTCCGGCGAGGACACCGCTGACGATGAAGAGAATCGCGAAGTTCTTCGAGCCGACGTAGCGCTCGACGAGCGGGCCAAAGAAGAAGATCACGATGCTGTTGAAGACGATGTGGAAGATATTGAACGGGCTGTGGGCGAAAATCGATGTGACCCAGGTCCAGACGTATTCGATGTTCCCCGAAGAGAGTGCAAACAGCGCATTGTGCAGTGATTGGCCACCGATCAGCAACGCGATCCACTGGAAGAGAAACGTCAGCCAGATCAACGCGAGGAACGTGTACGTCATGTTCCCGCGGAAGTAGCCGAGCGGCCCACCCGTCCCCGTATCGATCGGGAGTCTGTCCAGCACCCCCTTCGATTTCGACGTGCGTCCACCGGTGTTGACGCTATCGTCGAAGCCGCTATCGAAGACGCCCTGTGGGTCGTTCCAGTTGTTTAGCCCCGAACAGTCGTGATTCTCCGGCAACCGGTGTTCCGAACAGTAGGTCCCACCACAGTGCCGGCAGTTGTACGGCATGCTTTCATTTTTCCCACACACGTCGCACTTGGCCATTGATCGAGGCTATGTGTGGCAAAGCTAAGGGAGTTGGGGTTTCCCACGGCTGCTGTCACCAGTCTCGCCCGCGACGGACGTTTTTTGATGGAGCGGGCCGCAGTTCGTCCTGTGCAAGAGTACGAGCGCAAACAGCTGCTCGAACGCGTCGATCGCGAGGGGGCGACCGTCGGAGCGGACATTCCGGAGACGATCACGGTCCAGGGGGAGCCGGTTGACCTCCAGGAGTTCGTCTTCGAGATCAAGCGCCGCGAGACGGTCCCGTCGGGCGAACGCGACGCCGTCGAGCAGGCCAAACGGAACCTGCGACGCGAACGGATCGATCGACTCGAGCAGATCGAAGAGGGAGCGATCAGCCGCGAGAAAGGCGAGAAACTTGCCACGGCGATCATCGGAATCGATCGAGCCCTGAACGCTCTGGAGAGTCTCGGCCCGACGGACCTAGAGCGAGAACAACAGGCCAAACAGGCCGCCGACCAGAAACGCTGGATGTCGTTCCTGAAGAAGGCACTCGGAGATGACGACGGCGGCGCCAAACGGAGGGGCCACTGATGGCGACCAACGCCGAAATCGCCGGCCGCTTCGAGGAGTTCGCCGATCTGCTGGCGGCAGACGACGTCGAGTACAAACCCCGTGCGTACCGCCGGGCAGCCGACAGTATCCGCGCCCACCCCTCGCCGATCGCCGCTGCCGTCGCGGACGGCAACCACGATGCGATCGAGGAGATCGAAGGCGTTGGCGACGCGATCGCCTCGAAAATCGTCGAGTACGTCGAAACTGGTACGATCGAAGAACTCGAGGAACTGCGTTCCGAGCTGCCGATCGACATCGCCGATATCACCCGAATCGAGGGTGTCGGCCCGAAAACGGCCGGGAAACTGTATCGGGAACTGGGTATCGAGACCCTAGACGACCTCGAAGCCGCTGCCGAGGCCGGCGAGATCCAGACGGTCAAAGGGTTCGGCCCAAAAACCGAACAGAACATCCACGAGAACATCGAGTTCGCACGCGAGGTCGGCCAGCGCCAGTTACTCGGCGAGGCCCGGCCGCTGGCCGATGACGTCCTCGCCTTCCTCGAATCCGTCGACGCCGTCGATCGCTGTGAAGTCGCCGGCTCGATCCGACGCTGGCGTGAGACGATCGGCGACGTGGACGTTCTCGTCGGGACGGCGTCGGGCGAGGACGTGATCGACGCCTTCCTCGGCTGGGACTCCGTCGACAGTGAGATCGAGTCGGGTCCGGAAAAAGCGAGCGTTCGGGTCGGCGAGATCCGGGTCGACCTGCGCGTGGTCGTTCCCGACGAGTTCGGGGCCGCCTTGCAGTACTTTACTGGCAGCAAGGACCACAACGTCACCCTGCGCAACTACGCGATCGATCGGGGGATGAAACTCAACGAGTATGGCGCCTTCGACGTCAGTGACGTCGACGACCACGAGGCAGACCAGCGTATCGGCGAGCGCGTTGCTGGGGCGTCCGAAGCGGAGATGTACGGCGCACTCGGTCTCGACTGGATCCCCCCGGAGCTGCGAGAAAACCGCGGCGAGATCGACGCCGCAGCAAGTGGCGAGCTCCCGGAGTTGCTCACCCACGAGGACATCCGCGGTGATCTGCACACCCACACCGGCTGGTCGGACGGCACCAACACGATCGCCGAGATGGTGGCGGCTGCAGCGGAACGGGGATACGACTACTATGCGATCGCAGACCACGCCGAGGGGCCAGGCGTCGTCGGTGACATGGGCCTCACCGACGCCCAGATCCTAGAGCAGGTCGAGGCGATCCGGGCGGTGGATGTCGAGGCGGATATCGAGGTCTTCGCCGGTATCGAGGCGAACGTCGACGCCGGCGGCGAAATCGCGCTCGGCGACGAGGTCGTCGACGCCCTGGACGTGATCGTCGCCTCCCCACACAGCGCACTCGACCAGGACAGCGATCGAGCCACCGAGCGTCTCCGCCGTGCGATCGAGAACCCGGCGATCGATATCTTAGGCCATCCAAGCGGTCGGCTGCTCAACGAGCGCTCGGGGCTCACGTTCGACGCCACCGCGCTCGGTGAGGCCGCTGCAGACGCGGGGACGGCACTTGAAATCAACAGCAATCCGCGTCGCCTCGACCTCTGGGGAAGTGCCGTCCAGGCGGCCACCGAGGCCGGTGCGCCGATCGCGATCAACACCGACGCCCACCGGACGTCGACGCTCGAATACATGCGCTGGGGCGTCCACACGGCACGCCGGGGCTGGGCCGAACCCGCGGACGTGATCAACACCTGGACCGTCGACGACCTGCGTGCGTTCCTCCACTGACCGCCTCCGTCGATTCCATGCGACTACTACTGGACGTCATGTGTGGCGGACTCGATTCGTACCTGCGGATGTGTGGCCACGACACCGTCTACGCCGGCGATCGCGGACTCGAAGCTGACGACGCCGTCCTCGCCGTTGCAGCCGAGGACGAACGAGTACTGATTACGCGAGACGTCGACCTCGCCGGGCGGGCCGACGAGTCGATCCTCCTTCGTACACGCGACGTCGAGGACCAGCTGTCGGAACTCGCCGCGGCGGGAATCGACTTGTCGCTTGCGGCCGACCCCGAGTTCTGTGGCCGGTGTAACGGTCCACTCGACGCGGTCCCGGAATCCGCACCGACACCCGAGTACGCACCGGACCCCCGGTCGATCGACGTCTGGCAGTGCAAACGCTGTGGCCAGCACTTCTGGCGTGGCAGTCATTGGGACCGCGTAAGCGAGACGCTGGCGGCGATCGATCGTGACGCCAGGGACTGAGACGGATTCCTGTCATCGATTACCACTGATCGGTGCCCGAGAAACCGATCAGTAAACGGCGACGTCGTCGAACCGACTGTCGTACGCGATGTGTCGGGGATGTGTGGGTTCGATGCCGGAGAGAAAGAGCCGATCGGCCTTTTTCCAGGTGTTCTCATAACAGAGGTGGGCGAGTTCACTCCCGGTCGTCCGCAGCCTGTGGAGGCCGTTTTTATAAACGACTCGACGGGCGAGGCCGTTTCCAAGCGCCTCGAGAACGTCGGTTTCGGTTTCGAGTTCGCCGTCGAACGCCGTGTGGGCGACCCCGACCGAACTCGGGAGATGGGCGTACGACGAGGTAAACGGCGGCAGGGAGACGCGATCGGTGAGTTTCCGTGCCCGGCGGTTGTGCGATGGCAGGTGTTTCGGGTTGAAGATTTCGACGGCGTCGATGACGGCGGCGTACTCGTGGATGTCCGCTTCGGTGAGACTCACCGTGGCGAACTCTGGGTGGGGTGCGAGGACGGTTGCGCCCTGGCGTTCGAACTCGGCCATCGCCGCATCGAGGGGGATGAAATCCGGGACGGGCTCGTCCAGACCGAGTGCGAGGACGTGTTTACGATTTCGCCAGGTGCCGGTAAACACCTCTCGGGCCGGGATGATCAGCAGGTCGTCGGTCGAGTACTCCCGTGCCTGCCGCCGAATTTCCGGCAGACGGGTGAAATGCGGTGCGTAGACGATCGCGTCGAGGTCCGCTCGCCGCGCGCGCTCGACGACGCGATCGGTGAGCACTTTCACGTGACAGTCGATTCGGAACGCTGCTCCATCGCTCACGATTGTAGAGATATTTCGCGGGTGATGAGTTATGGGTTCTGATACAGGTCGATCGCTCCCCTCTCCGGTCGTGGATACGACGTGGGTCGATCGGCTGTGTTGTGCCTTCGGTCAACCCGACCTGCGACACCGTTCGCATCCGAGCACGACCGGCTCTCCCTGCAAAAAGACCTTTAAGAGGCCCCCTCCATTCTCCTACCGAATGGCCTGGCAATGTGGAATCGATGGCTGCGGTGAGCTGTTCGAGGACGTGGAGTCAGCGGTGGTCCATCAGGCGACAGAACACGATCGCCGCGAGTGCAAGGTCTGTGGGACGATCGTTCCGGATGGCTATCTTGCGATTCGACATGCGTTCACTGAACACAGCCGTGCCGAATACGTTCGCGCGTACGGTGCCAGTTCCGAAGCGGTCCGCAAACGCGAGAAACTTCTCGAAGAAATCAATGCTGAAGCGAACATGCAGACGATCGCCGAGGAGCTAAAACGGTAGCGCTCACAGCCGCCCGGGGTCGCCAGTCGGTCCTACTGGGGACCCCATCTGTTGGCGTCTGATTCAGCCGATCGAGATACTGTTGCCACCAGAGATATTATTGCGCCGATAGATAATTTGTATATAAACACTTGGCGTACTGTTTCCCGTGCGCTACGTTGAAGTCTTGATTCCGGCCGGTCGCCACTCCGACGTGCGCTCGATTCTCGACGACGAAGGGGTGAACTACGTCGTGAGTTACGAGGTGAGCGGACAGCAGTACACCGCTGCCGTCAGGTTTCCGCTCCCGAGCGAGGCGGTCGAACGCGTCCTCGATCGATTGACCCAGGCCGGAATCGGCGGCGACGGCAGTATCATTGTTGTCGACACCGAAACGATCGTCTCCGAGGACGTTGACCGGTTGCACGCCGAGTACGGACCCGACGGCCCGGGTGGTGGCCGGATCTCGAGACAGGAACTACAGGCCAGAGCAGCGGGGCTGACGCCCACGTTCCCCGTCTACGCCACGATGACCCTCATTAGTGCTATCGTTGCGACCGCTGGCCTCCTGTTGGATTCGCCGGCAGTCGTCGTCGGCTCGATGGTGATCGCACCCCTGATCGGGCCTGCCCTCGCTACCAGCGTCGGCACGGTCGTTGCCGACGACGAACTCCGATCGACCGGCCTCTCCTACCAGCTCAGTGGGCTCGGTATCGCCGTTCTGGGTTCGATCTGTCTCGCTGGCCTCGCCCGAATGGCCGGTCTCGAGCCGGCGGGGATCGATATCGTCGCCGTCGCAGAACTCGAAGAACGGGTCGCCCCCAACCTGCTTGCACTCGTGATCGCCCTCGGCGCTGGCGTCGCAGGGGTTTTGAGTCTGACTCGTGAGCTCTCCGAAGCGATCGTCGGTGTCATGATCGCTGCCGCACTGATTCCGCCTGCTGCAGCGGTCGGGATCGCGATCGCCTGGGGAATGTACGGCGCGGCTGCCGGCGCAACGGTGCTCGTCCTGGTCAATACCCTCTCGATTAACGCCGCTGCGCTGCTTACGCTCTGGGTCGGCGAGTATCGGCCACCAGGGCTATTTGCCGTCTCTACAGCGCGAAAACGGACGCTTGCGTTTGCGGCTATCACCGGGCTGGCGATACTCATCTTGCTCGTCCCGCTCGTCGGTGCGACGCTCGTCGATCTCGACGCTACCCAGCTCGAATCTGACGCTGCGACAGAAACGACTACCGTCCTCGCCCAGCCGGACTACACCCACCTCGAGTTGGCCGCTGTCGATGTCCATCTCGACGACGACTACCCGGTCCGATCGATCGACCAGCTCGTGATCACCATTATTGCGCCCGATGCAGGGCCGGAACCGGGTCTCACCGATCAGCTCGCAGCAGCGATCGAGCCACACACGAGCGAGTCAGTTCCGATCGAAGTCCAGTACGTCGTTGCCGAGCAGACAGTTCTGGAGGCCGAGACAGAAGAACCCGACACACAGCCATCTGACAATCAAGTCGAGGCTACCAGTTAGCGTTCGGCTGTGCGACCGTTGTAGTCGATCGCTTCGTTACTGTTCGGTGGTCTCTGCAGTGTGGTAGTGCCGCGCTGACTGCTTGAGAAGCGTTAGCGCTTGTCACTGTCTGCTCACGGCGCAACGCGCCGTTTGCGGGTCACTTCGTTCCCCGCTCACATCGCGGTTCTCACTCACTTCGTTCGTTCCGAACCGCGCACCGTTCGCATGGTCTGACGAACTACCGTTCGTCACTGTCCAGCACACGGATCTGGTCGCCCCGAACCGTCACCGGGATTGGGACCGTCGCCTCGTAGAGTTCGACCGTGACCTGGTCTTTGCCTTCGTCGATACGCTGCACCTGTGCCTTTTCACCTTTGAACGGGCCGGCGATGAGTTCCACGATGTCGCCCTCGGCGATCCCCTCGACGTCGGGTTTCGGCGAGAGGAAGTGCTCGACTTCGGTAATCTCTGACTTCCCCGGAACGATGCTCCGGGCGTGGGGGATGTCTTCGAGCACGCGCTCTAAGACCGCGTTCCCCTCCGCTTCGACCATCACGTAGGAGGTCAGCGAATCCGGGGCCAGCGCGGCGTGGATCTCGTTTTCCTCGCGGTTGATGATCATGTCGGCGACCGTTCGCTCCTGGCTCGCGGTCGTCTTTACAGCGAAGATACCCATCAGACCCCACCACCGGGCAGGAACAGCATTACACCGCCGATGATGAAGCCAATGATTCCGACGAGGATGATACCCAAGCCGGCGATTTTCGACACCTGAAGGAACTCCTCACTCGTGGGTGTCGTCGCCATTTTCAACACCCGGACGTACGAGGTGAGATCGTACGGAACGTCCATATATGTCTATTCACAACGCAGCGTCTTTTATCTGTCTTTCGTGTCCGTCGAACGATTCATGTCTGTTACTTAGTAAGTTACGGACAGATTGGCACCGTTGCAGTCGACGGCCAGGGAGTCAATTCCCTGTGGAGCGCACTCGTAGCTGCGATGGCTGCAGACAACACCAACAGCACAGACGAACGCGAAGCTGAGCGAGCGGCCGAGATCGACGACGAACTCGAACGTATCGATCGCGACCCCGACGCGGTCGACGACGGAGACGGCGACCTCGGGACACAGAACGCGCCACGCGACGCGGAGCTCGGGGGTCTCGAAGACGCCGAGGAAGAGCCCGACGAACCGGTCTAGCGCCGGCAGCCGATCGTGTAGGTCTCTTCTCTCCGATCGCCGACGCGTCACTGGCGAGCCACTATTCGACACCGTTCCGTCTCAGGGCAGATCGACGTCCGGTCGGGGCTCCAGTTCCAGACCGACAGTCTCTCGCTCGCCATCTCGGAGGACTTCGATCGCGATCGTCTCGCCCGGCGTCGTTTCGAGCGCGAGGACCGACGAGAGCTGGTCTTCGTTTGGGATCTCGGTGCCACCGATCGCGACGATCACGTCGCCACCGACTGGGACGGCCGCGCCGTCGACGATCGAGGTCTCGTCGGCTGGCTCGAGTACGCCGTCTGCCGGCGCGTTGTCAGCGGTCTCGGTAACGAGAACCCCCTGTGGGTCCGCCAGTTCGTTTACCTCGGCGATCAGCGGGCTGACCGGAATCACGCCGACGCCCATGTACGCGTGCTCGTACTCGCCGTCGTCGATGAGCGACGGGAGGACGCGATCGGCCAGGGCGGCCGCGATCGCAAAGCCGATGTTCTGGCCCGCACCGGCGAAGACGATGCCGAGAACGTCCCCGTCGAGGTCGACGAGGGGGCCACCGCTGTTGCCCGGGTTGACCGGGGCGTCGGTCTGGATTGCCGCCGGAATGGAAAAGCCGGTCGGACTCGGTAGCGATCGGTCGGTCCCGCTGACGATCCCCTGGGAGATCGAGGCGTCGAAGCCAAGCGGGTTCCCGAGTGCGAGCACCTCCTGTCCGATTTCGGGATCACCGGCAGCAGTCGAGAGGCCGTCGGTAATCTCGGGGAGCTCGTCGACCTCGAGGACGGCCAGATCGCTGTGGATGTCCGTGCCGATGACCGAGCCTGTTCGCCACTGTTCGTCCCGAAACTGGACCTCGACCGCCGAGGCCCCCATGACGACGTGGTCGTTGGTCACGACGTAGCCCTCGTCGGTCACGAACCCGGAGCCGAGCCCGCCAGGCGCCTCTGCGTCCTCGCCGGCCACGCTGACGAGAACGACATCGTCGATCGTCTCGCGGTAGACCTCCGTATACGCACGCTCGGGCTCGGGGTCGGCTGGCTCCTCGTCGTCCGTGAACTGGGCGGCACGAACAGTGTCAGTGGCCGCTGCTGTGTGTCCGATACCACTCGCTGTGACGGTCCCGCCAGCGATACGGAGCAGTCCACGTCGAGTGAGTCTCTCTGGTGTCACGGTGTGTGTACCCCGACGAACTGAATAAAACCTTCACCAAACGGGGGCCTACGTCGGCAGTACACCCACACACGATCGTGAGTGGAGCGAGAATTAGCTACCGAATCCCCGAAAAAAGCCAAACCGATCGGTAGACGTTGTTATGCCTCGTCGAAGAGCTCCTCGCCCTCGATCATATGCTCCTCGACGGCGTCCATATCGAGCGTGACGCCCAGGCCTGGCTCTTCGGGAACCTGAATATAGCCGTCTTCGATGACGTCCTCTTCGACGAGGTCCTCCCACCAGCCGAGATCGTAGGAGTGGTACTCGACGGCGAGTGCGTTCGAGATCGCGGCCCCAACGTGGACGCTGCCCATCGTCGCGACGGGGGACGCGACGTTGTGCATCGCGACCGGCATATAATACATATCCGCCAGATCGGCGATTTTTCGCGTCTCGCGCATGCCACCAACCTTTGGCATGTCAGGTGCGATTATGTCGACGGCCTGTTCGTCGATCAGTCGACGCTGGCCATGGGTCCGATAGACGTTTTCGCCGGCGACGATCGGGGTCGAGGTGAACTGGGTGACCTCGCGCTGGACGTCGTGGTTCTCCGGCGGGACGGGGTCTTCGAGCCACCAGATATCGTACTCCTCGAGGCGTTTTGCGAGTCGCTTTGCGCTGCCACCCGAAAAGGTCCAGTGACAGTCGAAGGCGACGTCGGCCCGCGAGCCGACGCGTTCGGTGACGGCCTCGACGATCGAGGCCTTGTGCTCGATCTCGGGCTTGCGAAGGTGGCGGTTCGCACGGTCTTTTTCGTGGCCGCTGGGGACGTCGAGGTCGAATTTGAGGGCGTCGTACCCCAGCTCTTCGACGACGCGTTCGGCCTCGTCGGCACAGGCGATCGGATCTGCCTCCTCTTCGGTGTGACAGTCACAGTAGACGCGCACCTCGTCGCGGAACTTGCCGCCGAGTAGCTGATAGGCAGGAACGTCGAGAATTTTTCCAGCGAGGTCGTGCAGCGCGACCTCGATCCCCGAAATCGCGGTGACGGTGACGCCGCCGATCGAACCCTCGCCGGACATCTTCTGGACGAGATGTTCGGTGAGTCGATCGATATCCAGTGGATTCTCGCCCTGCAGAAACGGGGTCATCCGCTCGATCAGTTCGGGTGCGCCCGCACCCCAGTAGGCCTCACCGGTACCGACGATCCCGGCGTCGGTGTAGATCCGGACGAGCGTCCACGGGAAGTTGCCGTCGACCATCGTCGTCTGGACGTCCGTAATCTCGATCTCTCGATCGCCGCGGTCCCGGCTGAGCCCCATCGACTCCGCCGAGAGGTTCCGCATCGTATACTCTGCGTTCGGATCGTGTAACTGCGTGTAATCAATGCCCATGATGTAAATTCTTACTCGGAAGGTAGTAATTGTTTCTATCCGATCGTCGTACCACGCCACCGAACGCAGCGAGCCGGTGGAGATCAACCGGCTTAGTTCGTTTCAAATCCGATCACGGTCTTGATAACGTTGTTGCCGGACTCGAACGCACGTTCGTACTCGTCGAGCCCGTAGACGCCGGTGACGAGGTCGTCGGTGAACCAGGTGGGAAGCTGTGAGAGCGTATCGACGGCTGATTCGAAGTGGCCGCGGTGGGAGTTTACCGTCCCGAGGAGGGCCTTGTTGTGGAGGACCAGTTCCCGGTGGAGGCGTCCGCCGTCGATCTCGAACTCCCATGGCTCGGGGACGCCGAGAAGCACACCCACGCCGTTCGGTGCGAGGGCGTCGACCGTCTCGACGGCGTGTCTGGCGTAGCCGGTGGCCTCGTAGACGAGGTCGATACCCTCGTAGACGTCGGGAATCTCGCTGACTGGCGTCTCCCGGGAGTCGACGTACGTCGCTCCGAGTTCGTCGATGATATCGAGGGTTGGATCGGGCCGGTCACGCCGCCCCAGACAGTAGGTCCGATCGATGTCGAGGACCGCCTCGAACATCGCGAGCGTGACGAGGCCGAGTGAGCCGTTTCCGAGAACGATCGCTGATTCGGGCTCCCAGTCGAACGCCGATCGGGACGCGACGGCGTGTTCGATCGCCTTCTCGCTGACGCTGATCGGCTCTACCAACATGCCGAGGTCGGCCAGCGCCTCGGGGATCGCCACGAGGTAGTCGGCGGGACTCGTAAAATACTCCGCCATGAACCCGTGGGCGCCGACGATGCCGCGCTCGTGGTACTCGCCGCTGGGAGCCATATCCGGTTCGCCCCGCTCGAAGTACTCGTTCGTACCGTTCGGTGGGCGTCGAACCGTCGGGACCACGTACTGTCCCGCTTCGAGCTCGGTTCCGTTTGGGTCTTCGACGATGCCAACAGCCTCGTGGCCAAGAATCAGTCGATCCTCGCCGGCTGGCGGTTCGCCGTGGTGGCCGGCGATGACTTCGTGGTCAGTTCCGTCGACGCCGACGCGGTAGGTCCGGACGAGCGCTTCACCGGGTTCGGGTTCGGGACGGGGGCGCTCGACGACGACCGGTTCGCCAGCGCCGGGTTCGACTGCGATCGCTTTCATATCTCGGCTAAAGAGAGCGGCCGATAAAAGATTTACCCTGTCAGTAGTAAATATTTGAATGTTGCCCGAACAGCGTCGGTACTATTCAGTTCCGTATCACTACTGTTCGTACACCGATCGCACAATTCGTGGCTCTCACTCACTTCGTTCGCTTACGGGCTACGACCTGCTCTGTTCGTTCACGGGCTATGACGTGCTCTGTTCACTCACGGGCCACGACCTGCTCTGTTCGCTCACGGGCTACGACGTTCTCGTCTGCTCCGCCACAACGTGCCGTTCGCATAGTAGCCGGTGACCTCTCCGCTCAATGTGACAGTCAAGAACGACGCAATCTCGCGTGTGGTTCGTTCGTGACCGACGGTCGGCGACTGGGAGTACAGTCCGGCGCGGTGTCACCTGACGTTCAGGCCGATCGGTCGAGAACGCTGGTGACCAGTGGCGTTTCGGGCTGCACTGGAGCGTGTCACGGAACCATCCCCGTGAGGACTGTTTTCAGCAACAGTTCGTCGAAGAGGCTGTGGATAGCGGTTGCAAGTTGAACACGAGCATTCGCGCGAACGAGCGGTCCGAAGGACCCGGTAGTGAGCGCGGTTCACCGGTCGAGCGGAGCGAGACCGGCTTTTTGGCATGAACGGGTTTTCGCCGAGCGGTGCGCGAAGCGCACCCGAGGCGAAAAGAGGTTCGCCTGTCTCTATCACTTCGACGAATACGAGAAGCCTTCTATGATACGCTGTGCACTGACGAATCCCCAGTGACCGCTCGTCGGTTCGACTCGTCAGCCGACAGATGGGATGGAACGATGTGCGTCCCGAACTCGTGTGCAACACCAACAGACCGATAACGTCGACCGATCGAACGTACTCAGTCGCTTCGAGCGTCCTCAACGGCCGCGACGAATTCGGCTGCCGTCTCCCGGACCCCGTCCATATCGCCGGCCGCGATCGCCTCCTCGTCGATGATCGAACCGCCAGCGCCGACGGCGACCGCACCCGCGTCGATGTAGTCGGCGACGTTATCCGGCGAGACACCACCCGTCGGAATGATATCGATGCCTCCGAGCGGGCCGCTGAGTGCTCCGATGTGACCTGGGCCGACAGTCGACGCCGGAAACATCTTCAGAATATCTGCGCCGGCTTCCATCGCCGTGACGGCTTCCGTCGGCGTCATGACGCCCGGCGCTACGAGGGCGCCGTGTCGGTTGCAGGTTCGGATGACGTCCCTGCTGGTATGGGGTGAGACGACCAACTCGGCTCCGGCATCGATCACAGCCTGTGCGCTTGCGACGTCGAGGACGGTACCGGCACCGATGACCGCGTCCGTCCCCGCGAGCTCCCGATCGATCGCGGCGATCTTGTCGCTTGCGTGTGGCTCGTCAGCGGTGACCTCGAGTGTGCCCACGCCCGCCTCGTACATCGCTCGGGAGACGGGGACGATATCGTCCTCACCGATGCCCCGCAACACCGCGATGACGCCGTTGTCGACGATGCGATCGGCGATCGCTTGCGTGCCAGTCATCGTTGCCCTCCCCGGTCGCCGGTCTGGTCGGCGACGACGAATACGGCGCTGTCGAATCTGGAGTCTCGTCCCATCGTACCGTGGGCTTCACCCTCCCGACAAATAAATTCACACACAGCGACCCAACGGTGTCGTCGTCGGCTGTCACACGACCGGATGAGGACCCGATCGGATGGATGGTGACCGACTCGGAGTTGGTGTCTTCGAGGAATGCACCGCTGTGCCGATCGGCGACGCCGATTCATCTCAGCCCGCTATCCAGGAGTCCGCTTCGAGGACGACGACGCTATCGACGACGATCGCTCCCGTCTCGCGATCGACCACGGACTCGCCGGTCAACAGATCCGTTTTGTCGATCGGTTCCTCGACCGTCACCGCTGCCGTCCCCTCGCCGAAATGAATCGCGACGACGACACGTCGATCGTCGTCGGGTGTCGATCGGGCGAAGGCGACGGCCGCGTCGGTATCCGTTTCGTAGGTGATCCGGTCGAGCGTGGCAGCCGTCCGGAGCGCCGGCTCCGTCCGTCGGCACTCGAGCAGGCGCTCGTAGTACGACAGCAGGTCTTCGTCGAACGTCGCCCAGTTCATCGGATCGCGGCGGCCGGCAAGGCCGGTTTCTTGGCCGTAGTAGAGCAGTGGCGACCCCGGAAGCGTGACGGTCGCCGCAGCCGCGGCCCGCTGTGGATCCCGGCCGTACTCGGAGAGGTACCGATCGGTGTCGTGGTTCTCGACGTACAGCAACCATTCAGAGTCCGGGTGGGCACCGCGGCGCGCTCGCTCCTCGACCGCGTCGAGAATCGCATCGGCCGTCGTCGTCTCCAGTCGATCGACGTCGGTAGCGAACGCGTCGGCAACGGCAGCGTCCGTATCGCCGTTTTCCGTGACGTCCACAGCAGTGTCGGCTCCACCAGCGGTTGCGGCCCCATCCGGCGACGTCTGCTGGACTGACTCCCCCAACTGCTCGAGTACTCCGTGGAGAACGTCGTCGTGGTGGACGTGGAACCGGCCCCCGCCCATCTCTACGTCGGAGGGGAGCGTCTCGTCTAACAGGAAAAACTCGCTGTCCGCGCTCGTCACTCGATCGTGGATCTCCGTCCAGAAGCTCAGCGGGACACCCCAGGCGACGTCGGCCCGCATACCATCGACCCGCTCGGCCCAGAAGTCGATGACAGCGAGCAGATACGCCCGAACTCCGGGCGTGCCGTGATCGAGGTTCGGCAGCCCCTCCCAGCCGAAGTAGGTGTCTGGCTCCCGATCCGCGAAGGCTTCCCACCGGTACCAGTCGCGGTACTGGTCGTGAAGCGGGTGTGCCTCATCGACGGCGGCCTCGTAGAACGGATGTGTCTTCGCCGTGTGGTTGATAACGAGATCGAAGACGACCTTGATATCCCGGTCGTGGCAGGCGTCGACCAGCGCCTCGAAATCGGCCATCGTCCCGAGTGCCGGATCGACGCGGAAGTAGTCGAGCGTATCGTACCCGTGTGGCCCACCGCGGTCCATCGGCGTCCCGAACCCGCTTTCGGCGTCGAGAAACGGCGTCAGCCAGACGACATCGATGCCGAGCCGATCGAGGTGATCCAGCCGATCGGCGATCGTCTCGAACGTCGGCTCGTCCTGGTCTGGAAACCGGCGCGTGAATAGCTCGTAGACGATTGCGTCCTCGACCCAGTCGGGGGGCTCGAAGGGGTGTTCGATGTGCACTCGCTCGGCCGTCTCGTCGTCGCCGTCCGCTTTCTCGACGGCGATATCGATCGCGTCCGGCACGGAGTGGCGATCGCCGACGGCGACGCCGTAGATCCGAACCGATCCCGGTACCGCGTCGATCGGGATCGTCCCTCCTGAGGAGAGTTCGACGTCGTCCCGATCGTCGACGTAGTATTCGACCTTGATCGCAGTCTCGGCTTCGGGTGCGGTCGCTTCGTCGGCGATCGCCGTCGACGCCACGAGTTCGATCCGATCGTCGACGACCCGCGCGTCGAGTGAGAGCTGCGGTCGCGGCGCGTCGTCGGCGTCGGCTGGAAACGCACGCACCGTCAGTTCGTGTCTGCCGTCGGGGGCATCGAGTTCGAGCGTATACACGCCCGCAACGTCCGGTTCGAACTCGGCGATCGGCTCGTCGGTCGGCTCTGCGGTCGAGCCGTCAGGGGCGTCGGCGACGGTCCACTCGTACTCGCCGGCCGGGTCCGGATTCCATGGGGCCAGATCGTCGCGGGTCTCCAACTCGTGGCCGTTTGGGTTGCCGATCCGCTCGCCGACCGTGACGAAACGCGGCGGTCCCGGATGGTGAGAGCCGTGGCCGCTCTCGCCGGCTCGATCGGTGGCCGATCGATCGCTCATACCGATCGATTGGGGCCGGGGACTAAATCTGTGGTGCCGGGAGGAGGTGCTCGAGCCGAGTTCCCCCGATGCGATCGCCACGGCTCCGGCAGTCGATCGAACAGTTCAGTGTGCACCAGTCGATCGGGCACTCCAGTCGACTGCGGCCTGGCCGATCGATCACACCAGTTCGCGGCGCTCCAGCCGCTGGCTGCGTGAGGCAACCACGTCGAGACCCGGGCTGTAGAAGCACACCGGGTCAGTATCGGGTTCTTCGAAGCCGTGGGCCGACAGTAGCGTATTTGTCTCGATCTCGGCAGTAGCCGGGTACAGCGTCCAGGGATCGTGATCGACGTCCGTGTACCGAATCGAACCGTCCTGGGCTTCCGTGTAGAACCGATAGCGCTCGACGAGAAACTCGCCGAACGGATCGTCGGGGGCCGCGAACGGTTCGCCGCTTGGCCAGTAGGTTCCCTCGTACTGTGCAGGTCGTGTCCCCGGATGCAGGCGGCGGCTACTGAAGTGGACCCGTCCGTCAGCCCACTCGATCGAGATCCGTGCATAATAGTAGGGCAGATGGTGAAACAGCCGTGCCCCGACGACGCTTGAGATCCCCTGTGCATCGAGGCTGAAAAAGTAGACGCTGGGGACGCCGTCGCGAGTGACGTACGTTCTGGCATTGAGCTCCGGCAGTCGGACTCCGAGCTGCTCGGGCACTCCTTTCGGCCGCACGGCGATGTTCGTGAACGGCACGATCGAGAGCCACGCCGAGCCGTCGTAGACGTCCGGTTCCAGCCCGTCGGGCAGGTGTGCGCCCATCACGTCCGGATCGATCGGCCAGTTCTCGAACAGGAGGTGACGCCAGCCCATCTCCAGGGGGACTACCATGGGTTAGCTGGGCAGCGCGTAGAAAAACGCTTTGGGGCTACAACGGACTGTGCCACGGATCGTCCACAGCCGGTCTGCGGTCGTCGCCCGCTCGGGCGAACTCCCACAGCAGTCCCGTTTGGCTCCGCTGCCGTCGCGTGGTTCCCCACACAGAGGCAGATCACTCGCCATCGTGGTGTGCCCATTCGATCTCGAACTCGATCTCGTACTCGACGTGGTCGCCGTCCTGTTCCGCTTCGACCTCGAGTTCGAACTCGACGTCTTCCGTGGGCGTCGGAACGGTCGCCGACTCGTCGCCGTAGGTGATCGTCAGCTCGTCGTCGGCCGCGTCGAGATCGTCCGCGATGGTTCGGAGATCCGCAGCGACCTCTCCAAGGGGCTGTTCGACGTCGATATCGAGCAGTTCGTTCTCCTGATCGGCCATCGCCACCCGATTCATCGTCGGCTCACAAAATCATCTGCTGGTCATCCCGACTCGCTCATCTCTCCTGGTCATCCAGATCCAGTAATCTCTTCTGGTCACTCCGATCCAGTGATGGCGACGCCTGCCCTCCGACCGATCGACACGGGTGGTGGCGAGCGGACTCACTCTTCGTCGAAGAGCTCTTCGCCATCGACCACGTGCTTCTCGACGGCGTCCATATCGAGCGTGACACCCAGTCCCGGCGTTTCGGGGACCTGGATGTAGCCATCCTCGATGACGTCCTCTTCGACGAGGTCCTCCCACCAGCCGAGGTCATAGGAGTGGTACTCGACGGCGAGCGCGTTCGAGATCGCGGCCCCAACGTGGACGCTGCCCATCGTTGCGACGGGAGACGCGACGTTGTGCATCGCGACCGGAACGTAGTAGAGATCGGCGAGATCGGCGATCTTCCGTGTCTCGCGCATGCCGCCGACTTTCGGCATGTCCGGTGCGATCAGATCGACGGCCTGGCTTTCGAGAAGCTGGCGCTGGCCATGGGTCCGGTAGACGTTCTCCCCGGCAGCGATCGGGGTCGAGGTGAACTGGGTGACCTCGCGCTGGACGTCGTGGTTCTCCGGCGGGACGGGGTCTTCGAGCCACCAGATATCGTACTCCTCGAGCCGCTTGGCGAGTCGCTTTGCACTGCCACCGGAGAACGACCAGTGACAGTCGAAGGCGATGTCGGCCCGCGAGCCGACGCGTTCGGTGACGGCTTCGACGATCGAGGCCTTGTGCTCGATTTCGGGCTTGCGAAGGTGGCGGTTCGCACGGTCTTTTTCGTGGCCGCTGGGGACGTCGAGGTCGAATTTGAGGGCGTCATACCCCAACTCTTCGACGACGCGTTCGGCCTCGTCGGCACAGGCGATCGGATCTGCCTCCTCTTCGGTGTGACAGTCACAGTAGACGCGAACCTCGTCGCGGAACTTCCCACCCAGCAACTGGTAGGCGGGGACGTCGAGAATCTTGCCGGCGAGGTCGTGGAGGGCGACCTCGACCCCCGAAATCGCGGTGACGGTGACGCCGCCGATCGAGCCCTCGCCGGACATCTTCTGGACGAGATGCTCGGTGAGCCGATCGATGTCCAGTGGATTCTCGCCCTGGAGGAACGGGGTCATCCGCTCGATCAGTTCGGGTGCGCCCGCACCCCAGTAGGCTTCCCCGGTGCCGACGATCCCGGCGTCGGTATAGATCCGGACGAGCGTCCACGGGAAGTTGCCGTCGACCATCGTCGTCTGGACGTCCGTAATCTCGATCTCTCGATCGCCGCGGTCCCGGCTGAGCCCCATCGACTCCGCCGAGAGGTTTCGCATCGTGTACTCGACGTTCGGATCGCGAAGCTGTTGGTAATCGACTCCCATACGCGACGGGTCACCACCACGACAGTAATAGGTTGTACTGGCCGATGCCGAGGAACGAGCGGAGTGGGTGAGATCCACGACAGCAATTGCCAGTACGTGGAGGAGACGGCGGTCTCACTCCAGAGCGGCGAGCAGGCCCCCAGCTGTCGCGTCGAACCCACCACCCTGTGCGATCGTCGCCGACCCGCCACCACCACCGCCGAATTCGTCGGTGAGCTCCTCGAGGACGGCCGCTGCAGACCGTGATCCAACAGCAGCGACGACGACGAACGGTGGCTCTCCCTCGGCCCCACCGACGGCACCCACGACGGCAGTGTTGCCACCGTCGCCGGCAATCGTCTCGGCGCGGTTCCGAACGACGTCGTGTACCATGTCCGTCGAGACGTCGCCGACGGCTGCCGTGAGCCACAGCTCTGCCCCCCGATCGACGACGTCGGCGCGGTCGAGCCGTGCGTCGACGAGCGATCGCTCCCGATCGGCGAGTTCGTCGGCGAGCGTTTCCCGCTCGTCGGCGAGCCGTTCGACAGCCGCTGGGACGTCTTCGATTGGGACGCCGAGTGTTGCCTTCGCCTCGTAGGCCGTCCGTTTCTCTGCGGTTCGACGGTCGATGGCGTTCGGTCCGACGGCGAGTTCGACCCTGGTCAGTCCCTCGCCGGGGTTCGACCGATCGAGGACGGTCACGGGGCCGACCTCGCGCGTGTTTCGGACGTGCGTTCCTCCGCAGGCAGCGACGTCCCACGGGGGGTCGGTTTCGGCTCCGTTCTCGCTCCCGATCGTCACGATACGGACACGCCCCTGCTCGAACGCCCCGTCTTCGGTCGCTTCGTTGAACGCGATCTCCTCGCGATCGCGTGCCGCCGCGACGGGAACGTCCGCCCAGGTGACGGCTCTCGACTCCCAGACGGCCCGGTTGACCAGTTCGTTGAGCGCGATCAGCTGCCCGTCGTCGATCGGCGTGGTCGTCTCGAGATCGACCCGGACCTTCTCGTCGCTGATGTCGAACCCGCCGTAGCCGAGGTCGTCGAGGAGCCGTCTCCCCGCGCCGTAGAGGAGGTGGCTTGCGGTATGAGCGCGCATACAGTACATCCGAAACGACCAGTCGATCGAACACAGTACCTGCGTTCCAACCGCAAACGGCGGCTCCTCGGCGAGGACGTGGATCTGGTCGCCGTCGACGTACTCGACGGCTGTGACGGGGACGTCGCCGATCGTGCCGCGGTCGGCGGGCTGGCCGCCGCTTTCGCCGTAGAAGTAGCTCGTTTCCAGGCGGACCCGCCGGTCGTCGATCGCGGTCACTGTTGTCTCGAATCGGGTTGTGTACGGCTCCGCTGCAGCCCGTTGCCCACTCATCGACGGCTATCGGACGCCCGTCGGTAAAAATCTGCTCGCCGATCGCACTTATTCGGCGAGCTGGATGTCGAGTCGCTCTTCTAACACGTCGATCAGGCCGCCGCCGACGCCGGCTTGGGTAGCTCGACCCTGTTCGATCGCGAGGAGGTCCGTCTCGCGGGCCCCGAGTTCGTCGGCGAGCTCTTCGCGCTGGAGCCCGGCTTCCTGTCGCGCGTCAACGAGGACGTCGCCGTAGTCGGAGACGAGATAGGGAAGCGGATCGTCGTCGTAGTTCGTGCCGTCTTTCTCCCAGTGTTCTGAGTCACCGTCCCAGACCGGGTTTGCTTTGGCGACGTTCTGGGCGGCCTTCTTTTTGCGGCTCGGTTCGTCACGTGAGCCGCTCTGGGTGCCCTGTTGGCCGCCGTGTCCCTGCTGGCTCCGGCCCGTCGGCTGACTATCGTCGTGGGGCGCACAGTCGGGACAGACTTCGAGTTCGGCCCCGGCAACCTGTGCGAGACGTAGCGAGTCACTTTCGGAGCCACACAGTTCACAGTTCGTCCCACCGCCACCGGACGAGGAACCGGTCGAATACTTGGCCATGTTATACTTTGGCATCTGTCGCATTTCAAATCACCGCTTGGCTCGTCGGCGTGTGATTCCGGCGCAGTCGCCGACCCAAAGGAAAGGGCTTTTATAATCACACTGGATACGTTCGAGTGCAGCAACAGACCGCGAGCGTGGGTAGCCAAGCCAGGCCAACGGCGCAGCGTTGAGGGCGCTGTCCCGTAGGGGTCCGCCGGTTCAAATCCGGTCCCACGCATCGCATGGGCGGAGATCCCGCCACTACCGATGCAGGTGATGTAAACCCATTCTGGGATTGAAACAGTTCCCTTCGCGGACATCACCCACGCATAACTTCTGTGGAAACGACACCACACAGCAATCGCGCTATCTTCTCGGGTGACGGTTACGTGTCGTGCTGTCGATCGCCACACACAGCCGACGCGCTATCGATCGCCACACACAGCCGACGCGCTATCGATCGCCACACACAGCCGACGCGCTATCGATCGTTGCACCGGCTGTGCATCCGCCGCCCGCCACACACGGACAGTCCGGGACAGTAACCCATTTCTGCGACCACGCTAACCACCAGCTATGGAGTACGTTCCCCGCGAACGCGTCCGTCCACTTACCGCGATTCTGAGCGTCGTCTCGCTCGTGGTGGTGTTTGCAGCGGCAGGCGGCAGAGTCCCGGCGTCGACGGTTCCAGCCGCGCCACAGTGGGTCCTCGATCTGATCCCCCATCTCAACGTCGCGATCAGCCTGACTGCGATCGGGACGATCGCGATCGGCTGGCGAGCGATTCGTCGCGGCAACGTCGATCGTCATCGAGCCGCAATGGTCGCCTCGTTCGGCCTGTTCGTGGCCTTCCTGACGTTTTATCTCTACCGGCTGGTTGCGACCGGCGGCCCACAACCGTTTCCCGGTCCCGACACCGTGTACCAGTTCGTCTACATCCCGATACTGGCAGTTCACATCCTGCTTGCGGTCGTCTGTATCCCGCTCGTATACTACGTCCTCTTGCTCGCGCTATCACGACCGATCGACGAACTCCGCCGGACCAGCCACGCCCGTATCGGCCGGATTGCGGCGAGCCTGTGGCTGATCTCGTTTGCACTTGGGACCGTGGTCTACGTGCTGTTGTACGTCGCCTACTAATACTCTTTGACGGACCACGACCGCGGGAGCCAAGACCGCGGTTCGAAGCATGCGATCGACACAGCGGTCAGCGGCGGCGTCCTCGTTGGGGCACTGGGGCCCTGGTCGTGTCTGTGCCCGACGTTCCTGCTCCAGCCGTCGCGTTCTGGGCGGGGACTCGCACTGAGACTTTCCGGGGTCGTCGTCCGGCAGTATGTCGTCTGGACCCTCGGGGACAGTTTCTCACTCGACGTCTCCGTCGATCGGACGGACGAAATCATCGACTGTCTTCGATGGCCATCCAATCAGTCGTCCGCTTGCATCGGCTGGCCGCCGAGTTCGGGCCGATTCACGTCCCGATCGGTTTCCTCGCCGTCGATGTCGTATGGGTACTTGCCCGTTACACAGCCAAGACAGAGGTCGAGTCGCTCTTTGCCAAGGACGTCGGCGACGGCATCGGTCGAGAGATAGGCGAGACTGTCGGCGTTGATGGTCTCTCGAATCTCGTCGGTCGACTTCCCTGCGGCGATCAGTTCCTCACGAGTCGCCATATCGATCCCCATGTAACACGGAGCGACGATCTCCGGCGCGCCGATCCGGACGTGGACCTCCTCGGCGCCACAGTCTTTGAGTAGCTTGACCAGCTGTGTCGAGGTCGTCCCGCGGACGATCGAGTCGTCGATGACGGTGACGGTTTTGCCCTCGATCGTGGATTTGATTGGGTTGAGCTTGAGCCGGACGGCGCGTTCGCGCTCGTCCTGGGTGGGCATAATGAACGTCCGCCCGACGTAGCGGTTTTTCATCAGTCCTTCTGCAAACTCGACGCCGTCGTCGTCCTCGGATCGATCCTCGCCGTCGGCTGTCGTCTCGCTCGCCGCGTCGGCGTAGCCTGACGCGAACGAACGGCCGGAGTCGGGGACCGGCATCACGACATCGGTCTCGACGCCGCTTTCTTCCCAGAGTTTGCGGCCCAGATTTCGGCGGGCCTCGTAGACCAGCGTTTCGTCGATGACGCTGTCCGGCCGGGCGAAGTAGACGTGTTCGAAGAAACAGTGGGCCGTATTGTCTTTCTCGACCAGCTGGTAGGAGTCAAATCCTTGGCCGTCGGCTTGCAGGACGATCAGTTCGCCCGGTTTGACATCTCGGACGAGTTCGCCGTCGAGCGTGTCGATCGCTGCTGACTCGGAGGCGAGAATGTAGCCGTCGTCGAGTTCGCCGATACAGAGTGGCCGATTGCCCTGTGGGTCGCGCACACCGAGGATCGTATCGTCGTGGCTGATCGTCAGCGAATAGGAGCCATGAATTCGCTGCATGGTGTGTTTGACCGCACGGACGAGATCCTCCTCTAAGAGATTCCGCGCGAGGTCGTGGGCGATGACCTCCGTGTCGCCGTCGCTGGTAAAGGCGTGGCCTGCGGCGGCGAGTTCGTCTCGGATTTCGTCGGCATTGACGAGATTGCCGTTGTGAGAGAGCCCGAGCGAGCCGCTTTTGAACGAGACCGAAAACGGCTGGGCACAACAGGAGTTGACCGAGCCGGCCGTCGGATACCGGACGTGGCCGATCCCTGTCGGTCCGTTGAGCATGTCGAGGTCACTCTCGTCGAACACGTCGCCGACGAGCCCCATATCGACGTGGCTGTGCTGTTGAAAGCCATCGTGGGTGACGATGCCCGCCGATTCCTGGCCGCGGTGCTGGAGTGCATAGAGCGCATAGTACAACGGTCGTGCCGCGTCTCGACCGTTCAGTGAGACGCCAACAACGCCGCACTTCTCGGTCATTCCTGTTCGCCGGGGAGTGTCGCCCCGCCCATCAGTCATGGACGAAAGTAGGGCACCGAGCCGATAAAAATCCCCGTGTTTGTGCTCTCTTAACTGCAAACTATCCTGAATTCTATTCACGTTCTTGCATATGTAGCTGCCGCCGCTCGGTTTTCGGGATGGAGGGCAACCACCGTTCGACGAGCGGGCCGGACCGATCGCCCCAGGGGCACCAGTCTGGGGCCTGTCGCTTCGTGGCTATCAGTCCTGGACCGATCGCTCCAGAGGCACCAGTCCGGGACCGATCGCTCCGTGGCCATCAGTTAGGAATCCATCGGGACGGGGTCGATCGTGTCGAGGACCCGTCTGTTGTGGCGTCGGTCTCTGCCGGGCCACGGCGGATGGCACAGTGTTCAAGACGGTTGACGCGAACGCTGTGGTATGCGACTCGAGGAGTACTGGGGTGTCGGTCCGAAGACGCGCGAACGGCTGATCGAGGGACTTGGACGAGAGCAGGCGATCGAGGCGATCGAGAGCGGCGACGTGCGGGCCCTGTCGAATGCCGGCCTCGCTCGCGGTCGAGCGACGCGAATCTTGCGTCGGGCGACCGGTGGTGCCGGGATGGATATCCTGGCGACGAGCGACGCCCGAGCGGCGTACAAGGAGCTCCTGGATCTGGCCGTCGACCACGCCGTCACCCGCCGTGCGGCCGATCGGATCCGCGTGTTGACACCGCTTGCAAGCCGGGCGGCGATGGACGCCCGTCTCGACGACGTCCTCGATGCCCGGGACGCCTGGGCCACGCTCGACGCGTCGGACCAGGACGCCGTGCTCGCGGCCTACGAGCGTTACGACGAGCGCGAGGAGAGCGAGCACGCTGCCGTCGAGACCGCAGTTGCCTTACTCGATGCCGGCGTCGATTCCGGGCCGTTCTCGGCGATCGCCGAACTCGACCGTGAGCGGCTGGGAGACGCCGCCGAGGCCCTCGCCGCACTGGATGGCGACCGCGGCCGGGTTCGGTCGGGGGCCGACGAGGAACTCGACCGGCTCCGCGGTGCACTCGGCACGGTCGAGGATATGGACGCGAACGCACTGGACTTGATCGAGGAGCTCCGCGACGACGGCGTTCATGACGTCTCCGGCTTTCGCGATGCCTTCGAGGACCATCTCCTCGCGACGGCCGACGTGACGATCGATCGGGTACGGGACGCGATGCCGACTGATGCGACCGACGCGACTGACTTCGTCGGCGGGACGCTCCGGGCGCTTCGATCGGATCTCACCGCGGCGGTCGACGACCGCGAGGAGACGGTCGCCGGCGAGTTCGAGGAGACGCTCGCGGCGGCGCGTCCGGCTGTCGACCGCGCCGTCGCGGCCGTCAACGAGATCGCGTTTCACCTCTCGCTGGCCCGGTTTGCACTCGCCTACGACTGTACGCGACCGAGTTTCGTCGACGGCTCGTCGGCCGCGGTCTCGGTGGTCAACGCACGGAATCTGTCGCTGGCTGCACACGACGAGGAGTCGGTCCAGCCCGTCACGTACGGCCTCGGCGAGCACGGCATCAGCGCCGTTCCTGAGGGGATCGAGACGCCGCCGGGCCGGGAGTCGGTCGCGGTCCTGACCGGCGCAAACAGCGGCGGAAAGACCACGCTGCTCGAGACGCTGTGCCAGGTGGTCTTGCTTGCGACGATGGGGCTTCCCGTCCCTGCCGATCGGGCCGAAGTGACGCCCGTCGACTCGCTGGTCTTCCATCGCCGTCACGCGAGTTTCAACGCCGGCGTTCTGGAGTCGACGCTGCGATCGATCGTCCCGCCGCTCTCTGCGGGCGGCCGAACGCTGATGCTCGTCGACGAGTTCGAGGCTATCACGGAGCCCGGAAGCGCGGCCGATCTGCTCCATGGCCTCGTCAGGCTCTCGGTCGATCGGGACGCGCTGGGCGTCTTCGTCACGCATCTCGCGGACGATCTGGAGCCGCTGCCGCCCACGGCGCGGGTCGACGGCATCTTCGCTGAGGGGCTGAGTCCGGAGCTCGAACTCCTCGTCGACTACCAGCCCCGGTTCGACACCGTTGGCCGGTCGACGCCGGAGTTCATCGTCTCGCGACTGATCGCCAACGCGACCGATCGCGGCGAACGGGCGGGGTTCGAGACGCTCGCCGAGGCGGTCGGCAGCGAGGTGGTCCAGCGGACGCTCGCGGACGCCCGCTGGACGGAGTGAGCTCGCAGTCTTTGATTGCCATCGAGTGATAGTACCGGATTCAGCTGGTACTGTGGTCGTCTTCGGTCAGCTGTTACTGGAGCCGTCTTCTGGCCAGTGGTCCGGTCGGGGACCGTCTTCCGACGGTCTGGCTGCCCGACCGTAGCTGTAGACCGTTCCGTCCCGTTCCTCACAGAGCCGGGCTTCGAGATACGCCAGCGCAGCCCGTCTCGAGAGCGCGCCCATCTCGACGACGTCGCCGAGGACGGTCTTGGTCGCGCGAAACCAGGTCCGAAAGCGCCGATCGGGTCGGCCGGGACTCACCGCGACGATCGCCCCTCGCCCACCGTCGCGTCCGTCGCCCCACTCCAGCCAGCAGACGCGGTAGGGGGTCACCGCGTGTCCTGTCTCGGGGCTGACAACGTACAGCGCCTCGTAAACGCAGGGGTCGAGATAGTCGGCGAGAATCCGGTCGTGGGTAACCGCGGGCGCGAGTAACTCGGCCGTGACTGCGCCGTCGGCGAGTGGCCGTTGTCGGGTGATCTTCTCGGCAAGCGAGAGCGTCTCACCACCCCAGTGGCTGTATCGCAGCTCGTAACGGTCGTCGGGTCGCCCGTAGGCGACGAGTGCTCTATGCCCCATCCTCCCTCCGGTCGTCGGGTGCGATACGATCGTCACCGGTGTCCGCTCGGCCAGTCGATCGGTCCATCGAGGATGCTGGCTGCGTGTCCCTATTTGAACTACTGGACTGACAGCGGTGACCGCACGGAGCGGTTGCTGTGATCGACAGTCGGGACTCGACGGCAGGAGGGAACTAAAACGGCGATCGCGGTCCGCGGACGGTCCGCGGTGTAGTGCCAGCAGGGACTCGGTCGGACGGCAGGAACTGGAGGTGGCTACTCGTCGTCTTCTCGCGCCCAGTCGAGCGATCGGTCGACGGCCTCCTGCCAGCGGCTGTGCCGGCGGTCTGCAACGTCTGGATCCATGTCGGGCTCGAACTCGCGGTCGACCTGCCAGTTGTCCCGGAGGCTGTCCGGGTCGTCCCAGTAGCCGACGGCGAGACCGGCGGCGTAGGCGGAGCCGAGTGCGGTCGTCTCGTCGACGACCGGCCGGACGATATCCGTGTCGATGATCCCCGCCTGGAGCTGACAGAGGAAATTGTTCTTGACGGCACCGCCGTCGACTTTCAGCGACGTCATCTCGATCCCCGAATCGGCCTCCATCGCTTCTGCGACGTCGCGCGTCTGGAAGGCGATCGACTCGAGGGTCGCTCGGACGATGTGCTCTTTGCGGGTGCCACGGGTCATCCCGACGATGGTCCCGCGTGCGCGGCCGTCCCAGTGTGGTGCACCCAGCCCGGTGAACGCGGGGACGAAAAAGACCCCGTCGGTCGAGTCGACGTTCCGCGCGAGCGTCGCCGTTTCCTGGGCGCTGTCGATGAGCTCCATATCCTCGAGCCACTCGATCGCCGCGCCGGTGATGAAGATGGCTCCTTCAAGCGCGTACTGGACAGGTTCGCCGGATCGCTGGAACCCGATCGTTGTCAACAGCCCGTGTTCGGAGGCGACTGCCTCCTCGCCGGTGTTCATCAGGAAGAACGAGCCGGTTCCGTAGGTGTTCTTGGCGTCGCCGGGGTCGAAACAGGTCTGGCCGAACAGCGCCGCCTGCTGGTCGCCGAGTGCGCCGGCAACGGGAATTTCGGCCTCGAGGAACCCCTCGGCGTCCGTATGGCCATAGAGCTCCTCGTCGCTGGATGGGCGGACCTCGGGCAACATTGCCTCGGAGATCCCGAACTCGTCTACGAGTTCGTCGTCCCACTCGAGGTCGTGGATGTTGTACAGCATCGTCCGCGACGCGTTCGTCACGTCGGTGATGTGGTTGCCCGTCAGCTTCCAGATGAGCCACGTGTCGATCGTCCCCATGAGGATCTCTCCCTTCTCGGCCCGGTCGCGGAGGTCCTCTGGACGCGTGCGCTCCATCTTGATCGGGTCGGCGTTCTCGAGCAGCCACTCGGCTTTCGTCGCCGAGAAGTAGGCGTCGACTTCGAGGCCGGTCTTGTCGCGGATCGGCTCGGTCATCCCCTCGTCCTGGAGCTCTTCGACCCGATCGGTCGTTCGCCGGTCCTGCCAGACGAGGGCGTTGTGGACCGGCGTTCCCGATTCGGCGTCCCACAGAAGCGTCGTCTCCCGCTGGTTGGTGATCCCGATCGCTTCGAGATCGTTCGGTTCGAGGTCGGCCTTCGCGAGCGCCTCCGTGGTTACCGATTTGGTCTTCTCCCAGATTTCGGCCGGATCGTGTTCGACCCAGCCCGGTTCCGGATAGATCTGTTCGTGCTTTTCGTAGGCGTTTGCGACCACGCTCCCGGAGTGGTCGAATACGATAAATCGCGTCCCTGTGGTGCCCTGGTCGACGGCACCGACGTATGTGTCTTCTGTCATGGGTAATTCGAGCCGTACTGTTGTCTGCTGGCCCGGTCGCAACGAGAACGGCAACGGTCGATAAGTAAAAACTTTCTACGACTCTCAGGATAGTAGATTTTACCTGACTGTTCTATTGCAACACATGCAGACTATTTTTATGCGGAGACTCGCCGTCCCAAACCGTTACCGTCTCTCACAGTGTCTTTGCCGATCGCTGCGCTGGGAGATAATCGGCGGCCAGTTCGTTGGGAGATAATCGGCGGCCAGTGCTCTCTATCCGATCGAGCGCGCCGTCCATCCAATAAATACTGTCAGCCGATCACACCAAAACCCCCTTTGGTGCTCGGTCCTCAGCAACGGCTATGACAGGGACCAGTGGTTCGACTCGCGGTCTCTCTCGCCGGTCGTTCGTCCGGGCCGCCGTCGCGATCGGCGGCGCGAGCGCACTCTCGGCGTGTCTCGACCGCTTCGGTGACGACGTTCCGACGGCAACACTCGCTCCCGACGAGCGCCCCGATCGACAACACGCCTGGAACGAGTTTCTCGCCGAAGACGATCAGGGGAACGTCCATACGCCCGACCACCACCTCCTGTTGGGGCTCGACTACGTCGGCGACGGTCCCAACGACGACGAACGCACGCAGCTGGCGGCCACACTGGAGAGCGTCGAACGCGCCTACCGATATGGTAACGAGGGGCTCGTCCTGACGATCGGCTACGGACCCGCCTACTTCGATCGGTTCGACGACGACCTCCCGGCGTCGGTCGACGTCCCCGAGCCGGAGCCCCTGGCCCCCTTCGAAGATCCCGACGATGACCGCTTCGAGCTCGATCGCTACGACGCCCTGATTCACCTCGCCAGCGACCACGGCCACGTCCTCTTGAGCGCGGAGGAAGCGCTCACTGGCGAGCTCGACGAGGTAAACGGCGTCACTGTCGCAGAGAGCGTCGAGGGACTCTTCGAGGTAGCCGATCGGCGGACGGGATTTATTGGCGATGGCCTCCCCGCGGAAAACCAGTCGGGGATCAACGGCATTCCGAACAGCGATCCCGTTCCCGAGGACGCGCCGCTGTTTATGGGGTTCAAAACGGGGTTCGATCGAAACCAGGCGAGCGAGGACCGGGTAACGATTCAGGAAGGCCCCTTCGAGGGCGGGACGACGACACACCTCTCGAAGATCAACCTCCAGCTCCAGCAGTGGTACGAACAGGACAGCCGCGACCAGCGCGTCGCCAAGATGTTCTGTCCGGCCCACGCCACCGAAGACCGCGTCGACGGGGCTGGACACAACCTCGGAACCGACAACCAGGTCGGGAGCTGTATCGACGACGCCGAAGACGACGCACGGAGTGAAGGAATGGTTGGACACGCCCAGAAGGCAGGTCGCGCCCGCGAGGACGGCGACCCGATTCTCCTCCGGCGGGACTTCAACTCGACCGACGACGATCAGGCTGGCCTCCACTTTCTCTCCCACCAGCGATCGATCGCCGATTTCGTCAGGACTCGCGAGGCGATGACGGGGAGCGATCTGACTGAGGGTGCAGTCAGCTCCCGAACGAACAACGGCATCCTGCAGTATATGACGGTCCACAACCGGGCGAACTATCTGGTCCCGCCACGCCGACACCGGGAGTTGCCGACGCCCC
>LFFM01000083.1_pt1 | contig 52300 bp, 35 predicted proteins | sample 643131 | NCBI WGS metagenome assembly LFFM01 (sample SAMN03777445, study PRJNA286221) | soda lake metagenome | biome: soda lake; feature: Kulunda steppe; material: water; isolation source: sample Tc-Br brine of Tanatar trona crystallizer | place: Russia: Kulunda steppe | collected 2011-07 | reverse complement strand
GTCGCGACGGTGACCATCATTTACGGGTCTCTTCAGGCATTGTCGCAGGATGTACTCAAGCGGCGGTTGGCATTCTCGACGGTCAGCCAGGTGTCGTACATCGTCCTCGGCGTCGGTCTGCTCGGACCCATCGCTGCCGTCGGCGGCATCGTCCACCTCGTTCACCAGGGATTGATGAAAATCACGTTGTTTTTCTGTGCCGGCAATATCGCCGAGACCCTGGGCATACGACGCATCAGCGATCTGGCCGGTGTCGCGGGGCGAATGCCCTGGACGATGGCGGCCTTTGCTATCGCCAGCCTGGGCATGATCGGCGTACCGCCGCTCGCCGGGTTTATCTCCAAGTGGTACCTGGGAATGGGGGCCGTGGAAGTCGGGCAGTTCTGGGTGCTGGGGGTATTGATGTTAAGCAGCGGTCTCAATGCCGCGTATTTTCTGCCCATTCTGTACACGGCGTATTTTGAAGACCGCCCCCAGTCCTGGCCGCATGACGAACCAGATGGCCGTCTCGAGACTCGGCCCACCTTGTTGTGGTCGACGCTGGCGACGGCGGCACTGGTGGTGATGGTCGGGGTCTTTGCCGCCGCGCCGGTCAGTCCCGTGGAATGGGTCGAAATCGTAATAGCGCGCATTTATCCAACACCAACACCGTAGGGGCGCTCAATGAATCCGGGGGAGTTCAGCGGAGCGGCGATGATTGCAGTGGCGCTGTTGCCACTTGCCGCCGTTGCTGTGTCCTGGTTCGGGTCGTTTGGAGACAGAGCCCTGATTCTGGGACCGTTGACACTGGTTCCGGCACTGCTGGTGGTGACGTCCGTCGAATTGACACCGACTCGACAAGTGGAGTGGTTTTTGCTCGGCGGTCAGGTCGGATTGGATACCACGGGGCGTCTATTTCTGTTCGTGACGTCCGTGGTGTGGCTCATCGCTGCCGTATTTGCTCACACGACCAAACTCGAAGGAGGGCAACCGAAGCGGTTTTTCCGATTTTTCTACACCGCCGCGGCGGGCAATCTGCTGCTGATCTTTGCCGCAGACATTCTGACATTTTTCAGTGGCTTCGCGCTGATGAGCTATGCCGGCTACGGTCTGGTGGTCCATAAACAGAATAGGGCGGCCATCGAGGCCTCCCGGATCTATCTGGTACTGGTGGTCATCGGCGAAGTGCTCATCGTCGCCGGGGCGCTGCTGGCCTGGGGACTCAGCGGTAGCTGGCAGTTGGAGGCGATCCGAAACGGACTTGCGCAGCAGAGCGCACAGGCGACCTGGGCCATTGGACTGATATTTCTGGGGTTTGGCGCCAAGGCGTCGCTCATCCCGCTTCACATCTGGCTTCCAAAGGCCCATCCGGCGGCTCCCGTCGCCGCCAGCGCAGTCTTGAGTGCAACGATGATCAAAGCGGGATTGCTGGGGTGGTTGCGCTTTCTCCCGCTGGATTCGCCGAATATTTCCTGGCTGGGCAACTGGGCATTTGGCGCCGGACTTGTCGCCGCATTCGCCGGAGTCGCCATCGGCGTCCTGCAGTCCAAGCCAAAGACGATTCTGGCCTATTCGAGCATCAGTCAGATGGGCTATATGACGATGCTGGTCGGAATGGCGGCCATGGTACCCGGAGTCTATCCAGCGGTGTTGATGGCCATTCTCGTCTACGTGCTGCATCACGCCACCTCGAAGGGAGCGCTGTTCTTGTCGGTCACCGTCGCCCGTGGCGCGCCGGCCACACCGTGGTGGAAGATGTTCGAGGCCCTCGGCCTGGTGATTCCGGCGTTGGCCCTGGCGGGAGCACCGCTGACGACCGGGGCGGTCGCCAAGGCCCAGTTGACGGCGTTGCCCGATATCAGCGCCGGCGACCTGCCGGCGATCTTCGATCCGGCGATCATCGTCGGTGCCGTGGCGACGACGGTACTGATGGGGCGATTTCTCTGGGTGGTGTGGCCCCGGGAGACTCGAAATCACTCCATCTCCCGCGTTGCACTCGGCGCCTGGTGGATACTGGCGACCTCCGTGGTATGGGGGCCCTGGATTGTACCCTGGGATTATTTTCGCCGCGCTGCCGCCGGGATCGCCGAACCCTACGCATTGTGGTCGTCGCTGTGGCCGATGCTGGTGGGGCTTGTGGTGGCAGTTGTCGTAGTACGTCACCGCCGATTGCTTCCGCTTCGCGTCGATGACGCTGTACCCGAAGGCGATCTGTTGATTCCGGTATCCGCTGGTTTGCGCTGGATGAGGCGTGGGGTGAAGCAGTGGATCAGATCCTCTCGCCAACAGGCTCGTCGCGCCGTACTTGGGAGCAAATTGTGGTTTGCCCGGCGACTGACCAACGTGGAACTCGTCGAACAGGCCGAAGAGCGAATTCAAAAACAGGCCTGGGATTGGGTCTGGATTCTTGTGGTCGCCGCCAGTCTATTCGCGGCGCTCCTCTGGTGACCCTCCACGTGGGGATTGGTCGCCCCGTACACGCTTCTGAACCCACCGCTGTTTTCCCAGCGACGACCGCGTGGTATGCCAATTGCTGATTATGTAGCCGAACCCGGGACGTCACGGGTGTCAGAGCCTGTTTATCGAGGAATAGTATCATGAAAAAACGCAGCATTATTACACTGGTCGTCATCTTCGGCGGCCTCTTTGTGGGGTTATTGGTCTTTATCGGCGTACTGGTTGCCGTCTTTTCGCCCGACGATGCCGGACAGACCGAGGAGAGTATTGGCGTCGTCGAAGTCGATGGCTCCATTATGGACAGTGAGGATGTCCTGGAGGATATCGAGCGATGGAGCGACGACGACAACATCAAAGGCGTCGTGGTTCGCATCAATAGTCCCGGTGGAGCCGTTGCCCCATCGCAGGAGATGTACCACGCCGTTCGCGACCTCCAGCAGAGCAAACCGGTGGCGGTGTCGATGAGTAATGTCGCCGCCAGCGGTGGGTATTACATCGCCTGTGGCTCCGATACGATCTTCGCCAATTCGGGAACGATCACCGGCTCGATCGGCGTCATCACCCAGTTCTTCAATATTGAGCGCCTTGCGGAACGCGTCGACCTGGAGGTCAACACCGTCAAGTCCGGGGAATTCAAAGACTCGGGGTCGCCGTTTAAGCCATTTGAGGAACAGGACGAAGCGGTCTTCTCGGAGATGGTCTTCGATATTCACGACCAATTCGTGGAGACCGTCGCCGACTGCCGAGATATGGAGTACGACGAAGTCGACGAGTTGGCCGATGGACGCGTGTACACCGGGCGACAGGCCCGCGACAACGGGTTGGTCGATGAAATTGGCACCTTCCAGGACACCGTTGACTACGTGGCCGAGGAGACGGGCCTCGATGATCCGCCGGTGGTCCATCCGCCGGAAGAACGGTTGGGAATCATCGAGGAGTTCTTCCAGATCGCCGCCGATACGTCGACGGAAACCGTCGAAGAGCACAGCAAGTCGCGCATCAATTACAAGTACGTCGGACCTCAATGAGAGGTGTCTCCATCCACCTGGCACGGTCCGACATCATTGTGACAGCTTCCAAGCGGTAGTGAGCGATGAGAAGAGGTAGTACCCATTGCAGATCGGGGATCGCGACGGCCCTGGTGGTCGGGGCGGCAATGATGATGCCCGCCATTGCTGCCGCCGACGACAACGACGATGCCGATGAGTACCAATTAGATGAAATCCTCGAGGAGGCCCGTCAATACGCGCCGTTACTGGCAGAACTCGATGCCAACGAGGCCCACGCACGGGCCCAACAACAGCGCGCAGAGCGGGCCTGGTGGCCCAGTCTGGAGGCCACCACCACCCTGGCGCCGGTTCCCGCCGATGCCGACCCGACGCGCATCGACGAAAACCTCGACGAAATCACGTCCTTTAATCTCGGCCCCTATGTACGCCAGACCGCTCGAGCCACCATGCCCCTATACACCTTCGGACGCATCGATACCGCCCGGGAACTCGCCGATCTCGGCGTCGATGTCGCAGATCTGGAGCGGCAAGAGGCCATGCTCGAGCATCTCCACCGCACCCGCCAGGCCTACTACGGTCGACAACTCGCACGAGCCTTCGGGGACTTACTCGACGAGGGCGGGGCGATGATCAAAGACGAACTTGAACAGATGGAAGAAGACCGGGCCTTCGGTGAGGCCGACTTCGAGACCGAGGATCTGCGTCGCCTCCAGATCTTCGATGCCGAACTGGACACCATGATTCTCGACAACAATCGGCTCCGCGACCTGACCGGGGCGGCGCTGTCGTATCTCACTGATCTCGACGGTCCCATCGAAGTGCCGCCACTGGATCCGGATGATGCCGACCGAAGCCTGGAAGACCTGGCGACATACCAACAGCTGGCGCGTGCTCATCGGCCGGAAATCCAACAACTGTCGCGCGGTGTCGAGGCCCGGCGACTCGAGGAGCAGCTCCAGCAACGTGAATTTTATCCCAATGTCTTTGGCGCCGTCGATTTTGGTTTTGGCTGGTCGACGGAGGACCCGGCGCTCCAGCAAGTCTGCCGCCGCGACGGAGTCGAACAACCCTGCGTCGACGTCGACAACCTCTACGCTCGCCCCTACCAAAACCCCTTCGATACCCTGACATTTGGTGTCGCCGTCGGACTGCAGTGGAGCCTCGACTTCGGTCAACAATACGGGCGACTCCAAGAATCACAGGCGCTCCGATCGGAAGTGGAGGCCCAGCAGGATCGGGCTCTCGGTGCCCTGGAACTCGAGATCGAGGAGGCCTGGCGCGAGGCCTACGATGCCCGCGAGCGCATCGACATCGAACAGCGGCGCTACGACGCCGCGCGGCGGTGGCGCAATCAATACGGACTCCAGGAAGAACTGGGACGAGATGACCAGGACATGGAAGATCTCATCGATCCACTTCGAGAGTACTACGAGGCTCGCGTCTCCTATCTGGAGGCGGCCCACAATTATCTCGCGGCCAGGGCCGAACTAGCTCAAAAAGTCGGCGTCGAGGAGCTCTCGGCAGTCGATGACGAGGTCGCTGATAACAGCGGATTTCTCGACAGAACCCGACCGTCCAGTGAATGAACCTCCGGGCTCTGACGTATAATAAATGCCGGATTGGTGACAGTGGCCCGACGGCACAACGCGTGAATTTGGTTATGAAGGCAACGGAGGACGACGATGAGGATTCAAATCATGGAGCGAAAGCGCGGTGCCCTGGCTGTCTTTGTCTGCACAGTGGTCCTAATGTGGAGCACCGTCAGCTGGGCGGCGACGCCCAATGATGTCGCAGAGGAGCGCACAGAGGCTGTTGCGGAAGTTCTCGCCGAACCCGACAGTCCGGAGCGGACGGCCCGATTGGCGCAGACCATCGATGACAGCCTCGACTTCGCCTACCTCGCCAGCCTGGCCCTGGAAGAACACTGGGAGGAGCGAAGCGATGAGGAGCGCGACGAATTCATGACGCTTCTCCGTCAGCTGTTGCAACACAACTACGAAGATCGACTGGGAGGTCAGGAACTCGACGAGGATTACACCATCGAGTACGAAGAGGGTCGCATCCGCGGCGAACGGGCCTTCGTTGCCGCCGAAGTTGACTACGACGAGCGCAATGAGTCGCTGGTCTACCGAATGTATCGAGACGACGACGGAGACTGGACGATCTACGACCTGGTCATCGACGACATGAGTCTCGAGGAGACCTATCGCGATGGTTACGTCCCGATTATCGAAGACCACGGCTGGGGAGAGTTGATCAATCGTATGGAGAATCGGCTCGAGCAACTCCAGGAGCAATGAGCCCGCAGGGAGTAGTGGCCGGTGCGTTAAGCCTCTCTCAGAAGAGACCCCGACCCCATCCACCGTGCGTCGGTGGGTGAGAGTGGTGAGCAAGCCCCATCGCGAAAAGCCTGATTGACCGGGGGCCCAGCACGCGCCAGGGGGAATGGCGTGGCTGCGCCGCTCGGAAAACCAAAAAACGTACGGTCATGGTCCGAGGCACAGATAGAACGGGGCGAGCGCGAAGGCTCACTCCACTTCCACGCCGGCTTCCGCCAACTCCTCTTCGATTTGCTCGGCGAGCCGGCCGATGTTGTCATCGTCGGGAGCGATTGTCTGCGCTTCCGCCACTTTTTCATGAGCCCGTTGCAGGTCGTCTTCGTCGTCACTGCGCATCAGCCGTCGGGCATCGCTTTGAAGGTTGTGGGTCATGGTACCATTGACGTACTGAAGCGTCTGTTCTGCGCGGCGATGAGCACGGGTGTCTTCCGGAATATCGAGCAACACTTCGCGCGCCTCGCTGTGGCGCCCCTCCTCGCTTAGGTGACGCCCCTCCTGGAGTTGCTCGGCGCCTTCGCGCTCTAGCTCGACGCGCTCCTGCATCCTCTCTGCTTCATCGTGTCCGGGCATCACGTCCAGCGCCTCCTGGACGGAGCTTTGGGCGGAGTCCAAATTGCCGGCCTGAAGTTGACTCTCGCCACTGGAGAGAAACTCCTGGACTTCCGCCTCCAGTGGATCTTCGCTATCATCGGGCTCCTGCAACCATAATACGAACCCAAATACGACGGCGCCACCAAGGGCCAAGCCAAGGACCAAAAATACGGCGATGCTGGCGTACTTCGACAGCCCTTTGTCGGCGCTTACCGGCGATTGTTGTTCGGGGTTGACCGAGGCGTCTCCCTCGGCAAATACAAACTCCACGTTGCCGAACTCGACGATATCCTGAGTCGACAATTCCTCTCGGCCATCGACATCTCGACCGTTGAGCCGGGTGCCATTGGAACTCCCCTGATCTTCGATGAAGTACGATTCACCGCGGCGGTGAATGACGGCGTGTTTGCGGCTGATCGATGAGTCGGAGAGCAAAATGAAGTTATCATCGGTTCGGCCGATGGTATTTTCCTGCTCGGAGAGGATGAATTCCTCGCCGGCAAACGAGTCGTTGACCCGGACCAATTTGTGATGCTCACTGCCGGAATCGATAAACAGGGTACTCATCACATCCTGTTTGGAGTCCCGCGGGCGTTCGTACTCCAGATACAGGTAGTACTCGCCGACACGCATTTGACTGGCCGTGCCCAGGTCGCGCTTTTTGACGACGCGCTGACCGTCGACGATCACTCCATTGGCACTGTTGAGGTCTTCGACATAACAGCGGTCGTCTTCGATGAAGATTCGGGCGTGCTCCCGGCTGACACTGCCGGAGGGCAATACGACGTCGCATTTGTCGAGCCGTCCGACCACGTAGGAACCGTGATCGAAGGAAAAAGAATCCGCAATCTGCCCGTTCTGGTCTTTGATGGTCAATGTGAACATGACGTCAACCACGCTGGGGGAGTGTACGGCAAATCGAGGGCGTCACTTCGAAACCGCGGCCTGAGGCTGCGGGACACATTTCGTCAGTCGCGAAAGATCCCGAGATCGATATCGAGGCCGGCGTGACGCAGTTCTTCGTAAAACATCGGGATATAGCCGGTGGGATGGAAGTCTCCGGCGGTTCCTTCGACGCGGTAATAAAAGATGTCATTGAGCCGAAAGGAGTCGAGGTCCACGCCCTGCACCTCGGCGATTTGCTGGACTCGAAATCCGCCGTCGGAGCGCCCGTTGAGCACCACGACGAGGTCTACCGAGTGGGCGATCTGTTCTCGGAGCCCCCGCGGCGACAGGTCGTCGCCCGCCAGCAGGCACATGCTTTCCAGTCGGCCCAGAGCGTCGACGGCACTGGTACCGTGAAGGGCCATCATGCTGCCCTCGGTTCCGCTTGTTGCCGCCGTGACCCACTCATAGGCCTCGGCACCGCGACATTCGTCGAGGACAATCCGATCCGGATGCATGGCCACCGCGTTGCGCATCAGAAAGCGCATCTCGAAGCCCGACGCCGGACTGGCCTCCAGACGAATAAAATTGGGTTCGTCCAGCGGCAGGTTACTGTGCTGTTCCAGGGCGATGACACGCGACGAACGAGGCACCGACCGAGTCAGTGCCGACAGCAACGTCGATTTGCCGGAACTTGTGGGACCGGCGATGGCCATCGACCGGCCGGCCTCGACGGCGCGGCGTAAAAACTCCGCCATCTCCGGCGACATCGCTCCCTGATCGGCCAACTCTTCGAGTTCTGGAAAATACCGGTTGGGCTTTTGAATTGTCAGCGCCGGCCCATCGACGGCGACTGGAGGCATCAGAATATGGACTCGCGTACCATCACTGAAGCGAACCTCGTCCGAAATCGGCGGCGCATCCTGGGGGCCGAGTAGGCGCCGGGCGGCGAGTTCCAACATTTCCGGGTCGCTAAAGGCTCGTTCTGCAATCCGAAGCTGGCCGTCGCGCCGCACGACGATGCGATCGAAGGCATTGACGTACATCGCCTGGATCGAATCGTCATCCAGGTACTGCTCGATGGGACCGAGTGCCACGGCCTCATTGACCAGAGCCTCCACAAGCCGGTCGGCATCAACTGCCGTATCGAGGGACCGGACGGCGTCTTCAGCGGCCCCGCGCAGCTCACTTTCCACGGAGTCATCGGTCAATGGATAGGTAACCGGGAGGGCGTCGGGAGGCACGGCCTCGAAGAAGCGGGCCACGGCCTGACGCTGGGCGTCGTGGAACGCGTCCTCAAAGTCGTCTTCCAACTCCTGGTCGGAGGCGACGGCGCCGGGCGCCTGAGAGCGCTGAGCGCCCGATGATATGGGTGCTGAATCCCGGCCCCCGACTCCCGTTGTCGTTCCCGACGGCGCAGACGGTGCCGGCGTTGGAGTTGAGTCCGATCCCGACGATGACGGTCTCTGTGGTGAAGGGGATGGTCCCGAATTTGGTGCCGGCGAAGGCGTCGACGGCGGTGGCGGCGTCGCACCGGCTTGGTCGCCGTCAATCGGTTCGATCTCGTCTTCGATAGGTTCGATGTCCTGATCCAGATCAGCAGCGGGAGAGGATTCGCCAAAGGTCTTACGCAAATCATCGCCACCGCCCGGGACTGGTGTCGCCGAGCGATCGCCGCCCGAAGTCCCTCCACCACCGGTGGGGGCCCGATTGGGCGGCCCGGCCGCTGACGTCGAGCGTCCCGGTGTCCCGGGCTGAGACTGACGGCGCTGTGCCTGTTGCCCCCCCGTACTGCCGGGGTTCGACGGTTGATTCAGACCCGGCTGGCTCGGTTTGGCGTCGCTGCGGTCGCGGGCGCCCTCCATCACGGTCGGGAAATTGCGCTTTTTGCCGCCAGCATTTCCGGCAGATGAACCTGCGCCGCCGGTGGACCCATCCGATGACGGGTGCGCACCGGGCTTTGGCGGCGCCGGAGGACCGGCATCGGATTGCTGAGCCTGTTGCTCTTCGAGTTGGAGAATAAAATCTCCGATATAGATCTTGTCAGACTCCGTGATCTTCTGTTCGCTCGTGATCTTGCGGCCGTTGACGTACGTACCGTTGGTGCTTTTGAGATCGACGATGAAAAACCCGCCGTCGCGCAGGAATATTCGCGTATGCTGCTTCGAGACATTGCCCTTGGGCAGGACGATGTCATTGCCCTTCATGCGCCCGATGGTGATTTCGGGTTTGCTAAAGTCGTATTGGGATTGCTGCCCGCCTTTTTCGCTGATCGTTACGCTGAACATAATGAGGCAGGTCCTCCTTGTTGAACTCGAATGCCAGGATGGGAGTCATTTCCAGCTGCGTTCATACTACCCGGTTGGGGCGTCAGGCCAGTCCCGCACAGCCGCCTGTCACCAGACCGCTGGTGGTCGTGAATCGACGCCTTGCCCGGCATCCCGAAATATCGGAAGGGATAGGGAGGGCAAATGCGCCGTATATCGACCAAAACCACAACTACAGTGCGTCCGTCGGATGGTCGCAGAGCAGGTCAGGAGTGTCAAGATTCTACCGGTCCCCAATCCGGGGACCCGGGGGCCAAAATCAATGCCGAAGATCGGGCCAGACCGCGACCTGTGCGTACCGGAAAGGAGCTGCCGCAGAAGGGCGCTCCACCGGGATATTCACTCACGTCGACACCGGGTTCTCGTCTTCGATGTCAGTCACGTCGTCGTCGCTCGACGACTGCGCAGTCTCCGAATCATCGCCGGCCGCGGAGGTTTCGACTTTGGGATCGGTGGTCAAGTCGTCGATGACGTCGACGACATCCGCCGGGAGCGTGGCCTCCGCATCCTTGTCGGGAAGCCGGGGAAGGCGCTCCCACACCGATGGATCCTGCGGTGCGTGCTCCGGGTCGTAGAGGTGACAGGCGACGCTGTGACCGGGGGCGACTTCGATGGTCTTCGGTTCCACCGTGTCACACGGTCCATAGCGGGCCGGGCACCGGGTATGGAAACGACAACCCGACGGCGGATCCATCGGCGAGGGCACATCGCCCTCCAGGATCACGCGGTCGATCTTGCGCTTCGGATCGGGCTGAGGAATCGCCGACAACAGCGACTGGGTGTAGGGATGAAGGGCGTTGTCGAAGAGAGAGTCCGTGTCGGCCAACTCCATGATCTTGCCGAGGTACATCACGGCGATGCGATCTGAGATGTGACGCACAATCGACAGATCGTGGGCGATAAAGAGATAGCTCAGGTTGAATTCTTCTTGCAGATCTAACAGCAGGTTGATGACCTGCGCCTGCACCGAGACGTCGAGGGCACTGACCGCCTCATCACAGACGATGAAGTCCGGATTCAACGCCAGGGCGCGGGCGATTCCGATACGCTGGCGCTGGCCCCCGGAGAATTCGTGGGGATAGCGCGTGACGTACGACGGTTGAAGACCGACTCGTTCGAGCAATTCCTGAACACGGGTTCGAACTTGCTTTTCGGAGTCGGCTAGGCCGTGAAACATAATGGCCTCACCGACGATATCCTCGACGGTCATTCGCGGATTGAGACTGGACTGCGGGTCCTGAAAGATAATCTGTAGGTACTGGCGCAGTCGCCGCATCTCCTGGGTGTCGGCGTCGACAATATTTTGACCGCGGAAGATAATGTCGCCATCCGTCGGCTCCAGCAGTCGTAGAAGAGAGCGGCCGGCGGTGGTCTTTCCGCAGCCTGATTCCCCGACGAGCCCCAGTGTTTCAGTGGGGTAGACGTCGAAATTGAGGCCATCGACGGCCTTCACGGATCCGACGACGCGGTTGAAGAATCCCTTTTTGACGGGGAAATGCTTTTTGAGGCCGCGAATCTGTAGTAGCGGCTCTTCGTCGCGGTCGGAGTCGGTGGAAACCGCCGTCTCGGCGGGGGCAGTTGCACTCATGGAAAATCCTCAGTGGTTCGTTGCATGCAGGTCACGCGTGGGAGCTCATTCCGCGGGTTGCTCCAGAGAGCCGTCGGTGGCTTTCGGGGGCTCGTCGGGACTCTCCATCTCCCCGGCGCTGGCGCCGGTTCGTTCCTTGGTGCCCGCCCGCACTTCTCGGGAATACCAGCAGGCCGATGTGTGACCGTCTCCGACATCTTCCAGTGGCGGGATTTCGGTGCACTCATCGGTGGCAAATTCACAGCGGTCGCGGAATCGGCAGCCCGATGGGAAGTCCTGGGGTCTGGGGACCATTCCGGGAATGACATACAGCCGATCGTCGGAGCGGAGTTTGGTCTTGGTTTCGACCTGCGGAAGGCTGTTGAACAATCCGATCGAATAGGGGTGGGACGGATCTTCGAAGACCGTGTTGACATCGCCGTACTCGGCGACGCGTCCGCCATACATCACCGCCACGTCGTCGCAGGTCTCGGCGACCACACCCAGGTCGTGGGTGATAAAAAGGATCGACATGCCCACCTCTTCTTGCAACTCGTTGAGGAGTTCCAAAATCTGGGCCTGAATCGTCACATCCAGTGCCGTGGTGGGCTCGTCGGCGATCAACAACTTCGGTTTGCAGGCCAGAGCCATGGCGATCATGACCCGCTGCTTCATGCCTCCACTCATCTGGTGGGGATATTCGTCGATGCGTTCACCGGGGGCCGGAATGCCGACCTTGTCGAGCATATCGACGGCGTATTCACGGGCCTGCTTGTAGGTCATATCCTGGTGGAGCAGAATGGACTCCACAATCTGATTGCCCACCGTAAAGACCGGGTTGAGGCTCGACATCGGCTCCTGAAAAATCATGGAGATGTCGTTGCCCCGAATCTTGCGCATCTCGGCGATGGAGATATCGGTCAGGTCTCGGCCCTCAAACCAGATTTCGCCGTCGATGATTTCGCCGGGAGGCTGGGGGATGAGCCGCAGAATACTGAGCGACGTCACCGACTTCCCGGAACCGGACTCGCCGACGAGGCCCAGGGTGCGGCCCTTTTTGATATCGAAGCTGACCCCATCGACGGCCGGAACCCGGCCGTCGTCCGTAAAGAAGTGGGTCTTTAACCCCCGCATGCTCAAAATGATGTCGTCATCCGTCTTGGTGTCGCTCGCCATGTTGCTATTTCCTCATTTTGGGGTCGGTGGCGTCGCGTAGACCCTCGCCGATCAGGTTGAGAATGGTGATTACCAGAAAAATGGCGCCGCCGGCCGCCAGAATCATCGTCATATCCTGGGTATTCCGGCCACTGGTCAGAATCTGACCCCAGCTCGGAACCCCCTGCGGGCCGACGCCCAGAAAGGCCAGGGTGGCCTCGATGAGAATCGCGCCCGCCATACCGAAGGTAGCGGCGACGTAGACGGGCTGGACGGCGTTGGGCAGTACGTGGCCGAAGATGATGCGACGCCGGCTCAGCCCCAGGGCCGTGGCGGCCTGGACAAAGTCCTGGTTGCGCAGCCGTAAAAATTCGCCGCGCACCAGTCGTGCAATCCGCGTCCAGCCCACCAGACCGATGATGACCATGATGTGAAAGACCGAGGCATCTTCGATGAATCCGGCAATCGTCAACAGAAGGAAGATGACCGGAAAGCAGATGACGATTTCGATAAGCCGCAGAATCGCGGCGTCCGTTTTTCCGCCGAAAAACCCGGCGAGACTACCGAGAATCATTCCGATAAAGACGTAGATGCCGACGGCGACGACACCGATGGTCAGGGAAATGCGGGTGCCGTACAAAATTCGGGTAAAGACATCGCGGCCCTCCCGATCGGTTCCCAGCCAGTGCTCGAGACTCGGGCCTTCGCTGACGGCCAACAAGTTGACGTCGCGATAGGAGTGTTCGATCAGTGGAAATAAAGCCCATACATCGGCGTCGAGTTCGACGATCGCCTGGTAGTCGACGTAGGGCTGACGGAAGCCGTAGGCGTAGATGATGAAAAATAGCACCGCCGCCAGGGCACCAGCACCAATCGTATAGAATAGACGCCGTTTGCGGTACGCCTGCTTGTCGCTGCTGGAGATATTGCGGCCCACCAGAAACCATCCGGCCAGAGCCACCGGGGTATAAAACAGCAGGAAGTTAAAGAAGATGTCGACGCCGGAATTAAAGAAATTCTGGTCGAAGAGGGCCACAAACCAGGGGAACGTCCACCCCTGAAGTTGCTCCGGGCCCACCCCTTCCGGCACATGCATCGCCAACGGCACGTTCATCGCGATCAGCGGTGCAATCATGGCCACGATGAATAGCCCCAGGACACCGAACAGACAGTAGTAGCTGATGCGGTACTGCTTGAACTGGCCCCAGATGATTTCGCCGAAGGTTTTGTACTCGGCGGCCGTCGTGATTTGTTCGTCGTTATTGGAAGTCATCGTCGCCTGTCACTGTGGTTGAAACGTCGGGGCGTCGGCGAATCGACGCAGTCACTTAATCGAACGTAATGCGGGGGTCGACGACGGCATAGCTGATATCGGAGAGCAAAATCCCGATCAGCGTCAGCACAGCCGACATCAACAGACATCCCATGATCGCGTTGTAGTCGTACATGAAGATGCTCTCGTACAGGTACAACCCAATACCCGGGATATCGAAGATGTATTCGATGACCAGCGAACCGCTGACGAGAAATGGGAGCGCAGTACCCAACAGCGTCAGAATCGGGATCATGCCGTTTCGCACGGCGTGCTTCAAAATGACCATCGATTCACTGAGTCCCTTGGCGCGGGCCGTCCGGATATAGTCGGCGCGAATGACGTCGAGGATTCCCGTTCGAGCATATCGACTCAGCATCGCCAGCGACGTATAGGTCAGACAGATCACCGGCAACAAAATATGCCAGGCAATCGACTTGATCTGCTCCATGACCGGCATTCCCACGGCCTGGTCGGCCATAAACCCGCCGACGGGGAACCAGGCAAATGGGCGACCGACCGCAAAGAATTCAATCAACAATACAGCCACAAAGAAGTTCGGCAGACTGTACAGGATAAATAAGATGACGGTCATGATCTGGTCTTTGCGCGTATTCTGGTTGTAGGCACTCCAGATCCCGATGGGGACACTGATGATGTAGGCCAGAAACATCGCAAAGAAGGCGATGGTGATGGTGTACGGCAATTTCTCGATGATGGTCTCCAACACCGGCCGTTCATCGACGGTGCTCAGCCCCAGATCAATATGGCTGAAACCGACTTCGAAGGGACGTCCCTGAAAGTCTGTAATCCCAGTTAGCGGAAGGAGGTTTTCCCAGTATCGGGCAAAACGGGTGTCGAGAAAGAAGTAGGTGATTTTCTCGTTGGTCGTCAGTTCAAAGCGGTCTTGGTGCTCGTCGAGGTAGGGCTTCCAGTGCTCTTCGAGGATTTCATCGACAGCTTCGTCGCCGCGCTCATCGAGTTCTTCCGGCGGGACTCGCCAGCCGCGAATCCGGTCGTTGTGGCGATTGATCTCGCGATTGAGTTCTCGGACGTACTCCGGAGGGTTGGGGTCGGCGCGGTCGACACGTGGCCGACGGGCATTGGACGACAACTGGTTTGCCGCCAGTACGCGGACGTCGAGGTGGTCGTGGTGCTGAGCTATCTCGAGCAGGTGCGGCACGGCGTAATCGCCCCAATCGGAAAGGATCTCCTGAGCATCGATCAACTCCGCCGATGACGGCCGCTCCTCGATCGGAGTGCATTCGCCTTCGTCGGGATCGGCGTCTTCGTCGATGGCATCGGGGTCCGGAAGATCCTCGTCGATATCGGGGGCTTCGTCGTCGACGACATCCGGTGCCGGGGCGTCTTCTTCTGCAGCTTCTTCCTGTTCTTCGAGCAGTTCCATCGCCGTGTCATCGGCGCAGATCGGGCGCTCGTAAGCGGCAAGAGCCTCGACCTTTCGCTCGACGTCGGCGGTTTCAAGCCGGAATCTCGTATTAAACAAGATCGGCTTGTCGAGATTAAACTGCTCCTGAAAGAGTCGATACGACTCCTGGGCATCCTGACTGACGGCCTCCGCACCGTCAGCGGAAGCCTGTGCAGAGGGGTCACCTGGGGCCAGATTCAAGACCACAAAGATGACCAACGAGATGACCACGAAGGTCGGGATCATCAACAGGACGCGTTTGGCAATGTAACTGAGCATGGCGTCTCGCCGGCAAAACCAAAAAAGTGAGGGCGGAACAGGGCGCTGAGCGCTGGATTACTCCGTAGAGATGCTCCAGGGCAGCGAATAGGTCTGGGGACGAATCTGCTGGAAGACCACGTTGTCGAGTCGAGGATTCCAGACGGCGACTTCCTTGGGAGCGTAAAAGAAGGTGTAAGCCTGCTCGTCGTGGATAATCGCGTGGAGTTCGTGGAGCAATTCCTGGCGTTCGTCGGGGTCGAAGGTCGAGCGAAGTTCCTCGATGACCGCGTCGGCGTCGTCGTTGCGAAAGCCGACGCGATTGGAACCGCGCGGGACGTCGGCCTGGCTGGAGTGCCAGATTTGATAGGGGTCGATATACCAACTGAGCGCCCAGCCACCGGTGAAGGCATCGAAGTTCTTTTCTTCCATTCGACGCTGCATCAGCGCCCAGTCGACGGGATCGACGTTCATCTCAACGCCGATGCTTCGAAGGTCTTCAGAAAAGATAGACGTCCAACTCCGAACGATGGGACGGTTGTAAGAGGTCAGTGTAAACTCGAAGTCGTGAATTTCGCCGTCGATTTCTTTGTTGCGAATTCCGTCGCCGGTCATGTCGGTCCAGCCGGCCTCTTCCAGCAACTCCTCGGCCCGATCGAGATCGAATTCGATGGGCTCCACATCCGGGTTGTTCGCCGGGTGATCGTGGTAGTAGGGGCCTGACTGGAGCTCGCCGAGTCCGTGGAGAACGTTGTCAATAATGCCCTGGCGATTAAATGCCCGGGTCATCGCCTTGCGCACCCGACGGTCCTCGAAGAGCGGCTCGTCGGCATTCCATCCAACGTAGTAGTAGACGAAGCGATCGATGACCTCGTACTCCAGTGCGCCATCTTCAAAGGGGCTGGTCCCGCGCAGGCGACCACAGCCAGAGCGCTCCGGATTGAGGATCTCACCGCGGTAGCGCGGTGGTGCCAGGGAGGGCAGGAAGTCGATATTGCCGCCGAGGACCTGATTCCAACCGGCCTCCGGGTCGGGAATGATGTGAAATTCGAGCTCCTCGATCGGTGGCGTGATATCCCAGTAATCGCGATTGACATCGAGCGCCACGCGGTCGCCGGCCCGAAAACTCTCAAACGAATAAGGCCCGGTGCCGATGGGGCAGTCATTGGACCAGTGGCTATTGAATTCGGCGGGGATATTTTCCTCGGCAAATTTTTCGCCGGTCACATCGCGTTCATACAACCACTTCGGCAGCGGATAACCACCGAGGACGGTGAACATCGAGTGATAGACCGACTCGTCCCAGGTCACTCGGAAGGTGTAGCGATCGAGTTGTTCGACCTCGTCGATATCCTCCACATAATTGGCGACATGCGCGGCCTGCACCTCCGGGTTTTTGGCCATCTCGAAGTAAAAGACGGCGTCTTCGGCGGTCAATTCGCGGCGTTCTCGAAGCCAGTCTCGGTCCAGTCCGTCACACTCACTGATATTGGGGCGCTGCCAATATACCCCTTCGCGGAGGTGGACGGTGTACTCCGTGAAGTCGTCGTTGGTTTCGACCTTGTAGGCCAGCTCCGGCGTCCAGTTGTCGGGTTCGTCGAAGTCGGGACGCGCAAATTGGTTGTGCACGTAGTCTTGGATTTCCTGGACGTCCGCCGAATTTTCGACCAACCAGTTAAATCCGGCGGGGTCGCTTGTCAGGAGTCTGCGCAATGTGCCGCCGGCCGGCGCATCGGGGTCGACGAGTTGCTGTTGCGCTTCATGGAGAATATTTTCTTCATCCTCCAGGGCCGCCGCGTACGGATCTTGGCCGGTGACGCCGGAGCGAAGCTGGATGGCCACCTGCGTCATGGTCCGATTGGCTTCGCTGAGGCTCTCCGTGGCGCCTGTCAGACTCGACTCCGCGCTGTGTTTCTGGAACGTCCCGATGCACGTGGCGATCAGGGTGATCCCGAGGAGAACGAGCAATAGACTTGTCGATTTCAATGGTGCCGGCATGGACTCACCGCTGGGGTCGGCAAAAGTGGTTCGAGCATCGCTTCAACAGGGCCTGTGGTGGGAGATGTTCCGCGCAACCGAAAATGCGCTTCGCACACTGCAACTGTCACAGGACTCATCGGCTGGTCGACATCCTCCAACGCCGGCGCGGTTCCGAACAATCGCAGAACCGGCCGGACAGTGGACGGACGGGGGTCATTCTTCGTCGTCGTATTCGTCTTCGTCATCGTCTTCATCATCATCGCGGGCTGCGCCGTCTTCGTCGTCAACATCGTGCGACTCGTCGACTTCCTCTTCCAGCTCATCGAGCTGTTCGGCCTGGCGCTGCTCGTGTTCTTGACGCTCTTGTTCAGCTTCCTCGAGCTGTTCGGAAATCTCGGTCATCGTTCGATTGACCTCCTCGAGATTACCGGCGAGCTCCTGGACGTTGCCCGTCATCTGACAGTTCTGGACGACGCCAAATATCGTCGTGACCAGAAGAAGTCCGATAAAGACGATGAGAGTGACGGTGGCTTTGAATGTTCTCGGCATGAGGTTACGGCTCCGCTCGAGGTGAGTGTGTCGCGTTGTTCAATTGCGCTCCGCTGGCGGCGAATTCAGTTACGGTGCCGGGAACGGGCTGTAAGTACGCCGGTATAACGGATAGGCCGGCGATGGCGCAATCAGCAAAAAACCTATCGGGACGGTACGCTAATCGACGGCGGGAATCGGTGTCAATGCCGCAGCCACCAGACGAGGCAGGGGCCGGAGCAGTATCGCCGATCGCTCAGGGAACTGATCCGACCCGTTCCGCCATTCCCACAGGAATCAGTCGTCGCCATCATCGTCGTCGACGGCCAACTTGAGGTGGAGTTCGTCGAGTTGGTCTTCGTCGACGTCGTTGGGCGCCTCGGCCATCAGGTCGGCGGCGCGCGTCGTCTTCGGGAAGGCGATGACCTGGCGGATGCTATCGGCACCGGTCAAAATCATGACCAACCGATCCATGCCGAAGGCGATTCCACCGTGGGGCGGTGTTCCGTATTCCAGGGCGTCGAGCAGGAATCCGAATTTTTTGCGGGCTTCTTCTTCCGAAAAGCCGAGCAGATCAAAGATCTTCGATTGCACATCTTGACGGTGAATTCGAATCGAACCACCGCCGATTTCGTGGCCGTTGAGCACCAGGTCGTAGGCCTGAGTGCGGATATCCAAGGGATCCTTATCGAGGTTGTCGATATCCTCCGGAGTCGGACTGGTAAATGGGTGATGCATCGGCTGCAACTGGCCGTCTTCCTCTTCGAACATCGGGAAGTCGGTGATCCAGCAGAAGCGAAACTCCGACTCGTCAATAAGATCGAGCCGGTCGGCCAATTCCTCACGGAGATGACCGAGCGCAGGACACACAACGCTGGTATCGTCGGCGATAAACGCCAGCAGGTCGCCGGCCGAAGCTCCCATCGACGCCTCAATGGCAGCCCGCTCGTCTTCGGCAATGAAGTTGGCGATCGGTCCCGACCAATCATCTTCTTCGACTTTCGTCCAGGCCAGTCCCTTGGCGCCATAGACGCGGACCAGCTCTTCCAGCTGCTCCACGTCGTTTCGGCTAAAGGCGTTGGCGCCATCTTCGACACAGAGGCCGCGCACGACACCGCCATCGTCGACGGTCCCCGAAAAGACGCGGAAATCGGAGTCGGCGACGGCCTCTGAGACATCGACGATCTCCAGGTCGTACCGAAGGTCCGGATTATCGACGCCGAAACGCCGCATCGACTCGTCGTAGGACATCTGCTCGAAGGGCGCGTCGAGTTCCAGGCCGCGGACTTCTTCGAAGATCGAACTGACCATCCCCTCACAGACCTCGATGACATCCTCCGGTGTCACGAAGGACATCTCCATATCGATCTGGGTGAATTCGGGCTGGCGGTCGGCGCGCAGATCTTCGTCGCGAAAGCACTTGACGATCTGGAAGTAGCGATCGAAGCCCGAAATCATCAACAACTGCTTGAAGAGCTGCGGAGACTGGGGCAGAGCGTAAAATTGCGCAGGGTGAATCCGACTGGGCACCAGATAGTCGCGGGCTCCCTCGGGGGTCGACCGGGTCAGGACCGGCGTCTCAAATTCGGCAAAGCCATTGTCGAGCAAGAAATTGCGCGTCGCGGCATTGACCTCACTGCGCGTCAGCAGCGCCTTCTGGAGGGGATCGCGGCGCAGATCGAGGTAGCGATGGCGCAGTCGAAGCTCCTCGGTGGCGTCCGGATCGTCTTCAATATCGAAGGGCGGGGTTTCGGCTCTGGAGAAGACCTCCAACTTGTCGGGGCGAATCTCGACTTCACCGGTGGGCATATCCGGGTTGGCATTGGCTCCGCGGCTGACGACTTCGCCGACGACGGCGATGCACCACTCGCGCCGAAGTGCGTCCGCCGTATCGTGGATATCGGGGGCGTGATTGGGGTCGAAGCGCAACTGGGTGACGCCGGACTTATCGCGAAGATCGACAAAGACCAGCCGGCCCAGGTCGCGGTGCGTCGCGACCCAACCCATGAGGGTCACCGTCTCGCCGACATCCGATTTGCGCAGCTCTCCGCACATGTGCGTGCGGTTATATTGTTGTAGGAAACTCGTCACCGTTATTCTCCTTGAGGACTTCGTAAATTCCAGAACGTAAATGCCGGACAGTCGCCGGTCTGTTTCAATTTGCCGGAACTACACCACGGGCCACCAGGTGTGTCAACGGTTTGTGGCAATCTCGACCCGAATTAGTACGGGGGAAATATGTGGAACGCACCAATTGCTCCAGCACTGCGGTAGGGGCTGTTGCTCTTGGATCTGCCACGTCGATGACGTAACTACATCGAGCGAGCACATTCTCATAGGCGTTCATCGCTGGACATTGTTGTGACCGAAAGTTCTCAAGACGACAAATCGAGCGCGGGGCCGACAGACGACGAAACCGGAGCAGAGCGCGACGTGTGCCGTTCGACGGTCTCCGTCCAGGAACTCAATATCGACGACCCCCAACTGATCTACGAGCCATGGGCCGTCGAACAACCGGGAGAGATTATCGAGATCTGGGCTCGGCGCGAGGACCCGGAGGTCATCCCCTGGGGGTTCTGGGGCGGTGTGACGGCGGCACTGGTCGTGGGGTATGTCCTATTTAGCGGGGCTTTGAGCGGAGCGGCGGTCCGCTTCGACGTACAGGATGTCCTGTTGGTTCTCGGTCTCCTCGTTGCCGGCATGGTGATGTATCGGCTCGGCCGACGGTCTACGCTGGAGGATTCGCTGCTATGCGAACTCGATGTGGGCCGCCAGATCATTTCGTGGCCCACGGACGCCGACGGAAGCCTCATTGCCGTGGCCTTTCACGACGTCCGGGAATTGACCTTCGCTATCGTCGATGCCCCAGTCGACAATTCGAAGGCCGGAACACGGCTGGACGCGGCCACCGTCCGAATTATCGATGACCGGGGTCGGGAAATCCCCGTCGTCGAAGCGTCGACCTCCAAAGCCGAAGCCCATCAAGTGGCCCGACTTCTATCCGATGTCGTCGGTCCCTCGATCAACTATGTAGGAACAGGCGTCAAAGAGTGGGTGTAGTCCGACCCCAGACGTGCGTTGTCGGAGGACCAGAGCACTGATTGCGCGGTCCGCCGTCTTCACACTTCAGTGAGGTTCAGGATTTCCAACCCTTCATTTCGGTTCCGCCTCAATGGGCGAAGCGAACCCTTGCTTGACGCCATCGCCGCCCGTCGGTAAAGAAATCGCGACTGATACGACTTTAGTTATGGCCGGTGTCATGTGGCTACAATTCGCATCGGCACAACCGTTGCTCTTCGAAGGGGAAAGGAAGACCGTATGAACATTCACGAGTACCAGGCGAAAACCATATTTCGCGACTACGGAGTCACCGTTCCCGAAGGCCGCCCGGCGTTTAGCGCCGACGAGGCCGTCGAGGCCGCCGACGAACTCGGCGGTTCACTGTGGGTCGTCAAAGCCCAGATCCACGCCGGAGGCCGCGGCAAGGCCGGCGGTGTCAAAATCGCCGAGAGTATCGACGAGGTCCGGGAGTACGCCGACGAAATCCTCGGCAAGACACTGGTGACCCACCAGACCGGCCCGGAGGGCAAACTCGTCCAGCGCCTCTACATCGAGCAGGGCGTCGACATCGATCGCGAATTGTACCTGGGGCTCGTCGTCGACCGCGCCTCGGAGGGCGTGGTGTTGATGGCCTCCACCGAGGGCGGTGTCGACATCGAGACCGTCGCCGATGAAACTCCGGACAAAATCCACAAACTCCAGATCGATCCCTACGTGGGCATCACGGATTTTCAGGCCCGACAGATCGCCTTCGATCTGGGGCTCGAGGGCAAAACGGTGTTTGAAGCCGTCGGCTTCATCAAAGCGCTGTACAAGGCGTTTACCGAGACCGATGCCTCCACCGCCGAAATCAACCCCCTGGTCGTCTCCAGCGACGGCGAACTCATCGCCCTCGATGCGAAGATGAATTTCGATGACAACGCCTTGTACCGCCACGGCGACATCGAATCGCTGCGCGACGAGTCCGAAGAGGATCCGGCCGAACTCGAGGCCGCCGAACACGGTCTCAGTTACGTCAACCTCGACGGCAACATCGGTTGCATGGTCAACGGCGCCGGGTTGGCGATGGGCACCATGGACATCATCAAGCACTACGGCGGCGAGCCGGCGAACTTCCTGGATGTCGGCGGTGGCGCCGACACCGAGACGGTCACCGAGGCCTTCAAGCTCATCACCGCCGATGAGCGCGTCCAGGCGATTTTCATCAACATCTTCGGCGGCATCATGAAGTGCGACGTCATCGCCAACGGTGTCATCGCCGCGGTCGACGAAGTCGGACTCGAGGTTCCACTGGTCGTTCGACTGGCGGGAACAAATGTCGACGAGGGCAAAGCGATTCTGGAGGCGTCGACCTTCGATATCGTCAGCGCCGACTCGATGGCCGATGGTGCCCAAAAAGCCATCGACCAGCTCGAGGCATGATCACCCCGGTGACGACCAGCGAATACAGAACCACGACCAGTCAACGAAGAGGATAAATCATGAGCGTTTTGGTGGATGAATCGACGCGCCTGATCGTACAGGGTATCACCGGTTCGACCGGCAAATTTCACACCGAGCAGATGCTCGACTACGGCACCAATATCGTCGGTGGCGTGACGCCCGGAAAGGGCGGCCAGGAGGTCAATGGCGTCCCGGTCTTCAACACGGTTCAACAGGCCGTCCGGGAAACCGACGCCAATGCCACTGTCATTTACGTCCCGCCGCCATTTGCGGCAGATGCGATGATGGAGGCCGCCGATGCCGGAGTGGAATTGATCGTCACAATCACCGAGGGCGTGCCCGTCCAGGATATGATTTCGGTGCGGCGCTATCTGCGCGACAAAGACGTCACCCTCATCGGGCCCAACTGCCCGGGCGTCATCACCCCCGGCCAGTGCAAGATCGGCATCATGCCCGGTCATATTCACAAAGCCGGCAATATCGGCGTCGTCAGCCGCTCCGGCACTCTGACATATGAAGCGGTCGACCAGCTATCCCGCCTCGATATTGGTCAGAGCACCTGTATTGGTATCGGCGGTGACCCGATCAACGGAATGGATTTTATCGATTCCCTCCAGCTATTCGAGGACGATCCGGATACCGACGGCGTTGTCATGATCGGCGAGATCGGCGGAAGTGCCGAGGAAGAAGCCGCTCAATGGGTGGCGGAAAATATGTCGAAACCGGTCGCCGGATTCATCGCCGGTCGAACGGCGCCTCCTGGCAAACGAATGGGCCACGCCGGTGCCATCATCAGCGGCGGCGAGGGGACAGCGGAGGGTAAAATTGAGGCGATGCGCGAAGCCGGAATTTCGGTCGCGCTTTCTCCCGCCGAGATTGGAACCACCATGCAAGAGGCCCTCGAGTCGTAATTTTCGGGCCACGTCTTAGAAGCTATCAAAAAAGTCTCCCGTCGTGATTTCCGGCCGATTTTGACCGCAGTTTCCGTCGAAAATCCTCGACTTAGCGCTGCTAGGCCTCGTCTTTCGATCGAAAACTGCGGCAAAATCTTCTCGGTCTCACTCGGTCCGACATTATTTTGACAGCTTCTTACATTGTTGAATTTCACACCATCGACGTAACCAGGAGTAGTACCATGGCAATCGAACGCACGTTGAGCATCATCAAACCGGACGCCGTCGAAGGCGATAACATCGGCGCCATCATCGCTCGCTTCGAAGAAGAGGGGTTGACCCCGGCGGCGCTTCGGATGGTCCACCTTTCAGAAGAGGAAGCCCAGGGCTTTTACGCCGTTCATGCCGACAAACCGTTTTTTGATAGCCTTGTCGAATTCATGACGCGCAGCCCGGTGATCGTGATGGTCCTCGAAGGCGAAGACGCCATCTCGAGAAACCGCGAAATCATGGGCGCCACCGACCCAGCCGACGCCGACGAGGGGACCCTCCGCGCCGAGTACGCCGCGGGCATCGAGGAAAATAGCGTCCACGGTTCGGACTCGCCGGAAAATGCCGCCAAGGAAATAAAGTATTTCTTCAGCGATGTTCAGGTCTTCGACCGCCAGTAATCTGGCGATGTCGGCGCCCCGGCCGTCGACGGTCGGGGCGTCGGATCTGCGCGTCGGAACAGAGCATCGTTTTTTGTACCGGAGAATCACACCATGACAGATTCCGTCTCCGAACGCGTAGCTGATGCTGCCGAGCAACTCCAGAGCGACGATTCGGCTGTCGATCTCAAGGACTTCACGCGCCGAGAGCTTCGCGAATTGGTCAATTTCGGCCTCGACGAACCGGAGTTTCGCGGCGATCAACTCTTCAAGTGGCTGTACTGCCATCTGGCCGAAGAATTCGAGGAGATGACCAATCTCTCCAAGGATTTGCGGGCGAAGCTCGACGGTACGGCACGAGTGTCGCCGCTGAGCTTCAATGGGGCCCATCAATCCGATGATGGCACCCAGAAATTGACGTTCCGCTGCGAAGACGATGCCGTCGTGGAGTCGGTCTTTATCCCGTCACGAAACCGCAACACGTTGTGCATCTCCAGCCAGGTCGGCTGCGCGATGGGATGCACCTTTTGCTACACCGCGAAGATGGGACTTCAACGCAACCTGACGGCCGGCGAAATCGTCGATCAGGTCGTCCAGGCCCGGCGACTGACCGCAGAGCACGACGGGCGGCTCGGCAATATCGTCTTTATGGGGATGGGCGAGCCGTTGCACAACGACGACAACGTCATTCGCGCCATCGAGATCTTGCTCGACGAAAACGGACTCAACTTCTCGCGGCGCAAGGTCACGGTGTCGACCTCCGGCGTCGTCCCCGCCATCGAGCGGCTCGGCGAGGAAACCGACGTTCAATTGGCCATCAGTCTCAACGCCACCACCGACGAGACGCGCAGCGAGATCATGCCGGTCAACGACCGCTGGGGCCTGGACGAACTCATCGAGACCCTCGAGAACTATCCACTGTCGAATCGAGAGCGGATCACCTTCGAATATGTCCTGATCAAGGGACTCAATGATACGCTGGAAGACGCCCAGCGCATCATTGAATTGACGGCCAACATCCCCTCAAAGATCAACCTCATTCCGTTTAACCCCCATCCGAAGACGCCCTTCGAGACACCGTCGGAGGAGACGATGGAGGCCTTTCAGAAATACCTGGTCGATCGCAATATCGGCGTCTACCGCAGGCGGACCCGAGGCCGCGACGAAATGGCGGCCTGTGGCCAGCTCGGCGAGCCGGGCGATAAAAAAGAGCCGCCGCATGTCCAAAAAAAGCTCGAGAAGTTTCGCTCTCAACAGGCCTCCAAAGCCGTCAATCCCTGAGCGACATCCCGGAGTCGGCGCCAGCCACTCCGGGCTTTTTGTGTGCCCCGTCCAGTGCAGTCACCTCTGTTTTCTCAAAAGCGAGTACACCATGAGTCTTCTGGTCGTCGGTTCGGTTGCGTTCGACTCGGTGGAGACGCCGTTCGGACAGGTCGATGAAGCCATTGGAGGGTCGGCGATGTTTTTTTCGTCGTCGGCCAGCTACCTGAGCGACGTTCAACTGGTCGCTGTTGTCGGCGAAGACTTTCCCGACGAAGAGCTCCAGCATCTCGAATCGCGCAATATCGATTGCCGTGGATTGATTCAAAAGCCAGGGGAGACCTTTCGATGGGAGGGCCGATACGGCTACGACCTGCAAGACCCGGAGACCCTGGATACCCAGTTGAACGTATTCGGCGACTTCCATCCGGAGTTGCCCGATGATTATCGAGATGCACAAACGGTCTTTTTGGCCAATATTGATCCGGAACTCCAGCTGGAAGTCCTCGATCAGGTCGAAGACCCGGAGTTTGTGGCCGCCGATACCATGGATTTTTGGATCGACGGCAAGCGGGGGGCCCTCGAAGAGGTCCTGTCCCGCGTCGATCTGGCGATGATCAATGAGTCGGAAGCCCGGAAACTCGCCGACGAGGCCAACGTCGTCCAGGCCGCCCGTGGAATCCAAGAGTTGGGCGCCGACCACGTGGTCATCAAGCGCGGAGAATACGGGGCGCTGTGCTTTGCGGGCGATGAAATTTCCTTTGCACCGGCCTATCCGCTAGAATCGGTCTTTGACCCTACCGGCGCCGGGGACACCTTCGCCGGTGGACTGCTCGGGATGTTGACCCGTCGCGGTGAATACGGCCCGCAGGCCATCCAACAGGCCACGGTCATGGGATGTGTTATGGCCAGTTTTGTGGTCCAAGACTTTAGTCTTGATGCACTGCGCGATCTCGATTTTGAAAAGATTCAACGCCGATGCGACCAATTCGAACGCCTGGTCAATTTCGAGCCCCTGGAATTGCTCGATGAATGACCGCCAATTTTGTGCAGGAGAGATTGTTATGGACACATGGTTTTCATCCCTTGGAGTCATCGCGATTGCATTGACCGTCGGTGCCGGCTTGACGGCCTGTGGCGAAGACGACCCCGATGCCAATGACGACGACAACGACAATCAGCATGCCAACGCCCAAAATGACGACCAACTCGAGATCTGCGCCGACGGCGATCCGGAGTTTCAGGCCAATTACGACCTGCTATTTAACGAATTCGCCTTCGACGACGACTCTCCGGGCTCCGAACTCAATGGCGTCATCGATGAATTTATGGACGATGAGGACCATCCCATTTTGGTTCTCGTGGAGTTAGCTGAACTCGATGTGGAGGCTGGCACCGTCGGCGTCCGCGGTGGAGCGGGACTGGAGACCGATACCGAAGGTGAATACCGCTGGGACGATGAAGACGAAGCCCTGGATGAACCGGATTCAACAGAGGGCACCATCGACGCTGACGGCAATCTGGAAGCGGAGCTTCCGATGTTCAATTTTGTGGCGACGCTTCCGCTAGAGGAAGAGGAAGTCAAGACCGTCATTCCCATCCGCGAGCTTCAGCTCGACGCCGTCCTCCAGGTCCAGGATGATGGTTCGAACCCCTGTATTGCCGGCGGAGACCTGGAAGGAATTGTCTGGTACGACGATATCGAAGACGTCGAGATTGTCCTATCCGCCGGTGCCGAAGATGGCATCCCACTGACATCGGTACTCGACGAAAACAACATGAATTACGTCTACGACGGCGATGAAGGACTCGACGCCTGGCAACTGGAGGCGAGCTTCAGCGCCGAAGAGACTCAGATCGTCGAGTAGATCGATCTCGCCAACGGGGGCAATGGCGGCCGTTGGCGCCGGCATCGGCTACACGGCTATTGCCCGATGCCTGCCACTGCCCATAGACTTGGCGTTCGTTCCAGTTATAAATGCCGTCGCAGACGAGGACGAACGTGCAACGGGTGGATGAACAACTCGGCGAGTATCGACTGCTGGCCCGACTGGCCAAAGGAGGGCAGTCGGAGGTCTTTTTGGCCGCTCGCAGCGGACCTCACGGTTTTTTCCGACCGGTGGTCATCAAAGCTCTTCCCGACGAATTTAAAGGGGAACGCGCGCTGGAGGCGCTGTTTTATCAGGAAGCGACCATTTCTTCTCGCTTCTCCCATCCCAATGTCATCACCGTCCACGACGCCAAGCGCGCCGATGGTGAACACTTTATGGTGATGGACTACGTTGCCGGCCAGACGGTCGCCGACTTCGCTCAGCGCTCGTTTTCGGACGGCAGGGGAATCAGCGTCGATCAGGCGTTGCTTATCGCTGCCGACGCCTGCCGCGGCCTCCACTACGTTCACTCCTTTGAGGATGTCGATTGTCGCCAGTACCGCATCGTGCACTGCGATATCAGTCCCCAGAACCTGATGATCACGTACTCGGGGACAACTCGGGTCTTTGATTTCGGTATCTCACAGATCGTCGGCGAATCGGGGGCGATGAGTACCGACCTGGTCGGTGGCAAACTCTCCTATATGAGTCCCGAACAGTGTCGTGACGAAGAACTCGACGTCCGTTCCGATATTTTCAGTCTGGGCATCATCGTCTACGAGTTGGTGGCCGGCACTCGCTTATTTCGACATACCGGGGGCGATGACGACGAGGTCAAAGAGGCGATCCTATCGAGTCCCATCGACGCCCCGTCGAGTCATCGTTCCGATCTCGACGAGTCCATTGATTCCATGGTGATGCGTGCACTTCGACGCGAGCCGGACGAGCGCTACGACAGTGCCGGTGAAATGCGCCGCGACATCGAAAATATCCTCCAGCAGCGCGGTGTCGATATCCAAGACCTACGCGACGGACTGGGCGACTGCGTCGAGGAGAATTTTGATCGGGAGCGCCAGGCCGTGGCGTCGACCCTGCGAAGCGCCCGTCAACGACTCTCCGAACAGGCATTTATGCCGGAGGACATCGACGACAGCGTCGATGAGCCGACGGAGCGCGAATTGGAGTTGGAGGAAGAACTCGACGAGGCGCGCGAACGGATCGACACCTTGCAGACCAGTGCCCAGCGAGCCACGGAAGTGGCCTCGGCACTGAGCGAAGAGGTCGCCGAGTTACAGCAGCGCCAGCGGTGGTACGTCGCCGGTCTCTGCGTCATTTCGATGGTGGCTCTGGCCGTGGCCACAATGGCCTATCTGTCGCACGATGAGCCCTTTGTGGAAGACGACAATGCCGTCGAGGCCAGTGCCAATCCGACAGCCGGCGAGTAGGCTTACCACCGCCGGCGTCCGCGCCGCGCCCCCACGAAACGCGGGTGTCGTCAGGAAATCGCCTCTTCGACGGCTTCGGCAAAAGCGGCGACCGCATTGCCCAGGCCGTCCGGTTTGGAGCCGCCGGCCTGAGCGAGCGTGGGACGTCCACCGCCGCGCCCGTCGACGTGGTTGGCGACGTCATTGATGAGGTCGCCGGCCCGAACCCCTCTCGACTCCACCACTTCATCGGTCAACAGACAGGCTAGGGCGGCTTTGCCGTCGAGATCGGCGCCCAATAATACGGCGCCTTCGGCGTCTCCGATTTGGTTGCGGAGCTTGTCGGCGTAGTCGAGCATCTGGTCGCGATCGGCGACATCGACAATCTCGGCGATCACCGTGATGCCGTCGACGTCTCGGGCGTCATCGAGCATCTCCGAGGCACCCTGATCGGCCAATTTCTGAGAGAGGCTGTCGACCTGGCGCTCCAAGTCGCGCTTGTCATCGAGCACCGACGCCAGCCGTTCTTTGAGGTTGTTGGTGTCGGTGTTGACCATCTCTGCCACATCTTCGAGCATCACCCGGTCGCGCTGGAAGGCATCGAATGCCACTTCCTCGGTGACCGCTTCCACACGTCGGATGCCGCTGCCGACACTGGATTCCGAAGTGATCCGAAAGACGCCGATGTCGCCGGTATTTGCGACGTGGGTCCCGCCGCACAATTCGGTGGACTCGCCGGGAATGTCGACGACGCGGACCCGGTCGCCGTATTTTTCGCCGAAAATGGCGACGGCACCCATCTCATCGATAGCCACATCGCGGTCGACATCGGTTTCAACGACGACGTCGCGGCGATCGCGAATATGTTCGTTGACCCGGTCTTCGATGGTGCGCAATTCGTCGTCGCCCAGTGCCTCACCGTGCTGAAAGTCAAAGCGAAGCCGGTCCGGGGCCACCAGCGAACCGGCCTGAAAGATGGAGTCCGATACTTCCTTTCGCAACGCGGCGTGAAGCAGGTGGGTCGCCGTGTGATTACAGGCCGTCTTCTGGCGATGGCGCTCGTCGACGGCGGCCACGAAATCGCCGCGCAGTATCTCGTCCTCAATTTCGCCATCGATCCGCTCGACGCGGTGCACAATGCCAATGGGGCTATTCTGGGTGTCCGTGACGGTAAAGCGCAGTGTCCCATCGGCGGACTCGATGGTGCCGCGGTCTCCGACCTGACCACCGGACTCGGCATAAAAGGGCGTCTCGGCGAGAAGTAATTCATACTCATCGCCATCGATATGACGGAGTTTCTGAAGTCTGGTGGTTTCCTCGAGACGATCGTAGCCCGTAAATGAATCGGCCGGACCGTCGTGTAGCGTCTTCCAGTCTCCGACGCCGGCCGCGTCTTCATGCACATCCTTGTTGCGCGACGTCTGGCGGTGCTCCTCCCATCGGTTCTCGTAGCCTTCCCAATCGATGGTCATCGACCGCTCTTCGGCCATAAGTTCTGTCAGGTCCGGCGGGAACCCGTAGGTGGTGTATAGCTCGAAGACCTCTTCACCGGTCAATTCGCTGCGCTCTTCAGCGGACGCCTTTTCGGCGATCTCTTCGAATAGCTCGATGCCGCGATCCAGATTCCGGAAAAAGCGCTCCTCCTCGAGTTTGATCAACTCCAGGGCCTCGGTGCCGACGGCTTCCAACGGCGAGTACGCATCGCCGTAGTGGTCGATCACCGTCTGACCGACCTGGTATAGGAAGGGCTCGTCGAAGCCCAATTCCCGGCCATATCGAACCGCGCGGCGCAGGATTCGTCGCAGCACGTAACCTCGTCCCTCATTCGAGAATTTGGCACCGTCGCAAATGGCGAACATCAGGCTGCGAATGTGATCACCGATGACCGCGAGATGCGGGAAATAGTCACTTTCGACGTCGAGCAGCGCGTCGATGGCGATCTGTTCTCCGTCGATGACCACCGAGTCGTCATCGGAGCCGAGCCGAGAGGCCACATCCCGGAAAATGGGCTCGAAGAGCTTTGTCTTAAAGACGTTGTAGTTGCCGGCCTTGATCATGGACACGCGCTCAAGGCCCAGCCCGGTATCGACGCTTTTTAGCGGCAACTCATCGAGGTTGCCGTCTTCATCGCGATTGAACTCCATAAAGACGAGGTTCCAGATCTCGTTGATTCGCTCCTCGTCGTAGCCCTCCACGAAGTCCAATTCGCCGCGCTCCGGATGCAGATCGTAGTGGATCTCTGTGCAGGGACCGCAGGGGCCGGTGGGGCCCATCGACCAGAAGTTCTCCTCGTCACCGTCGTCGATATCGCCGAGCCGGAGAATGCGATCGGGGTCGACACCAATTTCGTCGGCCCAGATATCGTAGGATTCGTCGTCGTCTTTGTAGATCGTCACGTACAGACGATCGACGTCGAACTCCAGGACTTCCAGGATGAATTCCCAGGCCCACTCAATCGCCTGCTTTTTGTAGTAGTCGCCAAACGACCAGTTACCGAGCATCTCGAAAAAGGTCAGATGGCGACCGTCTTTTCCGACCTCGTCGAGGTCGTTGTGCTTTCCGCCGGCGCGGATACATTTTTGAGCGCTGGTGGCCCGCTGGTAGTCGCGCTCCTCGTTGCCCAGAAGCAGGTCCTTGAACTGATTCATCCCGGCGTTGGTAAATAACAACGTCGGATCGTTTTGGGGAACCACCGGCGACGACGGAACTCGCTCGTGGCCGCGATCCTCGAAAAACTCAAGAAACTTCTCGCGGATTTGACTCGGTTTCATATCTGGCACTCGGAAAGCAGGGGAAACGTAGAATATAGCGCTGCACCAGCACAATTGGCTGGTGCCCCGGACTATTCCCGTGTCAACAAGGAGGATAGCCGATGTATCATCGTCGTGTAGCACGGCCCATAAAACAGGATCAATACCGTCGGCGGTGGGACCCCTCAGAAAATAATTGACGGACCCCGAATCGTCCCTGATTCTGGGCGCCGCCCCGAAGCAGGAAGGATCTGAAGTGAAGGTTTAGGGGTGGTTGAGGTCGATGAGTGGTACATCCGACACTGGAAGGTTTATGAAAGTGTTACTTGAGCTTTTGGGCGACACGTCGCGACTTTTGAACGGAGTTGAGGGGCTTCAGGACTTTAGACCCGATGCTCGGGGGCGAGTCCGGGAGTTACTCGAACAACTTCACATGGAGTCTGAACGCATTCTGGCAACCCTTGAAGAGAGCGATGATGCTCCTGACCAACGAGGGCTTTTTCTAAAAGAGGTCATGGAAGCCATCTCCTCGAAGGAACACGACGTGGCTCGTGGTATCCTTCAAGATGCCGTCACCGAATTCCCCAATGACTTTGAATTCCTCAACTATCTGGGACTCGTCTGTTGGGAGCAGGGCGATCTTCAGGCTGCAGAGTCGGCCTACAACCGGGCCGTGCAAAGCGTCTTTGAGGGAGAGTTGGACGCGTCGGCCGTCAGTTCCGATGACGACGCGATTTTACGGGCCGTCGAAGGTCGTGCGCTGGCATTGTATCGAATCGGCAATCTGGCAGAGGCGTTGCAGTGTTTTGAGTGGCTCGGCAGTCACTTCGGTGACGAATATGTGGGATGTCTGTATCTGGCCGGCGAAATCCACCATCTGCGCGGTGATATCTCCCATGCCATCACCCACTACCGAGAAGTTCCCGTAGAACCGGCAGTCCTCTACAACCTGGGGTTGGCCTACTTTCAAGATCACCGACTGGACCGGGCCGTCGAAACCTGGGTCCGCGCCTTTGTCGCCAATATTCACATCGCCTCGATTTTGCTCGACCGCTACACCACGCATGAAGGCTGCACGCCGGGATACCTGGGGAGTAAGGACTACGCCAAGGAATTCGTCGATGCCTGCCTGCGACTGTGGCATGAAGCATCGGGAAGCCTTCGATTTTTGCGACGGTGCTTCGAACATCCCCGCGTTCAGAGTCATCTCGATCAGTGCAATGAGCAGGGCGGCGAGCGGCTGCTGCAGGCTGGCGATGGAGCGATGGAATGCGCCGGCTGGCTTGCCCAACTCCAAGATGAACAGGCCGTTGAACAGATCTCGCAATCCGTTGTCGACCGACTCACGGTCTGAGAAGTGGTCATAAAAATCTCCAGGCTGCATCTGCCGGGTCGTACCGGCGTAGCCTCCGGAGCTGTGGAAGAATCTCCGGTGCCGCGGTGTTTACCATGGCGAGATTGAATAGGTCTGGCGAAGACCCCAGAGTGTAGTCGCTACCTATGTGCCATGGATTCACGTCACGCATTGGCAGCGCGTGACGGCTGCGGAGCGTTCACTATTGGATAGCAATTGGAAACAACAGGTGACTGTGGTCGGCGCCGCGGCGTCGGTACTCGTTCTATTGTCCACGCTGTGGAGCCCCTGGTTGAGCGACGGCGATAATGAGGACGATCCACAACCCCGGGCGGAATACGAATTCAATCCCTGGGCAGAGACCGCCGAAGGCCCACCCATCGACGTCGAACCACCCCAGGAGGATGATCGCTGGGTCTACCTCGTCGATGATAATGAACACCCGGTCGAAGCCGATGTTCTCGTTGGGGCGCCGGGAATGTGGCCCTTTGTGTCGCGCACCACAGACCGCGCCGGGTTCTTCGATCTTCCGACAAACGACGTCAGTCGCCTCGGCGGAAGGGACAATCAAACCTACAAGATCGTGGCCCGCAGCCCCGGTGACGAACACCAACCACCACGGGCCTTCTGGGGAATGATCCGGGGGCTGGATGGGCCCGTGCCACCTCGCGATGGGCGCCGTGTCGAACTGGAGGAGACGTCGGATCTGCAATTGGAGATTGTCGACCGTGACCAACGTCCCATCGATGGCGCGTACGCACGGCTGGCACAAGACAGCATCGGCCTTGTTCAACTTGAACAGACCTCGGAGGCCGACGGCCATATCAGCTTCGATGCCATCCCCCCCGACAACTACTACCTGACGCTCGATGCCGACGGTTTTGCCCGAACAACGGTCACTGTCGACCACAATGCCGAACCGTCGACACCTCTCCAGATATCACTCGATGACGGCGGTGGGCTGCGTACTCCTCAAGCCTGGCGCCGACCGTCGATCCACGAGGTGGCGAGTTCGGAGGCGCCTTCCGCACCGTCGAGCTCGTCGAGCTCTTCGAGTTCCGGCGGACGGGCGTCGTCGACTTCCGGTGAGGCGGCGGCCCGAGGGGCCAGTACGGGGGGCGGCGGGGGCTCGCCGGGCTCGGGCGCATCGGCTCAGGACGGCGAAGACGCCGGGGAACCCACCGTCGATCTTCATGTGCGGGTTGCCGAGCCACGCGGTGCCGGCGTCTCCGGGGCCTGGATCGAGGCCTGGAGCAACGGTACTCGCGTCGACGAAGCCGAGAGCCGCGGCCGCCAGTCGGCCGTCCTCGAGATTCCGCAGCAAGGCAACGACGTGGAAGTCGTCGCCACCCACGCCGGGTGGGGCCAGGGAAGCCACGTTGCGGGCTCCGTCGATGACGGCGACGATATCATCATCGAACTCGACGCCGATATCTTCGACGACACCGTGGCCGCCGACCGCATCACCGACCGACAGCGCATCGAGGATGTGCTGCAACTGGAATTGGTCGATGATGGCACAAAGTGGCTTATCGATCGCCCCGCACCGGGCAGTCGCGCTGCGGAAGCCGGCTTTCAGCGAAGCGACGCGCTGGTATTTGTGCGCCGCAACAGCTCCGGCCACATCGCCGTCGTCGAGCGCGATGGTCAAAACCGCCAGCTCCAGTTGCCCTGAGCGTCACAGCTATGGCTGACAATCTGGGGCTACCGGCTACCCCGGAAGCACGTCGTCGCTGACGCTCAGGGGGCCCGGGTCGGTGTATTGTTCATAATCCGGATTCGTTGGTCCAACCTTGGATGAAAGCTCGCACCTTTGATATAGGATAGACACTGATTGAATGCCAACGAACGGTGTTAATTGGCACCTGCTTTGATGACCAAAGGATGTTGCAGTGAGGAGTTTTCGAGTTTTTGGGCTGATTGTGGTCGTCGTCACGCTGGTGACGTTTATTACTGCCTGCGGGGAAGAAGATCCGGCAGAGAACGAACAAAACCAAGCTGAACCCTCCGAGGTAACCTGTGAGGCGACGGCGGAGTGTGAAGATTCAGAGGTATGCGCCGACGGAGTCTGCACCGACGAACCATCGTCCGGTGATGAATGTGCGGAAAATGAGGAAATGGACGAATTCGGCGAATTTATCTGTCTCGATGGACAGTGGCGCGACATCGACGACCTCGAGGGTCCGTCGATCGAATCCCTGACAGCCGAACCGACGTCGCTTGGGCCGCTGGAATCGGCAGATCTGGACGCGGAAGTCAATAATCCGTACGACGTCGAACTCAGTTTTCAATGGTCGGTTGACGACAGCGACTGGCAACTCGACGCCGATGGTCCGGAAGGCACGGTCACTGCACCGGCCGAACCAGAGGGAGCCGTCGAAATCACACTTGAGGTCGGTGACCTGTGGGACAATGGTGCCACCGATTCGGTCACCGTTGAGGTCGCCGAAGTCGAAGACTGCTCCTTTACGTCCTCGCCTTTTGGCGGCGGTGAGGGCACTGAGGAGTCTCCCTGGACGATCTGCACTGCCCAGCATTTCAACACCCTGCAGAGTGCTCAGGGAGTCCTGGAGGGACATTTCGAACTTAAAGCAAATATCGAACTCGACGAGGAATTCTCCGTCCTTGGCGACGAGGATAACCATTTTTCGGGGCACTTCGATGGCAATGGCTACGCGGTGGCCAACTTGATGATCGACGCCGCGAACGACGAACAGGTCGGTTTATTCAGTGAAATCGCCGAAGACGGCGTCGTCGAAAATCTAACGCTGGAAAACGTCGATATCAGCGGCGACCGCGTGGTCGGAGCCCTGGCCGGGGGCACCAACATCCCACCACTGCCCGAGCCGGGAGAAGGAAGCCATATTTCGAATGTGCATGTCAGCGGTGATGTCGAAGGAAGTGACTGGTATATCGGAGGGCTCGTCGGTTCCAATAGCGGACACATCTCAAATTCCACCTCGGAGGTCACTGTAGTGAGTGATTCGAGCTTTGTCGGCGGAATCACCGGAAGTAACGGTGGCAATGCACTCATCGATGACACCCTTTTCGAAGGAATCGTCGAGGGCGGGAACAATGCCGGTGGCATTGCCGGACGCAATCACGGGCTTATTGAGGCATCGGCGTCGCTGGGCGACGTCGAATCCAGTAATTCCAATGTCGGTGGAGTGGCCGGTTCGCACTCCGGTGGTGTCATTGAGCAATCGCATTCTTCGGGCACCATCGTGGGGGAACGACGCGTCGGTGGACTGGCCGGACTTGCAGAATCAGATACGGAGATATCGGATACGTTCTCGAAGGCAGTCGTCGAGTTGGTCGAAGACCCTCGATGGGGCGGTGGTCTCGTCGGACGACTGTGGGGCGGCGTCATCGAACGGTCCTGGGCAGCGGGTCCCGTCTCAGCATCTGAGGTCGCTGATCTGGGGGGACTCGTCGCCGGAAGTGAACCCTTCGATGAGGATGGCGAAACCCTCATTGAGAAATCGTACTGGGATACGGAGACCAGCAACCTCAGTCACAGCGACGGAGGTGAGGGCCTGGAGACGGCGGAGTTTGGCAACGAAGCCAACTTCGATGAATGGGACTTCAACGATGTCTGGCTGATGGAGGAAGACAGCGACGACAACGACCGCCCCATGCTCATTGAGTCTCCAGTCGATTGACCCCCCTTGGCTGTATCGTTCGGTGGCTGCCACCGGCGGTTCGTAATCCGGCGGTGGTGCTGGAATGAAGCAACTCGTCCTGCGGAAGCCGGCCTTCAGCGCAGCGACGCACTGGTATTCGTGTGCCGCAACAGCTCCGGCCACATCGCCGTCGTCGAGCGCGATGGTCGAACCCGCCAGTTGCCCTGCGCAGTGCATCCATCGCTTATAACCGGCGCTTATAACCCGTCGCGTCCCAGACTACTTCAGCGGGCAAACCGTGGACGAACCGTCCCGCCTTTGATACACCTACAGCCACCTATTCGCGTCCAGTAGTCGTGGCATATTGCCACCTTTTCAACACGTACGGAGTCTGCAGTGAGGAGTTCTAGGATTTTTTGGCCAGTTGTGGTCGGGGTCACGCTGGTGGCGTTGATCACTGCCTGCGGAGAAGAAGAACCGACCGATAACCAGCAAAACCAGGATCAGCCCTCCGAGGTGACCTGTGATGCAACGGCGGAATGCGATGAATCCGAGGTCTGCGCAGACGGCGTCTGCACCGACGAACTATCGACTGGTGAGGAGTGCGCAGAAGACGATGCATCCGACGAATTCGACGACTTCATCTGTCTCGACGAACAGTGGCGGGCCATCGATGACCTCGAAGGGCCGTCGATTGAATCACTGACTGCCGATCCGACTACGCTGGCTTCACTGGAGTCGGCGACATTGGACGGCGAGATCAACAATCCGTACGGCGTCGAACTCGAATACCAGTGGTCGATCGACGACAGCGACTGGCAACTCGACGCCGGTGACGGCCCGCAGGCGACCGTGACGGCACCGGCTCAAGCACAAGGCTCCGCCGAAGTCACACTCCAGGTCGATGACCTCTGGGACAATAGCGCCACCGACTCGGTGACCATCGATGCCGCCGATGTCGAAGATTGCTCCTTTACGTCCTCGCCCTTCGGCGGTGGCGATGGAACCGAGGAGTCTCCGTGGACGATCTGCACATCGCAACAACTGACGACGATGCAGACCGCCGAAGGTGCTCTGGATGCTCATTACGAATTGAAAGCCAATATCGAGGTCGACGATACCTTCCCGGTCCTCGGTGAACGCGGCGACGGCTTTGGCGGGCATTTTGACGGCGAAGGTCACAACATCGTCAATCTCGAGATTGATCATGATGGCGACCATGCCGGCATGTTCGCCGAAATTTCCGAAGAGGGGATCATCGAAGATCTCGGCCTGTACACCGCCAACATCAACGGCGATGAGCACACCGGGGCCATCGCCGGTGTCAATTACGGCCATCTCTCTGGGGTCACCGTCGAGGGGAGCACCATCAGCGGAGACGAGCGCACCGGCGGTATCGCCGGAATCAACCAGCCCGCGGGAATCATCGACGGTGCCTACGTCGACAGCACTGTCGAGGGTCACTCCCGAACTGGCGGTATCGTGGGGCTCAACCACGGTGAAATCTCAGACAGTGCGGCCTCCAGAAGTATTAGCTCTGATGACATTGACGTCGGTGGCGTGGCGGGCGGAAATTCCGGGCCCGATGCCGTCGTTGCCCGCAGCCATTCCGATGGTACCGTGACCGGAGTGCGCCGGGTCGGCGGATTGTTGGGGATGTCGGAAGTGGAGGCTGCCGTCTACGATAGCTATTCGAATTCCAGCGTCGAACTCGTCGACGACCCGCGCTTCGGTGGCGGTCTCGTCGGTCGCATGTGGGATGGGACCCTGGAGCGGTCGTACGCCACGGGCAGTGTTTCCGCGACCGAAGTCACCGATCTCGGCGGATTTGTCGCCGACAGCGAACCCTTTGATTCCGAATCAGAGACCGTGATCGATGCGTCGTACTGGGATACCGAAACCAGCGGCCTCTCCCACAGTGACGGTGGCGAAGGCCTGGAGACCTCCGAATTCGGCGACGAATCGAGTTTCGACAGCTGGGACTTCGACGATGTCTGGCATATCGGCGAAGATAGCGAGGGCGATGAGCGACCGCTTCTGGTTGACTCTCCGCTCCAGTAATCTCTCCACCGACGACCCCGCCGGCACCTCCGGCGGGGTTCTGACTGATCACCCGGCGACAGTGCCGACTTTACCGGTCGTCTGCAGATAGAGGTCGGTCAGGTCGCTGACGGCCTTTGTCTGACGCAACTCCTCCAACTGGGCGCTGCCAACATCACGGGCCAGTTTCCCCTCATCGAGGATCAAAAATCGGTCACACATCGGCTCCAGCATATCCAAAATATGACTGGAGAGCAGGATCGCCCCTCCGCCTTCACAATGCGCTTTGAGTTTTTGACGTAGGCGATGCGTCGACTCCGGATCCAGTCCGACGAACGACTCGTCCAAAACCAGTAGTCTCGGCGATCCGATCAGCGCCGCCGAAAGCGCCAGTTTTCGCAGCATCCCTCCCGAGTACTCCCGTAAAATTGCGTCTCGCGAATCTTCCAACTCCGTCAGCGCCAGCAGTTCGTCGATTTCGGCATCTCGTTGCTGATGGTCCAGTTCTCGAAGATCGGCGACAAAATCGAGGTATTCCTCTCCGGTCAGGTAGTCGAGCAGTGTCAGATGCTGGGGGACGTAACCGAGTCGTCGACGAGCCTCCACGGGCTCGTCGGTCACCTCGATGCCATCGATATGGACCGACCCCTCGTCGGCCGATACGGTTCCCGCCATGCACCCCATTAGGGTCGACTTTCCGGCGCCATTGGGGCCGATAAGTGCCACGAATTGACCTGGCGGAATCTCGACATCGACGTCATCGACGGCAACCAGATTTCGGTAGCGCTTGGTGAGGCCATCGATGTGAAGAATGGCATCATTGGTGGACATGACGACTCCGGGATCGAAACGACAGCAAAAGGGCGACAGTACCGATGACAAGTGATACCACAGTGGCGACGGTAAGTGACGCGATAGCGCAGGCCGTCAGGCCAATAACGACGGCCGCAGGAAGTACGCGTATCGCAAGCCCCTCCGCGCCCAGCCGCCGTCCGATGGATAACGCGCCGGCCAGTCCGATTCCGGCCGCCAGGGCGCAGCCACCGACGAGGAGACCATCGGTACCGAAGTCGCGAAAATAGCCCAGAATGACGGCGGCGACGGCGGCATAGGGGCCACCGATAAAGAGAAATTCGCGAAGAGCGAGGCGATCGACGGCGGTCTGTCGGCCGGCAGCGGAGACCGGAAGCGCCAGAGGGGTATCGAGGCAGCGGACACGCTCGTAGAGTCGATACCAGGGGTTGACAATGGCCGCCGTCAAAATCGCGGGTACCATCGCCGCGCCCCACAGCGGAAGAGCATCGAATTCGACCGTCGCCAACCCGACAATGGCCAATATCAGTACCACAGCATAACCGACGCGACTTCCGGCCATGCGTCGATCGTCGTCCAGCAGCATCGCCCGGACCGCGGATCGCATCTCGTTGTCGAGACCGGCCTCCGAGGCCCGTGTGGTATCGAACGACGACGTCTGATAGTCGGCGACGGCGCTGAAATCGGCGGCGTCAATTTCGTGGAAGCGAGGCGCCATCTGATAGTAGTCGTCGACAAACGCCCGGTAGCAGACGACAAGGGCGGCCGCGATGGTGGCGCCCAGAATCGCCGTCCCCGACCAGAACAGCGTCATCGATCCGCCGGGCCGAATCGGTTCGCCGAGGAGTAACTTCCAAAACAGGGCGACCACCACGATCCCACCCAACGCCACCGCCGGGGCGTAGAGCAGTAGCTGTCCGGGGCCGCCGTAACTATCGGTCACCGACGGACGCTCGGAATCAGCGCTCTCCGGGATCAATCGCTGGGTGGCGAGTACCATGACCAGCAGCGATACGGCGGTCCCAAATAGGAGGCCACCGAAGAGCATCGCTACGCTGGCCGCCGCCACTGCAGTCCCGCCGTGCCAGACAAGGGGCACGAAAAAGAGCGACGCCGCTGCGGCCGTCACCACCGCCTCTGTGGTCGCCGCCGCCAGTCGATCCGAAAACAGCGCCCCCGCCTCGATAGGCAGCGGTTGGAGAGCCACGATATCGGGGCGCCGAAACAACAATTCCAAAACCCGGAAATTCAGCACCGATGCCAGGAGAGCGGTCAACCAGAAAGAGGCCTCCAGGGCCATCATGCCCGCCGGCAAATCGCCGGGGCTGAGGCCTCGAGGTGTCGCCAGATCGACGGGGGGTTCCATCAGTGTCGGCGCCGCAACGTGGCCACCGGCGACAATGGCGACGGCCGAGCCGAGGATAAATAACAGCGCCGAACGGCGGCGGCGCCGGTCCACGACGCCCAGCCGGTTCACCGCCAATTGGCGGCGCAGTCGGACAATGAGTCCCAGTTGGTGCATCAAATATCCTGAACATCGATCGCCGCGAAGCACACCGCACAGCGCCGGGCAGCGTCAAAGAGAGTTCCTACAATTCGGAACTGCTATCATCGTCGGATTCGCCGGGGCCAGCCCCGATTTCAGGAGCCTCCAGCGCGCTTTGTTCGCCGTCGAAACCGTGATACGACGGCCGTGGCGAACCGCTTCGCTCCATTACTGATGACACCTCGCGGTGGATATTTCGAAGGCGCATCTCGGCGGTATTTGCCAGCGGACTCGTCGGATATTGTTCCAGAAATGCTTGATACCCCTCCATGGCGTCCGCATAGTTACCCTGCCGAAACTCCACTTCCGCCGACTCGAACATCGTCGTCTTTGTGGTGTGAGCATCTTCGCAGCCCGGTAGTCCCAGGCTACACAACAGCATCAAGCCGATCAGCCACCGCGCGTGGCACTGGTGATTTGAAGGAAGAGCCATGAGTCAATCCACTACAACTTCTTCGCGCTTGCCGTCGGGCTTCGTCGCGCTCGTCGGCCAGCCCAATGTCGGCAAGTCGACGTTGATGAACAGCATTCTCGAAATCAAGATATCGGCGACGACGTCCAAACCACAGACGACGCGCAATCGAATCTTAGGTGTCCAGACTTTCCGTGAAAAGGGACAGATCTGCTTTGTGGATACACCGGGCATTCACAAATCGTCGCGACGGCTGAACCGGGCGATGACCGACACCGCTCTTCAGAGCCTCAAGGAAGTCGACCTGGTCTGTCACCTCGTCGATGCCGCGGAACTGCGAGCCTGGCAGCAAAAGACCGGAGAGGCCGGTCTGCCGCCGGATGAAGAATTTGTCATGGAGCGACTCGTCGAGAGCAATGTCGACGCCATTTTGGCGGTCAACAAAATCGATCTCGTCGATGATAAGCTCGATCTGCTCCCCCTTATCGAAACGCTCAGCGAGGCCAACGACTACTGTGATGTGATCCCCGTCAGCGCCTTGACCGGTGAAAATCAGTCGCGACTTGTGGACGTCATTATCGGTCACTTCCCGCAGCAGGGCCTGTTGTTTCCCGAGGAGATGTTGACCGACCGCGCCGAGCGCTTTATTGCCGCCGAATTTGTGCGCGAACAGGTCATGGAACACACGGACCGCGAAATTCCGTACAGCGTGGCCGTGGAAGTCGAGACCTTCCGAGACAATGACGACCGCCAATTGCTCGAGATCACGGCGGTCATCCATGTCGAGCGCGACAGCCAGAAGGGCATCGTCATTGGCAAAGGCGGACGTCGCCTCAAGGAGATTGGAAAGGCCGCGCGCGGGGAGTTGGAGGACTTCTTTGGCAAACAGGTCTATCTCGAGACCTTCGTACGCGTCGAGCCGCGGTGGAGTGATAACCCGCGATTTTTAAACCGTTTTGACTACCAGTAGCATGCGTTGATCTACAACTGGCGCATCTTCGCCGATGCGAAATGCCCCCTCAGGAGCCACTGATGAGTTATATGATCGCCATTGTCGGTCGTCCCAATGTTGGCAAGAGTCGGCTGTACAATCGACTCGTCGATACGGAGGCGGCCATTGTTCACGACGAAGAGGGCGTGACCCGGGACCGTCAATACGGAGACGGCGCGTGGTACGACCGCCCGTATACCATCGTCGATACCGGCGGGTTTTTGCCCCAATCGAGCGACCCGGTCCTCGAAAAGATGCGTCAACAAGTCCAGTTGGCCATCGAGCAAGCAGACGCCATCATGTTCGTCGTCGACGGTCGCGACGGACTGACGGCGGCCGATGAAGAAATCGGTAATATGTTGCGACGCACCGACAAACCGGTCTACGGAGTCGTCAACAAGGTCGATACCTGGGTCGATCAGGAGGAATTTCTGATGGACTTCTACGAGCTGGGCCATGATCTGTACCCGGTCAGTGCCGAGCACGGGATGGGGATCGAAGAGTTGATGGACGATATCACTGAAGCCGCGCCATCGGTGGACGATGAAGTGGTCGAACCCTTTGCGCGCTTGGCCGTCGTCGGCCGGCCCAACGTCGGGAAGTCGAGTCTGGTCAATGCCTATCTCGGCGAAAACCGGCTTTTGACCAGTGATGAAGCCGGAACCACCCGCGATGCCGTCGACACCCGTATCGTCGACGGTGATCGCGAATTTCTGATGATCGATACTGCCGGACTGCGACGCAAAAACAAGATTGTCGAGCAACTCGAGGAATACGCCGTCATGCACGCAATTCGGAGCATCGATCGCTCCGATATCGCACTTCTGGTGTTGGATCCGACCCGTGAATTGACCAAGCAGGACAAACAGATCGCATCGGTGATCCAAAACCGGGGCCGGGGATGCGTACTGGTGGTCAATAAGTGGGACCGCATCGAAAAGGACTCCGAGACCGCCGGGCAATTCGCCGCCTACCTCAGGCGTGAGCTCCAATTTGTGGACCACGCGCCCATCGTCTTTACCTCGGCGCTGACCGGGCTTCGGCTCGACGATATTCTCGATGCCGTCGATGGTGTCTTCAAACAGTACAAACGTCGCATCAAGACCTCAGAGGTCAATGATTTTTTGGAGCGCGCTCAGCAGCGCCACTCGCCGCCGACCCACAACAATCGGCGCCCGAAATTCTACTACGCTACACAGGTGGCGACCCGTCCGCCTTCTTTTATGTTCTCGGTCAACGATCCGGAAGCGGTGGCACCTTCGTTTCGAAAGTATCTGGTCAGTCAGCTACGCGACGAGTACGGTTTCGAAGGGGTCCCCATCAGGACCGTGATGCGCCAGCGATAAACGCAGCAATGTCGAGGATCTGACGATGAATCTCGGAGCATTTGAACTCGGCGAACCGATCGGCGAAGGCGGCATGGGGTCGGTGTGGCTAGGGCGTCATATCGAAGCCGGTGTCGATGTCGCCATCAAGGTCATGCACCCGGAGGTGATGAACGACCCCGAATATCGCCAAGCCTTCGATACCGAGATTCGCTCCGTGGCCTCGCTTCGCCATCCGCATATCGTGACCATTCTCGACTTCGGGCGAGTTCCCGAAGAGGTTGCCAAACGAGCCGGCGAGACCATCGACGCCGGCTCCCCCTATCTGGTCATGGAGTATGCAGACGGCGGGTCGGTGGAGGACTATTTCGGGAAGATTCGATGGCCCGATATCCGTGAGTTGCTGCTTGTAACCCTCGATGCGCTGGCTCATGCTCATGCACGAGACGTCATCCATCGCGACCTGAAGCCTGAAAATATTCTCGTCGGCTGTGGCCCCGACTGGGACGTCAAATTGACGGATTTCGGGCTCGCCCACGCCGCCGACCGCTTCAAGGATTCCGGCAAGGTCGAAACCGCCTGGGGCACACCGCAGTATATGGCGCCCGAACAACTGCGCGGACTCTGGCGCGAGTACGGCCCCTGGACCGACCTGTACGGACTGGGGTGCATGGCCTACGAACTGGTCACCGGCCAATTTGCCTTCGATGGCGAGACGGTTGTCGAACTGGGCCAGGCCCATATCGAAGATCCGATCCCCGCAGTGGAACCCCGATTCGAAGTCCCGCGCGGCACAGAAGCCTGGATCCATCAAATGCTGGCCAAGGAGCGGGCCAATCGATTCTCCCACGCCGCCGACGCGGCCCACGCACTGGCGCAACTTCCGTCGCTCGATGACTCCCAGACGTTCGGCGTCCTTTTTGAGCGTCAACGTCAAAGCCCCGAAGAGACCAGCGGATTCGGTGAGGCCACGGCAACCCAGCTAGTGCCGGACATCGAGACCACCAACTCCTTTGATGTCGATGACATCGACAGCCCCGGACGACACCAGCCACAACAGAAGAACTGGGATGCCCCCGCCGAGTTGCCGGCGCTTCCTCACGGTTGGCAACGGCGGCGAGAGGGCGCTATCTCCGATGAACTGGTGGGCATCAGCCTCGATCTATTCGGACTTCGAGCCATTCCCCTCGTCGATCGCGACCTGGAGCGCGATCGACTCTGGCAACAGGTCCACCAGATTCACGACGACGGTCGAGCGCGCCAGTGCATTGTGCGCGGGGCCGCGGGAACCGGCAAATCACAGCTCGTGGAGTGGCTATGCAACCGCTGTCGCGAACTGGGCGCGGCACGGGTAATGACGGCCTATCACAGCCCGGTTTCAGGACCGGCCGACGGCCTGGTGGCGATGGTGGAGCGGTTCCTGCGCTGCACGAAGCTCGATGGCGACGCCCGTCGCAATCACCTGGCCGATATGTTGATCGGCGAACGCCTCGTCGCCGACCTCGAACTCCAGACCCTGCTGTCGCTTTTCGACAACCGACGCCGCGATGGAGACTCGCAATCCAGTGGTGCTCATCAGAGCGGACGCCAGCAGCGTTACGCGCTGTTGTACCAATTTCTGTCGGCGATCGCTCGTCAGCGCCCATTGATTCTGTGGCTCGACGACGTCCAGTGGGGATGGGATGCCCTTGGATTTGCGCGCTACATCCAGGAACGCCAGCGCTCCGACCCCGCCCCTTTGTTGGTGGTCATGACGGCCCGGACTGAAGCTCTGGAAGAGCGCACCACCGAGGGCGACACTCTCCGAGAAATTGCTGCGCGCCCGGGCGCCACGGAACTCGACATTCCACCACTGCGGCGCCAAGATACAGAGGAGTTGGTCCGTCATCTTCTTCGACTCGATGAAGAGCTGACACAGCATGTCCTGGAGCGCAGCGAAGGCGTTCCCCTATTCGCCGTTCAACTCGTCGAAGACTGGGTCTCCCGCGGAAAATTGGTCATGGGAGACGATGGCTTCGAATTGCGTGCCGACGCGGCAATGGCGATCCCCGACGATATCTATCAGCTGTGGGACCATCGACTCCAGAGCGTCGTCCAGTCCACGGGAGAGCAGTCCCTGGCAGCGCTCGAGGTCGCAGCAGCGCTGGGTCAGGAAATCGATTCCGAAGAGTGGCGCCAGGCATTGCTGAAGCTCCAAACCAAGGCGCCCAACGGCCTGGTCGACCGCCTCATCGACGAAGACCTGGCCCGGCGCATGGAAGATGGGTGGAAATTTGCTCACGGCTTGCTCTGTGAGAGTCTGGAGCGCAGGGCCATCGAATCGGGGCGCTGGGCGAAGTGGAACGAGGCCTGCGCAGAGGCCGTCTCCGAGCTCTATGACGCCGATCAGCTCGGCGTCGCCGAGCGGCTCGCCCAGTACTGGCGACGGGCCGACCAGCCCCAGCGAGCCCTTCAGGCACTGGGAATTGCCATCGACGAAGCCATCGAGCGCAGCGACTACGACCACGCCGGCGAACTCATCGACTGGCGAGAGGCCATGACCGCCGACGATGCGCTGCGATGGACGCTGGAGACCGACGTCGACCGGGCTCGGCTTGCCGAACGCCGCGGTGACTACCGAGCCTGTGCCGAAACGGCGGAGGCCGTCGCCTCCCAGGCCCGCCAGGCCGGTCACACCGATCTGGCGGCACGGGCGTCGATCTGGGCTGGTATCGGACGCCGGGAACTCGGCGAACTCGATACTGCACAATCTCAGCTCCAGGCCGCGCATCGTCATTTTGCCGAGTCTCGCGAAACCGAAGGCCATCGGCAATGCCTGGCCAAAACACTGCTGGAGCTGGGGCGAGTCGAAGAGACCGGCGGCGACTTTGAAATGGCGCGCAAGTACTTTCGAAACGGACAACAGGCGTACTCGAAGCTCCATCATTCCTACGGCGAAGCGCTTTGCCTCAACGGTATTGGCGACGTACTGCGGCGCAGCGGAGATTTTGAAGGAGCTCACCGGGCCTGTCTCGAGGCATTGGAGCGGTTTCGCAGCCTGGAAAACATCACCGGTATTGCCGACTGTCTCGACGACCTCGCCGAAGCGTCCCGGCTGCGCGGCGAATTCGACGACGCTCGCCAATTCGCGAATGAAGCGCTCCGCCTCTACCAGGCGTTGGATTCCCGGCGACAACACATGGTCCGCTTGAACCTGGCGATGATTGCCCTGGCCGAAGGACAATTCGACGACGCCGCCGACCTTCTACAGCAGCTGGTTGAACTCTTTTCGGACCATGGCCGCGTTGTCCCACTGATGGAGGCTACGGCCGGGCTGGTCGCCGCCGATGCCGGCTGCGGTCGGTGGGACGATTTCGCCGACCATCTACAGGTTACCCAAAAGATCTCAAAGGAGGCCGATGTCTGCACCCCCGGTGTCACGTGGGCTCTCGGTATTGCACGCGATCTGGCGGACCGGGCCGGGCGCGACGATCTGGCCCATCAGGCCCGATCCGTAGCTGCCGTCCAGAGTCGTGAAATCCGCCATACATTTCAGCTCCCGGGCGATTCGAAGTGAACAATTATTACGATGAGCTCCAAGCATGCGATGAACCGGCCCGCATCGATGGATGGCGCCATCGACTCGAGCAATGGTTGCGTTTTGAGGTCGCCTGCCGGGGATTACAGATTTCGGACTCCACGTCGGTCATCGATATCGGTTGTGGAACCGGGCGACTCATCCAGTATCTCAGCACCGATCGAAGTGGTGGCTATCTGGGCGTCGACCGGCGTCAGTCGGCGATCGAACGTGGCCGCCAGGACGCTCCAAACGCCGCGTTTTATTGCGCCGACTGGAGCGATGATGACATCGACGAAGAGGGTCCATTCGAAGTGGGCGTCGCCATTGGAACCCTCGTCGATGGCAGCGCTCCCAGCGGGGTGGAGCGACGTCAAAAGCTCATCGAGCTCGCAACCCGACTCGACGAGTTGACCACTCGGGGATTCGCCATTGTCGTTTTGAATCAACGCCGACTCCACGACGATCCGATTCGACAACTCGACCCATCGCTGCACGGAGCCAGTCGCCGGGAATTGCAATCAACGGTAGAAAAGCTCGATCTTTCGGCCTGCATCACCGCCGAGCCTCTGCCCTCGGATTTCTTCTTATTCGCCGGTCTCGACGAATACCCGGACTCCATCCATGAACGGATCGCGGGCATTGAACCCCATCAAGAGGTGCTCCGCCGCGCCGATGCCAGCGCCGCCGATGCCGCCTGGCTATGGATAATCTCCGAGCAGCCCGAGCGCGCGCGCTCCTCACTTGCCGAGGTGCCCAAACAGGACCGGCGCCGCACTTTGTTGGAGTCGCGACTCCAGTTATTGTGCAGATAACTCTTCGATTTCGTCGTCTGCGTCATCACCCAATGACGGTACCGACGGCTCGAATGGTAACCACCATTGAATCCTGTCTTCCCTACCGGTGACTACCGATGATGCCATCACAGCGAACCTGGACTTGGGTACTATTGATCGCTTTTTTCGCAGGCACAGGGGCCTGCTCGGAGCCGGTGGACAGTAACTCCGAACAACAAGATAGCAATGTCGACCATGGGGATGCCGGCTCCGACGTGACGGATAATGTCAACCAGGACCCGTCGGAGACCGAGAATGACAACGACAACGACCTTATTCGCGATATTGATGCCGGCAAACGCCACAATTTTATCGTCGAGGCTGCCGGCGGGCTCCGCGGCTGGGGATGGGATAGTTCCGATCAGGTCTCGGCGGCGCCGTTTGGTTCTATCGACGACACTCGATTCGACGCTGTAAGTGCCGGGCAACATCACACCTGCGCGATTCATGAAAATGGGAAACTGCGCTGCTGGGGATCGAATAGCGAAGAGCAGGTCGACGATACGCCCGGCGGTCATTTTACCGATATTTCCGCCGGTGGGTGGCATAATTGCGCGATTCGCGACAGCGGTGAACTCGAGTGCTGGGGATTTGACGCCGACCGCCAGGTCAGCGACGCCCCGGAGGGTGACGCCGTATTTACGGACGTGGCCGCCGGGCGATTTCACAGTTGCGCCATCGAAGAGTCGGGAAGCGTCCGCTGCTGGGGATTTGATGGTGAAGACCAGGTTAGCGATCGGCCCGCAGCTGAACTCACGCAGATCAGCGCCGGTAAGCGCTTCAACTGTGGGATCGGGGAATTCGACGAGGTTCGATGCTGGGGTTCTGATGGCGAGGGCCAGATCAGTGAAGCACCGTCATCTTCGGAGTCCTTCCGGGAAATTACTGCCGGCGAGTGGTTCGCCTGCGGAATTGACGACGAACACCACTTGCGTTGTTGGGGATCCAATAGCGAGGGCCAGATCAGCGGTGTGCCCTCTGGAGAGTTTCGCCACGTCAGCGCCGGCGGATGGCACGTCTGCGCCATCGACATGGATGACGACGTTCATTGTTGGGGCTCCGACGCCGAAAACCAGGTCGATGGAGCGCCCTGAGAGCAACGGGACCGAGTGCCCCTGGGATGAAGCGAGAAAGTGCGTTTGGGGGGCGCCGTGAGCGCAGCGAAAACCCACTGTTGAGGTCTGCTCTGCGCGGGGGGACCAATTCAGTGGCGAGTCGGTTGGGTCCGCGACTGCTTTGCTGAAAAGGGCGGAACCTCTGACTCCTCGGGCTGAGTCGGAAGAAATACCGTAAAGTGCGACCCTTGACCCTCCTCGCTGTCGACCTGGATGCGGCCACCGTGCATTTCGGCAAAACGCTTGGCGACGGCCAGTCCAATGCCGATGCCTCGCTTGTTGAACTCGAATTGGCCCGACGAGTGATGCCCGCTATTAAATGTGCTGAAAAAGGCATCGAAGATCTGAGAGACATCCTCATCCGGTATTCCGACGCCGCAGTCTCGCACGGTGATCGCCAACTCCTGACCATCGTCGACGTGATCAATATGGAGTGTGATGGTCTGGTCGTCGTAGGAGAATTTGATGGCGTTCATCAATAGATTGAGACAGAGATCGGTCAATTTGTCTTCATCGGCCAGAATTTCGTTGTCATCGGTCTCGATCTCAACGTCCAAAGTCTGATTTCGCTTCTCGAGAAAGGGACCGACCTGTTCGCGCAATGATTCGACGAATTTATCCAATCCCAGCCACTCCAGATCGAGCGTCGTGCCCGCCGTCTCCTCCTCGAGCATCTTGAAGATCCGCTTCGAGATCCGTTTGAGCCGCATGGCACTGGAGTCGATGCCGGCCAGTGCCTTCTTGCCGACGGACGACAACTCTTCGCCCATCTCTTTGCGGAGCAAGAAGGTATAGCCGAAGATGATCGCCACCGGGGTATTTAATTCGTGGCTGACGACCTCCATGAAGACATTTTTGACGCGATCGACGATCTTGAGCTCTTCGTTCGCCGCGCTGAGCAGGGCGTTTTGATTTTCCAACTTCTCATTGGCCTCCTGGAGTTGCTTGAGCAACTGGTGGCGTTCGCGCTTGGAGCGGAAGTACTCAAAGGCCTGAGAGACGAAAAGCCGCAGTTCGACGGGCTTCCAGGGTTTGCTGATGTAGCGGTAGACATGACCTTCGTTAATGGCGTCGATGACGTCGTTGATATTGGAGTATCCAGTAAATAACACCCGCACAATGTGGGGGTGGGTCTCGCGCAATTCGGAGAGAAAATCGATGCCCGACATCTCCGGCATGCGCTGGTCGGTCATCACCACTTCGACATCGTGCTCCTCGATCAACTCCCGGGCTCTGGAGACCGATTGAGCTGTCAGCACGCGATACTCCTTTCTAAACAGCCGTGCGATGGCATCGAGAATATCGGGCTCATCATCAACAACCAGAAATGTGCCCCCCGGTTGCTGTTGGTTACTGGAGTCCATACGTACCGTGCAATCCTGAGCAAAAACTGATGGCGAACGTCTTCATTTGCGCGCTGATGGCAGTGGCACGACGCCGGTTGTCGCTGTAAATTGGCCTCTTGATACAGCGACTGTAACAGATGGCTCATCCCGCTGGAAGCGATTTCAGCAGGTCAACAGAATACGGTGTCGAACCTCTGTGATTGACGCCGCTTACAGGCTAACTCGTTGTTTCGCTATTTCACGTCTTGATGGCCTATAACAACGCCGGAATCGTTCTTATTTCACGGCCCGTCATGGCAGCGGTCATCCGTTGGCAGATTCGGGCTGCTCGCTGCCGAGTAATTCCAGAAATTCAGACTCGCCGATGATGCCGATCTCGGAACCATCGTCGTTGTAGCGCTCAGCTTTCTCGAGTTTGTTGGTGCGCCATCCATCCTTGAATTTCTCCAGATCGGCATCGCCGATAACCAGATAATCGAGGGCGCGGACAACCGACGATGGGCATTCGCCGCCTCGTTTTTGGACCTCCTCTTTGGCCTCACCGCGAGTCATCGATTCCAGCTTACCCGTAAAGAGGACCTTTCGACTTGCCAGTGGCGAGTCGGCGATTTCGGGCTCGTCGTCGCCTTCCGGAAATTCAACATCGATATATTCGAGCAATTCGTCGATCAATTCCGCGTTATCGTCCAACCCACGTTGTACGGTGTCGGCGATGACCTCGCCGACAGTATGCAATTCAACCAGGGCCTCCGGTTCGGCATTGCGAATCTCATCGAGCGATGAGTATTCGTCGACCAACAATCCGGAGACGTTATTGCTCAACTCGTCGATGCCCAGTGCTCTCAGGAAACGGTCGGCCTCCACCATTCGGCTACGCTGGACGCGATGAATCTGCTTTTCGGCCGTCTTCCGACCCACGCGCTCCAGGGGCAACATGTCCTCCACACTGAGAGTGAAAAAATCGGGCGGTGAGGTAACCAACTCGTGTTCATACAACTGCTCCAATAGCTTCGGCCCAAAACCTTTGATCTCCATTTCAGTCACAAAGTGACGCAATTGCTGGAGCCGCGCATTGCGGCAATCTCGGCCGTGGTCAGCCATCAAAACATCGTTCACCCTTTGGGTCTCGGCGCCGCAACCGGGGCAGTAGCTCGGAATCTTTACAGGCTCGTCTCCGGGCTCCAACACCTGTTCGAGGTTGGGGATAACGCCGCCGCTGCGCCTCATTTTGACGCGAGCGCCGATGGTTAATCCCTTTTCGCCGCCCAGGTGTTCCATGATCGCCAGATTGTGCAGACTGACGCGACTGACGACGGCCCCCGATAGCTCGACGGGTTCCACGATGCCCACCGGATTGATGGCACCTGTGCGAGAGACACTCCACTGAACGTCTTTCAACGTACTCTCACCGGCGTCGCCCTGAAATTTATAGGCCAACGCGTAGCGGGGATGATGGGCGGTATGACCCATGCGCTCTTGTTCGTCGACGTCGTCGGTTTTGTAGACGACACCGTCGGTTTCGTAGCGAAGTTCCGCTCTCCGGGCCGAGACATCGTCGTAGTACTCCTGAGCGTCGTCGCGATCGATGACCTGAAAATCCGGAACGTCGAAACCGAGTTGTTTGAGCCTCGCCATCTTGTCGCGTTCCGTGTCACAGCGCGGACCCAACAGGTCGAAGGCAAAAAAGTGGATCTCGTAGCGCGCCGTCTCCCGCGGATCCTTTTGTTTGAGGGCCCCGGCGGTGAGATTTCGCGGATTGGCGTATTCGTGCTTGAACTTCTCGCGAAATACACCAATGGGCATCACCGCCTCGCCGCGGACCTCCAGATCACCCTCGTCGAGAGACTCCGGGATGTTTTCGATGTGACGGGCTTGTTCGGTCATCACTTCCCCGACGTCACCGGTGCCCCGAGTGGCGGCGACCTCCAATTCGCCATCCGGGCCGTAGCGAAGTGTGGCAGCCACACCGTCGATTTTCGGCGTCGCCAGGGCAGGGCCCTCGAATTTATCGTACCAGTCGACCAGGGTCTCCTCTTCATAGCACTTGCCGAGTGACAACATCGGCGGATCGTGTTCGAGCTTCTCGGTCTCATCGTCGATCAGATCCATGTCGGCGCCGGCGGGCCCGATAGCGTCCAATACCTCGCTGTCCGGCGCCCGTTCTTTGAGGCGTTC
>LFFM01000082.1_pt1 | contig 53079 bp, 72 predicted proteins | sample 643131 | NCBI WGS metagenome assembly LFFM01 (sample SAMN03777445, study PRJNA286221) | soda lake metagenome | biome: soda lake; feature: Kulunda steppe; material: water; isolation source: sample Tc-Br brine of Tanatar trona crystallizer | place: Russia: Kulunda steppe | collected 2011-07 | reverse complement strand
TAGGGAAGCTCGCCGCCCCCACCCCCACCTGCGAACTGGTCAGACATGGAATTACATCACTCCACTGCCTGCGTCTTGATGCCGTCTTCGCTGTCCCACTGGATGGTCACGTCCTGACCGTTCGTCGTCCACGATGAAATTTACGAGTTGGTCGTCTGTCATGTATTTTCACCCATCACGACAATGTTTTGATGCCTTCTTCTTCGTCCCATTGTAACGATATTGTCGTTCCATTCGTCGCCAATGGCAAAGATTCACTATCTTCTTCTTCAATCACACGCAATAAAGGACTGTCTGTGTCATCAGTCACAGACTTAAATATGAAAATTGCTTGAATCGTATCCCCATCACTTGAACCCAAATCTTCAAAGGTCACATCATCAGCATCCCAAATGGCTCTATTTTGGTCATCATCTTGACTATTTTCCAAATTCGAAAGAGTTTGACGTTCATAATTTTCATCAGAATATTCATCGCCTTCTGAGCCATCTGTTATATCTGAAACAAATTCATGATTCACGGGGTCAGCATTGTATTCAACTAAATCATTCAATAAACCAACCCGAATATCATCGTTTTCGTAATCTATGCCGCCGTTTAAAATTTCAACTAAGGTTGCATTTGGAATCATATCTCACCAGAATCCCACGTCGATAAACACTTCTTTCGATACACTTCTATCATTTGTTTCGATTGTTATTTCTCCACTACCTTCATCGCCATAACTTGTTTCCCATTCCATTGTAAAGTTCAATTGAGAGTCCGGTTTAACGTGAACTTTTTTTGAATCCACTACCCTCTCCCGAATATCTCTCAATTTAACTTCTTCAGAAATATATTCATCAGAGAGATTCTGTACTTGTACATCAACTTCTATATTATCTCCTTCACGACATTGAGAATTTCTAACTCTCTTTAAATATATTTTAACACTCATCTTATTCAGGTTGTAATTCATCAGTTGACTCGATTTCAACTGTCTCTGTATCTTCTCCAGAATTCGCTCTAACTGTTATATCTCCCACACCAGCATCTCCGATTTCCGTCTCCCACTCTAGTTCAAATAATTCAGAATTCCCCGCTTCTACGAAAACCTCATCTTCGTCAACAACATTATCCTCAAAGTCAAGTAATTCCACAAGACCTTCTGTAGAATCCCCTTCGTTTGCTAATTCTCCGTCAACCACTAGAACTTCACCTTCATCAATTGGTGAATTTGTTGAAGAAATAAACGGAACGAAAGCGCCTTGTGGTTTGGCTTCAATTTCAACGGGTGCAGTTTCTGACTCGTCGCTCACGGCAACTGTAATGACATCTTCTCCAGCATCTCCAATTTCCGTCTCCCACGTCAATAAAACACCATCAGTAGAATTTGCATCAATCGTTATGATTTCATCGTCCACCTGTGAATCTTGAAAATTCTTTAAATATACCTGTCGTGTTATTTCGATATTGGCGAAATTGGAAACAGTCACATCAACCTGTAAAATTTCTTCTTCTTCGATGGGAGAATTCGTCTCTATTGACGTTATTTCTAAATCATCTTCCAACGTAACAAAAGCCTCATCGAAATCATCTTCTGAATGGACTTGTAAAGTGTAATCTCCCGGTTCAGCATAATTACCAGAAATCTTTGAATCCCACGTCAAGGATGAATTCTTAACTTCGTCAACATCTAACTCGACATTTTCTTCTCTATCAACTTCTTCTAAAGATAACAGAGATAAAAATAATATTAAATCTTGTATTCCAGAATCCGTACCAACATTTTCAACGTCAAAATCAACCTCAACGTCTTCCCCTACTATAGTTGGTGAATTCGTAGAAGTGACACTAACCTCAAAAACCGGACCAAGGGGATTTAAATCCTCATGTAGTTCTTGTAAATCAATATCAGATTTATTCTTCGGCCAAGGAACATATAGAGAACTAATTTCCACTTCTCTAATCGTTTTTAAATCAGAATCTTCGGGTATGCTTACATCTTGAACCGAAAGAAATCCTTTGAACGGACCAGATATGATAGTGTTCTCGGTAAACTCCTGCATCACCAAATCCTTTATATCGTTCCTTTGTTCTTCTATGGTTTTATCTTGTAAAGAGAGAGATTCTACTAAAGTCCCTGTTATATTAACCGAATAAAGACTTGTTTCTTCATCGAATAAAATATTGAAGTCTTCATCTACTATATCAATTTCATCAACGGAAGATGATGATTCAATCGAAAATTCTTGTATTGTGGTAATTTCCGTTGAGCCGATGATTTCACTCATATTTTACCTCGGGAAAATAAACAGAATCAATTTCAAACTCCCTTGCAATTTTTATTTCACCATCTTCAACGAAATTAACATCCTCTATCAGCAAATATCCTTTCAAATCTTTGTAATCAATGGAATTATTAAGGAAATCTATAGAACGTAGCCTTTTTAACTTCCTTTTTTGCTCGTCAATAGATAAATCATCGGGATGAACATCAGAATTGAGGAACCCAGTGATATTCACTCTTGTCATCTTCGTCTCATGGGAAACAGGAACGACATCAAGTTGTTTGAACGGGTCTTTTATCTCTTCAATTTCACGCTCCCGACTAAGCGAAATGAAAGATACAATCGGAATCTTAACGTCTCCTATTTCCATCATATTATTACTGTGCGAACGTTCTTTTCACAAGACCACGGTTATAAATATAACGTGCTAAATCTTCTCCTTCTATTGAATCAGGCACAATCCCAACAAAGAAAGAAGCTGAAGACTCGTCCGTGTAATCGAAAAAGACTCTTGCACCAGAAAACTGAAAATCTCCAATTCTATTATTAACAAACATATATTCTATACCCAAAGAGTCCCTCACAATAACATAAAAATCCCCAGTATCTTCTATACTTTCTATCTCTGACTCACACTCATATAAAAATTCACCGGGTTCATTGAAATGAAGCCAGTATCCAATGAAACCCTTAAGAACTTCCAGCGAATAATTTTCTTCGGGAAAAACAATTTCCGTTTCAAAATTTCCGTTTTTTGAAATATACGAAGCGGTTCGAGAAATATCAGTAGATTCAAAATCATAAAATCCGAAACTCAAAGCAGATTCAAAATCCTCCATATAAATGTTATCTCCCACATCTAATTTTATTAAAGAATTTGTAATATGTATATCATCATCTTCAAAGAAGGAAATTAAATCAGAATATACTCTTTCATCGTCTTGAAAAACTCTCACCGGAGCCACACGTTCAGGCGAATCAAAATCAGATTCGGGGTTTTCATAAGATATAACATCCCTCTCATCGTCGTAAAGAATATAATCCAAATCTCCATCGGCACTTTCAATAGTGTACTCAACCGTTTCGTTGTGAACATTAGAGTCGGAAGATATCGGAAGAATACTCTCGTGGGGTTCTGTCTCCACATCAAAATCTCCATCAAACGGCATTGAACGAGTAATGAAAGCGGGGGTGTAGTCTTCCTTATCCAAATAACGGAGTGTAATTTCTCCTTCCTCAACTTGTTCACTCGGGGTAATGGAAGCAGTAGAGGACTCGACCATGATATGTCCAATATCCCCGCCTAATTTGAAAGGAAATTCGGCTGCATCTCTCGAAGACATTGAAAGAATCGCATCTCTCTGCTCAGAAAATCCTTCATCTCTCTCATGTAATTGTTCATTCAAGAAAACAGAATATGTTCCCGATTCTAAATCTGCATTCAATTCATAAACTTGCGAAGGAGAGTCAACGAAATCCTTCTCAACCACGTCCCGAGATATATCTGTTGACTTATCAACAACCATCGGGATATAAATATCTCCAAACCAAGTCATTTCATTTTCCTCTCTTGTCTAGCTCTTTCTTTTTTCTCTTCCTTCGCTTCCAAGTCTATTATTTTCACAAATTCAATATATTTCTCGTAGGGAAAATCCATCAAATCATTATAACTAATGGAATACTTTTCCATTACCTTATGCTCGGTGTATCCTTGATAACTTCCATCACCACGTATTGCTTTCTTTATCTGACGGATTCTTTCTTCCGCTTGTAGGGGAAGATATTTTTCAAGAGTATGTTTTTCATCCGATTTTACATATGCTCCTCGATTTCTTCTTCTGTCAAGGAAATACCGATTCCTAATTCGTTGAAAAAATCATTAGCATCTCCACCCAATTTCTCTTCGGATAAACTCTTTATCTCCTGAAATTCTTGAGCAGTCAAAGAATTAAACTTATCTGACTCTAAGAGGGTATCGCAGGCCAGAGAAATCGTCTGCCGTGGAAGCATGATAGAACGCTCCCACCGAACATCGAGAAGTGCTTGCTTTCCGCCGGAATCTAAAATAAGTTTAACAAGTTCCGATTCATCACTAAGAGCGTCAGCATCAGTCAAATGCTTTTCATCAATATGCTCAAAGAGGAAGTTCTCTTGCTCCTGTTGAACTTCACGAACAGTGCGGAGAGTTGGATTGCCAGTTACTTCGTAAGTCTTTCCATCTATGTCAAAAGTTTCAGTCATATTTTATTAATCACCTTTTACGACCACGTAACGCTCGAAGCGGGGTCAGAAGACAGTGAATCGCTAACTAAATCATCCGCTGTATATTCATAAGGCATTTCGGGGAACTTCACACCGCCAACGACAAACGTAGTATCTGCAATGGTAAATTCGAAATCACCTTCTTCATATGCACGAACTTCATCGAGCATATCAAAACCATCATAAGTCAACTGAACATCAACAGTAATTTCACGGTCAACCGGAATCAAAGATGACAACTGAGTTCCGCGTTCTACATTCGTATCACGAACTTCAGCAATGTCATTAGAAATTGTTAATTCGACAGATTCTACTGCACCACCCATATCAGTGCCATCATACTGAACGTTCGATAAATCATCATACGTCCACGGTTCTGTAGCGTCTTCATCGGCGTGTGCGCCACCCGCCCCATCATCAACATAATCCTCCGTTTCAAATTCCGTGGAATCTGCAAATATCAATGAACCATCAGCTTCAACCACTCCATCTTCTTCAACTGAAATAGAAAATTCGTCTCCAACACCTCCTAACAGCCTCCGAAATTCTTCGGGGTCAGCAGATTCATTTATTTCTCCAAACTGAAGGGTATCAACATCATCAGATGTCCCCCCATCCTCACCCGTCCAATATTGAAGTAAATCAAAATTCTGCGGGTGATACGAAATATCCGCCGACCACATTTCACGAAGTTTCACATTAGTTCGCTTCTCTAACTTATTATCAGCGCCATACTCCGGCAAATAAGTTATTGATTCCGACTCTACTCCTTGGTCCACAGAATAACTGGTGGAGATACCAAACCAATTCCACGAGGTATCATCACCAAGTTCCACTGCAAACTCATCTTCCTCATGCCATTCAATAGGCTGAGAACCAATTATAACATCTCTCCCTGCCATTATTTAATCACCTTAATTGTTTCTTTCATTTTATAACTTCAAAAATCATATCCACTGAACGACTATACAACAAGTCGTTGTCAATTTCACCTGTCTCGTTTAACTCGGTGAAACCATCAACTTCACGAAAACTCCAATCTCCCAAAAACGGCTCCCCATCTGAATTGACAGAATCCCAAGATTCTTTCATCACTTCTTCTGTTTCATCAATTAAATTCTCAACTTCTCCCGCTGAATCAGAAAAAACAACGACTTTTAGAGTCACTTCACTCAGAGAAATATCCAAATCGACATCCAACTCGAAATCATTACCGGAAATTATATCAACTACTCCACGTGGATATTCTTTCTCAGAAGACTTTGGAACATTCCGTCCCCAAACATTCTCGATTTCATACTCTTCGTCAATTGACCATCCATCGACCTCTTCGCGTAAAATCCTAACCACGCCTTCAATCAAAAGACGATTTGTATTCTTTAAATCGGCCATTTTACTTAACTCTAAAAGATTTAATCATTCGTTTCAGTTCTTGAGCCATATTCAAATTCAACGTTTTCTGCTTTCTTCGGGCCACTCCCTTCACATTATGTAAGATGCCTTGGGATGGTAAATCCGCCTTTGAACTTCCCATCATCTTTTGATTCGGAAGCATGACAAACTTTGCATGGTCGGCTTCATTCAAAATCCAAACTTCATTATAAGAAACAGACCAAATATACCACGAATCTCTATACTCTCCTGTGTCAACAGGAGCCGTATCTTCTAAATCTTCCTTAACTTCCGAAGCCGTCTGCATCAATGCTCGATTAGTTCTATTTCGAGCTTCAAGATTCACATCTGCTAACCTTTGTTCAATATCGCCCGGTGAATCTCCAACAAATTCCACGTCAAAGTCAACAGACACACTAAACGCCCCTCATAGAATAAACGAAAATGTATGGACCTTGACCAATTTGATTTGTAGACGTTTGCTCAACAACCCACTCGTAATCCATTGGTTCATAAACCACCGTATCTCCATTATCAGCAATATCTTCAGAAGAATACATTATACACTCCGTATCCTCATCAAATCCATAATCTTCGAGCATTTCATGAGAAGGAGAAGTGTATAGACGAACTTTATGTTCTTCATATTCTTCATCATCATCATTGGGAGAAAAATATATAGGGTCATCTTCATCCTCCGGAGATTGGCCAGCATGACTATACACTTCAACATACTCCCCGAAGGATGCAATCATCTGTTCAACTCCAGATTGAGCAAGACTCATTATTCTGAACCCTCAGATTTATGATTATCATAAACCCTCGATTCCCTAAAGTCAACCTTCCTTTTCACGCCATCGTGTTTTATCGTAACGACAGTATTGGGTATTTCGGGCGGTCTTGTCACACCCAAAACACGAAGAGACATATTAGTTTTATATTCAAGTCCTTCCGAATACGATTTCGGGTCTATAAAAGTTTCAATTTCCCTATCCCGCAAGCGTGTAAAAGTCAACCAAGATTGAAAGGACATTTCAGCAGTCCAATTGACCACCGCAGAATCAAAAGCATCTTGGTCTTCACTTTTATAACTACCAATGTCATTCAATAACGGGACCACAATCCCATCAGCCGTCTGAACAACGGTATCATCAGGTATTTTTGAGGCATCTAAATTAGCCAAAGCACTCCGAACTTTCGAAATTAATTCTTCCTCGTGATATGAATAATCTAAGTCCATAATATTGTATCCTCAAATATAAAAATTTACACGAAAGTCCGAAGAGTGCTATTATTTACTCTTCGAATTTAATGGCCGCTTCAGGTTGAACGACGTGCCAATTTCGCATGGTCCACCACTGGATAACCTGAGCCTGTCGCTTGGGGTCTTCATACTCTTCTGTTGCCACATCGTCCTTCACAACCTCATAACCGTATTCGTCGGTGTCAACAAGATAGCCTTCCGCTTGCGAATCCGACATAAGACCCGAGTTTTCAACCACAACGTCCATTCCAGCGAATCGGCCAATCGACCCCTCCCTCGTCATTTCGTCTCCGAGGTCAGATGCACGCTGGAAATTTTCTGAATTCTGAATCTCCTCCTCACCAATGGTATTCACAACCATCATATCGGGGTCAAGCTGCTCATCTTTCATGAGCCGCTTCGTCCGAGTGAGAAGTTCAAAGCCGAATTCATCACTATCAACATCTGCTATAGTCACTGGACTCGATGGGTGCTGATTATCCGAATCAGAAATAAACCCGTAAGCCAGTTTATTGATATACTGGTTGAAACGTCGAGCGGCCTTCTCCGTCTGACGAGCAACTGTATCGAAGACTGAAAACTGCGTAGCCTCCCAAGTAATCTTCACTTCGAAGCCGTGTTTTTCCACAGTCACCTTCTCAGTTTCCATATTCTCTTCCGTGCGGGGGAATTCGCCACCTTCAGCCACCCGACCCGGCATAGACATAACCGCTTCGTCCTTTGGAATTTCCATCGTCCGACTCGGATGGTCAGAAGGCATCGTAATCGTTCTAAATGCCTCATTCCAAACAAGTGGATATTCCCGCTCCTCTTCAACAACTCTACGGACACGCTGTTCCGTTAAAACATCCGTCGTAGTAACATTAACCATATTATATCACCTAAATTAAAAACCCTTACCACAATCAGCTCTGGTAGTATCCGATGGCAACCTGATTTGCAGCTTCATCGGTAACTTCATAAACCGGATAATCACCCTCTGCATCAATGGCCCATCCAGAAGCACCATCTGTCTGAACAAGGTCGCCACGGGTAACATCAGTCACGTCATCAACTTCAACAACAACCGGCAGAGCATTGACATGAACAGAGTAATAATTATCATCTCCGCTCTCGTCAGTCAAACGAATATCATCTGACTCATCTGCACGACTTAAAACAATTCCAATATCCTCATCTCCGGGGTCGCCCACCACTGGCTCAATGTATCCATCTTCATCAAACTGAACCGGAGTCCCGCCCTCAATATGCTCCCCGTCAGGAGCAGCAGGGAAGGGAAGTGTTCGACCCTCTGGGAAAGAAAGGTCGCCGGGAGTTAAATTCTGTTCCGCTAATTCGTTGGGGTTTGCAGCACTAACCATATTATATCACCTAAATTATTTATTCGAAGATTGCATCTTCATCTACTTTATCGGACCGCCGAACCTCTCCAAGTCCATTTTCTTCAATGTCTTCGGCAAGTTCCGACCAGACTCCTCCGCGCTTCTGGAAACTCTCAACAGCAGCCTTCGCTTTACCTGAAAGTTCCTCTGGTTCACCATCTGAAGAACCTTCATTGCCTTCCGGAGACTGGAAACCAGCACCGGGGTCCCCCGACTGAGGATTCGGACTCGCGCCCGAATCATCAAATGTCTCCTCATGCATCTCCTGAAGTTCTTCAAAATCGAATCGCTCCATGTAATCTTCTACGTCGAGAGCAGGAGTCTCTTCAGCAAGTTCTTCCGCATACGTTTCTGCAATCATATTAACACTTTCTCGAAGTTCCTCAACTTCAGCATCCTTCTCTTCAACCTCTGCCTGAAGTTCCTCAACTTCAGCATCCTTCTCTTCAACCTCTGCCTGAAGTTCCTCAACTTCAGCATCCTTCTCTTCAACTTCCGATTCAACAACCACAGTCAATTCTTCCTCTTCGGCATCTGCCGTGAGGAGTTCCGCTTCCAACCGTTCAATCGTTTCGTTAGATATTCCATCAGTCATGAATATTCACATTATATTTATCTAAAAACAGCCATCATTCCCACTTACAACTCTTAAGGAGAAATCATATGACTGCTCAATTTATCTATAAATCCGTTCCAGTCTACTTTGCTGTACCTCATCTGCATCCTCCGACCGCAAATCATCTAAAGCAGACATTATATCAGTAACATCGATTCCTTCGAAGTCCTCTCTCTCAGCTATCTTACTAGCAAGTATTCTCAAATCCCCTCCCTCGCCGGGAGTAATCGAACTAATAATTTGTAAAGCATCTCCGGTGCTAACTTCCCACCTAGAAGCAACGATAGCAGCAGCTTCTCTTAAATCTCCCTCAGACTCTTGTAATTCTGAATATTCATCTAAAGACAAACTCAAATCGTACTTTAAAGATTCAGAATCAACACCATATGCCTTTGAAAGCATCTTCGCAACCGAATCGATATCACTATCCGAAGAAGGATTGATAGTATCAAGAATCCCGAGACACTCTTGTTTCGTCAACTCGGAGTAAGAAGCCATTTGAGATGCGATTTTCTTCATCTCAGAATCGTAATTCATCTCTTTCTTCTTATAATCCTTCGCCATCTCATCTTCCTCGTCTATCGCTCGTAGAAAGGTATTCGGGTTTTCACACGGCATCCAAACCTCTTCGCCGTCTACTTCGCGTTTATGCGCCCCGTTGCAATCAAATTTCTCAGCAGCACCCTCCGCACCTTCGGGATTATCATACATCCAATCCTTAAAGTCAAAACCTTCTTCCAACTCTTCTGTTAAAGAATTAAAATCTTCCTCTGAAAGAGGATAATGATATTCCGATTCAGTATCATATTCGTCAAACGCCTCTTGTAATTCTTCAACCGAAAGTTCTTCTGGCTCTCCCAATTCTACTGAATTGGATGGTGAAGCACCACGGACAACCACGGACAGATTATCAAATTCCCTTATCTCGCGTGGAATTTTAACACCGTTTCTCTCGTCGTGTTCAGCACTATGAAGTATCCTCGGAGAAACTTCGAGCCATCCATTGTCTATTTTGTTTGCCAGTTCTTCATCATCAATCTTCCCACGGTAAAGAACGCCTCTATCTTCATCAAACTTCGTTTCCTCAACCTCACCAACCACTTCATACACATCTTTATTTTCGTGGTTGGCAACAATTTCCTTTCCTTGTAACGTATGTGCGGCCTCTTCAAGTACACTCGGCTTCCATAATTTTCTCTCACCGCTGAGATGACCGCGAGTTATGTCATTTGGTCCGATTGCAATACCGTGAATGGGGAATAACCCATCATCGTCCGAATCGTTTTCGAGAAATCCTCTATTTCCTAAATTTCCTGTCATACAGTTTCACCACCACCTTCTCTATCGGGTTCCGTTGAAGCACCCGGTCTTTCAAAATTTTCACCCGCTGGTCCTTCATTATCCTCATCTGAATTATTCCCCTCGGGTATGTTTCCTTCATCTACATCATCTTCTGGAACCAACGCATCCTCATCTTCCGAGAACGGGTCAATTTTATCAGGGTCTTCAGATATAACCAAAGAATTAAAATCTTCGGAATTATAACCCATCTCTTCAGCCTTTTCCTCCAAAACCGAATTCATTTCCATTTCTACTTCATGCCTTGCATCTTCAATCGACCTTTCAAGTCGAGCAGACTGACTTCGAGACACGAATTGATTTACGTCACTTTCAAAACCACCCAAAGAATATTTGGGCATTGGCAACTCAGAAAGTATATAATTTAAATCGAAATCTAAAGCAGCTTCAATATCGGGTGTGTCGCCGGAAATCGTTTCAACGTCAATATCCCCCTGAACACCCTGCTTCATTCCCGGTTCAAAGTCCGATTGAGAATGCTCTGACATGAAATTCTCAATTTCCTTTGGTTCCCAAGGGTTCTCCTCGTCGCCAAACAAGAACAATTGGAAAGGCTGTGAAATCGACTCAATTGCTTTGTCATTATCTTCTAATTTCTTCAATAGAGCGTGCAACCTATTTTCAATTGAAGCAAAGCGAGATGTTCCAAAAATCTCTCCAACATCCGCATCCCGCGTGAGTTTTATTATTTCATCTCTTGTAAATGCAATATAAAATCCATCACTCTGACTGGTAATTGCATCGTCCAACTGAACATATGCCGCTGCTTCACCATCATCATTGAAATATATGGTTCTCTCGGAATTTAACCGATTCAATAAAGAATTTGAATTTTCTTCATCAAATTCAAAATCGGGAGGAAGTAAGACCGTTTGACCGGGAAGTGTAAAAGCACGAACTGTCTCCGGACGAAGCATCTTAAATCCATATAGAGAGTCATCGTCAGCGCGTACTTTTTCAATTAAAGCAGTACCCTTAACTTCTCTCTGTATGATAGACTTCTTCAAAATTAAACGGAAATCCCTATCAATTTCTCCATCTACAATAGCGCATTTGGACAACCAATCTTCAAGGTCTTCTTTCAAATCTTCATCTTCTGCATCCACATAATAACCCGGAGAGACAACTTCTGAAGCAAATGAACGAATTGGCTTTCGGAGAATTGGAATGTGTTTATATAAATCCCAATACTCTTGTATTTTTCTTTTATCAGGATAATGCTTATCAGCATCATCTCCCTTTCTAGTTACCGTAGAACGTCTTTTGCCAAGAGCCGGGAACCTATCAACCGAACGTGCCTCTGGAGTTGAAGAAGCCTTTTGCAACTCCTCAACAATCAAAGTTCCAACCTTTCTAAAATTTTGTCCAATAGCCATATTTACGAAAATGTAAAACTCCTTTTATTCTCCATAGAGCCTGATTCCCGACTTGAAGAGGCAGGCATACTAAACATTCTCTTCTGTCGCTCAACGAATGTCTTTCCACTCATTGCAGCAACCGATAAAACAAAGGAGTCACTGTAATCGTCGTGCTTTTTACCCGGAGCATGAATTTTTTTGTTTCCACGTTGGGTCATTTCATACTCCATCCATCTCAATTGCTTCTTAAGCATCTCGTGGTCTGGAATTTGAATATTGCCAGACTGCATGGCATTTTTAGCCAATTGATAAATAGATTCCTTGCTTCTCAAAGTCGCCCTGAAACCTTCAATCTCTTTAAACTCTCGTTCAAAACGATGCACTGTGCCCTCACCTATTCCGTTTTCTTCTATCAATCCCCTCAGATAATTTCTACTGTTATCATTGAGAAGTGAGCGAATTTCTCCTTCAAGTTCTGGTATTTCTATATCCGGGAATTCTTTTATACAAAAAACATTACCATCTATATCAATAGATGTTATGACAGCACTATCATCTCCTTTAGTTGCCGGGTCAACTCCCATATAGCACTCCCTTCCTTCCCTATCCGGATATAAAATATTGCCATCTGTAGATTCTTGCTTTGCCCAATCCAAGCATCTCGAAATATCTTTATTTTTGAAGAACGAATTTTTCTTCTCGGAAAATAGACCCAGAACTTCACGGTCAAATTCCATCGTCGTCATGTCCCGACTCCATTCTTCTATCTGACGCGATTCTATTTCCGGATTCTCCATCGAAGAGACTCTATATTCATTCCAATATTCATCTTCTTCGAATTTATTATAAAGATATCCTTCTTTACCCCAAGGAGTAGATGCTAGAACGAACTGTCCATCTGTAGTAGCAAGCATGGGGCTGATAACAGAAGTAAAAATATGTCTTTCAATAAAAGCAGCTTCATCAACGAAAGCGGAGTCTATCGTCAGTCCCCTTATTGTTTCTTCAAGTGCGGGAACAGCACGAATCCAACTGCCATTCATGCCTTCGATTCTCATTTTCATGACTTCTTCCAACCCGTAAGCTTTCTCATCACGAAGCCAATGAGCAATCTCACCCTTCAATTTTCTCATGAAGTTTTTTGCCTGCCGTTTCGTCGGGGCCACCAAAAGGATACGTCGGTTGGGAAACATCGCAAATTCATGCAATGCGAGCCATGCCATCGTCGTTGTCTTTCCAACCTGCCGTCCCGCAACGAAAACTTTTCTATCGTGCGGGTCATCTAAAAATTCTTTCTGATATGGATAAACGCTTAAATCGTTTTTACTCACGGGGTCGTCAATGAGAACTTCAACAAAGCGGGATGGACTATCTCGAAGCTCTCTAACCGTAGATAAATCCAAATCAGAAATCATTTAATGTTATTCTTCGTCTTCAGAAATCTTTTCTTCAATCTGCTCTAAAATCGACTTTTTCGACTCTTCCGAAACATCTTCATGGTCGAGAATACCAAGGTCTTTCATCGCCAATCTCGACTCACGGGAGAGACGGTCCTTTGTAATCATCAAAACATTTTCTTGGGTTTCGCTAATCTCTCCATATTTTTCATGAAACCCAATTGTGTTTTCTTGCGTGAGTCCTTTATCAGCAATATAACCATCTGCGCGGCGTCTCTGATGCAAGTCAACTGCTATATGGCGACATTTTTCAACTGCTGAAATGTCTTCCATTGTATAGTAAGATTTCTCAACCAAATCTTCTACAATTGCATCAATCCACTGTTTATCTGAATCGGGGAGATGGTTGTAATATTCTCCACGGTTGCTCATATGCAAACCGTGTTTATAGTTTACATTCTCCTCCCCACCTTTAAAAAATCGAGAATTCTTTTCCTTAGACATATTCAATCTGGAAATTCAATGGCCGGTTCAGCATACACAATCCGGTCATAACCAATATAATGTTCTTTCCGGCCATCATCAACAATCAAAACTTCATTCTTATCATCAAATTTAGTATTGCCAGTTCGGATTCCGATGAAATCATCACCAGCAACCGATTCATGTTCTTCTACAACCAAATGAAGTTCTCCGTAATCAGCCAATTTATCAATAACAAAATCAATATTCATGCAATCACCGCATCACTAGAATCATCACCAGAATTCTTCATAAGAGAGTCTTCAACTGCTTCTTCTAACACCAGTTCTTCCTTGAATTGATATTCGGGCAAAACGCTTTTTTCACGGACAATGACAAAGAACTTCTCTTCATCAATGTTGTGTCCTTTATTCGTGAGATGATTAACAATTCTCTCGCCCACTTTTTCCATTTGCTCTCTGTCTAGTGGACGAATTCGAACATCATTCCAATCCACCGCTCCACATTTACAATATGCCTTTTTTATATTCGGTCTTCCCGATTCCAACGAATCATCGAAATAATCGAATTCAATATCCGTTTGGTACTCTGCAATTTGGTCCACCGCATCCGGCATTATTTCGTGAGGGTCACTGTATTCACGAATTTTACGGAAGCAATTATTGCAAATATTGTAGTCTAACTCTATCTCTTCAACAAACGTGGAATCTTTATCTAAATATTCTGGACGATTATAAGGCATATTTATACTCTACTCTATTCGGAAAAACCGCAGTCCGGCACTGATTCAGCACGTCAAAGACGTGGTAGAACGGTGGCCGAACCCGAACAAACCATATAGATTTTATTTTCTTTCTTACCCAACCCTTATACACCCGACTATTTAAACCTTTTGATTTCATCTCACTTCGTTAGACGTTCACACACTTTTTCAAGTTAAATCTCCAGATTTTAAATCAATCGGTTGAAAATCTTCGATTATATTGTTTTCTGTGGTAAACCAACAGACACCATACTTCCCACCCCCTGCGCTTCGTTCTTCAGCAAATGTAGATTGTGGAGCAGTAGAGCCAGTCATGATAATAGGAATATTATCTCCAATTGACTCACTTTTTACTGCGTGATAATGAGAACGAATCATTATATCAAAAAAGTATTGCATATAGTGGTTCTGAACACGGTTTTTACCACTACTTGTCCCAACGTGTTCAAGCAATTCTTCTCCATGTCGGCAATGGTAATCCCAACCACGAACAGTGAAATTCAAAAATCCACCAGCACCGGCTTTTTCAATATGAACATTCTCAACGCCCGAATAATCAATTCCGACTTCGATGAAATCATAAAGCATCATATCGGCGTTTGTTGTACTTTCAAAATCAAGCCGACCATGATTACCGGGAACTTGATAAACGTAAACGTGTTCAAATTCGTCGGCAAGCTTCAAAATCTGCTCTATATACGTCCTTCCTGCCTTCCGTTGCTGTTCCCGGAGGTTATCTTCCTGCTCGTGCCTCTGGCTTTGAAAAATGCCTTCTCCGTCAAGATGATCGCCGTTGAAAATAACGACAGCATCTTCCACATCGTCACGTTTTCCCGCGTGGTTGATGCACCTATCGAAATATTCTCCTATGACTTCTCTTGCTCTATCAGCATCATAATAATCTACATCGTATCTCTCGTCAACAACTGCTCCAACGTGAGCATCACTATGTGGAATTACTAAAGTAGAATTGCCCCGAGAACGAGAATAATCATAAACAACGGGATTTGAGTTTGCGAGAGCTTCTTTTATCTCCTTTTCCATTTCAGTCAAAGTATTGTGAACATCCTTTGTGATTTGTGCTTTATCGTAACTATTCACTCGTTTAGGTTCAATTTCAACACTACTCCATTCGTTCCTTTCATCGGTTGCAGAACCGAAGACATTATCAACCCGATGCCAGATACCATCAGAATCTCTCTTAAAACTAATATCTGTATTTTTCTCCATTGCTTTCATTCGGTATCTTACTGAACGTCTGGATATTCCAAGTTCTTCAGCAATATTACTTCGTGTCTCTGGCAATAGTTCTAAAACTTCTTCCTGCTTTCGAGTAATTTCATTATCTTCAATCATTGTTCAATAGATATAATAGTCTCCACTTCATTGCATCGTTCAATTTTATTCAATTGAGACGTAGATAATTTTTCGCACATTTCGTTTGATATTTTGTTCTTTGGGAATTGCGATATAAAAGTCTTTTGTTTTCTCCTCAATAATTGAATAGACTTCGCCCCCTTCTTTGTCTTCTTCGATATCTAAATATTCTCTGCCTCTCCGTGTAAATTTATCTGGTGATGTGTCTTACTACTTACCTCCTGACTTCTGACAGCAAGAACCGGCGGAGTTTCAGACAAGACCGTTACTAATTTCTATTGTGGTCATCTACAAAACAATACCGGAGATGGTTCAGGTTCAATCGTTAAATCGACTGTCCCCAAACCTATTGTGACTCTTACCGACTACTGCGCGTTCTGTCTCCGGTTCAAAAACAAAAATCTCATGGGAAGGATTCCACTTTAAAACATACTCACCGGGCCGAATTTTCTTTTCCTTCGTCCCCACGTACCAGCTCAAAGAAACCATCTGATTCGTCACTCGGTTATAGGGTTCCGAAGGCTTCATGTTAAATGGTTTTATTCCAACCTTCTCCCCGCTTGTAAGAAATCTCACGAAGTTCGGACTGCCCATCGTCAAATATGCATCTTTGTGGATGCTCAAAACGTGATGATATTTGCCACTGCGAATGACGGAAACCTCAATCACATCATGATGCCGACCATCGACTTCAAAGCTCATGCGTCACCTCCGAAAGAATCATTTCGCCAAGGTGACTTTTGCTATTCTGTTTGCTTTCGAATCTTGCGAGTGAAACGATTACTGCTTCTTCCTTTGTCATGTCTGAATAATCTCGTTCAAGTACAGTTTCGATTTCTTTGCGGAGGGTAGTCGAAACACCCGCTTGCTCTGCCATCTCGCACCAACCTTCCAACTTTCCAACGAGAGGAGATTCAATGGACCCCTTACCACTCACGTCACTAGGCACGTCACTAGGCACGTCACTAGGCACGTCACTAGGCACGTCACTACTCCCTTCGAAAATAGAATCGGCTACAACGTATGGCTTCGCGTTGCCGGGGGCATCAACAACATTCAACCAACCATCATCCTTCAACCCACGAAGTCTCTCGTAAACTTTCGGCGTAGCAACGTCCCAATAATCATTCATCTCTGAACCAGTAATCGGTTCATGTTCCTCTACAAAGGTTATTATTTCTTCCTTTGTCGCTCCTTCGGGTAACTTGCCTTCTTCCACTACCATATCTCCTTGAACAGATTTTCCAATATTCGAGAACTTTTCGTAGAATTCCGGACATTTATCTCTAAGCGTATTTCTCACGCCTCCTGCATATACTTTCCATTCAGTTTCTTTACTCACTTTATCCGCTACATCCGAAAGAGATTGATGAATATTCTTCCCTGCCGTTTCTATCACAGCCTTCTGTCTTTCAGTTAATTCGTCTAGATTGACTTCAGCCGGAAAAACATTTGTTTCTTCATTAGCCAAATCATCTTCTGTCGTCCCGGCAATTGTTTCACCACTATTCTTGTTTCCAATGTATTCCCATCCATCGGTCATGTCCAACGTGCCTTCTACTTTAACATTATCTTGCATTGTATGACTGCCTCCGTAGAGCGGACTTATAATACTTTTGTTTCTAATCCCACCATCAGAAATTTTATATAAGTAAAGTTTTGCTTTTCTCCTTCGCAACACTTATATACTATACTTACTACTAGTCTAGTAACTAGGTACTAGATAATAACTATGGCTAAAGAACTTTCAGACATTTCTGGTATTGGTCCTTCAACAGAAGAATCACTTAATGAAGCAGGTATTCAAAGTATAGATGATTTAGCTAATGCAACAATAGAAACTCTCTCTAGTTGTGGTATGAGTAATAGTCGTGCTAAAGATATAAAACACGAAGCTAAACAGTCTACTATTACTATACAGTCAGCTAGTGATGTTGAAAACGAATATAATAACCGAAGAACCATTCCATCTGGTATAAATACTCTAGATGAATATATAGAAGGAGGGTTATCTGATAGCGAAATAGTTGCTAGTTATGGTCCTCACTCATCTGGTAAAACCCAGCTAGCTTTTCAACTAGCTGTTAGTGCAGTAGAAAATGATGGTGGTCCTGTTATTTATATTGAAACAGAAAGAGAAAGATTTCAACCACAACGAATAAAGGATATTTCCTCTGATGAAGATGTACTAGATGACATTTATAGGATTAAAGCATACGATTTGGACAGTCAATATAATTCATATAATAAGGTAAAGGATTCATTCAACGAAGTCAGTTTAATAATAATAGATTCTCTCACTGCTAGATTCAGATTAACAGATAAATTCGATGGAAGAGCGAAACTATCCGAAAGAAGTAGTGAGTTGGGGAAGCATATTAATGCAATAGAAAATATGGTTGATTATTTCAACTGTCCTTGTTATGTGACTTGCCAAATCTATGGAAGTCCAACACAATTCTCTTCTGGTCATTCGATGTATGGTGGAGAACTTCTAAAACATTCTATTATATATAGATTTTATTTAAAGCAGTCAACCGGAGATACACATGAGATTACAGTTGAGTCACATCCTTCAACCGGAGATAATAGTTTCCACGTCATGATTGATGAAAACGGGTTCAACGAAGTATAACGAAATATTTTTAAATGGGTGTGTCTAACGAGGTGTTGCAATGGTAGAAGTCAGCGAAAAAACCATCGACGCTATTGAAGAAATTAGTGAGAAAAACGATATAGAAACCGACCGTGTTCAGAAGGCTTTCAAGGAACGGTATAATGAATTGGAAGAACGGTCTGAAGGTGTATCCGACGAAGTAGTTGAAAACATGGCACTCCGTCAAACGAGGAATTGGGCTGCGAGGATTTCCCGTGTTCCTTCAGATGAAGTTGAACTATTGACGATTGGAGGAAGTATCCGAAACACAAAGAACGGGGATATGTTTTTCGGTACAGCAGTCGTTGACGAGAACCCAGAAGAAAGTCCTAGTAAGACTAAGTTGGCGTCGGTTCGTATTTTCGATGAAGAAACAGCATCCGAGGTGTACAATGCATTTGACGAAGTAGGAAATGTTGTTTCGGGAACCTTCAACGTTTCTTCAGCGGGACTTACAGGGCAGGCCGAAGTTTCGGATATTGATGAAACAACTTTTGATGTTGTTCGTCCCGATGACCGGGAGCCATTGATTCAAGAAATACGTGACCATGTTCCCGAGGTTTCGATTGAGAATATAGCTGAAAATCTCACAGAAACAACCCGTGGAGACGATGGTAATCTGTATAATGTTTCGTCTGATATACGGAGGATTGAAGCAGATATATTCGATGGGTATAAAGATAATGAAGGTGGCTTTGGAATCTACACAGTTCGTGATGAAACAGTTTTCGATGAAGAAGATATCGTGGAGAGTGATGTTTTCAATGCGGAAGAAGCAAACGAGAATGCAGTACCGGGATTGACAGTTTGGGTTGACCCCGCGAAGATGGAGTATGGTTCGGAATCGGTTGTAGAATTCTTCGGTACGGTAACTACCAATGAAGATGGTGAGATTTCAATGAATGCGGATGGCATGGTAGCTAATCCGTTAATGGTTACAGAATTCGATGGATACGTAGCCGACGAAGAACAAGAACAACCTCACAATGATGCTGAAACTGAGAACGTTGACAGAATGAAAATCTGAGCGTTGAGCAGTCGCAATTGTCTTTGAATTTCATAATATTTAAATACTCGTCGTTCAAAGTGAAGTTGTATGGGTTGGACCGATGAAACCGAAATTGAAAAGAAATCAAACAATGAAGAAAGAGAAAGAGAGAATTCGAATATGGATGAAATTGATTTAGAATCGTTAGCTCCGAGTGCAATGGATGTTTCTGAAGCGGCTGAAAGGGAGCATACGTGGAAAGTACTCGTCTGGGGGAACGAGGGTACTGGCAAGAGCCATTTTTGCTATACGATGCCTGAACCCATCTGTTTCATTGATACCGAAAATAAAGCAGATGATATAGCACATAAGTTTGAAGATAAAGTTGTTCAGATATGGCAACCGAGTGACTTTGAAGAAGCTAAACAGTGTCGTGATGAAGCACTGTCTTTCCTCTCGGAATATGAATCGCAGATAGGAGATAAAGGAACGATTGTTGTAGATTCGATGGATGTTCTCTGGGAGTGGGCACAGCATAAATACATAGATAAACATTACAAGAATGCATCACCGTCAGAAGTAAACCTCACACTTCAGGATTGGGGGCCGATAAAGAAAATTCACAATTCTGAATTTCGGCAACCCATTGAATCTTGCAATTTTCATGTTGCTTGGACAGCGACACGGAAGGATGATGTAAAATCCGCGATGGAAGAAGAGTTAGAGGAAACTCCTGATAAACCGGGTGGTGAAACAAACAACGTCTATAAGGTCAATTCAATAATTCGTTTGAAGGACGATGCTGAAGGAATACCAGTTGGGAATCTTCAAAAGAGCGGGATTGTTCGTTTCAAATATCTCGGTCTACGAAGACCGACTTTTGAAAAGCATAAAAGAATCGTTGAACACGTTGAAGAAATAGAAAAGGATGGGGCGAATTCCGTTCAAGACGTGGAATCAGCGTATGAGTTATCTGCACAGCACGGAGAAGAATACGGACTGTATGGGTTCACGGAAGTCAATACAATGAGGAATCATACATGAATATTGAAAAAACACTCAAGAAACTCGCTGAATCGCTTATGAACTTACTGGGAGATTATCTGAAATACTTTGAGGAGGCGTTTTCAGCGTTTTCAGGAAAAACACAGCGTGAATATCCGTCAAAAAACAACATGGATGTGAAGAACCATATTTCAGTTTCAACCCGGTCGATTTCCGGGGTGACGAATAATGATTGAAATAAACGTCGATGGAGAATGTGTAGGAATGAAAGATTTAAAAGCGGTAGATGAATATAGTCTTGATGTCGCATTACCAGAATCATTTGAAGAAGAAATATCACTCTCTCCGAATTTGAATGCTGAAGAAGTTTCTTGGTTGAACAAGGCAGTCATTAGCTCTACAACAGTTGATAGTAAATTCGTTGATGGCCTATCCGAAAAGGATTGGGCTTATCTGACGTGTTCCATGCTTCATTACAATGCGTTCGGTGAAACACAACTTAGTAAAGAAGAAGTTTGGAGTAGATATACTGATTCAATTGATTTTGAAGCGGAAGAAACGCTGCTGGTGGTTCCATGACTTCAGAAAACGAATTATTCAACTTCGAAACCACAGTGAGTAATTTAAAATCAATGTTGGAATGGGGTTCAGCTCCATTGGATACTGAAAAGTATAATAAAGTTCATTGGGAACTTAAAGAGGGTGAAATACAGGCGATTGCGAGTGCCGGGGGCGCGACTATATCCTATTGCACATTCCGCAAACCGTTTATTCGGGATTCAGAAATAACGGACGAGTATGAGGATGATGGCATTGAAGCCATTTTGAATGTTCCTCAGATGGAAAATTATATTGATTTCGTGGGAGGGGATACCATTGAATTGACCTTCTTCAGTGATGGTGGTAAACGAAGTTCGCAATTGAGGATGGATGGAGATTTGTCAGCAAATATCTTCTTGGATAAATCGGAAGCAGATTATGGTAATGTCCAGAAGGGTATTGTTGATTTATACAACGAAGATAACGTCTTCCTGAAAAGCAGCGATAATCAACCACTTCCGGTGAACTTCACCACTCGTTCCCGGGAGATAGAGAGAATTGTTGATGTTGTCGATTTTGACTCCTTTGCACTCGTGAATTATCCGGTCGTAGTTGAAGACGGTGAATTACTTCTCGATGCTTCGGATAAAAACGAGAGAGATTCAATCAAAGGCACACTTCACTCAGAAAACGTGGATGGTCCCGATGCTTCCTCGCAGTATAGTAGAGGCTTCTCGGAGCTATTCAAGAATATTGAAGGAAATATAGATGTTTCATTCGGAGAAGATTTACCGCTTTCAGTTGTGCGGGAGTCAAACGATGAAGCGTTGGTTTGTCGCTACCTTCTCCTTCCGAGTGTCTAACAAAACATTTAAATCACACTCCTACTTCTTTCATTTCAATGAATTCCGCGACGAAAGTTCTTTGCAATGGATTTCCGAGAACCGTTGCGTTCAAAAATGAAAACGGATTAAAGCAGACTTTCGTTCACTCGGAAAGCGAATTTGATGTTTTCACGGACCATCATCGGGAAAGTTCGAATATGTATATGAATATATCCCGGTTTCGAGAAGATATGCGTGTGATATGCCACGATTTTCCCTTTGATTTCGATAGCCCGGTTAAAACAAGCGCGTTTTCAGATGATCCCGGCGAAGCAGAGAAAATCCAAATGATGAGGGAAAATGAGGAACTGGCAGAAGAAGTTTTGGGAGAAGTTTGGGAAGACGCCCAACGACTTGTTGAGTATGCTTGGGACGAAAATATTCCTGTTATATCCATTTTTTCAGGTATGGGAGTACATTCACATCTTTTGTTCAAAGAACAAGTAGAACCAACAAAAGAAAAAATAAGTACGTCTGAGCATATAATTCAAAAGTTGGATTTGAATACATATGATAGACAGATTGTGACGGATATAAAGCGGGTTCTCCGCATTCCGAATTCAAAGCGGTTTGATGGAGCCATAGATACCAACACATACTGCATTCCGATGACTGAAGTTGAGGTTTTGAATAATACGATTCATGATTTATTGGAGAGATGCAAAAGACCCAAAGATATTGAAATACACAGTCGATATATTCAAGAAAATAGACCCGAGATGCAGGTGTATGACGATGTTGATATTAATGAGAATACATATGGTTCAATTCCGCTGAAAGAGAATAGAATTTCAGAAGATGTGGAGTACATCTTAGATACTTGCATTCCCTTGCCATGTGTCAGAAAGAGATTTAGCGGTCCTAATCCCCATCACAGGATTCGGTTTACTGGTGTAATCCATCTATATCAAGCGGGTTTTACACCAGCGGAAGTTAGGAGCATTATCAAGAAGATAGGTTGGGTGGATTACGATAAGAACATCACGCATAAAATGACAGAGCAAATCTGGAATCGCCGTTACTCCGAATTACCATGCGATGAATTGAGAAGACTTGGTTTGTGTATTTATGGACCGCAGTTTGAAGAAATGCCGGATGAACCTTCGGAATGTGAAACGTATAAATACCATTCTGGAAAGGCGCTTTATCCGTATGAGAATTGAAATACTCGATTTATGTGAAGAGAATTTACAATTGTACGATGAATCGGTTCTAGAGATGTTAGAAGGGAGTCAGATTTATTCAGATGCGAACACGTGGAAGATAAGAGATGTGGTTGGTATAGTAGACGATTGTGACATCCGAGATAATATTATTGAAATTGAAGCTTTTATCATTGATGATGATTCATCAAAAAAAATATCATCGGGAATGGTGGATGTTGCACCATCCGTGACAATCAACCATCGTAAAGAAATCATTGATTTCGTTTCAGTACATCTCGTTCCGGAAGTTTTATAAATATCCGTTTGTAATAATGAATTGACGTGGACCGGAGTAGCCAAGCTAGGCCAAAGGCGCGAAACTTAAGATTTCGTTTCTTAGGGATTCGCAGGTTCAAATCCTGCCTCCGGTATAGAATAACGAAAGTCTTTTAAACGTATGCATTTAAGGGAGGGTGTATGATTGAAAAAAGAATTCTAACGGAAAAGTATCGTCCCTCGTCCCTCGATGAAGTGGTGGGCAATTCGGAAAACACCGAGATGTTGAAAAGCTACGTGAATGATGACCGCGTTCCAAATATTCTTTTTGAGGGTCCAGCGGGGGTTGGAAAAACTGCATCGGCCCAAGCGTTTGCTCGGGAAGTCTTTGGAAGTACGTGGAAATCAAATTTCATAGATTTCAATGCAAGTGATGATAGAGGCATCGATGTTGTTCGTGATGATATAAAAACAGCAGCTAGACAGGCAGCAGTCGGTCATGAATATAAAATCATCTTTCTTGACGAAGTAGATTCCACAACGAAAGACGCGCAATCGGCACTCCGTCGAACTATGGAGAGATTTTCCGACCAGACAGCCTTCTTCCTCTCTTGCAATTATAAGAATAAACTGATTGACCCAATTCAATCTCGTTGCACTGTTCTCTCGTATAATAGACTTTCAGATGATGAAATACGAACGATAATTGAAAGAGTATTAACGGGAGAGGATATTGACGCTTCCGAAGAATCAATTGAAAAAATCATTGAATATGTCGATGGCGATGCACGACGGGCGCTCAATAGCATCCAAAGTTCTACACGCGATGATGAAATAAATTTGGAGACGTTAGCCTTCCCTCAAATTCGTGTAACAAGGGAGGAAATATCAGAAGTGGTAGAATTATCTGTTAATTCTAGGATGGAGGAAGCAATGGATAGAATTAATGGAGAAATCATACCTGAAATTACTGATTATGGTGGTTTCTGTAGAGATTTGCTTTTTGCAATAAAAACAAATGAAAATATTAACAATGATGTTCGCTGGTTCTTGATGGGACAAGTTGGAGAATTGGAAAGGAATATGATGGAGGGGGCAAGTCCCGAAGTTCAAATAAATTCGTTTATTGCGAAAATCCCAGTTGCCCAATATTCAAGCATTTCAAATTATGAGTGATTTAAGAAATCCAATGCGGTTTAGCATACGGCATAAGACAGTTGATATTGACGGATGGTTAGGGGGTTCCAAAAAGGTTACGCAAATCGATATTCGACCGGGCGAAGGTCAAATATATGTTCATTGGGAAGAAACGGACAACGTAACAACATTTGCCGACTTGAAAGATGTAAGTTCCGAAGAAGATACATTGGAAATAGCATTGGCAAAATGCAAGGTGAAAAATGAAGAAAGTTGAGAGATTATCGGCAAGTGGGTTGAAAAAATTCGTGACTTGCCCGAAGCAGTTTATGCTTCACTATCTTTCGGATATAGAATCCCCCGAGGAAGAGGAACCAGAATTTTTTGATACTGGAAACTGCGTTCACGACAGCATCGAATATGTTCTTAAAGAATATGATTTGGAAGAAATTAAAAATGAAGATGATTTTTTCGATATTCTCAAAGAAGAACAAATAGAATATAATAATCAGGATAATGATACTGTAGATAATTGTTTTCGTACTGCTTCTCGATGGATTCCATCATTCGTCCAATCTGCGAATCACGTAGAAGAAGAGTGGTCAATGGAACGTGATGGAATAGAATACAACGGGCTTGCTGACTTGGTTGCTGATGTTGAAATTGGTGGTAAGACATACGAAAACACAATCGTTGACTGGAAAACAGGCAGTGAGACGGAACCGTGGAAAGAACGGGTTCAAGCTGGGATGTATATCGAAATGTTCTATGATAAGTTTGACCATTATCCCGAAGCTGCTGTTTTTGTTTATCTCGATGAAGAGACGCAATCATTCCATAGTCGGATTCAGGATGGTGAAGTTTTCTGGAACGAACATGAAAATAAATATTGGACGGAGATAGAAAAGATTAAAAATAAAATCATCCTTGCACAGCAGAAATCGGAATGGGAAGCGAAGCCCGAGCAGAGTAAATGCTACTGGTGTTCGTACAAGTATTATTGTTCTGATAGTCCAATTGGTGCAGAAGATGTAGGTATGAATGAAATTGAAATGGGTGAATGGTTATGAGTAAAGGAATTGTTTTAAGTTTATTTGATTATACCGGGAACATGGTAAAGCCTTGGGCTAAGAATGGTTATGAGTGCTATTGTGTAGATTTGAAGCATAAAGGAGAGGAATATACTGAGGATGATGATGTTGCTGGAGAGATTAATTATGTCGGGGCAGATATTGAAGATTATATTCCGCCAAGGAGAGAATATAGGATTGCATTTGCATTTCCACCTTGCGACAATTTGGCTGTTAGTGGCGCTCGGTGGTTCCAAGAAAAGGGAATTAAAGGTTTGAGTAATGGGGTTGAGAATTTTTTGAGGGCGAAAGAGATATGCGAATGGAGCGATGCTCCATATATGATCGAAAATCCCGTTTCAGTGATTTCGTCTTATTGGCGAGAGCCTGATTTTACGTTTCATCCCTATGAATATGACGGATATACGAACGAAGACAATAAATACCAAAAAAGAACTTGTTTGTGGGTGGGAAATGGTTTTGTGTTTCCAGATAAACAGCCATCAGAAGAACATGATCAAAGAATTCACCAGTCTTTTCCGTCAGATGACGAAGAAAGAAAAGAATTTCGTTCTAAAACACCACAAGGTTTTGCAAATGCAGTTTATGAAATAAATGAAGGAACGGGAGTTTTTGATTATTAAAGAAAGATGACTGAAAAAGAAATACCGGAAAAGAAAGAACGTTTTTGCATTGAATGCTCAAGAGAGCAAGATTTTGAATCTGTGAAAACAGAACAGAAACCCGTAGCAATTGAGATTCATTGGGGAAGTAGAGGAAGTTGGGGTCCAAGGCGAAAAGCAGAATGGAAATGGGAATGCTTGGAATGTCATGAGGTGCAATATTAATGACTGATTCAGAAGAAATGATGCGGAATGCAGAAAGACACGGAATTACCATTAATGGAGACACGTACCAAATCTTAGAAGACCCGTGGACTGGTGATTGGGTAGTCTGGTCAGATGATGATGGATTGGTACAAGACGACTGGATGAATAGCAAGAATGATGCCATTGAATATGTACTCGACAGAAGCGGAATAGTCGAAGAAGGATATTATGAACGCGCTCCAACGAGGTGTGATGCATGAAAGGCATTAATGATTTGCTCAAGTGTCCCGGTTGTCACCGTAAAGGAACGATGGAAATCACAATTCTTAAAAAATGGGCTGAAGCACAATGTAGAGCGTGTGATGAATTCGTTGAAAGTCGCGTCCCATATCCGAAACATAGAGTTGACCATGAGAATCATCAATATCCATTTAAAATTGGCGATGTACGTCCACTATGGTCACACCATGAAGACGATTTAACTTGCACGCAAGAAGAATGGGAAGAACGAAAGAGTTAAAGGTAATGACGTTTTCTTTCAAATCATGACAGCAGAAATTCCTCAGAAAAAACCTTCTCCGCGTAGTACTAGAGATAATCCAAATGTCGCAGGATTCATGACAGGAGTTATCTTGACTGGAACATTATTTTGGTCATTGTATGGTGGTTACATGGACTTTGCGTATCTCAACGTTATCCTCCTTACTGTGTTGGCTGTTGGAACGCATTTTATCAACCGAAAATACAATTAAAAAAATGAGTGAATTAGGTCGAGTTACATACGTCGATTACTGCATCGATGATGACTTAGGTGTACTTGTCCGTTTGTCAGCACGTTTGGAGAACGGAGAACGGTGGAATGGGTATGTTCGAGGAACAGAACCGTATATTTTTGCACCGGAAGATGAACCGATTCCGGATAAGGATTATATTGAGAGAACGGAAGTAGGTTATGAATCTCTCTTTGACCATCAACTTCGGAAGATTGTTACACGTACTCCGAAACAAGCTGGTGGACTTACCGATGAATTTACTTGGACTGGTGAGGGCGACGTTCCCTACTATCGTCGTGTATCGATTCACGATGGACTGAGTGGGTATATTGAAATTCCCGAAACCGGGGAAGAATATGCAGGTTTTCCGTTGGTTCATATTGACGATATAGACGTTGACCCTAAATACGAATCCGTAATCAAACCACGTATTTCCATTGCCGACATTGAAGTTGAAGTTCCAGAGAATTCAACCTTCAAGGAAATGCAAGAGGAAGCGAATAAACCCATTAATGTTATCTGTTCTTACGATACATATGAGGATGAATATACTGTCTTCTTTTATGATAAATACGATAATATCGAGCCGTCTGATGTATCTCACTATATGGAAGAGCAACTAAAGGGGACTTCCATTGAAGAATATCTCGAATCGGATATGGAGTTAGTCATCGCTGACTCTGAAGTTGATATGCTTAATTCGTATATCAAGTATGTTTCCGAGCGAGATTTTGATTTAGAAAGCGGCTGGAACTATGTTGATTTCGACAGGAGATATATTAGACGGCGTATGAAAACGCTTTATAACGAAGGTGAGAACATCCATCCTTCGTGGCTTTCACCGTTTGAAAAGCTGTCGAATTCCCATGATGAACATCGGAAAATAGTAGGTAGGTCGCCGTTCGATATGATGGTCGCCTTCGTAGATAAGCTCACCTTTTCCAATTGGCGCTCTAAATCACTTGAATACGTTGCCAATGAGGAACTTGGGATAGGGAAAATAGGCGATGTTGATATTAACGACGATTGGAAGAATAATCCATCACGGCTGGTTGCTTACAATATTGTCGATAGTATTTTGACTGTTGCTTTGGATGATAAAAATGATATTCATGGCTTTTTCTACGAAATGGCTAACGTTTGCTCCATTCCAATTACGGATGTTTTCTACGAGAAGAGACAGATTGACGGATACTTAATGTCGAATCGGCCAGATGACGAAATCCACCCGACTGCTGAAGAGACTGAAGACATTAATAATGCAGGTGGGTATGTTGCCGAAGCTGCAAATGGTCGGATTGAGAATGTCGGTGTGAGCGACCTGAAGAGTCTTTATCCCTCTGCGATGATTACGTGGAATCTCAGCCCGGAAACGCTTGCTGATACTCCTAAAAACTTCGATGAATATATCAAAGTCCCGAAAGTTCCTGAACCGAAGGATGTAGAGGGTGAGATTGAAGAAGATGGAATTGAATTCGAGTGGAAATACGCTTCTTTTGACCAAGAGGGCATTCTTCCACGGAATGTAAAACGTCTTTTTGAGAAACGGAACCGGGAAAAGGAGAAAATGTATGAGGTGGAAGAAGGTTCTGCTGAGTATGAAAAATGGAACAGGAAGCAAGGAGCGACAAAAATTCTCATGAATTCGATGTACGGGGTTGCTAGCTCTAAGTATTGGCGGTTGTCTACACAGTATCTCGGAGATGCTATTACCTCTACAGCACGATATACACTATGGAAAGGAAAGAAGACGCTTGATAGACTTGGATATGAACACGTCTACAGTGATTCTGTGTCGGGTGAACGTTTGGTTGTCATTCGTCATGTCGAAGATAAATCGGTTGATTGTATCCCAATTTCCGAATTATGGGAAGAAATTGATGGTCGTGTGACGGGGGAGGAAAAGGAGCGAAAGCAGTGTCTTCAATATGAAGCACTATCGGTAAATGGGAAGGGCGAATCTGAATGGAAGCCGATAAATGAAATCATCCGCCATAAGACAGATAAAAAACTCGTTGAATTGCAACAGGCCCGTGGCGGTTCAGTTACAACAACCGACCATTCATATGTCTTTCCAGTAGACGGAGAACTGACAGAGAAAAAACCTTCCGAAGTTAAACGGCCATACAGAATTGATATTCCCGATTCTCAATCCGTTGATAGTATTGCTTTATCCGAATATTTGGATGATTATAGTATCCAAGCTAATGGAATAGGCCGCAGTGAGAAAGTGGAAAAAAGAGTCCAAGAGGAAGATGGCGAATTATATTTTGGAGAATCGGAAACTTCCCATTATAACAGGCATACATTCTGCATAAATGAAATTTCCGGAGAGGTTTTGGAATCCTTGGTTCGTTTATGCGGCGCATATGTTGCTGATGGTTCTTCAAGTACCCACAAAACTTCCGATTGTGGGAAATGGGGGTTGAGTATTGCCAATGAAGATGTGAGTTGGTTAGAGGAATTGAAGGCTGATTACTTGGATGTTTTCCGTGGTTGCGACCCCTGCATTGTTGAAAGTGATGCAAATGACACGAGAGAGGTTGATGATATATCATATAATGATGAGACTATGAAAATGCAAGCTATGAATCGGATTTCGGCTGTTGTTTTCCAGAGTCTATGTGGGGCTAAGTCTACCGGGAAGGAAGTTCCTTCCTTCATTTTCAATCTCCCAGAAAAATACAAGTGGCAGTTTATACGCTCGGCTGTCCGGGGCGACGGCTCTAATATTTTCCCCCGGTATTCCGATGAATATGCAGAGAGGAATTTTAGTTATTGTACTCAGAGTTTAAAACTCGCCTCCGGTATGTCTGTCTTGCTTAATCAACTCAACGTAAAACACAACATTGATTACCGCGATTCAAAGAACACGTATGAGATTCGCACAGCGGATAATTATCAAAATAGAGATGATGATGCTGTAGTGAAGGAGGTTGAGGGAAGCGAATATGTATATGATTTATCCGTCGAGGATAATCAGAATTTTGCCGATGCATTGGGCTGTGTTGCGCTACACAACACCGATTCCCATATGTTTAAACTTCCTGATGGTTCTGTAGAAGAGCAAGTGGAAGAACTAGAGTGGGTATCATCTCAAATGGACGAAGATGCTTCTGAAATATTAAGTGATTGCGGTTATGACGATACTCATCCGTTTTTAAAGGAATCAAATTTACATGGAGATGAATATACTTGTATGCTTTGGGAAGCAGAAAAGTTCGGGACTCATTTGCAATTGGGACGGAAAAAGAGGTATGCACAAGCGATAATTTGGAAAGAGGGAAGATACTATGACGAACCCAAGGTTTCAATTTCCGGTTTTGAGAACGCAAGGTCTGATAGTCCTGAAATCACTGCTTCTATGCAGGAGAAGGTTATAGAGAAGGTTCTATTCGGGTCTGATTTTGAAGAAATATCTGAGTATATCCAATCCGTTATAGACCAAATTGATGAAAGCCACGTCGACGTAAAAAAATTCGCACTTCCGGGTACTATCAATAAAGATTTAGAGGAGTATCCCAATAGACAAATCCCACGGGCTTGTATGTGGTCCAATGAACATCTAAATAGAGAGTTTTCTGAAGGGGATACCCCCTTCGTCTATTTCGTCAAAGAAACTCCATCGGATTTACCTCAAACTGATGTGGTTGCTCTGGAATGGAATGAGGAGATACCGGACGGATTCAAATTGGATGAAGAAGCCATCATAGAGCGAGCGATTAGAAAACCAGTTGAGCAAATTATAGAGAGTGTTGGATGGAACTGGAAAGAAATACGGAGTGGAAGGAAGGTAAGGACAATTGATTTGACTTCTGATTGAGATGATGCGGTTTAAACAAACTCTGATATAGCATTGGTAACATATTTATGTGTAGAGCGAGTTGATTTGAGCATGGGAGAAAATTTAGTTGAGAAATACAGACCGAAAACCCTTGAAGATGTACAGGGACATAATTCTAATATAAAAAAGACAAAGCGATGGGCAGAATCATGGAGTCCCGATTCAAAACCCCTTTTGTTTCATGGTCCCGCTGGAACTGGAAAAACGAGTACAGCGGAATGCTTGGCAAATGATATGTCGTGGGATTATCGGGAGATAAATGCATCACAAAGCAGGAAGAAAGGAGACTTTGAATTAATTTCTCAAGAGATACGTTCACATGGAGATACTAAAACGCTTTTTGTTTTCGATGAAGTGGATTCTGTGGACGGTCGGAATATACAAATTCTTTCGAAGATTTTAGAAGCTTCCCCGAATCCTGTAATTTTCATAGCCAATGAGAAGTGGAAAGTGCCAAATTCAATCGAAAACCAATGTAAAGTTTTAAAATTTAATTTGCGTAAAGATTCTATAAAGACCCACATCAGAAATATCTGCCAAGAAGAAGACATCCAAATTAATTCTAGAGAGTTGGGTAAACTTTCAACACGAAACGGAATCCGAGATGCATTGAATGATTTAGAAGAATACATTCATCACGAAGAAGTGGGATGGGATGATAGGGAAACAGACGACTCTCCTTTCGCTGTAACTCGACGTGTGATTTTAAATAAAAATTATATTGGAGATGCGAAACCGGATGATTTAGTTGATTTCTTGAACGAGAATGTGAAAAATAATTTTGATGGTGTTGAATTGTTGAGAGCGTATCAAGCTTTAGCGGAGTCAGATAGATTGCTCGGTTATGTGAATAGAAGTCAAGATTATAGTTTTTGGGCGTATGCTTCTCCTATTGCTACGGAAGTTTCAAATTTACGATTGACAGAACCATATAATGACTGGGTGAATGTTAATTATCCCCGTAGGAGAAGGAATTATCGTTCTACTTCTCGTTCGGATACTCCTGAAGCAAATTTATATAAGGAATTACAGGAAGATGAATCTATCATCCTTACGTCCTCCTTTAAAGAATTCGTTGAAGTTCATCTTGACGTTTTAAAAAAGCAGTCAAAGGAAGAAAGAATTGAATTCGCTTCTTCAATCGGTCTTTCATCTAAATCATTGAAAGCAATAGACCTTTCTTCATCCGATTTAGATTCGTGGAGATTTGAAGAAGTAGAAGAAGATGCTGTAGAGGACGAAGAAGTGGAAGATATGAGTATATTTGACTTTTAAATGAAAATCAAAACATTTATATATAAGCGTGTTTAAGATAGGTTCAATTGCAACATGACTGTCAAAGACCTCAAAATCGGAGTCAATCACGATAAATCTGCTCGTCGTCCGATTTCTTATGGAAGTTTAGCGGGCCTTCCTTCAGTTGGCATCCGTCTTTCTATATCTGAAAATAAAAAAACAGAAGTTCCGAATTTCCAGAGAAAAATGGAAAATTGGAATTGGACTAAAGGATTGAGTTCTGGCTTTTCTCGACTCCGTTTTTCCAATAATCCGTTCCACGAAGACAATGCAGAAAGTATTTCTGAACTTTCAAGATTGCTGAATGCGAGATTCGTAGATGTTATTCTTTCAGAAAATGAAATAACAGAAAAGCCTCCAAGAAATCTCGATAGAGCGGTTGACTTCTACAGTATATTTGTCCCGCTGGACGAAGACTTTGATGAAGAGGTTTTTGAATATTTTGTTAGGAAGTCGAGAGATTACGGCGATTGTGAGTTTATTTTCAAAGTAAAAAGCAATTATGATGAACAAAATATACGCAAGTTTTCAACAGATTGGGGCATTTACGACTCTGATATATGGCTTTATCCCAACAGTCGAAAAATAACAACACTCCCCGAAAAAATGCGTATTTGCAATCGGATTGCAATGAGGAATTCGTGGAATGTTTCGCCACGGATGGATTTGGTCAGTGAGGCAGACGAAGAAGTTTTTGAATAATATGAGCGAAGCACAGCAGTTAGTTCAGTGGGAATCAACACTCGGTTCTACACGGTCATTCATCATCGTTGAAGATAATAGTGAAATCGGAGACTTTAAAATTGAATTGTGCGAGAGAAATTCAGAAAATGAAAAATGGGAAACGATTGAAGTTTTAGATTATGTTGAAGAATTCCTCTCTTTTGGAATACCTGAAAGTTTCATCGATTAAGTTCCTCATATTCGTAACCTTTATATGTGTAAAAACTTTATTGACTATGTGTTCAATGTATGACCGTCTTATCGGATAAAGATATACGATGGGAGTTTGAGAAAGGAGACTTAGAAGTAGAGCCTGTTGATTTGGAAGAGCAATTACAACCTGCATCGTTAGATATTCGATTGGGTAAAGAAATATCTGAATTCAAGCATAGTTATGGTCCACCACTCAACTCTTCCAAATCAATTTCTGAAGAGATGCACTCTTATCAAATCTCAAATGATGATTCTATTGTTATTTCTCCGGGGGCATTTTTCTTGATTAATACCTTTGAAAATATTAAAATCCCCGATTATCTTGGCTGTGAATTACGTGGCCGTTCATCAATCGGTCGTTTGGGACTTGAGATACATAGTTGTGCTGGTTGGATTGACCCCGGATTCAAAGGAGATATTGTACTAGAGATTTCTAATAATTCTCCAAGGGCCGTTGAAATAGAACCGGGAATGAGAATAGGGCAATTAGTTTTTTATGATATGACATCGGTTGCTCAGAAATCATACGGTGAACGGAACAACAAATATCAAGGACAGCAAGGAGCAGTTGCTTCTCGAATCAATGAGGATGATGCATGAGTAATTATGATAAAGGTTCCCGTGGCGAGCATGAATTAATGGAGTTATTTGAAGAACATGGTTTTGCAGTAATGCGTTCTGCCGGAAGTGGAAAAGGTGGGTTGAAGGTCAGTGGTGAAGAACGCGAAGCGCCTGATGTACTAGCTGGTAATGGTGAAACTTTTTATGCTTTGGAGTCAAAACGTTCATCCCGAGATAACCATGTTTATATTCCAGAAAAGGAAATGGAAGCATTGACTTTTTTCTGCGAGAAGTTTGGAGCAGAACCACGGATTGCTGTTCGGTTTGATTATGGAGACTGGGGTTTCTTTCTTCCCTATGAATTGTATAAAACGGACGGAGGGAACTTTCGGATTAAAGAGGAAGATATTGAAGATGCAATGGAAATTGGTGATATAGTATGAGCGCAATACAAGAAGTTGAAATGAATGCAGAAGAGAACGATTTGATAGCAAAGACTTATTCAATTGAGAGTGAAACTGAAGAGCCAACCATTTATCTTTCCGGTCCAATTCGCAAAGCCGAAGACAATGGTGTTGGTTGGAGAGAAGAGTTGATTAAAGATTATTCGGATTCGTTTGATTTCATTAATCCTCTTGATAAGTACAGTCCTGAGACGCATGAAATTCTCAATGACCCCATTGATTTGGACGAAAGTGCTGAAAAAGAACAAGTTGTTCCGAGTGAATACGTTGCTGAAGATAAAATGGGGATTATGGAATCTGATGTAGTTTTCCTTGGCCTTCCAGAAGTGATAGCACGGGGTTCTGTTATGGAAGTGACTTGGGCATATATGACAGGTACTCCATTTTTCGTATGGAGAATTGACCATCAGGAAGAATCGGGGTGGATATTCCACCATTCCATATTCATGGATGATAACAGAGATAATGTCATGAAAGAAATCGAAAATTATGTCTGAAGGAAATTTCATTGTTCTAGAGGGAATTGATAATGCAGGGACTAGCTCTCTTACGAATAATTTACAGAGGCATTTGGATAACGATGAGTGGGTATTTACAAAAGAACCGTCCGAAGGCCGATATGGTGCAGTCGTGCGTGAATTTCTTAGCGATGAAAATGAGCCAACACCTTCTGATTTTTATCTGTTTCTTGCTGATAGGTATGAGCATTGCGAGAACGTGATTCGTCCTGCTTTGGAAGAAGGGACAAATGTTCTCTGCGATAGATACCATCAATCCACGTTGGCCTACCAGAGTCGAATTTTGGACGAGCAGTTGGGAATTATAGACCCATTGAAATATATTGATGAGATGACCGGACATTTTATTGTAGAGCCAAATTTGGTGCTATACATAGACATTCCGGTCGATGTATCGCTTGAGAGGATGGGCGATGATGTTGAAAAGTACGAAAAAGAAGAAACTCTGAAAGAAGCAAAGCGTATTTACGATTATCTCTGCGAAGAGAATGATAATATTACCCGGATTGATGGAACGCAATCGGAGGAAGCGGTAACTGCGGAAGCATTAAAACATGTCGGACCCGAAATACTCGGTTGAAATAGAAATCAACGAAGGCGATTTATTGTACCACAACGATAGGTGGTGGGAAGTGGAAAATATCGAATGGCGCATGGGTCAAAAAGAAGCATGGTTGAAACCGATGTGGGATGATGGACATATGATGGTTCTTGGACCTGAAGAATGGCAAGAGAGAATTAATTACACTGGAGAATTCAGAAGGATAAAGGAAGAGTACCAGAACGTCGTTGATTTCTAATTCGGAATCTTTTTAATGCTTCGAAGCAAAAGAGATTGCATGGATAATAGAACTGTAGAAGAAGTATGGCCTTCTGATTATTTTCGAGAGAAGCAAAAAGAAACTTTAAAAGTATGTCTTGATGCACTCGATGCCGGGTATAAGAATATTGTTATAGACGCTCCCGTTGGTTCGGGGAAGTCAGTTTTACTTACAGCACTTTCCCGGTATGCCGATAGTTCTTTTTATACCACACCTCAAAAATCATTAAGAGAGCAGATACAAAATGATGACTTGTTAGAACCTTTCACAGAAAATCTAAAGGCGCGGAGGGATTATCGTTGTTCAATTACTAGAGAAAATTGTAAGGATTGCTCGATATATAATGACGAAGATGAATCCTGTGCGGAACATGGATGCAGTTATTGGAAACGCAAGCAATCGGTAATGGCTTCCGATATTGCTGTAATTACATTTTCCATGTTGGTTGTTGATGGTATGATTCCCGAATTTTCGGGAGAGACGAAAATATCATTTGGGAAGCGGGATGTAGTATGCGTCGATGAAGCACATGGTATTGTCCAACAAACTGCTGATATGCACGCGGGTTTTGATATTACCCCCTACGGTTATCCTGATGGATTCATTAGCGATGTAACAAATTCTGTTTCTTGGGAAGCAAATACTTATAAAGATGTCTCCGACGAGTTGAGGGTCATTCACTCTAAATGCAATAATTACATTCGTGATGTTCCTCCGTTTGAAATGACTTCTATGGAAAAAAAGATGCTTCGCTTGAAAGAAAAAATCGAAAGAGCAAAGCAAGATTCCGAAAATGGTTATGTGTGGGTTGTGAACGTTGAAGGGAAAAACTACAGAGGAAGGTATGAAAAAGTCCTCGAACTTCGTCCTATTTATGTTGGGAATTTTCTCAATAACTTCATTTGGAATAGGGGGAAAAGAAGAATTATTTCAACTGCAACCCTTCCACATCGAGGGAATCCGAATATCTGGCTGAAGCAAGTCGGACTCGACCCCGAGAAAACCAAAGTTATCAGTGTTGGAATGACTTTTCCGGCTAAAAATCGCCCCGTGGTTCTTGATGATATGGTTTGTTCCATGAGCAACGGGGGCGACCAGAAGAATTGGGATTCGATAATGGAGAAACTGAATGAAATTGCAAAAAGGTATCGAGGCATGAAAGGGATTTGTCATACCGCGAGCTATGACCGTGCTGAAAGGGTTGAAAAATCTACAACAAAAGAAGAACATCCACATCTATATGATAATATTTTTGTTCATTATGGTGAAAAAGAAGCAGAAGATGTTATTGAAGAATGGCAGGCAAGTAATAATGACCTGCTTCTTACTCCCTCCATGATGGAAGGGATTGATTTAAAGGGGGATATGGGCAGATATAACATCCTCATGAAAGTTCCATATCCGTCAAAAAATTCGAGGATAGAATACCTTCTAAATGAAACGGATTATGGCTGGAATTCGTACTTTGATAGAGCAGCTATCCGTGTCGCACAAGCGTATGGAAGGACTACGAGGAGTGCGGAAGACTGGAGTAACTTCATAATCTTAGACAAGGATTACGAGAAGTTGAAGAAGAAAGCAAATTTACCCCAATGGCTTCTACAAGGAGAAGATTATGTCGAAATAGGTACAAGGAGTATATTTGATTATTGAAATGACAGGTGAGAATGACAGCGAATGGATAAATAAAATCCATCATGGAGATGCTGTTGAAGTTCTTAAAGAAATACCAAATGATTCTATTGATTTAGTTGTTACTAGCCCACCATATAATGTTGGTATCGATTACGGTGAATATGATGACAGCATTTCAAAGTGGGAATATGCACTTTTGATAAAGGATATATTTGTTCAACTAAATAGGAAAGTTAAAGATGATGGACGTGTCTGCATCAATATTTCGTTGAAAAACGATGGTGGAATTGTCGATATTCCTTCTATTATTAAAGAGAAGGCGGATATCTTTGATTGGCATTTGAGATTCGAGATAATATGGAATAAAGGGAGCAGCGAGTCGTCTAGTGCATGGGGGTCGTGGAGAAGTCCAAGTAGTCCAAGGCCGATATTCAATCATGAATATATTTTGGTTTTTGATGTTGGGGATTCTTCCAAAAATTCTGAACAGACAATAGAGAAGGAGAGGTTTATGAATTTGGTGAAATCTGTTTGGGATGTGAAACCTGAAACATCTTCTGACCATCCTGCTCCTTTTCCGGTAGAAATTCCAAAGCGTTTGATAGAATTGAATTCATATGAGGGAGATGTTGTCTTGGACCCATTTATGGGAAGTGGTACGACAGCCGTAGCCTGTGAAAAAATGAATCGTGAGTGGATTGGCATTGATTTGAATGAAGAATATATACGTTCAAGTTACGAGAGAATCGATGATGAAACGAAATGGCTTCCAGATGACGAGGGGAGCATTTTCGATTACTAACAATGACTGACAAAGATAACATAGAATATTGGTTGAATGCAGTCCATCAAGGAGACGTGATTGAAAAGTTGAAGGAAATGCCCGAGGGGTCAGTGGATTTGGTCATTTCTGACCCCCCATATAACCTTTCTACTGGCTCGGATATGTATTACGGTGGAGACGGTGATGGTGACTTTGGTGGTGAGTGGGGAAAAGTGAATGAAAATTGGGATAACTTTGATGATGGAGAATATATGCAGTTTACTTTCGAATGGGTAAAGCAATGCAAAAGAATATTGGAAGATGGTGGTGGGATTTTTATTTTTGGAACATATCATAATATAGGCGATGTTAATGTAGTTTTGAATAAGCTTTCTTTGACAATATTAAACGAAATAATATGGTATAAAAGAAATGCTTTTCCGAATTTATCTACTACCAGTTTAACAGCAAGTCACGAAAACATTTTGTGGGCTTATAAGGGCAATGATAAAAATTATAAGTTTAATTATGATGAAATAAAGGAAGGCAAATGGGAATATGATTCCTTTGATAAGGAAAATACACAAGTTAGAACTGTTTGGAATATACCAAATAATAAACAGTTTGATGAAGAGAAAGATATAGACCACCCTACTCAGAAACCAAGGTCTGTCATCGATAGAATAGTTAGAATGGCAAGTGATGAAGAGGATATTATCCTTGACCCTTTTGCTGGTTCGGGAACTTCCCTCGTTGCAGCTAAACAAAACAGCAGAAAATACATTGGAATTGAGAGGGAAGAAGAATTTGTTAAAACAACAAGAAACAGATTGGAAAAGTGTGATGAGCATGAAGACGATGGAAGGAGCATATTTGACTATTAACGAAAGCCTTTTAAATTTGGGATTATTTTATTATTATAATGTCTGAAATAGAGCCTGATGCGGATATAGATATTGAATCTCTTTTGGAAGAAGTTCCAAAGGAAGATACATATTATGATTTTTATATGGAAGAGTATGATATAAAGATTATAATATCTGCGTTGATGGGACACAAAAACCGGAGGAAGTTATTACAGACTGTCTTGAGTTGATTGATGATGAAGTGTGAAGATTGTGGAGAACCCGTAGAAGTCAGTCGCGGTATTTTTATGGCAAATAGATGTGAGAAACATAGAATAGAAACGTTTTCACTATAATGATAGTTGAAGTTGAGATAGGAGTCGGAGATGTTATTCGTTTCAACGACGAAGAATGGCAAGTGGTGAATTCACCAAAGCACGATAACAGTTTTGATATGCGTTCCACAGTTGGGAATTTACAGAATTTTGACAGGGAAGAGATCGAGAAGAATATAGAGATAACAGGTAAGTTTTCTCGGATTAAAGAAAGTTACGTCGGTATTTCGTGACCGAAACTGCTTTAAAGAAGGCTGTATAATGGAAAATACATGAGTTTGATAGACAGAAAGTCGTTGTTCACAGTATTGTTCGCGTCATCCGTTTTGGTTGCAAACGTAACAGCATCAAAATTGACTTACATAGAATTGCCTTATTTTGGTCTTATTGGAGTAACCGCTGCTTTCGTTCCGTTTGGAATGGCTCTTCTATTTTCCGATGTCTTAAACGAAGAATACGGTGAAGAATATGCACGGAGAGTTGTCAACTCAACTTTAATTGGTTTGTCTTTTGCTTATGTAATCATCTGGTTTACAATATTTTTGCCTTCTGCACCGTTTTACGAGTCAGGACAAGAATATACGGAAGTATTGGGTGCTTCAACATCTGTTATGGTAGCGAGTGTTGTTACGTTTGCTATCACACAGCATATTGATATTAGTTTGTTTACTCGCATTAAAGATATAACCGGAAATCGGTTCAAGTTCGCTCGAAATATCGGTAGCACATTCATTTCCCAGTTTGCAGATACGGTTGTATTTGTTTCGCTTGCATTTTTAATAATCCCCTCCTTACAAGGTTTAGAAGCTCTTGCTATTCCAGCACTAATCACATTAATAGTTGGAGAATATATTGTAAAATTGGTTGTCGCGGCTATAGACACACCACTCTTTTACTTGTTAACGGGTGTTCGCGAATGAACGTTGATGAGATCACTCAATTGTTTCAATCCCACAGAGAAGAATTGGGTTTTGTGAATTCCGCTCAGGTAAAGGAGAAAACTACGTACCACGTTGAAAAGAATAATGAGATTGTCGGGGCTGTTATCTGCAATCATTGCGTGCGGAAGCCACAGACGACAATATACGATATAGCAGTTTACGATGAATATCGTGGAGGAGGTTATGGAACAGAACTTGTAAATAAAGTATGGGAGGATTCACCACATGAAAAAATTGTAGCAAAATGTCCTATAGATTTGCCATCTAATCATTTTTATAGGGAATCTGGGTGGGAATTGGTTGATGTGGAGAGTGGGAAGAGTAGAGAACTTTGTGTTTGGGAATACTATGGTTGAGATATTCCTTTGTCATAGATATCCCTTTACATATTTTGCTTCGATGATTGGTTACTCTATTGGAACACGCGCTGACCAAGATGCGTTAAATAGAGTGGAAAAAGCAATCGAGTCGGGTGTATCAATAGATTTTATAGATAATGATTTTAAAAATCCAAACCACGAAATTGTTATAGAAAAAGCCATAGAATATGATGCCGAATACGCAGTTTGCCCCGACATTTTTGATAAAAGCGATCTAACTCAGGTCCTTGATACTGCTCATCAGTTAGATAGAAACGGAACAACACCAATTATCGTTCCGAAAACAGAATTTGATAAATCCAATTTAAAAGACGATTGGATACTTGGATTTTCCGTGAGTAGTGATTATGGTGGAACTGATGTTTCCTACGATTTCTTCCGGGGTTACAAAACACATCTCCTTGGTGGGAATATCAAAAATCAAGAGATGGTTTATGATATGCTTACAAGAAAAGAAGTTGACGTTATTTCCTTAGATTCCAATTACTTTTTTAATTCTTCTACGTTTGGACACGTCGTAAATAACGCAGATGAGATTTTAGAAGGTGGAAATTTCAATGAGAATGATATCGATTGGCTTGATAGTTGGGAATCTCGCTGCTTGGTATCTATTATTAGATATTATGAGTTTTGGCAAAAGAAGATTCAAGGAGAGATGGAAGAAGAAAGTGAAAATTCTATTTTCGATTACTAACGAAAGACTTTTATATTTACATTGAGATTTATTAACAAATGAGTATAATACAACCCGAGGTGGATGTTGATATTGAATCGCTTTTAAAAGAAGTTCCAAAGGAAGATACATATTATGATTTTTATATGGAAGAGTATGATATAAAGATTATAATATCTGCGTTGATGGGCAGAGAACCCCGGAATGATGCAGAGCGAGAGGCAAGACGGATTCTTCTCAACGGCATGATTTGGCAGATTACGGGTGAGCAAGAGATAAAAGCATGAGTTATTTGAATAAAATTCATTGTGGTAACTCACTGGATATAGTATCCGAATTACCTGAAAAATCGGTTGACTTGCTAATAACTGACCCACCATACAATATTAGTACGGATTTCAAAATTGATAGAGACGGTACTTCTGGAGGGAAGTATTCGGGGTCAGATGTGAGTCATGATTTTGGAGATTGGGATAAGGATGAAATATCCGTTGAAGATTGGTTGCCTCTTTTCGATTCTTGTCTCAAAGACAACTCGACGGTGATCATTTTCTATGATTATTTGAAGATGGGTGATTTGATTGATGTCATGAAAAATCTCGAATGGGAAATTCGCCAACCTGTCGTTTGGCATAAGAAAAATCCCATTCCACAGGGTTATGCCGTTAAATGGCAGGAGGCTGTTGAAATTGGTATGATTGCAACTGTCAATGAGGGGAAGGGACATAATTATCAGAAAGATGAAGGGCAGAGGCACAATGTAATTGAAACGGGGCTTTGTAGCGGTAATGAACGTTATGAACATCCGACACAAAAACCCGTGGAATTGTTTAAACCAATCTTCCGTTGGTGGACCGATGATAATGATGTGATTTTGGACCCGTTTACCGGGACGGGTTCGATATGCGTTGCTGCTAAAGAAATGGGATTGAATTATATCGGCATAGAAAAGCAATCGAAGTGGGTAGATGTTGCTCAGAGACGTATAGAACAAACCATCCCCGAAGAACCAGAGGATAATATATTCAATTATTAACGAAAGACTTTTATATTTACACCCATAAAAATGCCTATGATTGAATATTTCGTGGCTTTTGGCATTGCTTTCCTTTTCGGATTGGGTATTTCATTCTCATTGCTCGGGTTTGTTTTGCTTCATAGAGCCTTTTTTAATGCAAATTCTTCTAATTTTATTCTCATCTGCCTTTCATTGATTCTCATAACAACTGGAATGACTTTTCTTCATGTTGTTATCTTGTAAAGCAGAAGGTTTTTATCCAACGGTGTGTTATTGCCTGACGTTGCATCATGGAAACCGAGAAAATACCGACTGATTTGGATACAATCAATGAGCAGTTCCGGAATTCAGTTCCGGATGACCGGCGAAAAGCACATTCATTTGGATGGTATTTGAATGAACTTCAACAGAGTCCAGAAATTGCTCGGAATGCCCACCAGAGACTCTGTGATATGTTTGAACACTATGGGACAGAATATGATGAAGAACGTGGTGTTGTTGAATATCGTATGGCTTCTGAAGACCCGCTCAACGACGGTGAAAACACTTTCTACGGGCGCGAAGTTCATGAGTCCGTTCATGAATTCGTAAATAAGATTCATTCTGCTTCGCGGGGGCTTGGACCAGAGAAGCGGATTAAGTTACTCCTTGGTCCGGTCGGTTCCGGGAAGTCGGATTTTGACCGTCAAGTTCGCCGGTACTTTGAAGATTATACACGGCGTGAAGAAGGACGGATGTACACATTCAGGTGGACGAATCTTTATGAGATTATCGATGACCAAGACCCGTCCGATGATGTGGTTCGGTCAGCGATGAATCAAGACCCCATCGTGTTACTTCCAGAAGACCAGCGAAAAGAAATTTTCGATGCTCTCAATAAAAATCTCGAAGCCGACTATGAAATTCATAACACGCAAGCGTTAGACCCCCTCAGTGAATTCTTCATGGAAGAACTTTTGGATTATTATGACGATAATCTCAAGAGTGTTCTCGAAAATCATATTGAAGTCATCCGTCTAGTAGCAAGTGAAAATCGCCGGGAGTGCATCGAAACATTTGAACCGAAGGATAAAAAGAACCAAGATGAAACAGAACTTACCGGAGATGTAAATTACTCCAAAATTGCAGTTTACGGAGAATCAGACCCAAGAGCGTTTGATTTTTCCGGTGCATTCTGCAATGCCAATCGGGGCATCTTCTCAGGCGAGGAGTTGCTTAAACTGCAAAAGGAATTTCTTTACGACTTCCTCCACGCATCTCAAGAACAGACGATAAAGCCGAAGAACAATCCGCGAATTGATATTGACCAAGTGATTGTTGGACGAACGAATATGCCGGAATATGAGGAAAAGACTGACGACGAGAAGATGGAGGCGTTCAACGACCGGACCAAGCGAATCGACTTTCCTTATGTTCTTGAATATTCTGAAGAAGCGGAGATTTATCGCAAAATGCTTCGTAATTCTTCCATCAATGATGTACATATTGAGCCACATACACTTGAAATGGCTGCTCTATTTGGGGTGATGACTCGATTGAAAGAACCGAGTGGGGAGACTATCAACATTGTGCAAAAAGCGAAGGCATACAATGGAGAAGACTCTGATGTTGGAGATATTGATGTTGATAAACTTAGAGAGGAATCTACGGATGAAGGTCTTTCGGGAGTCTCCGCTCGTTTCATCGGGGATGAAATTGCCGAATCTATCGTTACGCAAATTCACGATGATTCTAATTCCTTATCCGCTTTGACGGTCTTTAAGCACTTGAAAGAAAACTTAGAACGTCACGGTTCGATTAAATCCAACGACTTTGAAACGTACTATCGTTATATAGAGAATGCTGAAGATGAATATGAAAGTCGTGCAATTGAAGATGTTCGTCATGCCCTTGCGTACAATACGGATGAAATCGAAGAACAGGGTGAGAAATACATGGATAATGTCATGGCTTATATAGATGATGACAGGATTGAAGATGAAATAACTGGAGAGATGGTTGAACCAGATGAACAATTCATGCGTTCTGTTGAAGCAGAATTAGAAATTGCACCTGACCGTAAAGACGATTTCCGGCAAGAGATATCCAATTGGGTTAGCCGTAAAGCGCGACGTGGTGAATCTTTCAGTCCACAAGATAACGAACGGCTCCTCCGTGCATTGGAGAGGAAACTTTGGAACGATAAGAGGAATAATATTAATTTCTCAGCACTTATCCGGGATAGTGATTCGGGTGAAGACCGAAGTGATTGGATAGAAGCACTTCAAGACCGTGGATACTCCGAAGAAGGAGCGAAGGAGGTGCTGGAGTACGCTGGTGCAATCGTTGCTAAGGAAGAGATGAATTAATATGTCAACTAATTTCATCGAAGAGGCCGATGCAGAAATGGTTTCACAATCGACAGAGATGGATTTGGGAGAATATATAGATGCGGCCATTGAAAACCCGACCATTGCTGCACATTCGGCAAAATATGTACTGAAAGCCATAGAGCATCATGGCACACGCGAAGTATTTGAAGATGGAGAAGATAAAGAACGTTATATTTTCTTTGATGACCCATATAACGATGGAGAACACGCTATTCTTGGCAACACAGATATCCTTAATGATTTTGTCGCTGAACTTCGCCGGATGACTTCAAGTGAAGGAGAAAATGAAAAAATAATTTGGGTTTGTGGACCCACTGCAACAGGTAAATCGGAATGGAAGCGTTGTTTAGTTAATGGCATAAGGGGGTTTGCTGAAACCGAAGAGGGGGCGAGATATACTCTGGAATGGACGTTAAACTCCCTTTCCAATAGCAATGTAGGTGGAATGACGTATGGAGATGGAGCAATCGCTGGAAGAGAAGAGTGGTATAAGAGTCCAATCAATATTCATCCCCTTGCTGTGTTCCCCCCAAAAATACAAAGAGAAATTGTTGATGAAATAGATGAAGGGGAAGAATATCCAACCGAAGTGGTTAGTGAACTTGACCCGTTCAGTCGAGAAGCGTTTGAATCTCTCATGGAAAAATACGATTCGTTTGAGGAGATGATTTCTTCTAATCATCTCCGAGTGAAAAGATTCCACCCCGACAATGGAGATGGAATTGGAATTCTTCACACGGAAGATGCTGGTCCTGAAAAACAACGTTTAGTTGGCTCGTGGATGCAAGGCGCTCTCGAAGAATTTGCTTCACGTGGTCGAAAAAATCCACAGGCATTCTCCTATGAAGGGTTGCTCTGTCAAGGTAATGGAACAGTAAGCATCGTGGAAGATGGTTTTCATCACTCCGATATTTTGACGAAGATGATGAACGTTTGTGAGGAAAAGATGGTGAAGCTGGATAATAAAATTCAGATGGAGTTAGACACTCTCTTGATTGTTATATCAAATCCAGATTTAGAAGGTCAATTAACAGAGTTTGAAGAAGTCGGACAGGTTGACCCCCTGCGTTCACTTCGTCGGCGGATGGATAAATATGACTTTCGATATCTAACGACTCTTTCATTAGAGGTATTATTACTTCGTCGGCATTTAACTGGCGAGTCTGGTTTGTGGTTAGACGTAGAAAGTACTGAGGAGAAAGTGAGAGAGCCTATTGAATTGTATGGTGCAGAAATTTCACCCCACGCAATTGAATCTGCTGCTATTTATGAAATAGCGACTCGACTCTTTTACACCGTGGATAAATCGAATATCATAGAATGTATTCTTCTATTAGAATACGGTGAATTCATCCGTGGAGATGGGGAAACAGTGACAATTGATGATTATGGTGTGGATTTCCAAGACTTCACCGAAGATATTGGCAATGACGGCTTACCCGTAACATTCACCGTTGAAGCAATTGTTGAAGTTGCACAAGAAAACGATGTAGTCCTCCCTGATGATATTCTAGATGCGATGAGAAAGGAACTTGCTGATAATATATTGTTCGAATCCAATGAAATAAAATCATTTGAAAACATCATTTTTGAAGTTAAAGAATATATCTTGCAAAGGCAAACCGAAGATGTATTAGAGGCAATGGTGGGTGATATTTCGGTCACTGAGTCAGATGTTCGTGAGTATATTGATTCTCTTTTCGCATGGAAAGAAGATGATGAAGATGAATATGATGTTTTTGAAATGCGTGAGTTTGAAACACGGTATCTTGGGCAACCTGCTGGAGAATACGATGCAGAAGCTCAACCATCAGAAATAATTTGTCAATTTCGAGAAAGTATAATTGCTCCTATAAATAGATATATGTGGGAACATCGGGATGAAGATTACACAGTTGACGATATACCATTATCGGAGTCCCCCATACTCCGTCCATTATTGGAAGAAAATGACTGGAATGTTGTGAATCGTGTATTTCCCGATGCCAATTTGAGTTTGTGGAGAAGCCCGCCTTCCGATACACAAACTGAAGAATTAAAGGAAAAGACGATTGAACGTATGATTGAATCATTGGATTACTCCGAAGAATCGGCAGAGCGAGTTAGCACAAAGGTAATTGAATCCGTTCCAAAGAAAGTATTATCTGGAGGGAACAATGGGGCTTAGAGAAGACTTAGAGCGGTTCCGCGAGGTCGGTGAAGAGCATAGACAGGATTTAACAGAATTCATTAAACACGGAGAGATAGACGGCGGTGATATTCAAATTCCCATTAAAATAATTGAACTTCCTTCCTTTGATTACGATGAGTTTGACCGGGGTGGTGTTGGAAAGGGAGAAGCGGAAGTTGGCGATGCACTTCCAAGTCCCGGTGATGGGGAAGGTGATAAAGCCGGTGAAGGTTCTGGAGAACATGGGCATTATAAAATGGACCCCGAGGAGTTTGCTCAAGAACTAGATGAAGAATTGGGCCTTGACTTGGAGCCAAAAGGTAAAACCATCAAAGAAGTAACCGAGGGTGCAATGGTCGATATGGCTCGCTCTGGTCCAGAATCTACATTAGATTTTGAACGGATGTGGAAAAAGGGACTGAAGCGCAGCATGGCAATGTACTTCGATGAAGAGTACATTCGTGAAGTCCTCTGCGTTGAAGGTATGGGTCCATCAACAGCTTTCGAGTGGGCAAGAGAAGAGAACATCCCGATTTCAAAGGGGTGGTTGGAGACAGAATATGCTGATATTCCGTCTGACGAAAAGCAAAAGTACGAATCCATTGATGAAATTCCCGGTGAATATCAATCTTCACCACACGCCAAGGATATTGATAGCGTTGCACTCCGCGAAGAAGATAAGAGGCATAAGTATCCCGAGATAACAAAGGAATATGAGAAGAATGCTGTGGTTGTGTTCATTCGTGACGTTTCGGGCAGTATGGGAGAACACAAGAGAGACTTGGTTGAGCGTATATTCACCCCGCTTGACTGGTATCTCACCGGCAAGTACGATAATGCTGAATTCATTTATATTGTTCATGATGCTGAAGCGTGGGAAGTTGAACGTCGTGACTTCTTTGGCATTGAATCGGGTGGTGGGACGAAAATTTCCAGTGCCTATGAGTTAGCAAAAAAGGAATTGGAATCTCGGTATCCGTGGGAAGACTGGAATCGATACGTCTTCGCTTCAGGTGACGGTGAGAATTGGAGAAAAGATAGTCGGGAGAATGTAATTCCACTGATGGAAGAAATCGATGCGAATCTCCATGCATATTTGCAAGTTGAAGATGCGAAAGCTTTTCTAACTGGAGGTGGTCATGCTGATATTGTAGAGGAAGAAATGAGAGACAAAAACAATGTGGCTGTAGCATACGCAGAAGATAAAGATGACGTAATGGCTTGTATTTACGCAATTCTTTCAACGGAGGATTCGGAAGAATGACAAGGAAAAGAGAATACCAGAAAGAAGAAATAGCGAAAGAATTGGAGTCTGTAGTTGAAGAAGCGCAGGAGAGAATCGAAGAAATGGGATTAGAGCCACGCGATGTGAAGTATTGGATTAATCACAATGACGAAGTAAATCAACTCGCTGCGTATGATGGTTTCCAAGAACGTTACCCCCACTGGAGGTGGGGGATGAAGTATGACCGTCAACGGAAACAGAATGAGTATGGTGGTGGTAAGATATTTGAAATGGTTATTAACAATGACCCTTGTCATGCTTATCTCCAAATGTCCAATAAGGACGTAGACCAGAAGGCCGTTATCACTCACGTTGAAGCTCATTCGGATTTCTTCGCCAACAACAAGTGGTTCCAAGATTCGCCGCAGGCAGTCGATATGCTTGCTCGCCATGCGGAGAAGATTGAAGAATACATGAATGACCCGGATATTGACCGGGCTGAAGTCGAGAAATGGATTGATAATATCCTTTGCCTTGAAGATAACATCGACCAATACTCCGAGTACGTCTTTTCGGAAATGATGGAAGATGGCGAAGAAGCGGATGGAAGTAATATCGACCCTCTTCAGAAACTCGGATTGGATGATGAAATTGAAAATGCGGTGTTTGATGATGTGTTTTTCGATAGCGACAAGGAAGCAAAAGATATGTTCGATGAGACAGAAGAGGATATCCTTCTGTATCTCATAGCTGAAGGAAAGCAATATGATGAAATCCGAGAAGAGGCAGTTGATTTCGAGGATTGGCAAATCGACATTCTTGAAATGCTCCGGCGTGAAATGTATTACTTCGCACCTCAGAAAATGACAAAATTTATAAACGAGGGATGGGCCGCTTATATAGAAAGCTTGATAATGACTGATGAGGAGTTTGCTCATGATGATGAAATCATTGATTATGCCGACCAGCATTCAAAGGTTATCCAAGATTATGGATTGAATCCTTATCGACTCGGCAAATCTCTATGGGAACACGTTGAAAACACAGTCAATAGAAGAGAGGTTGCCGATAAACTTCTTCGTGTGAAGGGCATCAATCCAGATAATTTTCATCGACAGATAGATTTCCAAGAAGTTTATGAAGAATTAATTTTATATGATTCAGATGATATAATCCGTCGCAATTATTCACTCACACGACCAAGAAATCAGGGTTTTATTCAAGATATTAGTTTGGATGAACTTCGCAAGATGCATCGGTATGCTATAGAACGCGAGCGATATGATTCAGTTTTGGAGGCAATTGATGATGTCGATTATCGCAAAGGCTGGAATAGGATGTTGGAGGTTAGGGAAACACATAATGATGTGGCTTTTATCGATGAATTCTTAACACAGGAATTCGTTGACTTTGAAAATTACTTCACATATGAATATCGTCCGACGAAAGAAGAATATCATGTTGCAAGTAAGGATGTTGATGATGTAAAGAAGAAATTGTTATTTGAATTGACTAATTTTGGAAATCCAAAAGTCGAAGTCGTTACTGGAAACTATAATAATTCCGGAGAATTATTATTGATTCATAGGTATAATGGTGTGGTAATGAATCTCGATAAGATGAAAGGTGTCATCGAACGAATGTTTGAAATGTGGGGACGGCCAATTAATATCTTAACCGTGGGTAAATTTATAACAGAACGTGAATTGGATTATGCATATTCTGAAAAACATGAACCAGAAGCGGAAGAAATAACAATACGAAAGAGGTATGACGGGGAGGAATGGGAGGAATTCAAAGCTGTAGATAAGAGAGCCATAGAAGAATTAACAGCCGGAGATATAGACTATAATACGATGCCAGACAACTGGCTCGAATAATCAATTTTAAAGTTTTTCGTAACATTTTTGTATTGCGCTTACCTTTTTCCGATGTAGTATGCAAGACCCACCTGAAAACGTAAAGGAGTATCCAGTGACTTCCGATTCTTCTCTTATTCCCGAAGAAAAGGAAACGTGCATGAATTTTCCAAATGATAAAGATTTCGGAAGGATTTCAACTGATGTTCCAACGATGATGAAATGGATTTTTTCTGTTGAGGAGAGTGACGTTGTTGGGGTTAGGATGAACGATAACGATGAAATTATTGGTGTGACGGCAATAATACCAAAGGGTATTATCAAGTGTCAAGGTGTTGCTCGGAAATCGAATTCACATTCACAAATGGTAACTTACGGGGATTTGAAGTAAATATGAATGAAAAACAAAAATGTAAGTGTGGTGGAGAAACGGAGTTGGAGCGATTTGCAAATTTCCACGAATTAGTCTGCCAGAGATGCGGTCGTGCTGTGGAAAAAGAATTATACATAGAAGCAGAAGAAGTACATAAATCAGAGGATGATGAAGAAGTTTTTGAGTAGTTGAATAACGAAATGTTTTTATTGGTTGAACCGCAAAACACATTGTATGCCAGAAAGAGGCACTTTCGGTGAAAACCTGATACCGAAGTATCGTTTTAAATGGGATGACGGAAGTGAACGAGGTACGGAAAACTTACCGGATAATCCCGAAGGAATAGAAGTACTTGCTGAAATGGGAAGACAGGATGATGAATGCGAAGTTTCTCTCATTGGGTATGAAACATGAACAGCGATGAATATCCTTATGTTTCGTCTGTTGAAGTAAATCGACAAAAGTTCACGGATGATGGGGTTAAAATCAAAAACGTGCAGATGGAAATCTACACCGAATTTCAATCAGATGTTTACCATTTAATTCGGTTCACACGCCGGGATGGGGATATACAAATGATTACCCATAGAAAGAGTTATTCCAATGAAGTCGGTGTTGATAGATTGAAAAAACAGTTAGAATCGTCAGGAAAAGCTGAGGCGGAGGCTTGGGAGGAATTATATCGTTTAAATCTTGGCGATGTAAGTGAATGGCGGGGAGATCGTTTTTAATGTTAACCATAATACTTCAAATTAATGGAAGGGAAATTGGATGTTTTCGAGTCCATAATACCCAAAATACGGATACTGCTGGTTTTACAGAGTATAATATCTATGATGACGGAGGAGAATCCGTTGGAAGTGTTTGGCACGCTAGAGAGCATGGGACGACAAAACTAACGCAAAAAGTAATGGAAGTAGTCGATGAAGATTTACTGGAACAATGAAAATTGAAAATGCAATCCGGAAGGAAGGAGCGTTTTACGTTGTAGAGGAACAGAAGAGTGCGTATGACGAAATAGTGGAAAATATTAGACGGTATGAAGAAGAGGATTATATAGTTGATTCCATTGCTATAGGACGGAATGTGTATGAGGATTTGGTGAAAGAAATAGATTTTATTAATCCGTGTCCTGTTATGGAACATTTTGACATTTGTGGAGCGAAAGTCTATCCTGAAGCATCTATTGAGGGAATTAAAGTAGTAGGGATTGGAACTGAATGGTAAACCGAAAATTACTTCTTTCTTGCGTTTGAAAGACAACACGCATGGCAGTTGCACATCCAATAACAGTTGGACAGGATTACGAAGACGACAGGACCGGAGACGTTTACCGTGTTCTTTTTGAGAATGATGATGTGGTGATGCTCCGCCATAGGGAAAATCATGGATTGGAGAACAGACGCTCGTTTGAAATAAAAGTCGAAGAGGGAAGATTTAATCTTATTGATGATGCACCGGACCCGGAGAACCTAAGCACGGAAGAGATTCCTTTGGGAGAAATTGATTTAATTGGGGAGACAGCCGTTGAATCTCTGAAACGTGCGGGGTTGACAACTCCACTCGATTTCGCACGCGCTGGAGATAAACGGATACTTGAATGCGATGCAGTAGGTGAGAAGGGACTTGAAAACATTAGAGAATGGGTTGAAAACAATGGCTGAAAGAATTGAACTTTATCCAGATGTGAAGCAATGGAGTGAGAATGAAGGACGGAGTTACAGGAAGATGTTCCCGTGCATTGAATGTGGAGAGCATCTACCTGTTGATTCAGTTACAGAATGTAGTAATTGTGGAACTTGGATGGAAGTGAAAGTTCACAGAGTATGAAGGGTGCGGAAGACCACGAAGACGAAGTATTGTTTAAAATAACTCAGAGAATAGAATCATCTCCACATCCTGTTGAATATATTGAAATTTCAAGAGGGAAGGAGGTTGTTTTATCTTCTCATTTTTATGAAGTTGCTTCTGAAGAAGATTTTCATGATAGAACAAAGCCAGATGGTTTTTTGTCGGAATGGCCCGTATTTGAAAGAAGTTATCGGAATAGTGATTGGAATGTAATTCCTCTCAATTATCGCCCGAATCTTGAATATAATATCAAATTCAATGAAGCAGTTGTCTACTGTAGCCGTTGCTCCTTCAATATGTTCTATGATGAGAAACTCGAAGAATTCTACTGTCCATGTTGCGATGAAGAAAGTAAATGGTCTTGGAAAAAGCAATACTTTCGGAAGACTTTTATAGAAGACCCTTATACTTGGATACATGACAGATTTGCAAGTTAAGAATAAGAGGAAATAAATATGGACCTGCACGAATACCAGAAAGAAGCAAGCCGGACAGCAATTTTCCCAGATGAACTTCCAGAATTCCTTGATGTAGGACAGGTCTATACTGTTCTCGGAGAAGGTGGTGAGACTGGTGAGATTCAAGAAAAATTGAAGAAAGCTATTCGGGAAGACGAAGAAGAGTATATTGAAGAAATGAGGGCTGAAATTGGTGATTGCCTTTGGTATCTCTCGCAGGTGTGTGAAGAGTTTAATTGGAGTATAGAACAGATTGCTCACGATAATTTGGCAAAGTTGCAAGATAGACAAGAACGTGGGAAATTGACTGGGGAAGGCGATAATCGATGAGTCCAAATGATACATCCAGCAACGGGACTGTACGGTTGGAGAACGGCATCTATCTGGTTGCCGACACTCCGAAGTCACTCACCCCACTGGTAACTGAGGGCGGAGATGGCGATAAACTGCTGTTGATAGAGGCGCTGAAGGAGAACCTGACGAAGGAGGAACAGAAGAACCTCCGAACACATCT